>Ga0105045_10001486_pt1 | contig 19168 bp, 17 predicted proteins | sample MAT02_FD_78089 | JGI IMG/M metagenome (GOLD analysis project Ga0105045, IMG submission 78089) | Freshwater microbial communities from Lake Fryxell liftoff mats and glacier meltwater in Antarctica - MAT-02 (megahit assembly) | ecosystem: Environmental > Aquatic > Freshwater > Ice > Liftoff... | reverse complement strand
GTGGCGTACGCAGAATTTATACCATTCAGTATTTCATGTGAACTGTGTGGTTATTTTTTAAACTTTGTTATTCACGTTACATCCAGATGGGGACAGTTTCACATCGCCCACTAGCCTCGCCCGGTGCAGACCGACCTGCCATCGACACGGATTACAGTGTTCACCACCTCATGCAAGGAAAGCCGCGATGATGCACAACCTCTATTTCTATCTGCGCGTTCGCAACAGCCAACGCGCATGCGACTTCTACGCCAATGCTTTTGGCGCGCGTGAAAAGTTTCGACTCACCGAACCGTCCGGCCGCGTTGGTCATATGGAGCTCGACATCAGCGGCACGACCTTGATGGTGAGTGATGAGTTCCCCGAATTCGGCATGCTGGGCCCGCAACCGGGCGACAAGGCGACGGTCAGCCTGCACCTGCATGTTGACGACGCCGATGCTATCGTCAAGCGGGCGCTGGACGCCGGAGCCACCCTGGAGATGGCCTGCACCGACCAGTTTTATGGCGAGCGGACCGGGGTGGTGATCGATCAGTTTGGCCACCGCTGGATGATCGGGCACGCAATCGAGAAGCTCACGCCCGAAGAGATGCAGCGCCGCTACACGGCCATGATGCAGCAGAACTGAGGCGTGGTCAGGCCAGCTTTGGCGACGACCTGAAGAAGCGGGCAATGCGCGGCAAGAGCAGAACCGCCAACACGACCGCCAACAAAGTCGCCGACATCGGCCGCTCGATGAAAATCGACCAGTTGCCCTCGCCCATCGACAAGGCGTTGCGCATCTGCGCTTCGGCCAGTGGCCCCAGGATCATGCCCACCACCACCGGTGCAGTCGGAAAGTCATAACGCCGCATCACCACGCCGATCAGGCCGATTGCGTACAACAGCACCAGATCAAACGCGCTCTGGCGCATGCCATACACACCCACGGTGGCGAAGATCAGTATGCCGGCGTACAGATAGGGTTTGGGAATTTTCAGTAGCTTGACCCACAGCCCGACCATCGGCAGATTCAGGATCAGCAGCATCAGGTTGCCGATGTACAGCGAGGCGATCAAGGCCCAGACCAGATCGGCGGATGTGGTGAACAGTTGCGGCCCGGGCTGGATGCCGTAGTTCTGAAACGCACCGAGCAGGATGGCGGCGGTGTTCGAGGTCGGTATGCCCAAGGTCAGCAAGGGGATCAATGTGGCGGTGATGGCGGCATTGTTGGCGGCCTCAGGTCCGGCAACACCTTCGATCGCACCGACGGTACCGAACTCGGACTTGTCCTTCGCCACCTTTTTCTCGGTGGCATAACTCAGAAACGTAGGAATCTCGCTGCCGCCAGCCGGAATGGTGCCAAACGGAAATCCGATCGCGGTGCCTCGTATCCACGCGGGCCAGGAACGGCGCCAGTCCGACTTGCTCATGTGCACCCGACTGAGTGCATGTTGCCTCTCCGGCGGACCGCCGTCGTACAGCACTGCATACAAAGCTTCGGCGACCGCGAACAGCCCCACTGCGACCAATACGATTTCAATGCCATCCAGCAGTTCCGGCACGCCGGCGGTGTAACGCGCCTGGCCGGAGATCTGGTCCATGCCGATCAGCCCGGCGGCCAGACCGATGAACAGGGCGACCATACCGCGCAGCGTGCTGCGCCCGAGCACCGCACTCACCGTCGTGAAGGCCAGCACCATCAGCATGAAATATTCCGGCGGTCCCAGCCTGACCGCAAAGTTCGCCAGCAGTGGCGCAAACAGCGTCACCAGCACGGTAGCGATGGTGCCCGCCACGAAGGAGCCAACCGCCGCAGTGGCCAATGCGGCACCGGCGCGCCCGTTCTTGGCCATCTTGTTGCCCTCCATCGCGGTGATCATGCTGCCGGTTTCGCCCGGCGTATTCAGCAAGATGGAGGTGGTCGAGCCACCGTACATGGCGCCGTAGTAGATGCCGGCAAAAAAGATCATCGACGCCGTGACATCGACCTTGGACGTGATCGGCAGCAACATCGCCACCGCCACCGCCGGCCCGATGCCTGGCAACACGCCCACTGCCGTGCCGATCGCGCATCCCACGAAGCACCAAACCAGGTTGATCGGGGTAGCCGCAGTCGCGAAACCGAGCAGAAGTTGGTTCCACAAGTCCATATCAGTACCGCCCAGCCGTTCCGAAGGTCCTGATCGCCCCCTTGGGTGGCAGCGAACGGAGTGAACGTGGGGGCAGTTTCATACTAGATCCACCCGGATTTGGTCAGACCTGGCAAGTTGATCGACAGCAGCTTGGTGAACATCCAGTACACCGGCGCTGCGATGGCCATGCCGATCAGCAGATCACGCACTGTCTGCGCGAATTCGCCGCGCACCGGTGCCACACCTGCGCGCCGATCCGCGTGGCGCAGACCGCGCACCGCCAACGCAAAACACAGAGAACAACTCAGGATGAATCCGATGGTCGTTATCAATGCCGCATTGGCAAGCAAGCCGGCCGACATCCAGCCAAAGCCCACCCAGTAGCCCTGCGCGGCACCGCTGGGCTCCTGCATGAAACGATAACCGCCGGTGCGGGCCTGCCAGATCACCAGCACACCACACAGCAACAACGCGCAGCCCACCAGCCAGGGCAGAAAGTTCGGCCCCACGCCGGAATAACCGGAGCTCGACGGAAAATCGAGCGCACCGGCGATGATGACGCCCGCGACGGCGAGCAACCCGATCCCGATCAGCGTCTGCGGACCGGGTGCGCCGCCGCGACGGATCACAACATGCCTGCCAGGTGCATGGTGCCGCGCAAGCTGGAAAACGACTCGTCGACGAAATCATCAAAGGCCTTGCCGGTCAACAGTGCGGGTGTCCACTTGTTGGTCTCCAGCGACGCCTGCCAGGCTGCCGTCTTGGTGGCCTTGACGATCATGTCGGTCAGCGCCGCGCGTTGCGCCGCCGTGATGCCAGGGGCACCGTAGACGCCGCGCCAGTTGCCCAGCACCACGTCGTAACCCATCTCCCGCATCGTCGGCACGTTCACGCCGGGCAGTCTTTTCTCGGAAGTGACGCCGATCGCGCGCATCTTGCCGGCCTTGATGTACTCGGCAAACTCGCTGTAGCCGCTACCGCCAACCGTGACGTTGTTGCCCAGAATGGCCGCCACGGCCTCGCCGCCGCCACGGAACGCGATGTAGTTGACCTTCTTGGGATCGACGTTGACCTTGGTCGCCAGCATCGACGCAGAAATATGTTCGGTCGAGCCCTTGGAACCGCCGCCCCACTTGACGCTGCCCGGGTCTTTCTGGAACTGGGTCACGACATCTTTCATGTTCTTGAGCGGCGATTCGGTCGGCACCACGAACACGTTGTATTCGGTGGTCAAGCGCGCAATCGGCGTGAGCTTGTCCAGTCCGACCGGCGGTTTGGTGGCGATGATGCCACCCAGCATCACTGCGCCCATCACCATCAGGGCATGTTCATCGCCCTTGCTGGCATTGGCGAACTGCGCCAGGCCGATCACACCGGCAGCGCCGCCCTTGTTGTCGTATTGCACCGTGTCGGCCACCTTGGACTCGATCAATGCCTTGCCCAAGGCACGGCCGGTGCCGTCCCAGCCGCCGCCCGGGTTGGCGGGAATCATCATCTTGAGGCTGGCAGCGGCAAAGGCCGACAGCGGCAAGCTGCCAGCGGCCGCAGCGGCCAGCATGGATTTGAGGAAGGTATCGCGACGCATGGCGTGTCTCCTGATGGTTGAGTGATCTGAGCATCATGCGCGACCAGCCTGTCAGTCGGCTGTCGAAAAACCCTAGGGAAAACACCAATGACGGCCAAGCCGCGCGGCGGCGGCGACGACGCACCCTGCTGCAAGCAGCACAATACCCGTGCCACCCTTGCACACGCCATGCACCTGCTGCTGATCGAAGACGACCCCGACCTGCAAACCAGCCTGCGCCGCACGCTGGAACGCAAGGGCATTCGCGTCGATCTGTGCGCCGACGGGCGCCTGGCGCTGGCGCTTTGGCAGCAGACGACGCCCGACATGGTTCTGCTCGACCTGAGCCTGCCGGGCCTCGATGGGCTGGAACTGCTGACCCGGGCACGGCGCGCGGGCTTGGGCACGCCCGTGCTGATCGTGACCGCGCGCGGTACTGTCGGCGACCGCATCATGGGCCTGAACACCGGTGCGGACGACTATCTCGCCAAGCCTTTTGATCTGGACGAACTGGAGGCGCGTATTCGTGCCTTGCATCGACGCGCCAGCGGCACATCCGATGACGCCACCGTCGAATCGCACAGTTGCGGCCAGCTTCACCTGGACCCTGCCAGCGGTGCGATCCATCACGGCTACAAGGTGTTGGACCTGAGCCCGCGAGAGGCTCTTTTGCTGCGCACACTGCTGCAACGCGCCGGGCGGGCCGTCTCCAAGGAACAGTTGTTCGAGGTGGTGTTCCCTGGTGCTACCGAGGTGCAATACGAAGCGATCGAAGTCGTGGTGTACCGTCTGCGCAAAAAGCTCGCCGACACCGGCACGGCCCTGGTCACCTTGCGCGGTCTGGGTTACCTGCTGAAAGCGCTGGCCTGACATGATCCGGCCACTGCCCGCCTTGTCACTGCGCCGCTATCTGCTGCTGGGCATCTTGCTGCCCACCGGGCTGTTCATGCTGGTCAATACCGTGACCCTGTACCGGCAGGCCTTGACCGCTGTGAATACGGCCTACGACCGTACCTTGCTGGCGTCGGCGAAGTCGATCGGCGAATTGCTGGAGGTCGAGGGCGAGGGCCCGCAAGCGCGCTTTCAGACCAACGTGCCGTATTCGGCGCTCGAAGCCTTCGAGGCCGACAACCGCAGCCGCATGGTGTACCGCATCTCGACCGTGCAAGGCGCGCTGATCGACGGCTCGCCCGATCTGCCGCTGTGGCAAGGCCGCCTGCCCGACCAGGGGCCCTATGCCGCCTTGGTCGACTTCTACGACGACAACGTACGCGGCGATGCCGTGCGGGTGGCAGTATTGCTGCAGCCGGTTGCCAGCCGCAACGGCCTTGCCATGGTGACGATCCAGGTGGCCGAGACGCTGGAGCTGCGCCAGACGCTGGCGCGCCAGATTCTGATCGACACCTTGCTGCGCCAAAGTCTGCTGGCTGCAGTGATCGCACTGGTCGTCGTGCTGGTGGTGCAACGCGCCACCCGTCCGGTGCGCGCACTCAGTGGGCAGCTGCACTCACGCGCCGACGGCGACCTGACACCCATCGGCGCATCCGATTTGCCGCGCGAGTTGCATCCGCTGGTGGACGCAACCAACCAGGTGATGGCCCGGTTGCACAGTCTGCTGGAGCATCAAAAGCGCTTCGTGCGCGATGCCTCGCACCAGCTGCGCACGCCGTTGGCGGTGCTCAAGGTGCAGGTGCAATCGGCGCTGCGCGGCGACATCGACCAGACCCAGGCCTTGCTGGAGATCAACGACACGGTCGAGCGCGCCACGTTGCTGGCCAACCAGATGCTGGCGCTGGCCAAGGTCGAGCAGCTGCGCCAGCAGGCGGACGTGGAGGTGCTCGACCTTGCAGACATCGTGCGTGCAGTGGCACTGGACCTGGCACCTCTGATGGCCGACAGACACCTGGACTTCGAGATCGAAACCACGACCGCGCCGATCCGCGCGCACGAATGGATGCTGCGCGAACTATCGCGCAACCTGCTGCATAACGCGATCAAACACGCACCTGCGCATGGCGCACTGACAGTGCATCTGGTCTCCGACCGGCAGTTCGCTGCATTGACGGTGTCCGACCGTGGACCGGGTATCGGCGACGCGCTGCGCACGCGATTGTTTCAGCCGTTTTCCGCCGGCCACAACCGCAGCGGTTCCGGTCTGGGGCTGATGATCTGCCGCGAGATCGTGACCGCGCTGGGTGGGCAGATCGCGCTCGACAACCGGCTGGTCGGGGGCCGCACCGTAGGCCTGGATGCCACGGTACGACTGCCACTGGCGGCCGCTTGAGTCACAATCCATCGTGATGCAAGGGATCCGAATAGACAAATGGTTATGGGCTGCCCGGTTCTACAAGACCCGCAGCCTGGCCACCGACGACATCCATAAGGGCCGGGTTCAGGTCAACGGCAACGAGGCCAAACCCGCGCGCGAGGTCAAGGTCGGCGACAGCGTCGCCATTCGCCAGACCAGCCTGACACGCACCGTGGTGGTTCGTTCGCTCAGTGACAAGCGAGGCCCGGCGCCACAGGCACAGCAAATGTATGCAGAAACCGCGGAGAGCCTGCATCTGCGCGCCCAAGCCCAGGAGCTTCGGCGATCTGGCGCAGAGCCGGCACTGAGCCTCCCGCATGGCCGACCGACCAAACAGGATCGCCGCGCCATGGACAAGGCCTGGAACGCGCGCTGGAGCGCCTCAATCGATACCTGATCCCACGGCGATCGCTGCGCGATCCGAACCTCTACAAGGGACGCGTATCTTCGAACTCGATCACGGCTTCCTGGTCGGCCATGGCATTGAGCCAGTCTTGCCAGGCCATTTCATCGTCGCGCTCCACCACATCGGGCTGGGGCAGCGACTCGCCGAAAACGAAGTCGAGCAGCACCGCTGACACACTGCGGGCCTGCTTTCGGTTGCTGAATCGCCACTTACGTTCCATGACTCCAAATTTACGGGAAACATGGACAACAAACCACGCTGCGACTGTAAAACTTGCGCTGGCATCCACCGCGCGCAACGGGCTGTGCGAACCCGTTGCGTCAATGCGAACCCGCCAGTGCCTGCGCGATGCCGTCGCGGTAATAGTTCAGTTGTGCATCGGCTGCGCGTTGGCCCAGCTGGCGCAGCATGTCGATCAGCGCGTGATCGCGCGGGCCCTGGCCGTGGCGCGACAGTGCGCGGCCGCGCGCGATGATGAAGTCGGCCCAGGGAAAGGGTTCGGCGGCGGTATAGGTCTCCAACGAGTTGCAATAACGCAGCGCAGCGTCCCATTGCGCGCCATCGATACACGCCTGGATCGCAAAATCGTAAAAGACAAAGTGGTTGTGGCTCAGGGACTCGCTGCAAAGTACCTGCTCACCGCTTGCCAGCGCCTGCCGCATGTCGGACGGGTCGGTGGCCAGCATGGCCTGCAAGCCATACAACTGTGCGCCCAGAAAGCCAATACCGCGTTCACCGTCCACCACCATCCGAAAAGCGGTGTCCAGATGCGCGCGCGCGCCCTGCGAGTCGCCTGAGCGCAGCGCCAGCAACGCGCGGAAGAACCAGGTGATGGCCTCGAAGCGCCTGCTGCCGATGGTCTGCGCGATCTCCATGGCCCGATCGATATGACCCAACGCCTCACGGTGGTTGCCCCGGATGCAGCCATCCATCATGACGATCTGCGAACGCGCCATCATCTCGGCGCGCAGGTTGCGCACCCGGCTCGCCAGGGCGATCGCACGCAGGCTCACCTCCACCGCATGCGGCAATTCCAGTCGGTAGTACGACAACCAGGACACCATCGGCAGGTAGGCCATTTCAACCTTGAGAAATCCTTGCGCACGGGCCATGTCGACACATTGCGTCACCAGGCGCGAGCCGCTGATCACCTGTCCACGGGCAAAGCTGGCATCACCCAGGCCACCAAGCGCCGCACATTCAGCCTCGGCCGAACCGGCCTGGCGGGCAAACGCCAGTGCCTGCTCATGCGCCTGTCGGCAATCATCCGAACGCCCCAGCGTGAACAGCAGGTTGCCCCGCAACTCGTGCAGCCGGGACAGGTCGAGCAGCAGCCCTGCCTGTTCGGCCAGTGGTTGCGCCTCCTGCAGCAATTCGACGCCTTCGGCGATCCGGTCCACGATACGCATGCCCGACGCCATGGCAATCAGACCCAGCGCACGCTGGCCACCATCTTGCGCCGCATCGACGGCACCTCCGGCTGCAACGATCGACTGATGGGCCTCACCGTTGGCCAGCAGCAACCGCGCGCGCGCCAACCGCAGCCCGAAACCCGCATCGCCCGGATCGGCAAGGGCCAGCGCCCGCTCGACCAGCGCCAGTGCTTCGGCGTAGTGGTACTGGTCCGACTGCTGCTCGCTCGCCTGCAAATAGGCTGCGCCCGCACGCGCGTCCTCGGCGCGTTCGAAATGTTCGGCGGCGAGCGCTACGTCGCGGTCCCACACCCATAACGCAGCGCTTTGGTGGAGCTGCCTGCGCCGCGCATGGAGCATTGACCCATACGCCCCGTCGCGGATCAATGCATGGCTGAACAGCAGTTCATCACCTTGCACCCGGACCAGAAATTGCTCGACCAGCGCGTGCGGATCGTAATGCGGGTCGCCCACGAGATGGCGCACCACCGACAGCGGTACCCGCTGGCCCCAGACCGCCGCCGCCTGCAAGGCGTTCTTGTCGGCCAGGTGCAGCCGGTCCATGCGCGCCTGGATCAGCGCCTGGATCGAACCCGGCAGGTGATCCGAGTTTTCGTCATCGGCATTTAGCAGCAGTTGCTCCAGGAACAGGGGATTGCCTTCGGCGCGCGCGATGCAACTGCGCAGCAAGGCATCAGAAACGGATGCAGCACCCGCCGCCAGACGCAGTGCGTCGTCGTCGGCCAGGGGTTGCAGGTCCATGCTGGTCAGCGGCAGTCCGTGCAGTGCGCTGCGCCAGGCACCCACGGTCGGATCGGCGGCAAATCGGGTTGTCAGGATCACCAGCAAGGGGCCTGCGGCCGCCTGGACCAGCAAAGGTTCGAGTTGCCGCAGGGTCCATGCGTCGGCCCAGTGGATATCCTCGATCAGCAACAAGGTCGGTCCCTGCGTCAACTCCGCGCGCAGCAAACATGCCAGCGCGTCCAGCGTCGAGCGCTGGCGCACCGAGGCCTCGATCGCGGACAGCAGGGTTCGCACCTCCGACGGTGGCGTCACATCCAGTAGCTCGTAAAGAAACGGGCGGTGCTGCGCGTGTTCACTGCCCGGGCCGAACTGCAGCGCGATGGCTGCCGCCCGACTGGCTTCATCGGCATCGGGTGCCAGGCCGATCCAGTCCTGCACCAGCACGCGGATCGCATCATGGCCAGTGCGGGCACCAAAGTCCTGGATCGTCGTGACGTTGCAGGTCAGGCCCTCCTCGCGCGCATGGTCCGCGAACTCTGCAACCAGTCGCGACTTGCCCAGGCCCGGGTCACCACGCACCAACACGATGCGACCCCGGCGACGCTGCACACACGCCAGTACCAGCGTATCGAACTGCTGCATTTCGTCATCACGTCCGACCAACGGCCTGCTGCCGCCCTGCGGCACCAGGCGTTCGGACAGGATGCGGTAGGGCAACAGCGGCCGCTCCTTGCCCTTGACTTCGACCGCCGTGCCCACCGTCGCCTCGAAATAGTCGGCCACCTGCTGCCAGGTCTGCGGACTGACCAGCACCTCACCGGGCTCTGCCAGGCCGCGCAGCCGCGCCGCCGTGTTGACCGTGTCGCCGGTCAGCGTGTAGTCACCCGAGCGGGCGTCGCTGCGCCGGGCAATCACCAGACCGGTATGCACGCCGGTGTGCATCGACAACTTCCGACCCAGCCGCTCAGTCAGACCTGCGGCGATGGCATCGACCACCGCATGCAGTTCCAAAGCCGCGCGCACGGCTTGGCGGGCATCGTCGCGCCGCGCCAAAGGCACGCCGAACAAGGCCATCACCTCGTCACCGACAAACTGGTTGACACGCCCGCCATGGCGCTCGATGACGTCGATGGCCTCATGCTTGATGCGGGCCATGACCTGTTCGACCTCTTCCGGGTCGAACGCCTCATTGAGCGCGGTGTAGCCCGTGAGGTCGGAGAACATCACCGTGGCATGGCGCCGCTCACCGTCCTCGCCGACGCCGGCCAGCGCAGGTAGCGCAGTGAGGGAAGCCGGTAATGGTGGCGGTGCCGCAGCAGCTCCAGTGGCTGCCACTGCCGACGCTGGTTTCGCGACCATGACACCGGCGGCCGCCTTGAGCAGACGCTTGCGATCGCCCATCGAGGCGACCGCCAGTTCACGCAAGTCGGCGTCCAGAAGGTCCGGCAACAGATCGACCGAGATGTCCTGCGCGACAAACGCCGGCGCGTACTTGCCCAGTCCGCGGGTGTCGAGCCAGGTCGTGATATCGGTCATGGAAAAAACATCGAGTCGAAGTCGTCAGCGGTCAGCCGAGCTGCCATTGTGCCCTCGACGATTGCCGCCGTCAGCCCCGATGGCCCCATTGCGACACGGCCGACAGTGGTGGCAGCGACCTTGAACGTTCTGCGCCCGCCGTGTGCGACCGCAGCGCTGCCGGGCCGGCGCCGCTACAGCAACGCCGCGCGGTCGATCGGCGTACCCACCACAAACACGCAGTCCCCTTGCTCGGTGATCGGGATCGCCTTGGTGACGACCACGATGCCGTCCACCGGCGAGCGCAGCAGCTCGGCCGGGCGGTCGGGCCGGTCCATGAACCACAGCCGGCCCACCGGCTGCCCCGCGACCACGCGCTCGCCAGGCTCCAGCATCGCTTCGAACATGCCGTCCTCGGGCGAGACAACGATGTTGCCGGGATCGCGGCCGTCGATGATCACCGCCGGCGGCAGCCCCATCGAGGCCCGGGTCTGAACTTCGCCCCGGAGCACGCCCACGTGACGCAGCACATTGTTGAGCCCGCTCCAGGCCAGCCGGTGCACCGGTGCCGGCGTGCGACCACCACCGCCGAGCTCTGTGGTGACCACCAGCTTGCCCTGGTTCTCGGCCTCCACCGGCAGCAGGCCGTTGCCGTTGACATCGATGTAGAGGTAATGATGGTCGGTGCACCAGGCCTCCATTGCCTCGAGCATGGCTTTGCGCTGCGCCGGATCGTCGACCACATGCATGTGCGAGCAGGGCAGGAACCAGGCGCTGCGCCCGCCGGAATGCATGTCGATCACCACATCGGCCAGCGGGAACAACACGCGGGTCAGGTAGTCAGCCAGTTGTTCGTGCGGCGGGCCGTCCGGCCGACCCGGGAAGGACCGGTTGAAGTTGGCGCCGGACGGCCAGTTGCGGGTATTGGCCTTCGCGGCGGCAGGCGAAAGCAGCGGAATCACGATGACGCGGCCGGTCACCTGCTCGGGCTGCAGCTCCTGCAGCAGGCGCATCGCGGCCACCTGCCCCTCGTATTCGTCGCCGTGGTTGCCGGCCAGCACCAGCACCGTCGGGCCGGGCCCGTTGACGACGCAGCCGATGTGGATGAAAGTGCTGGCCCAGCCCGCAGTGTTGGTGATCTTGTTGATGCGCAGATGGCCAACGCGTTTGCCGCTGGCTTGCAGATCAATACTGCAGGAGACGGTGGAGGGGCTCCGAACAGGCTGCATGCAATCACTCCAGTTTGTTTCGGATGATTGTATACAATATTCTGCGGGTCTAGCGACCAACACACGCGGTCGAAGCCAGTGTTATGTCGCCCGTAAACTCACACGGCCCGCCTTCAGGGTGAAACACAGGTGACCGCATGCCTTTGTCTTTTGATCTCCCTTTCGACAAGCTCCAAACCTACCGGGGTACCAATCCGAAGCCCGACGATTTTGACGGCTACTGGAGCCGCGGCCTGGCCGAAATGCGCGCGCTGGACCCCGCCGTGGTGCTGGAAAAAGCCGCTTTTCAGGCCCCCTACGCCGACTGCTTCGGCATGCAATTCACCGGCACCGGCGGGGCGCGTGTGTTTGCCAAACTGCTCAAACCCCGTCATCCGGTGGGGCAGCAGCCTGCCGTGCTGCACTTCCATGGCTATGCGGGTGCCTCTGCCGACTGGTCAACCTACCTGCCCTACGTCGCCGCCGGCTTCGTGGTGGCGGCGCTGGACTGCCGCGGGCAGGGTGGCGTCTCGGAGGACGCCGGCGCACCCGGTCGCGGCACGCTGCGCGGCCATATCGTGCGTGGCCTGCAGGGCCCGGTGGACCAACTGTATTACCGACAGGTGTTCCTCGACACCGCGCTACTGGCGCGCATCGTGATGGCACTGCCCGAGGTCGACCCGGCACGCGTCGGTGCCTTTGGCGGCAGCCAGGGGGGCGGACTGGCGCTGGCCTGCGCCGCGCTGGTGCCCGAAATCCAGCGCGTAGCGCCAACCTACCCGTTCCTGTCCGACTACGAGCGCGTCTGGCAGATGGACCAGGCCAAGGACGCCTATTGGGAACTGCAGGACTATTTCCGGCGCTTCGACCCCCGGCACTTGCACGAGCGCGAGGTTTTCCTGAAGCTGGGCCATATCGATGTGCAACACCTGTGCAGCCGTATCCGCGCCGAGGTGCTGATGGGCATCGGACTGATGGACACCGTGTGCCCGCCGTCGACCCAGTTCGCCGCCTACAACAAGATCGGCTCGGCCAAGTCCTACCACCTGTTCCCCGACTTCGGCCATGAGGTGCTGCCCGGGTTCCAGGACAGCGTGTTCCAGTTCATGATGCAGCTCTGACTCGAGCCCTCTTGATTGCAGCTTGCGCCACTGGCGGTGGGCAGCACCCAGCGGGCTGCAGAGCCCGACCGGCCGCTGCCAGAGCCCTGACGCAAGCCTATTCGTAGCGCTGGCCCAAAGCGAGCAGCTCCGGTGTTCCGATCAGCGCATTGAGCTGGTCAAAATCAAGCATCGCATCGCGCATCGGCGCGGTCGTCTGGTGTTGGTGCAAACTGGCATAGTATTTTTGCAGCGCGAACGCTGCTGCGCGCGCAGTGCCACCAGGAAAAATCACGATGCGAAAGCCCTTGTCGCCCAGTTCGGCGGCGCTTTGCACGGGCGTCTTGCCACCCTCAACCATATTGGCCAGCAAGGGAATCCGACCGGCAAACTGGCCGCAGGCCTGCTCCATCTGCTCGGGCGTGCGCAAGGCTTCGATGAACAAGGCGTCCACACCACAGGCCAGGTAGGCTTCGGCACGTGCCATCGTCGCATCCCATCCCTCGACGGCCAATGCGTCGGTGCGCGCCAGAATCAGGGTGTGCGTGGACTCCCGCGCGTCCAGTGCGGCCTTGAGTTTGCCGCACATCTCGGACTGCGGCACGACGGTTTTGCCCTCCAGGTGGCCGCAGCGTTTCGGGAACGTCTGGTCTTCCAGCTGGATCATGGCTGCGCCCGCACGTTCGAAGGCGCGCACGGTACGCATGGTGTTGAGTGCATTGCCGAAACCGGTGTCGGCGTCGACGATCACCGGCACCGATACCCGCTCGGTGATGCGGGCAAGGGTATCGGCCACCTCGGTGGCGGTGGTCAGGCCGATATCGGAGCGGCCGAGCCGGGTGTAGGCGATCGATGCGCCCGACAGGTACAGCGCTTCGAAGCCAGCCTGCTCGGCGATCAGCGCCGTGAACGCATCGTAGATGCCCGGTGCCAGCAATGCCCGCGGTTGCTGCAGACGGTTTTTCAAGGTAGGGGTCATGGTGCGGGTGCCGGGTTGTGTGCCGCCGATGCCGCGTTGGTCAGAATCTGGGCCGCGGTGCCGGCCGCGATCCAGCCACCACCGACTGCGCTGAGCAGGCCGTTGCCCGACAGATAGCCCCACACCGCGTTACCGGACACGCCACGTGCGGCACCACCGGCTGCCAGCAGATTGGCAAACGGCGCGCCGGATTCCTGCAACACCTGGCAATCGGCATCGATGTCCAGCCCACCCTGGGTGTGGAACAGGGCACCGGTGACCTTCACCGCGTGAAAAGGTGCGGCCAAGGCACGCTGGAAACTGCGCCCGAATGCGTCCGGTTGGCCCGGGGCCACCGCAGCCAGCGTGGCATGCAGTACTGCCTCTTCACAGCCGATCAGCCGCGACAAGGCGGGCAGATCCGCAGCAGTCTTGACCGCGCCGGTCTTTGCCAGATCGACAAAATCGGGAAAGGTCCGCGCCAGGTCCAGCAAGGGCCCGTCAAACACATTCCAGGCCACGCCTGCGGGTTGCGCCAGCACATGCACCGCAGCCTCGGAGTAGCCCAGGGTCTCGTCATGGAAGCGCGCGCCCTGGGTGTTGATCTGCACCCCCCCTTGCATCATCACGGCCCAGCTCATTAAGGCACCTTGCGGCGTCGCCCACGAGCCATGGCCCTGGTAACCGCCCAGGTCGGCCAGCCGTGCGCCGATCTGGCGCGCCCAGTGGATCGCGCTTCCATCGTTACCCACATGGCCGGCGAAAGTTGCCTCACGCATCTCGGGCAACAGGTCGCGCACCATCTCCGCATTGCCGCCGAAGCCGTTGCAGGCCAGCAGCAGCACATCGCAGCGCAGGTGTTCGACCGAACCGTCGGGACGCCGATAACCGATGCCTTGCACCTGCCCTTGCGCATCCAGATGCAGCACCTGCACCAATGCGTCGGTCAGGATGTCCGCACCAGCTGCCTGCGCCGTGCGTTCCATACTGGCCATGAAAGCGGCACCGGTGCGTTCGGGAACCGCATGCATGCGCAGCGCACGATGGCCCGGATACAGAAATCCGTCCAGCACCTCGAACACGATACCCTGCTGCTCCAGAGCGTCGATCGCCTGCGCCACCGCGCCGGTGTAGGCGTCCACCAGTGGCTGGGCAGCGTCGCCATGCGCCTTGGCCTGCACATCCTGCGCAAAGGTCTCGCGGGTATCGACGATGCCCAGCGCGCGTTGCAACCGGGTGCCGGCGGCGGGTATGAAACCCGAGGACAAGGCCGTCGATCCGCTGGGCCGGCTATCGCGTTCGAGCAACACGCAGTCGATGCCGCGGGTGCGCAGGCCGATCGCAGCCGTCAGGCCACAGGCACCGGCACCGACGATCACCACCGGCACATGGGGGGCATCGGTCAGCGACTGACCCCGGGTCACCGAGACTTCTGTCATTTGCAAACTCCTGGTAGGTTATGGCTCATGACGCACGCCGCGCACGCGCTGGGGCGCAACAAAAGTGGGAACCGCATCAGCTTTTCGCCATGCGCTGGCGCAATTGGTTCAGCAAACCGCCGGCTGCCACCATGTCGAGCAGGAAGTCCGGGATCGGCTCGCAGGCAAGCAACACACCGGCGGCGCTGGTGACGGTCAGCGCCTGGAGATCGAGCGTGACGGACTCACCGTCAGCCAATTCCCCGGCGCGTGCACAGGTCAGCAGCAACAGACCGAGGTTGAAGGCATTGCGAAAAAACAGACCGCTGTACGACGGCGCGATCACTGCGCGCACACCCAGATACACCAGTGCCGCCGGTGCCTGCTCGCGCGACGAACCGATGCCGAAATTGGTGCCCGCCACCAGCACATCGCCAGGCCGCACCTGGTCGGCAAATTCGGGTCGTACCGCCTCCAGGCAATGCGGCGCAATACCTTCGACGCCCAGCTTCATGTAAGCACCCGGTGCAAGCACATCGGTGTCGATGTCGTCGCCGAACTTCCAGATGCGGTGTCCATCGGTCGCGGTGGAGGCTGCCGATCCCGTCATGGCAACATCTCGCGCGGGTCGCTGACATATCCGCGCAGCGCCGAGGCCGCCACCGTGTAGGGTGAGGCGAGGTAGACCTGCGCCGTAGCCGAGCCCATACGCCCCTTGAAATTGCGCGCCGTGGTGGCGATCACGTTCACACCCTCGGGGATGCCGCCGCCATAGCCCGAACAGGCACCGCAGGCCGTGGCGAACACCTCGGCCCCCGCATCGCGCAAAGCCGCCATCACGCCCTCCCGCTCCGCCCGTTCCTGATCGATTTGGCTGGCGGGTGCCACCATCAAACGAACGCCAGCCGCAACACGATGCCCCCGCAACACCTGCGCCGCCGCGCGCAGGTCGTCGAGCTTGGCACCGGTGCAGGCGCCGATGTACGCGATCTGCACCGCCACATCGGTGAACGCTTGCACACCATCGGTGTTGGCCGGACTGTGCGGCGCGGCCACCTGGGGCACCAGGGTTGCGGCGTCGAAATCACGGTCTACCGTGTTCGCGCCCGGGTCGGTGCACCAGTGGGACACGTCATTCACGATGACGCCGCGCTCGGCCAGCCAGGCCTGTGTGGTCGCATCGGGCGCGATCAGGCCCGTCTGCGCGCCCATCTCGGCGCTCAGGTTGGACATCGTCATGCGCTCTTGCATCGACAAGGCCATGACCGCCTCGCCGCAAAACTCCACCGCCTGGTACTGACCGCCATTCATGCCGAAGCGGCCGATCATGTGCAGCATCATGTCCTTGGCAGTGAGTCCGGCCGGCAAGCGGTTGCGCCAGACCATGCGCAGGGTCTGCGGTACCCGCACCCACAACTGGCCGGTGACGACGACACCGAGCATCTCGGTGGCACCGATGCCGAACATGTAGGCACCGAATGCACCACCGGTCGGCGAATGCGAATCGCCGCCAACGCAGAACATGCCGGGGCGGATATGGCCTTTTTCCGGCAGCACCACATGGCAGATGCCGATGCTGTCGTAGACATGCGGCAAGGCCTGCTCGCGCGCCCAGTCGCGAGCGATGCGCACGATACGGCGCGATTCGTCGTCCTGCTCCGGCACATAGTGGTCCATCACCAGCACCACCTTCGATTTGTCCCAGATCGTCGCTCCCAGTTCTTCCAGCATCGGCTTGAGGCGGCGCGGCCCCGACGAATCGTGGAACATCGCCAGGTCGACCTGGCAATTTACGATCTCGCCGACCGCGACGTGGTCTCTTCCAGCCGCGCGGGCAATCAGTTTTTGCGCCAAGGTGCGCGGCGCTGTGGTGTCCGTGTTGTTCATGACTTCCCTGTTTCCTCACCGGCAGATCGGGCCCCACAGGGCTTCAATCCGACAAACTCTCCTTGACCGATATCCGTGCGTCAACACTGCCCACCTGCGACACATCCATCTGGTACTCGTACCGATCGGGCCGATACAGGCCATGGAGCCATTGCACGGGACGGTCGTGAATATCGAACACCAGACGGTGGACCGCCAGCAGCGCAGTGCCCACCGCCACACCCAGTTCGCGCGCGACCGCAGCGTCGGCCTGGCGGGCCGACACGGTCTGACGCGCCCGTCCCATCTCGACGCCAGACTGTTCGATCAGGCGCAGGATCGGATGGCGCAGCAAATCTTTACGGCCGAAACCCCGTGCAAGCGCATCGGGCACGTAGGTGGTGATGTGCGACACCGGACCGAGCTTGGAGCTGCGTCGGCGCACTGCCTTTTGCACCTTGGCACCGACTAGTAACTGCAAGGCCTCGGCCACGCTGTGCGAGGCAGGGATGGTGCGCAGGTCGATCACCTTGACCGTCGTGCGCAGACTCATGCTGACGATGTTCTCCAGCAGGCCGCTCAAGCCGGTAGTTCCCCTGCGGCGCGCCCCCGGCGTGCCAGCGTCTTTCAAGTCCACGGGCGCGGGCGCGGGATGCGTCCCACGTCCGGCGCGGCGGATGATCAGGCCTTCGTTGGACAGTTGCTCCAGCGCCCGGCGCACGGTCACGCGGCCGGCGCCGAACTCCTTGCTCAAGGCAAGCTCCGGCGGCAGGCCCTGGGCAAAACGTCCCTCCTGCAGTTGTTCGCGCAGCACCAGGTAGATCTGGTGGTATTTGGGCAGGGGCAAGACAGAAGCCATCGTGCAGCCTCAGTGCATGGCTCGTCCGTCGAGGTCGACGGCGTCGACCTGGAACAGGCGCTCCAGCGGCGCGGCGCGCATCACGTGGTACAGCGCAAACCGATACGCCTGATGGGCATCGATTTCGCTGGGCGTGAAGGCGAACGCCAGGTTGCCACCGGTCGACAGGCGGCCCGGATACGCGTGGTGCAGCAGGTTCTGCTTGAACACACCGGCCGCGGTGCGCGCCAATGCGGACTCGCTGGCAATGAACTCAAGCACCAGACCGACCTCATGGCTGGACTGTTGGTGCGGTGCCAGGGCACGCACCGCACCGTGCCCGTACACATGCGAGAACAGTTGCCAGTTGCCGGGTACCAGCGTGCGTACCCGCTGCTCCACCGCTTCCAGTGCCTGCGGCAACACGCGCAACAGCACCGGATCGGCAATACCGGCCAGCAACACCACCCGTTCACCCAGCCACAACGCGCCTTCAATCTTGAGGGTGGGCGAGGCCCTCGGTTCGAATCGGGCACCGCTGACACGGGTACGATGGCTGTCGAGCGCCGCGTACCGGGCGTCGTGCAGCAGCAGCGTGCCGCCGGGCTCGTCGACCCGCAGCGGGTCGGCCTGCTCGTACAAGGCATGGGCTGCCACCGACGCCGGCGTGGCATGGGCATCCTCGCGCATGCTCTCGAGCGTGAAATGCGCCATCGTCAGCTCTGCCAGCATCGCATCGCGCCCACCCGGCTGGCAACACAGCGAGGTGCACTCGATGATCTTGGCCATGTGCAGGCACAAACCCATCGGATAACCGAGCAGCGCCGGCAAGGTCGCAAAGATCGCGGTGTCGCAGGCGCGTCCGGCAATCACCACATCCGGGTCCAGCGCCAGTGCCCGTTCGATCGTCTCGGTACCGCACTGCCCCACGATGTGGCTGCAGGCCAGGATGTCGTCGGCCTGTGGCTGCGCCATTGCGCCGATCGGATCGAGCCGCCCTTCGCGCAGCGCGGCGACCACCATATCGGCAGGTACATCGCTGCGCACCGTGGCCAAGCGCAGCTGCAGCCCGCGTCGGGCCACAATGCGTCGCACGATCGCCAGCGTGGCATCCAGATGCGCCGACGCGCCAGCGGTGCCGGCGCTGCCGATGATCAGCGGGATACCGGCCTCGCGCGCCGCGCACAGCACCAGCTCCAGATCGCGCTCGACCATGGCCTCGGGTGCGGCCATGACACCGGCACCCAGGTAATACGGCCCCGGGTCGATCGAACCCATGTCGCAGCCGATCGCATGCGGCTTGCGGGCCATGCCCCGCGCGAACGACGCCTCCGGGATGCCATAGCCCAATTGCCCGGACGCCGCCAATATCCGCAACGCGCCGTTCTGCGGGCGATGGTCGTGCAAAAGACGCTGCATCGCATGGAGGGGAGCGCCTGCATGCCCCGCCATCACGGAACGATCTCCAGCATCGGGCCGTGTTGCTGCGCGCCATAGACATCGCCGTCTCCCGGGCTACCTGCCACGACGGTGCGCGGCATGACGTATTTGATCGCAAGAATGTCTTTCAGCAGGTGGCGCTGCACCTGGTCGGACTGCAGCCCGTAGCGCAGGGCGACGGCAGCGCAGCTCAGCGCCGGGCTTTCGGCACAAACCGCATAAGCGTCGGCGTCGCGCAGGAAAACATCGATCGTCAATTGCGTCGGCCCGGCGTTCT
>Ga0105045_10001483_pt1 | contig 19188 bp, 18 predicted proteins | sample MAT02_FD_78089 | JGI IMG/M metagenome (GOLD analysis project Ga0105045, IMG submission 78089) | Freshwater microbial communities from Lake Fryxell liftoff mats and glacier meltwater in Antarctica - MAT-02 (megahit assembly) | ecosystem: Environmental > Aquatic > Freshwater > Ice > Liftoff... | reverse complement strand
CTGATCATCACGCCGCTGGCCTATGGCGGCGATACCGGGCGGCGGATGGCGGCGACCGATGCGGTGCGCCCGCTTGCCCAAACACCCGAACGGCCACAGATTGAACTGACCGCCACGATGGGCCGGGGCGACAGCTTTGCCCGCGTGCTCGAACGCGCCGGGGTGGGCAGCGGTGATGCCCGCGCCGTTACCAGTCAGCTCAGCGCCGCTGGAGCATTGGGAGCTATCGCGCCGGGCACCCGGATTGACCTGGTGCTGGGCCGCCGCGCTGCGCGCACCATGCCGCGCCCGGTCGATGCGCTCGCGATGCGTGCACGCTTTGACCTGCGCGTGGAAATGGAACGCGTCGGCGGCCAGCTGGTGCTGCGCCGCATTCCCATTGCCGTTGACAATACCCCGCTGCGTATCCGCGGGCGCGTGGGCGACAGCCTTTATCGTTCGGCCCGCGCTGCCGGGGCGCCGCCGTCCGCCGTCCAATCTTATTTGCGCGTCATCAACCAGCAGATTGCGGTCGGCAGCGAGGTCCGCGCCGATGATGAATATGATATCGTCATCCAGCATCGCCGGGCCGAAACCGGTGAAAGCGAACCTGGCAAGCTGTTGTATGCCGGGCTGGTGCGCGGCGGAAAACAGAAAATATCGATGATTGAATGGACCACTGGCGGACGGACTCAGTGGTTTGAGGCGTCTGGCGTCGGCCAGCAGCGCGGCGGCTTGGCACGGCCCACAGGCGGGCGCGTGACCTCTACCTTTGGCATGCGCCGCCACCCGATCCTTGGCTATTTGCGGATGCACAGCGGCATCGATTTTGGTGGCGGCTATGGTGCGCCCATTTTTGCCGTGACGGATGGCACCGTGACCTATGCCGGGCGCAACGGCGGCTATGGCAATTATGTCCGGATCAATCATAGCGGCGGGCTGGGGTCGGGCTATGGCCATATGAGCCGGATTACGATTGCCAGCGGCCAGCGCGTGTCGCGCGGTCAACTGATCGGCTATATTGGCTCGACGGGCCTGTCGACCGGTCCGCACCTGCATTACGAACTATATCGCAACGGCCGCGCAGTGAACCCCGCTTCGGTTACGTTCATTACGCGGGCGCAGCTGGAGGGCAGGGAGCTTGCCGCCTTCCGGGCGCGTATCCGGGATCTGACGGCAGTCCGCCCCGGCGCGGCGCTGACCCCGATGGCGACGGCCCCGGTGATGCCGCCGCCGCTGCTGGGTTCGCTTGCGGACACAGCGGCGAAACGCGCGGGCGGTGGTCTGTGAATCCCTTTGAAGCTATCGGCAAAGCCGGTTGCACGACGCCCGATAACCCTTATGCAGCGGGCATGAGCGATGGACATTATCCTGCAACCCGCCTGCGCCGTACCCGCCGAACGGAGTGGAGCCGGGCCATGGTGGCTGAAAACCGGCTGACCCCGGCTGACCTTATCTGGCCCTTGTTTGTGACCGATGGCGAACGCGTGGAAGACCCCATCGCGACACTTCCCGGTGTGTCACGGTGGTCCGTCGACGGGATTGTGGCGCGCGCGGGCGAGGCGATTGCGCTTGGTATCCCGTGCGTCGCGCTGTTCCCTCACACCCCTGCCGAACGGCGCAGTGCCGACGGATCCGAAGCGCTCAATCCCGATAACCTGGTGTGCCGCGCGATCCGTGCCATCAAGGCTGCGCATGGCGACGCCATCGGCGTGCTGACCGACGTAGCGCTCGATCCCTATACCAGCCATGGGCAGGATGGACTGATCGACGCGGGCGGCGCCGTGGTCAATGACGCGACGGTCATGATGCTGGTCGGCCAGGCACTGAACCAGGCGCGCGCCGGGGCCGATATCATTGCGCCCAGCGACATGATGGATGGCCGCATCGGCGCAATCCGCACCGCGCTGGAGGATGCCGGGTTCATCGACGTCCAGATTATGAGCTATGCCGCCAAATATGCTTCCGCTTTTTATGGCCCGTTCCGCGACGCTGTCGGCTCGCGCGGACTGTTGAAGGGCGACAAGCGCGGCTATCAGATGGATCCGGCGAACAGCGACGAAGCCCTGCGCGAGGTCGCGCTCGACATTGCCGAGGGCGCGGACAGTGTGATGGTCAAACCCGGCCTGCCCTATCTCGACATCGTCGCGCGCGTGGCTGACGCGTTCACCGTGCCGGTGTTTGCCTATCAGGTATCGGGCGAATATGCGATGATCGAGGCGGCGGCTGCGGCGGGCGCGGGCGACCGCAATGCGCTGATCCTCGAAACGCTGATGGCGTTCAAACGCGCGGGTTGTTCCGCTGTGCTCACCTATCATGCCCGCGACGCCGCGCGCTTGCTGAACGGATAATTGATGACCGACACGACTTTGCCTGGAGCGCGCCGCGCGCTGTTCACCCTCACCATTTTTGTCGGCAGTTTCCTGCTGTTCATGGTTCAGCCGATGGTGGCGCGCATGGCGCTGCCGCAGTTGGGCGGCGCACCAGCGGTGTGGAACAGTGCGATGCTGGTCTATCAGGCGCTGTTGCTGGGCGGTTATGCCTATGCGCATTGGCTGGGGCGCTTTGCCGTGCGGCGGCAGGCGGCGGTGCATCTGGTGTTGCTGGCATTGGCAGCGCTGTGGCTGCCCGTGGGTCTCGCCACCATCGCTCCCCCTGCGCCGGGGCAGGAAGCGCTGTGGGTACCCTTGTTCCTTGCTGCCTCGATCGGGCCAGTGTTTTTTGTTGTGGCGGCACAGGCCCCGCTGATGCAACGCTGGTTTGCGGCCGACGGCAATGCGGCCGATCCCTATGCATTGTACGCTGCGTCGAACCTGGGCAGTTTTTCCGGGTTGATCAGCTATCCGTTGCTGGTCGAACCGCTGATGCCGCTGGCGACGCAAAGCGTCGGTTGGGCGGTCGGTTACGGACTGCTGGCATTGCTGGTGATGCTTGTTGCGCGGGCGCGGTGGAATGCGGCGAGCGCGGCGCAGATGGCACCGACCAGCGCGCGCCCAACGGCGGGACGCATGATCCACTGGCTGCTGATCGCGGCGGTTCCCTCAGGGCTGATGCTATCGACTACGACGCACCTGACCACCGACATTTTTGCGATGCCGCTGCTGTGGGTCATCCCGCTCGGCCTTTATTTGCTCAGCTTTGTGTTTGCCTTTGGCAACTGGCCCCGCACGGCAGCGACGATCAGGATGATTGCGCCCGCCTTCCTGCTGGTCGCAGGCGGCCTGTCGATGATCAGCGATTCTGACGGATCGCTGCTCGTTGCCTCCGCCAGCCTGGCGATGCTGTTTGTTGTGGCGACTGCGCTGCATGCGCATCTTTACGATCTGCGTCCTGATGCTGACCGGCTGACGCTTTTTTACCTCGTCATGTCGGCGGGTGGTGCGCTGGGGGGATTATTTGCGGCATTGTTCGCGCCATTGCTGTTCGACTGGGTGTATGAACACCCGATTCTGGTCGTCGCGGCGGCGCTGCTGCTGCCGCTCCCGGCCCTGCTGCCATGGGCGGACCGGTTTGGCCTGCATCCCACCACGTCGCGTCTGATCGTTGTCGGCCTCGTCGCCGCGGCGGCAGCGGCGGCGATGCCGTTCGCCAATCGCTGGGACGGCTCGCCGATTCAACTCGCTGCTATTGGCTTTGCTGTGTTGATTGGTTTGTTCGTTATTCCGTGGCGTTGGGCCTTTGCCACTACGCTGGCGCTGGTGATGTTCACTGTCGGCGGCGCGACGACGCTGAACAAAAGTCTGGAGGGTAACCGGACACGGAGCTATTTCGGCGTTTACACAGTACGCGACGATGTACAGGCGCAGCGGCGGATGCTGGCGCACGGCACCACACTGCACGGGCTGATGCTGACGGCAAAGGGCCAGGAACTAACGCCGACCACCTATTACTCGGCACAATCGGGCGTCGGATTGGCGCTGGACAAAGTGCCGTCGCTGCTCGGCAACGCCGCCAGCATCGGGATTGTCGGACTGGGAACTGGCACGCTTGCCTGTTACCGCCAGCCTGGTCAGCGCTGGGATTTCTATGAAATCGACCAAGCGATGGTCGACATCGCCAGGGACAGTGGCCAGTTCGCCTTTGTCCCGCGCTGTACGCCCGATGCGCGGATGCTGGTCGGCGATGCGCGGATCGAACTCGCTAAACAACCGCCTGCATTATATGATGTTCTTGTCATCGATGCTTTTTCCTCGGACGCCATTCCGCTGCACCTGCTGACCAATGAAGCCTTCGGGGTTTATGACCGTGCATTGAAACCGGGCGGTATATTGGTGGTCCACATTTCCAACCGCTTTTTTAATCTGGAACCCGTGCTGGCGGACGAGGCGCGGCGGCGCGGCTGGGCCACCGCCATCCGTCTCGACGCTCCGACGAAGGCTGCCGTGAAACTGGGTGCGACATCATCGTCATGGGTCGCCTTCTCTGACGATCCGGCACAGCTTGCGGCGCTTACGGGCGCGCTCGTCCCGCGCGCCAAGGCGGAAGAACCCGGCGTCTGGACCGCGACCAAAACCGTTCCCGGCTTCAAAGGCTGGACCGACGATTATGCCTCCATCCTGCCCGTTGTTGTCTGGGGCGGGCTGTTTCCCGGAGCGAACTAATTGTCATGACCAACCGCCACGACATTTCGATTATCGCGATAAACGGCAAAACACCGCGCATTCATGACAGCGCCTTTATCGCGCCGGGATGCCGCATCATCGGCGATGTCGATATTGGGCCCCAGGTCAGCATCTGGTATAATTGCGTCATTCGCGCCGATGTGAATATCATCAGGATCGGTGCGCGCAGCAACATTCAGGACGGCAGCGTTATCCATTGCGATGGCCCCGGTCCGGGCAGCCCGCCGCTGGGCTATCCCACGCTGATTGGTGAAGATGTGCTGGTGGGCCACATGGCGATGATCCACGGCTGTACCTTGCACGACCGCGCGTTCGTCGGGCTGGGCGCGATTGTCATGGACGGCTGTGTCATCGGCAGCGAGGCGATGCTGGGCGCAGGCGCACTGCTGTCGCAGCACAAGGAAATCGGCCCGCGCGAATTATGGACTGGGCGTCCGGCGCGGCTGGTTAAAACCATCGACGACAGGATGGCAGCTGGAATGGCGATGGGTACGGCGCACTATGTCCACAATGCTGAACTGCATGCCGCAGCAGTGGCCCTCATAGAGTAACGCGTCGTTGCGAGCGCAGCGAAGCAATCCAGTGCGGTACAAAACTGCACTGGATTGCTGTGCTACGCTCGCAATGACGGCGTTGTTTAACCGCCGTTAAAGCTGACCATCGTGTACAGCATTGGCAGCGACAGCGCGGTGTTGATGCGCGAAAAAATCATCGCCGTCGTCGCAGCCTTGGCCTTTACGGCGTCTTCGGCGGGGACAATGCCCAGCGCCTTTTTCTGGTTGGGCCAGATCACGAACCACACATTGAATGCCATGATCAGGCCCAGCCACATGCCGACACCAATCAGCGCGTAATTGTCCTGAAGCATCAGCGCATCGCCAAGATATTTGTTGCCGCCAGCGATTGCCAAGCCGAATACCACCGTCAGCGCCGCCGACCAGCGGAAGAAGAACAGCGCTTTCGGCGCGATATATTTGGTTACGCCGGGCTTCAGTTCGGCTGGGACGGTCGGCATAGTCGGAATCTGGACGAAGTTGAAATAATAGAGCAGGCCAATCCACACGATCCCGACAAAGGTGTGCAGCCAGCGCAGGACGCTGTTCGCCCCGACATCATCCGGTTGCAGCGCAAAAGCCACGGCAAACGTCAGAACCAGTCCAGCGACAAGCACGGCATGCAGATTTCCGAAAAACTTCGTCATGATTTCTTCCCCCAGGTGTCAGGCGCGGTTGCCCGCGCCCCTACTGCGCGCTTATGCGCGCGGCGGCGCGATTGCTCAAGGTGTTTGCGCATCCTTTTCCGTATCGCCCAGCGCTAGCCCGTGGCGCATCATCAGCGGCAACTGCGAAAGGGCAAAGACGAAAGTAACGGCGGTGATGCCCCACACTTTGACCGTCAGCCACATGTCGAAATCCATCGCCGCGCGCATCGCTTCATTGGCCAGCGCCAGCGCAGCAAAAAACAGCCCCCAATTGCGCGACAGTTTCATCCAGCCATCATCGTCCAGCCCGTCATAGGCAGCCTCGAGCAGATATTTCAGCATCGGCCGTCCGCGCCACCAGCCGCCCAGCAAGATGGCCGCAAAGCCCGCGTAGATGATCGTGGGTTTGAGCTGGATGAATTTTTCGTCGTGGAAATATATGGTCAGCGCGCCAAAACCGATGACCAGCACCGCCGACATCCACAGCATTGGCGAAATTTTGCCCAGTTTCCACTTGGACACGATCAATGCAACGGTGATCGCAGCCATGAAAGCCAGCGTGCCGCGAATGGCCGCCGCAGTCGCGGCAAAGGCCCCGTCGCCATCCTGCGTCAGTTTGAACACGGCAAAGAAGATCAGCAGCGGCCCGAAATCAATCAGAATGGGCAGCAGGCCCCCTTTTTTTTGCGGAACGACGGCGGGGGCGGTTTCTTTGGTCATCGCAAATTTCCAGCTATAGCGTTGGCAAGGTCAACGGGGTTGAACGGACGCAGATCGTCCAGTGTCTCGCCAATCCCGATGGCGTGAATGGGCAATCCATGACGCTCGGCGGCGGCGACCAGCACCCCGCCGCGCGCGGTGCCATCCAGCTTGGTCATGACCAGCCCGGTGACCCCGGCAAGTTCGCGGAACACATCGATTTGCGCGAGTGCATTCTGCCCCGTTGTCGCGTCGAGCACCAGCACGACATCATGCGGTGCGGCGGGGTTGATCCGCCCCAGGACCCGGCGGATTTTGGCGAGCTCGTCCATTAACTCGCGCTTGTTATGCAAACGGCCCGCCGTATCGACGATCAGCACGTCAATGCCCTCGGCCGTGGCGCGCTTGACCGCATCGAACACGATGCCCGCCGCATCGCCGCCCTCTGGCCCCGTGACAATGGGAACGCCCAGCCGCTCGGCCCAAACCCTCAGTTGGGCGATGGCGGCGGCGCGAAACGTGTCGCCCGCGACCAGCATGACGCCATAATCCTGTTCCTGAAACAGGTGGGCCAGTTTGGCGATGGTCGTGGTCTTGCCCGATCCGTTGACCCCGATAACCAGGATCACCTGTGGGCGCGGAAAGGCGTCAATCTCCAGCGGCGCGGCAACGGGCGCGAGTACGGCGGCGATTTCCTCGGCCAATATGGCGCGCAAGGCAGCCGCGTCGAACGGCGTTTCAAACCGTCCAGCGGCCAGCCGTTCGCGGATCCGCGCGGCCATCGCAGGCCCCAGATCGGCGGTGATCAGCGCTTCTTCGATCCGGTCAAGATCGTCGGGGTCAAGCGTGGATTTACCGGTCAGCCCGGCAAGATTCTCGCCCAACCGCGACGATGTTCGTTTGAGGCCGCCGAACAGCCGCTCGGTCCAATTCTGCCCGGTCATGCTGGTTCCCGTTCAAGGGCGTCGGCGGCGCCCGTATCATCCATAACGCGGACCGCCACTACCGCGCCCGGGCGAACTCCCACATCCCCTTGCCCTGCGTCATTCGCCCGCAGGCGGGAATTCAATACCTGTGGCGTGATTCGACGCACCAGCGTCAGCCGCGCGAAATTTTCGGCGTGTCCGGAACAGCCATCATTTTCGACCAGCAAATTCTGGCGCGTGCCGACCATCGCGGCGCGGAGCAGGCCGTGCTGCCGCTGGGCCGCGGCGCGCAGGGCCGCCGCCCGGTCGCGGGCGCGCGCCACGGCAACCTGCGGCATCCGCGCGGCAGGGGTGCCCGGTCGCGGGCTGAACGGGAAAATATGGCCAAAGGCGATGGCGCAATCATCGATCAGCGCCAGGCTGTTCGCGGCCATTGCGTCATCCTCGGTCGGGAAACCAGCGATCAGGTCGGCACCGATGGCAATGGCGGGCCGCGCGGCTTTCAACCGTGCAACCAGGCGCACGGCATCGGCGCGGGAATGGCGGCGCTTCATCCTTTTCAGAATCATGTCATCCCCGGCTTGCAGCGACAAATGAACATGCGGCATCATTCGCGCCTCGCCGGTCAACAGTTCAAACAGCAGCGGGTCGATCTCAATTGAATCAAGCGACGACAGTCGCAGCCGTGCCAGATTTGGCACGGCGACCAGAATGCGCGCGACCAATTGCCCCAATGTCGGCGTGGCGGGCAAGTCGTGACCATAGCTGGTCAGGTCAACTCCGGTCAGCACCACCTCGTGCTGTCCCCGTGCGACCACTGTTTGAATGGCGGCAATGATCCTGGCCATGGGCGCAGAGCGGCTGTTCCCTCGACCAAAGGGAATGATGCAAAAGGTGCAACGATGGTCGCAGCCGGTCTGGATGGCGACAAAAGCGCGGGCGTGCGCAGCACCGCTGACGACCGGGACAAACGGTTCGCGCCGCTCCATCAACGGTACACCCGGGGCTGCACCGGGGCGCGCCCAGGCGGCAGGCGATTGTTTGTCGCTGTTGGCGATGATGGCCGTAACATCCGGCATCGCCGCGATTTGGTCGCGCACGGTTTCGGCGGCACAGCCGGTGACATAGATGGGGCGGCCGGGATGGTCGCGAGCGGCGCGGCGGATCGCGCGGGTCGCATCGCGCTCTGCGGCGTGGGTCACGGCACAGCTGTTGATGATCGTCGCCTGGCCAAGGCCCGCTGCGCTGGCAGCGTGACGCATCGCCTCGCCCTCGGCGATGTTCAGACGGCAGCCGAAATTGACGATATCGGGCGCGGTCATCCGAACTGGTTCCAGTCGGTTTCGCCGCGAAAAACATGCGTCGCGGGGCCGGACATGCGGATCGGTCCGCCCGGGTTCCAGTGGATGACCAGTTGTCCACCGGGCAGATCGACGGCGACTGGGCTGGTCACCCGGCCACTGCTGATCGCGGCGACGGCGGTGGCACAGGCCCCGGTGCCGCACGCCTGGGTCAGGCCGACGCCGCGTTCCCATACCCGCAGTTTCAGCTGGGCAGGACCGGTCACGGTGGCGACATTCACATTGACGCGCGCAGGGAACAACGGATCAGTCTCGATGTCAGGGCCAAGCTCCGCCAGTGGGACAGCATCGCAATCGGGCGTGAAAAAGATGACGTGCGGGTTGCCGACATTGACCGCCATCGGGCGTTCAAGCTCACCCCAGCCCACGGGCATGTCGCGCGTGTCCATCGGCATGGCAAGCGGGATATGTTCCCAATCAAACTGCGGGTCGGCCAACTCGACCTCGGCAATGCCGTCACTGTTGCTGACGTTCAGAATCCCGCCCAACGTCTCAACCCGCGCCGGTGCGCCCAATATGGCGGCGACGCAGCGAGTGGCATTGCCGCAGGCTTCGGCCTCGCTGCCGTCGGCGTTGAAAATGCGCATGCGAATATCGGCCAGCAGTGACGGTTCCAGCAAGATCAACTGGTCACAACCAATGCCATGGCGGCGGTCGGCAATGGCATGCGCGCGCGCCGGGGTCATTGCTACCGGCGCCTCGCGAGCATCAATAATGACAAAGTCATTGCCCAGCCCGTGCATTTTCAGGAAATGGTCCGCCATCACTGCCGCATTTAGGGAGGCGCGCCGGTCAAGTCCAGCGCAACGCGCCGCCCGCTACCCGCTACCCGCTACCCGCCAATCGCCAACCGCCTGGCGTTAGGCGGAACGGCGCTTTACTGACGCGGCGGTCGTTTCGTCACCGTCGGTCGCCACGCCAGCCACCTTGCGCGAGGCCACCTTGCGCGATGCCATCAGCCCGCGCGCGCTGAGCATCCGGCGGGTGTCTGATGCCGACGCCGGCTTGCCATAGTGCCAGCCCTGCGCCTTGGCACAGCCAAGCACGGCAAGTTCGCGTGCGATTGCCTCGTCCTCCACGCCCTCGGCGGTGATCGGCATGTTCAGGCTTTCGCCCAGCCGGACGATGGCCTGGACGATGGCGGCGGCGTCTTCGCTTTCCTTCATCGCAATGACAAAGCTGCGGTCAATCTTGATCCGGTCAAACGGCAGTGCGCGCAAATGCGACAGCGAGCTGTATCCGGTGCCGAAATCATCCAAGCTAAGCGATACCCCCTGATTTTTGAGACTGGTGACGATGGACCGCACCAGCGCCATATTGTCAAACAGCGAAGTTTCGGTAATTTCAACTTCCAGCCGGTTTGGCGGAAAACCGGTCTCGACCAGCAATTTCATCAATTTTTGCGAGAACCACGGATCTTTAAGCTGTTGCGGCGAGATGTTGATCGCCAGGGACAGTGATGGATCCCAATGTTTGGCGATTTCCAGCGCGGTGCGGGTGACGGCAGCGGACATGTCGGCAATCAGGCCAGAGGCTTCGGCAATCGGGATAAAGCGGTCGGGCATCACCAGTCCCAGCTGGGGCGAATGCCAGCGCATCAGCATCTCAAAACCCTTGAGCTCGCCGGTGGCAATGTCGACCTGTGGTTCGAAATAGGGGATGAACTCGCCGCGTGGCAACCCGTCGCGGATGCCCGTTTCTATCTGGTTGCGGTCCTGCAGCGCCAACTCCATGCCGGGTTCAAACCAGCTGAACCGGTTCCGGCCAACGCCCTTGCTGTGATACATGGCAATGTCGGCGCGGCGGATCAGTGTTTCGATGCTGCTGTCTTCGGCGTCGCAGCGTGCAATGCCGATCGATGCGCCAACGCGAACGGCGCGGCTCTGCGACTTTATGGGCACTTCCATTGTCGCGACCAGCTGGCCGGCCAGCCGTTCGACAATGTCGCTGTCGGCATCATAGCACAGCAGCGCGACAAACTCGTCACCGCCAAGACGGGCGATTTTAACCGACGGCGGCAGGATCGCGGCGATCCGCCGCGCCGATTCCTGAAGCACCAGGTCGCCAACGGCATGGCCATAGACATCGTTGACATTCTTGAACCGGTCCAGGTCCAGCAGGAACAGGGCCACTTCACGGCCCGTTTCCAATGCCGCCGAAATTGACTTAGCGGCTGTATCCATAAACGCGCGGCGATTGAGATAGCCGGTCAGCGGATCGATATCGGCCAGGTGTCGCGCCCGTTCCTCGGCGGCGCTGCTTTCACGAACCTCGACCAGCAGATCAAGATAGCGCCGCCAGCCGAACAGCATCAGCGCTATATTCAGGATCAGCGCAGCGGCCAGCGTCCGATCCGGCCCCCCGCCAATTCCCTGGAAGGAGTGGACGACCTGACCCATCACCGAACTGCCGGTGCCGACGAACAGGATCGCCGCCGCCAACACAATGCCGCCAGTGACAACATCGCGCCGGGCCTTGACGGTACCGGGAATGGTTCCACCTTGCACAAGTGCTTCTTGGCCCCGATTTTCCGATAAGCGCAGCATCAATGATCCGTCCCCAATGGCTTTGATGACCGGATTGCCCGTCACCTATGAGGATTTGGTAAAGATCGCCGGACTACGGCGCTCTGGACAGCCTTGCCAGAAATGCCGGGCGGGCCTAAAGGGGCATCGTCTGCGTGATCCGTTTCGCAGGCACATTGGATCATCCGCGACGGTAAAGACTGTCCACGGATAGCCGCTGGTTGGCGAGGTTTCGCTCACCGGCGCGCTTTGCGTTGGAATGCCGCAGCGGCCGAAACGGTAAGGAATAGGGCGCATGTTCGACAGTCTGAGCCAACGGCTTGGCGATGTTTTCGGAAAGCTTCGCGGTCGCGGTGCGTTGACCGAGGCCGACGTGCGCGCGGCGATGCGCGAAGTGCGAATCGCTTTGCTGGAGGCCGATGTCGCGCTGCCCGTCGTGCGCAGCTTTGTCGATCAGGTCACCGAAGTTGCGGTCGGCCAGAATGTCCTGCGTTCCGTCACGCCGGGCCAACAGGTCGTCAAGATCGTCAATGATGCGCTGACCGAGATGCTGGGGGCCGAGGCCGCCGAGCTTGAGCTGGGTGTTACGCCGCCTGCGATCATCATGATGATCGGCCTTCAGGGGTCTGGAAAAACCACCACGACCGCAAAGATCGCCAAACGGCTCAAGGAAAAAGACGGCAAGAAGGTGCTGATGGCATCGCTCGACGTCAATCGCCCGGCGGCGCAGGAACAGCTCGCGACGCTGGGCACCCAGGTCGATGTCGCGACGTTGCCGATTGTCGCGGGCCAGCAGCCGGTCGAAATTGCCCGCCGCGCGCTGCAGGCGGCGAAACTTCAGGGCTATGACGTGCTGATGCTCGACACCGCAGGGCGCCTGCATGTCGATCAACAGTTGATGGACGAAATGCGCGCCGTCGCGGACGTATCGGCACCGACCGAAACGTTGCTCGTCGTCGACAGCCTGACCGGACAGGACGCGGTTCAGGTTGCGCAACGCTTCACCGATCAGGTGCCGCTGACCGGCGTTGTCCTTACCCGTATGGACGGCGACGCGCGCGGCGGGGCGGCGCTGTCGATGCGCGCCGTCACGGGCAAGCCGATCAAATTTGCGGGCACGGGCGAAAAACTTGATGCGATCGAGACATTTCACCCCGCGCGCATCGCGGGCCGCATATTGGGCATGGGCGATGTCGTCAGCCTGGTCGAACGCGCTGCCGAAACCATTCAGGCCGACGAAGCCGAAGCGATGGCGGCCAAGCTGGCCAAGGGTCAGTTCGACTTAAATGACTTGCGCGCGCAGCTGGGCCAGATGCGCCGGATGGGAGGTCTGGGCGCGCTGGCCGGGATGATCCCCGGCCTGAAGAAGGCGCAGGCGCAGGCGGCCGCGAGCAACATGGATGACAAGGTGCTGCTGCACCTTGACGCCATCATCAGTTCAATGACGCCCAAGGAACGCGCCAAGCCCGAACTGGTCAATGCCAAACGCAAGATTCGCATCGCGAAGGGCGCAGGCCGGACGGTTCAGGAGGTCAACAAGCTTCTGAAAATGCATCAGGAAATGTCCACTGCGATGAAGAAAATCCGCAAGATGGGCGGGCTGAAGGGACTGGGCGCGATGTTCGGTCGCGGCGGCGGCATGCCCGGAATGGGCGGCGGAATGGGCGGGGGCCTGGGCGGCCTTCCCGGCCTGGGCGGCGGCGGGATGCCCCCCGATCTTGCGAATTTGCTTAAAAAGAAATGATTTCAACCAACATATTGATTATGAACTGAAAAGGAAAATACCATGGCTACCTCTATTCGTCTTTCGCGCGGTGGTTCGAAGAAGCGCCCCTATTACAAGATCGTGGTTGCGGATTCGCGCAGCCCGCGCGATGGCAAGTTCATCGAACGCATCGGCAGCTACAACCCCCTGCTCGCCAAGGATAATCCCGAGCGCGTGAAGATCGATGCTGACCGCGCCAAGCATTGGCTGAGCGTTGGCGCACAGCCATCGGACCGCGTCGCCCGCTTCCTGGATGTCGCCGGCGTTCAGGAACGCGCGGCGCGCAGCAACCCGAACAAGGCAGTGCCGGGCCAGAAAGCCAAGGACCGTGCCGAAGACAAGGCCAACAAGCTGGTCGAAGCCGAAGAAGCCAAGGTGGCCGCTGCTGCTGCTGCGGCAACGGCTGCTGCCGAGGCCGCCGCTGCTCCGGTCGTAGAAGAAGCGTCGGTTGCCGAGGAAGTTGTTGCCGAAGAAGCGCCCGTCGCAGAAGCTGCTGAAGAAGCTGCGCCCGAAGTTGCGGCCGATGAAGCGCCTGCCGCTGAGGCTGCCGCTGAAGCTGCTCCGGTTGCTGAGGAAGCCGCCGCTGAAGCGCCTGCCGCTGAAGCTGCCGCTGAAGAGGCTCCTGTTGCTGAAGCTGCCGAGGAAGCCGCTCCTGAAGCTGCTGCCGACGAAGCACCTGCGGCTGAAGCTGCGCCAGAAACCGCCACCGAAGCCGCTCCGGCTGCTGAAGCCGCAGCCGAAGCAGCGCCCGCCGCCGAAGCTGGTGAAGAAAAGGTGCAGGGTTAAGCCAATCATGTCTCCAAACACCGTCTGTCCTGAGCTTTTCGAAGGACTGCCCTTTCTTTTACGAAGAAAAGAACGGCGCTTCGACAAGCTCTGCGCGGGCGGGGTTTGGGAGATTGCGCATGGCGTTTAATCCCAACCGCCCCGTCACGCTTGCCGCCATTGCCGGCGCGCATGGCGTGCGGGGTGAAGTGCGTTTGAAATTATTCGGCGAGGGTGCGGAATCGTTGCGCGCCTTCAGTCATTTCGAAGTCGGCGACCGCCGTCTGACGCTCAAAAGCGTCCGTCCTGCCAATCAGAGCGCGGTTGCCACCTTTGCTGAAATCACGACGCGCGAGGGTGCCGAGGCGCTGCGCGGCACGCTGCTCACGGTCCCGCGCAGCGCCTTGCCGCCACTGGGTGAGGGCGAATATTATCATCACGACCTGATCGGACTTGCGGTGGTTGCGACGACGGGCAGCGCGGTTGGCGTTGTCGTCGCCGTGGAAAATTTCGGCGCGGGCGATATTCTTGAAATCGAACGCCCTGCCGAACCGGGCAAAAAAGCGCAGCGTTTTATGGTGCCGATGACCGCGCAGGCCGTGCCCGCATGGGGCGACACCGTAACCATCAATGCAGACTTTATTGCTTAGCGTGCAGCGGAATGTTAGCCCGCTGGCGTTACCGGCGGGAGATTGATGATGCGTGCTTTATGGCTTTTGACAGTGGCTGTTGCCCTAGCTGCCCCCATCGCGGCATCCGCTCAGACGCCGCCCGCTGCAGACACCATCAAACCCCAGATGGACGCGTTGTTCGCGGACTTTGCGCGCGACAATCATGTGCCCGGTGTCGTCTATGGCGTCGTCCGCGCCGACGGGCTAGCGCTGGTCGGCGCGCAGGGGGTGCAGGAACTGACCGCCAAACGCCCGGTTACGCCCGACAGCCTGTTCCGTATCGCCTCTATGACCAAAGCATTCACTGCGCTGTCCATCCTGTCGCTGCGCGACAAGGGTAAGCTGCGGCTAGACGATCTGGCGGAGAAATATGTCCCCGAAATGCGCCGCTGGACCTATCCGACCAAGGATTCTCCCCGCATCCGCATCCGCGACCTGCTCCACCATGTCGGTGGGCTGGTTACCGACGATCCGTGGGGCGACCGGCAGCAAGTGCTGACTGAGGCGGAATTTACGGCGCTACTGCGCGCGGGGCCGCCGTTCAGCCGCGTGCCCCAGATGCGCCACGAATACAGCAATTATGGCTATGCGCTGCTCGGGCGGATCATCAGCAAGGCGTCGGGCATGCCCTATCGCCGCTATGTCGAGGCCACGCTGCTGCGCCCGCTGGGCATGACCAGCAGCGGCTTTGAGGTAACCGACGCGCCCACCGAACGCCGCGCCATCGGCTATCGCTGGGAAAATGACGCCTGGGCCGAAGAGCCGACGATGCGCGATGGCGCGTTCAACAGCATGGGCGGATTGCAGGTCAGCGCCAACGACTATGCCAAATGGATCGCGTTCCTGCTGTCGGCCTGGCCGCCGCGCGACGATGCCGACACCGGTCCGGTGCGGCGCGCCACCGTGCGCGAAATGGCGCAGGGGTTGAACTTCGTGAACCTGGCCCAGCGCAGCGGCAAGACCGGGGCTGGCGCCTGTCGTCAGGCCGCAGCCTATGCCATGGGCTGGCGGGTGGCGCAGGACTGCGACCTTGGCCTGACGCTGGCGCATGGCGGCGGTTATCCCGGCTATGGCAGCCATGTGATGTTGATGCCCGATTATGGCGTTGCGGTGTTCGCCCTGTCGAACCGCACCTATGCCGGGCCCAGCGGGCCTGCGTGGGACACGGCGGTTGCGATGCACAAGGCCGAGCTGCTGGTGCGGCGTGAGGAACCCGTGGCGGCGGCTGTCTGGCAAGCGCACGACGCTGCGCTTGCGGCCTATGCCTCAGGCACGCTCGCCCCGCTGGAGGGACAGCTCGCGATGAATTTCCTGATGGACCGCTCGGCCGAAAATTGGGCGAAATATCTGGGTGAACTGAAGACGCAGACGGGCGAGTGTACTTCCCCTGTCTTCCTGCGCGCTGATAGCGCGATGAACGGTCTGTTCCGCTGGATGTGCGACCGGGCAGTGGTCGAGGGCCAGATATTGATGGCCCCAACGAATCCGCCCACGGTGCAGGCGTGGCGGCTGCGGGTCAGCCCGGTGCCGATGGTGCCAACGCCGTCCCCGCCGCGTTGACGGCCAGACGCTTTGAAAGTATATACATACAGTATATACGGAGACAGCTATGGGCAAGGAATATAAAGCCAAAGTGTTCAAATCGGGCAATTCGGTCGCGATCCGTTTGCCGAAGGCGGCCGGCTTTGCCGATGGTGATGATGTCGTCATCGTCCCGCACGATGATGGTCGTTTTTCGATTTGGAAAGAAAGCGACAACCTCAATGTTTTGATGAGCCTTTACGGTAGCATGTCTCCCGGTTTCATGAAGCATGGGCGCGGCGATATCGATCAGGAAGATCGCAGCTGGGATTTTCCAGGCAAGCAGTCCGCTGCCTGATGTACTTGCTCGATACCAACATTTGCATCGATTTTGTCGATGCCCGAAATGCTGTTGTGAAAGAACGGGTGCGGACCGGCTTTCCGGCAGGCCTCAGCGTTTCAACGATTACAGCCGCCGAATTGCTTGTTGGCCCAAGGGACTCCGAAGACCCGCGCGGGGACAGAGAGCGTGCCGAACAGTTTCTGCGCGTTATCGGGGTCATCGATTTCGACCAAACAGCGGCCAGTGCTTACAGCAGCTTGGTCCAGCGCGTCGGCATGAAGGGCCGCAGCTTTGATCGCCTGATCGCGGCGCATGCGTTGTCGCTCGGCAAGGTGTTAGTCACTAGCAATTTGAACCATTTCGCCGACGTGCCGGGGCTGAAAGTTGAGAATTGGGGGGTGCTATGACCTTCGCTGCCCACCTCCTCACCCTGTATCCCGACATGTTCCCTGGCCCGCTGGGGCACAGCATGGCGGGGCGGGCGCTGGAGAGCGGCATCTGGTCGTGCGCGGCCACCAACATCCGCGACTTTGCCACCGACAAGCACCGGACGGTGGACGACACGCCGGCGGGCGGGGGGGCCGGGATGGTGCTGCGCGCCGATGTGCTGGCGGCGGCGGTGGATGCCGCAGCCGCGCCCGGCATCCCCATCATCGCCATGACGCCGCGCGGCACGCCGATCACCCAGGCCCGCATCCGCGACCTTGCCGCTGGCCCCGGCGTCATCGTTCTGTGCGGGCGGTTTGAGGGGTTTGACGAACGCTTGTTCGACGCGCGGCCCGACATTGAACAGGTCAGCATGGGCGACATCATCCTGTCGGGGGGCGAGGTGGCGGCGCTAATGCTGCTCGATGCTTGCATTCGGCTGCTTCCCGGCGTAATGGGCGCGGCTTCCAGTGCGGATGATGAATCGTTTGAACGCGGTTTGCTCGAATATCCGCACTATACCCGGCCCGCATTGTGGGAAGGGCGCACGATCCCCGAAGTGCTGCGATCGGGGGATCATGCAAAGATCGCTGCCTGGCGGAAACGCGCGGCAGAAGATCATACTCGGTTACGCAGGCCGGACCTTTGGGAGCACCATATCGGTGCTCGGGACCGACCTGCCTCTGGCGCGCGGCGCAAAAAAAAGGACTAGAGGGCCATGAACCTCATCCAGACGATCGAAGCCGAAGAAATAGCCAAGGTTGGCAAAACTGCCCCCATATTCCGCCCCGGCGATACGTTGAAGGTCGGCGTGAAAGTGGTTGAAGGCGAACGCACCCGCGTCCAGAATTTCGAAGGCGTGTGCATCGCGCGTTCGAACAAGGGCATGGGATCGAACTTCACCGTGCGCAAAATGTCGTTCGGTGAAGGCGTCGAGCGTGTCTTCCCGCTTTATTCGCCCAACATCGACAGCATCACTGTGATCCGCAAGGGCGCCGTCCGCCGTGCGAAACTCTATTATTTGCGCGGACGCACCGGCAAATCGGCGCGTATCGCCGAACGCCGTGACAACCGCGGCGACGCCAAATAAGCGCGCACGACAGCACAACAAAAAGGGCCGGGAGCGATCCCGGCCCTTTTTTGTTGGCGCGCATGCGCCATGGTCAGGCGGCCAGCTTGACGGCCTCGCCAAACGGCTTTTTGAAAATCCCCCACTGCGACAGCCCCGCGACGCGGCGAATCTCGACCGTCTCAAACAGTGGAATGGTGCGGAAATCGATCAGGTGATCGTGCGGGCTGGTGCGTTTCTGGTTCAGGCCCACGGCCTCCAGCAGCTGCATTGCCCAGTCCATCTCGGGCACCGGTGAGGTCAGCAACAGCGTACCACCTGGCTTGAGCAGATCATAGGCTTCCTGAAACAGATCGACATGTTCGACCACTTCAAAAGCGACGATGGCATCGAAACTCTCGGCCTTCAGCCCCAGTTCGGCCCATTCGCGAATATCGCCAACAATGTCGGCGGGCGGGAACAGATCGTTGCCGACATAGCCGGTGTAGCCCGCGCTGCGCAGATGGTCACCGACCCACTTCGCGCCGCAGCCGATTTCCAGGATTGCGGCATCGCGAGGCAGCGGTTCCAGGAAATAATCGATCTTCTTGCGCTGCGCAATATCACTGAGCATCGGCATGACATGGTCCTTGTGCGGTTGTCCTTATGTCTATTCCTTGCCCAACAGGGTTAACAAATGGTGAGCGTGCCGCTTGCCGGGCCGCAATAGTTTCAGAAAAAATCATTTGCATGACGCCGTTAAAGGCCGAAAAGGCGCGCCGCTGTCAGGCTGGAGTATTGTTATTATGGGTTATCGTATCGCCGTCGTTGGGGCCACGGGCAATGTCGGGCGCGAAGTGCTCGCGATATTGGCCGAGCGCGAATTTCCGATTGCCGAACTCGCCGCGGTCGCCTCGTCGCGGAGCCAAGGTCAGGATATCGAGATTGGCGACAGCGGCAAGATGGTGAAGTGCCAGAATATCGAGAATTTCGATTTCACCGGCTGGGACATGGCGATTTTTGCCATCGGGTCAGAGGCGACCGCAATCCATGCCCCGCGCGCGGCGGCGGCGGGCTGCGTCGTGATCGATAACAGCTCGCTGTACCGCATGGACCCCGACGTGCCGCTGATCGTGCCGGAAGTGAACCCCGATGCCATTGATGGCTATAAGCGCCGCAACATCATCGCCAACCCCAATTGCTCGACCGCACAGCTGGTGGTCGCGCTCAAGCCGCTCCACGATGTCGCAACGGTGAAGCGCGTTGTCGTCGCGACGTACCAATCGGTCAGCGGCGCAGGCAAGGCGGGGATGGATGAGCTGTTTTCGCAAACGCG
>Ga0105045_10001481_pt1 | contig 19198 bp, 13 predicted proteins | sample MAT02_FD_78089 | JGI IMG/M metagenome (GOLD analysis project Ga0105045, IMG submission 78089) | Freshwater microbial communities from Lake Fryxell liftoff mats and glacier meltwater in Antarctica - MAT-02 (megahit assembly) | ecosystem: Environmental > Aquatic > Freshwater > Ice > Liftoff... | reverse complement strand
GTTGGGTGCTATAAACGTGGTAAGGCTTCAATCCTACCACTTGGGGATGGGACAATACCTCCGCCAAATCTGTCGGCTTGAGCTGTGGAGTTACCAAAGCCAAGCCAAGACTGTCGGGATGCCTGTTCAGCTCCGATGTCAGATATGAATTTGAGGCAGCAATATCCGCTTTAGGAAGGGGAGCAGGAAAGAACAATCCGCCCACCAACTTGGCCTTTGGGAAAAAAGGAGCAACCTGCTTCCTCCAGGAATCAATGGAAACTTCCTCCTCACCACCGTTCCACAGTCCAAGCTGTCCGGGATTGAGATGGATGTCCCCGACCCTGTAAATATGGGCATGGCTATCGAATATCTTTTCAGGCAAAAAATCCTGTAACCCGGCGATGACATTTGTGTCCACCGAATTGAATTCCCAACGGAAGGGATTAGTAGGAGATGCTTTCATGACAGTGGATTTTATTCAAAGTTAGGTTATTCCAATGAGATCAGGCAATAGGAGATTTCCGTATGATCATGATGGTCACCACCATAAAAATAAGCCAACACCTCATTCCCCCCGAGATAGAGTAAGTTGGGATGGCCTATTGAGAACTTGGCCATTTCCTCCCAGGCATCATTCATACTGATGTACCGACTGTCCTGCTTGGGTAAGGAAGCCGTGTAAATTTCGAAATTTTCCCCAAACGGCTCACCTAAACCCCGCTTTACATGAAGCGTTATCACAGGTACTGAAGTACGGTCAATACTGATGCACGCAATTCTGCCATCTTGCAGATGGACAGGACGCCCGGGCTGTCCAAATATCCCCGTATCGACAGGGGGTTCCCAAGATCTACCCCCGTCGCTGCTGATTGACTCATGGATATTCAGGTATTCATTCTTTTTGCCATCCAAGGTCCAGAAGTAGTTGACAATAGTCCGGCCATCCTGCAATACATTGGGTCGCTGATCCCAATAGTACATGTCCGGATAGTTTGTCACAAGTACGGGATCTACCCAGGTCTTTCCACCATCTACAGAACGGATCATGGCAGACCGATGTATCCATGGATTTGGATCACCTTTGTATTTGTTGATTTCAAATTGGCACAAAATACTTCCGTCACCCAACAAGATAGGAGGGCCTGTTAGGGGAACAGGTCCTCCCATTGAAGTCGTATCCATCAAGAGCGGGCTGGTCCAAGATTCCCCTTCATCTTCACTGAAACTATAGAATATGCGGGTATCCTTCAGGCTTTCATCCGCAGGATCGTAAAAGGGCAGGTCAGGCCGGGACGCATCCACCCAATTGATCATCATCAATACGCTTTTACCTCCCAACGCCAGAAAATAATGGCCTATCCCCTGGCCTATTACTCCATCTATATCGGGTAGGACCACTGGTTCAAAAGCAGGAACCCAGGTATCCCCCCGATCATCCGACCAGGTCAACAGCACCTGTTTGTGCAGGCCATCGGTCTTTTTGTCTGCTACTTTGCATCCCGCAAGCCAACGACCAGAAGGAAGCACTTCCATTGTCGGAAACGTTTTACTGGCATAAATAGCCTCCTTCGGAAAAGAAGGGATGGCGCACCTTTTAATTATTTTCATATTTCGTTTTCTATTGGAAAATCTTCTTTCAGCATGGCGGACTCTCTTCTTCGCTTTTCCATGATTTCGGGATTTCCAAAAATGCGGTGATCTATCCAGCTAAGGATAACGCCAAGCAGGACTCCGACAAACAGGGAAACAGGCATGATAAAGAGTACTTCTATTCCCATCACCTTGTAGAAGGCTACTGCCACGGCAACAACCACACTTCCAATCCCTCCCCAGAACGTACCCCTAGCCGTGGCGAATGGGACAAACAAGGCCATAAAGAACAGGACAAAAAGCGGTGAAACGAACAGGTTTACCACTTTGACGATGATGTCGTACAAGTTACCCTCCACCCTACTGATCATGACACTCAGGCCCAATGCCAAAATGCCCACAAAAAGAGAAAGCATCCTGATGGATTGGAGTTGGTTTTTGGGAGCCTTGAATTTTTTGGTAAAACGCTTCAACAAATCCTCCGAAATAACCGAGGAGGTGGAATTCAGCCCGGATGAAAGACTCGACATGGCGGCCGCCAAAATCCCCGCGGCTACCAATCCGGATATGCCAACGGGCAAACCCACCAGTATAAATTTGGGAAACAACTTATCGGCATTGGTGGTAACTGTCTCACCTGGTCCTAAATAATGCGGGAAGGCTGTAAAGTAGGCCAATACGGCCAATCCTACAAATCCCAGCAGTACCTGCACTACAAAGGTGGTTATGAGGGATACGCCGAATGTCTTCCTTGCGGCCTGTACATTTTCTGTAGCCAAAAACCGCTGAATCGACATCTGATCGGAACCTGAAGAAGCAATATACCAGACAAACGTGGTCAACAGGGCATTGGCAATGGTCAACCTTTCCCGGGCATCCAATCCCACTTTAAATTCCCCCCAATGGGGCAGCCAATCATTGGGCACCCAAGCCGTGAATGATCCGAATTGCCAACTGACGACAGCCAGTGTAAGCAAAGCACCCCCGATCAACACCCCCGATTGAATCACATCCGTAAAAACCACCGCTTTCAAACCACCCATGGTGGTATAAAAAATGGTAATCCCCATCAACAACACACTGATCAACAGGGTATAGGAAGGATCAAAACCAAATATGGATAGTATAGCCGTATTGACTGTGATGAAAATAATGGTGCCCATCCACAAAAAACGTAAGGACAGAAAAAAGAAGGTGGCTAACAAACGTATGCTCACCCCCAAGTTAATTTCCAAAATCTCATAAGCACTTGTGACTCGAAGGGCCATGAATTTTGGAATCAAAAACCAGCCTACCACATAATATACCAATGGGAATACCAAGACCCCTGAGAAAATTACAGGCCCATATTTGATCATCTCTCCCGGGTAGGACAAGTAACTGAGCGAACTGAGCAGGGTGGCAAACAAAGAAAGCCCTACCGCTACTGGATTCATTTTCCCTCCTCCGAGGTAGTAGTCTTTTGCGTTTTTATTTTTGCGCGAAAAATAATAACCGATCCCCAACATCCCCAACAAGTAAAAAATCACTATTGCCCAATCCCCCCAGGCCAGCGAATATTCCTGTCTCCGGTCAAGTTTTAAGATCGCATATGCTGCGGTGGCCCTTATATCCGCATTGGCAGGATTTAGCCGGGCCTGTTCCAAGCTTTCCCCCGTTTCCATGATGGGAGAATTTCCCTCCAACATCCCCTTTAATACCGTCAATTCCTCCGGACCACCCGCTTCACCAAAGGCAATGGCCACCTCCATGCGCTCTCCTTTATTCGGAGAGGTAGCAAACCCCAAAAGTGAATTTTTTATTTCCCCATAAGGCTCTTCTTGCTTCGCAGCCTCCGGGGCATGTATGTAAGCGGCCGAAAGCAGGTAAACTTTTGCCATGGAACTGGCTGACTCCCTAAGTGCTGATGCGGCCAATAGCTCCCATTGCCCCGGAGAAAGGTTTCCAACGTTCCGGAGCGAAAAGGCAGCCTGCATCTTTGGGATTTCTGGGATGTGAGGTGCTACAATGAGTTCCATCAGTGCTTCAGCCCTTCGTTCAGGAACTTTTCCGTGAAGGGTACTCCACAGCGTGTAGACGTACAGCGAATTTATCTCGCCTGCCAAGATCTCAGCGGTAACTACCGGGGACAGCTCTGACAAGGATAGTCCCAACTTGGCTGCCGTTTCAGCGGCATGAATCCTGTCTGAACCTGCTCTGTCGTTAAATGCCTCAACTATTTTGGTATGGTATGCCTCCGCACCAGCGGGTGATTCCTGCGCCAATACCCGCCAAATCCCAATCCGGTATTGAGGGGTGGATTCAAACCGTTCTTTCTCTTCCAAATAGATTTCCTGAACTCCCTCCGGATATCCAGTCCAAATTTTATATTCCGCAGCATGTACTTTCACCCAAGAATCTTGCTGTGCCAAGACCTCGTCCAGCGTGGCTTTGGATTCTTCCCTTAGTTCAACCGACACCAAGGGTTCATTATCAGCATTACAGCTGACGAGAAAAAAAATCACAACGCAACAACGCGTCAAAACCCGAAAGAACTTACTGCTCATGAGTCGGTCTGGTTCAAGGCCTTGACATATGCCGCCTTGGCGGCTACATCTTCCTCGGCAGACGTTCCAAAATAAATAAGTCCCAGCGCTTTCCTGGTTCGGCTTTCGCTGGTATTCGGATTTGCCCGGTGGATGGTCAGTGCATGATGGACCAAAAGATCTCCCGGTTTGACTTTAAAAAACACTTCCTTTTCCAGATCAGCCACAATTCCAAAATCGGGAATCCCTTGCGAAAATCCCAACGTATTGGTATAGGCGTGATGTCTCATGCCCAGTTTGTGAGAACCCCTGACATAGCTTACCCAGCCGTTTTCAGCATCTACTTCTTCCAACGCCATCCACATGGTCACCGCACTTATTGGCTTGAGCATGAAATAATATCCGTCCTGATGAGGAGGTGTCGCTTTGCCGATTTTAGGAGGCTTATTGAAATACTCCACAGTCTTGCCAATAACCTCTTCCTCCAGCAGGTCTTCGGCAAGCTTTGTAAAGGTGCTATTAAAGAGGATATCCGCAAAAAACGACTCGTAGAGGTGCATGTCCTGAATCATTTTAAGTGTAGTTGGATCTTCTTTTGATTCGTATTTGATATGGGAGGAAGGAAGTTGATCTGATTTTTCGATGATAAAACGATCCAGTTTTTCTCTTATCTCGCCAATCTCCTGCTGGTCGAGGAATCCGGGTAGGTAAATAAAACCATCCCGCTCAAAATTCAATTTTAAAGTCTGTATATCCATGGTTTTGCTGCCTGTTTTTTACCTGGTTGTGCAGGTTAAAATACGTTTATTTTTGTTTCAGAGACTCCTATTTTTATGCGCAAATGCCGTACTTTCTTTCAATGGGGTCTGTTCTTCCTTTGCAGGATCTTTTGGGAAAGGATACTTGTCAATCAAGTGTCTGATTTTATTTCCAAAGTCGAGAAATTCCGTTTTCAATTTTTCCCTTTCACCGGAAGTATAAGTGTAAAAACCTTCCCCCTCCTGCAATCCCGGATTGGGGGACTTATCAAGAATTTCCTCAAAAAAAGCGGGTACCTGCTGGCTTGTGGAAAGTTCTTTGTTCAAGTCTTCCATAACCACCCCATACACATACGTCCCCATCAAATCCATATACCGAAGATTCCCCGCAAATGGAAGGTAGTACCCAGCGTCATTTCTACAGGCCCGGTCAATATCTTCTTCGGACACATAGCCGTTTTCAACAAGAAAAAAGGCTTCCCGGATCATCGCTGCCAACAATCTGGAACGGATGCTTTTTCCTTGATAAACCACGTAAGGGTCCTTTTTCCAACATGTTTGCATTAAATCCCTCAGGCTTTCGACCAACGCTGGAGGAGTATCGGGCATCACAATCAACTCCGCAAAGAGGGTCGTATGGGCCGGTCTGACCCAATTCAAGCCAATGATTTGTTCTGGATTATGGCGACCATGGCGGATCTCCTCCAGCGAAAAACTTTCCGTATTTACGGCAATCAATGTCGTGGGTGAAGCTTGTTTCTCCAGTGCCTTTAGATAAGCCTGCTTAATCTCCAGGTTTTCAGGAGTGACTAAAACCACAAGTCCTACCACAGGAAGTTGATCTAAGGAACTGATGGAAGTTAATCTTTCTTTTAGCTTGGAAGCCTCCGCCGGAGTATGCTCCATTTCTATCAGGGTATGACTGTCATATCCTTCTGTTTGCTTCCAAAATTCCACCACCTGATGACCTGCTTTCAGCAGGCAAAGGGATATTTCCGGTAAAAGCAACCCTTCACCGATTACTGCAACGGAACGGTATTGATTGTTCATTCGGTTTTTTGGGTCATGTTTTGGAAGATTTTTTCCGAGATTCTCAAGGCCTGATCAATGTGTTCCTCTGTATGCGCGGCACTAATGTACCAAAGCCCTCTTCCAATTACCCGCAATCCCGCATCGTGGAGGCCAGCAATGAATTGCTTCAGCTTTCCCTTGTCGTAACCTTGGACCTCTCTAAAGTCGGAAACCTCGGCTTGGTCAATAAATCCGGTATGGATGACCGGCCCCAACCCCTGGACCAGTAAATTGACACCAGCCTCGGCGGCTTGTTTTCTCAATCCTGTCCGAAGCTTTTCGCCAAGCTCAAACATCCTGGGATAAGGATTGTCTCTTTTTAGAATACGCACCGTTGCCAAGGCTGCGGCCACTGTCGGGTTACAGGCATTCATCGTACCTGCGTGAATTACCCGTGCGGTGACTATTTCTTCCATCCATTCTTTCTTTCCTACGATGGCGCTGATGGGATACCCACTTCCTATGGCTTTCGCAAAAATGGACATATCAGGTGTCACCTTGAAGTAACCTTGGGCACCTGCCAAACCCAATCTAAATCCCGTAATGACTTCATCAAAAATCAAGGCTATCCCATATTGGTCGCATAGGTTTCTCAGTCCTTCCAAAAAACCTTCCTTTGGGGGAATACATCCACTGTTACACATCATGGGTTCGGTGATGATGGCTGCAAGATCCTGATGGTTTTCCGCAAGTGTTTTTTTCACCAACTCCAGGTCATTCCAGGGAATGATTATAAATTCCTCCTTCGATATCTCCGGCAATCCCTGACTCCAAGCATAGACATTGGGATGAAGGCGGTCTCCCAAGGCCTCCGCTGAGGGAGTCGAAATGCCCCATGAAACATTGTCCAACCACCCGTGATAGTGTCCTTCAAACCTTAAAAACTTGGTTTTGCCTGTTTTGGAGCGGGCAACCCGAATGGCCGTGTGTACTGACTCGGAGCCGTCGAGACAGAAACGCATCATCTCCGCGGAGGGGATTATCTCATTCAGCAGCTCTGCCAATTCGACTTCTTGCCGATGCTGTCCGGCAAAAAGCTGGCCCTGTTCGGAATAGGTGTGTACTGCATCCAGCACTTCCCGGTTGGAATGTCCGAGAATGAGTGGCCCTTGGCTCAGGGTAAAGTCTAGGTATTCGTTACCATCCACATCATAGACATTGACTCCCTGCCCATGCGTATAAAACAGGGCATGGGGGTGGTTGTATTTTCTAAATTCGGAAGAGACCCCGGAGGCAAGTACTTTACTAGCCCGGTCCAACCATTCCTTGGATTTTTGATATTGGATTTGTGACATTATGTTTATTTTTCTTTTGATTTGGAAGGATATTCAGCCGCAAGATGAAAGATTTCTTTGTTGAATTCAGCAAAGGCCTGATCCCAAGCGGCGGCTTCATCCAAGGTATAGGAATAGAGGCCTCTCGCATGCTGCGTCCCCCTTGCCTGTTCCATTACTAGTTTCTTCATAAGCTGGGGCACCAAAGTGGAATTGCTCAATTCCGGAAATAAGCGGTTTAGGGTCACTCCAAAATCCCTCAACCCCAACAGGTCCATCCGCTGCATGAGTCCCATATACGTCATCCAGGATCCGGCATCATACCGGAAGGATTTGTCCACATCTTCGATGGATGCCTCTCCCTTTTCTATCAGATGGAAAGCTTCCCTATATACCGCATACATCAGCCGATTGGCCACAAAGCCCCGAATGTCTTTTTTCAAAAAAGTCGGTTCCTTGTTCCAGAAGTGCGCCAGTTCAAAAGCCCACTGTGCGGGCGAGTCAGCTGTCCTGTCACCTTTTGTGATTTCCAAAAAGCGTGTGAGGTAAGCGGGCTCCGCCCAGTGAATGCCTAGAAAACGCTCCGGAAATGGCACGACTTCCTGCAATATACTGATGGGAATGGCAGAAGTATTACTGGAAATCACAGTATTTTCATTTGTCACTGCGGTTATTTTGCGGTATACCTCTGATTTTATTGATTTTGTTTCAATGACGCATTCTTGCACCAGTTGGCAGTTTTTTAAAATCCCAAAATCCTCAGATAGGATCAATCGGCCGAGATAATCCGATAAGGGACGGTTCAATAACCCACTTTGCCCTGCATGATCAAGTTGGTTTGTGATTCTGGCCCAGGCATTTTCCATATCGCCATTTATGGGGGCAATACCCCTGACTGGATGTCCAGCAATCAACAATGCCGCCACGATACTGCTTCCCATCAAACCCAGGCCGACTACACCTATCTCCATTTCAGAGATGTCATTCCGCTTTACCATCCATTGCAAGTTAATGTTTAAAAATAATTTATTCAGCTTTCTAGACGGCAAGAATTCATTTAAACGCCAAATCAAAAGTATCACGAACAGGTAAAACATACTATTCGTATTCTTTATAAATGTGGTACTATTTTTCATCGGAAAATCCGCTGATTTCATAAACAATCGATCCCTATTATGTAATTTTGAAAAACCCCGGTTACAAATCGATCCCTGGACCATACTTATTTATGAAGCAAGATCCAATGTGGAATGATGTCCAAATTCTGGAAGCACTCCAAGATGCAACAAAGATCAATCAAGCTCTAGGTAGGCTTTATGACTTCCATTATGGCATGTTGGAGTATTTCATCCTTCAAAACAGCGGAACTGAATCGGACGCACAAGACACGATCCAAGAGACCATGCTTGTTTTCGTCACTATGGTGCAGAAACAAAAATATCGGGGAGATGCCAGTATCAAATCCATGCTCTATAGCATCAATAGAAATATATGGTTGACCGAATTAAGGCGGCGGAAAAACAGATCCAAACGGGATGTGATTTTTGAAAGTGAAAAAGAGATTGAAATCGGCGATTACAGTTTGGAATTGATCAAAATGGAGGGATATAAGATGATGATGGAACTCTTTGATAAGCTTGGAAAAGGGTGCAAATCTATCCTTACCTTATTTTATTTTGACAACCTATCCATGGAAGAAATTGTGAAAAAAGAACAGTACTCCAGCGAACAGGTCCTGCGGAATAAAAAATACAAGTGCATGAAGGCACTTACCGCAAAAGTTGAGTCCAGTGAAGAATTATACGAAAAAGTAAAAACAGCCCTGAGTCATGGAATACAGTGAAGATGAGAAATTGCTGATGGATTACCTGGATGGTAGTTTGGAGGCAGCGGGAGTACAGGAGTTGCAAAAACGCCTTTTGCGGGAGACCAAGCTAAAGCAAAAGCTTGCCCTTTATAAATGGGGAATGCAAACGGTACGCGTGGAAGCCATACGGAACCTGGTAGCACAAAGTCAGCATGACTTTCTTAAAACCCGGGATAAGGACAGTCAGGTGGTCGAGAAACACGAACCAACTGGAATAAGATTTACCCCATCTTTTGCCCAATGGGTAGGAATCGCTGCCAGCATCCTGGTTTTTGTGGCATTAGGCGGTGTTTTGTACCTAGGCAACATGTCTGGAGCCGATCTTTATCAGGATAAATTTCTTTCCTATGAAATCTCCTCTTTCCGGGGGAACGCGGAAAATGCATCTGGCATTCAAGACCTATACCGAAGTGGTGATTTTGCGGCGGCACTCGCTGTTGTAAGCCCTGAGGGGGATTTGGAAAGTATATCGAAAGATGAATTACTGCTCTTGGGAGTTGCGTCCCTGGAAACTGACAAACCCCAACAGGCTATTACCTATCTGAATGTCCTCCAGAAGCGAAACGCACTGGATCAGTCTGGCGAGTTACAGGATGAACGGGATTTTTATGCGGCTTTGGCATATGTTCAGATGAATAATTATACCGAGGGGTATGCGCTGATGGTGGACATCACTCAAGACTCGGCGCACAAATACAACAAGAATTTTCCGTTGGGTTATAGGACAAAAATCAAGATACTTTCTCTAATCAAATAAGTGCAAATCCCCAGTCACTACCACAGGTATATTCCCTCCTACTTCGGAGGGAAATGCCATGCAATGTATCGCATTCCTTCATTTTGGACAATCTATTTCTATCTTATTTATCAAGCAACCTATTCAAACGCAATTTGCGCAGGTAATGCCATAAATACACAAATATAAATATGACTAAGGCAAAAATAACTATTTTTATCCAAATGGGAATAAGTTGGACTTCCGGAGAGAGTCCTCCGATAAAAACCAGACTACTCCAAAAATAAGGATGATTGTACTGGGCCATGGTTGGATCCCGCAGCAATTCCAACTTGGCAAGCTGTAGTGCCTTGGCCATGGAAAAACCGTTTTCAAGATTTTCATAAAAACGGTGGCTGAGGTAGGCTACTACCTTGTCCTCCGCCTTCCAAATACTACCGACAATATTGGGACACCCCGCATATGCGAATGCTCTCGATAAGCTGATTAGTCCTTCGCTGCTCAAGATATTTCCCGAATGGGTGTCGCATGCACTTAAAAAGACAAGACGTGCTTCCCGCAAATCCAACGAATACAATTCATCGTAGTAGAGCCGGAAATCTTCCTCTTGTGGGGAAAAGGCTATAAAAGCCCTATCCGGGTCATCTTTTTCAGCTTTCGCATGAGTAGCCAAATGAATAATGGAGGCATTTTCTACCACCTCCAAAAACTTTTGTTTGGTGGCCTGGTTATTTAAGTATTTTTGCCCGTGAACGCCCTCCAGTTCTACTTCAGCAAAAGGCAATGCCGTGAAGTTTTCTTTCCCAACCGAATACCCTCTTTTGTTGAACGGTGCAAAACCTACCGCAAGTTGGAACAAATCAGCATCTAACAAAGGGGATTCTGTCAACAATTTTGCTGAAAATTGGTAAGAAATAACATGGTTTTCAACCAAATACCTCCCCCGTGAATCTATCAGCATTTCCATGGGTTGGTGCATCAATTTTCCATCCGGAAATACAACCCACGCTGCTTTTGAACGCAGCAACGGTTCCACATCAGCAAAAAGAATACGGAAAACCTCCCTGCTGAGTTGATCCAGCTTGCTTCGGCTCTTTCCCTCCGAAGACAATAAATACTCCTGCAGGGATTCCAATTCCTTTTTCAATTTTACTGCTTCCTTAATTTCGGTAGCCTGAATCCCTTTGTTGGTGATCACGAAGCGATACAACAGGTTGCCTTCCCAAAAAAAAGACAGTAGGGCTGTACTGGTTTGGCTGGTTACTGCGGAGATGTAATTATAATCCAACCTGTCCCTAACCCAAGTAGTGTCCTCAACGGATGACTGCCGGCGATAGGTGGAATAGATACGCGACAGGGATAAACGTATCTCCCGCAATTCATTTTCGAAATTTCGGAAATCCTCCGGACTCTTACTTTCCAAAATCTGCCTGTTGGCTTTTGACAGTTTTAGTTTTAGATCTCTTTCCTCCTGAATCTGAAAATGGGATACTCCAGACTCAGCTCGGATCAATTGCTCGTTTAAAGCAAGTTCCAGTGCGGTAGATTTACTTTCTTCTGTCCAATTAAACGCCTGCCAGGCGAATTTTTCATTCCCCGTGGCATTAAATCGGTTCATAGACGCCACTATGGCATCACGATAGGCGGCTTGCATTTTTTCTCCCAAAAAAATGCGGGCTTCTTCGGTGTCGTAAAAATTACCCATAAAGTAAACCATTGAAAAAGCAGCTCTAAAGGTATCAAAACCCAACGTGAAAAAATCATCACTATATCCAGAATTTGCTGCTTTCAAGAACACCGCGGCTTTAATTAGCAAACTTTCAAATAGGGCCTGCATTCCCCAGTTAGTGGAACTGGGATCAGGGTTAGCCCTGTAATCCAGTGAAGAAAAGCCATCGCTAAACTTTACTATCGCTTGTTGAATCGACTCTAAAGCCGGTGCAAAAGCCGCTTTTTCCAAATATACTTTGGTCAACAATTTATAGGTAACCCCCAACTGGTATTCAAAATCAAACCCCCCTTTGGGTAGCACTTCTTTTTCTGAAATCAACTTGCGAAGCAAGCTTTCGGCAAGGGAATATTTTCCTTGCGATAAATAGATATCCGCTTCAAGGTTTTGGTTGACCAACAATTCACGCTCAGCTAAAGATTCAATTTGACTAAGATAAAAGGCCGCCGAGTCGGGCAGATTTCTTTCCACATATAAGGACGCTAATTTGCTGTATATAATGTCAGGTCTTGAGGTAAACTTGAGTAAATCCTGATAAAGTGCAATAGCCTTCTTGAATTCCCGTAGGTTGGCATAGGCCGATGCCTCATTACTCTGAAAGCTTTCTACGGCAAAACGCGCAGATCCACCAGGCGGAGGAAGAGAAGTGTCTTCCCAAACCAGCGACTTCGCTTTGGAAAAATAGTTGATGGCCTGTACATAATTACCCATTTCGTAGTAGGTGACTCCCAACGAGTTATAAAGTCTACCCTTATCCTCGATGGACTGCTTTTTCTCCATGATACCTTCGGCCAGTTTTAAAAAATAAATGCTACTGTCCCCCTTGTTGCGCATGAAATAGCTGTCACCCAAAAACAATAAGGGACTGAATACCAATGTGTCGGGAAAACCCCCTAGTTCAAATAATTTCTTGGCAGACAAAAAACTGCGGGTTGCCCGCTCCGACTTTCCTTGAATCAGATATAACATTCCCAATTTTTCAAGACAGTCAAACTGTATCTCTCTGGTTATTTCGCCTGCGGGCAATTTTAACACTTGTTGGAAAATCCGGATAGCGAGGCTATCTGTTTGTTTAGTAGCTTCAGGTAACTCAAAAAGTCTAAGCCCCTCCTGGTATCGAACAACCACATTTGCGGATTGGGCAAAAACAATTGATGCGACCAACACATCCACAATGAGAATAAGGAGAAGCGCAAAACCTATTTTCATTTTGCGGAAATTACCTTAACCTGGAGACAACCACCAAATAGGGCGGCCTTGCCCTACCACTTGGCGGCGCAAAATGAGATCGCCGGGGAGCAAACCGGGAAAAGGGATTGGTGTTCAAATCCTCATCACCAAAGAGCTGTGCCTGCCTTGCCTCTATCTCTTCTATTAACTCGCCCGGCACATTACCCTTCGTCTCAAAGTAGAAAAACCGCAATCCCACAGCATTTAGCGCACCGGCACTTCCATCTTGGATGCGGTAATACATTTTCACATCTATTTCTTGTCCATCGATAGGGTCCCGACCAAAAAACCCATTGGCTAAAGTCCCTTGTAAATCTATCTGCCCAGTATTGGTATTGACCACAACCCCCAAATCCGAAATTTGTTCCCCGTCAGGGCTTTCCACATCAAACAGGCAGTTTTTGTCAGATCCCCCAGCATCGCAAGGTATCAGGCCTCTTCGTGACGAATTATATACCGGCATTACCTCTATTTCACCTTGATCCAAAACAAAAAACCGGTCTGGATAATTTATTCCGCCAATTGTAAGGGTATAACTACAAACTGTTTGTGTTTCACCATTTTCTAAAAAAATTTTATATTTCAGACCAGTTTCACTGGCATTTATATCAATTTCCCCTGTGTCCAGATCAATGGCAAGTCCTTCAGGCACCGATCGGAAGGTTCCCTCCAATATGCTTTTTGGCATGACCTTATTTTCCACCCCTTCCCGAATATATAAAATAGTATCTCCGTAGTTAAGGCCTACGCAGTCTTCCAAGGGAATATATGATTCGAGTAAATTGTTGTCTGACCCAAAACAGGAATAAAGCCAAAAGGAAATAACAAAAAAACATACTGGAGACAGTTGGTTGTTTTTCATGAGGTTTTTATCATTAGTCTTAATAAAACTGTATTTCGTAACTTAATTCAATCTGACTCTGCCTCAATGGGCAGGTGTAGTTTAGATAAAATACAGTCGATTATCGTTATTTAAATTTTTAATATTGTTACAACTCAATTCCACAACTAATCCTTGGGTCATATTGGATTATTCAACTTATTTGGCTGGAGCCGGAATGGTTTACGGACACACTTTAATTCCAACAAAGGACATGAATGTCCCCATAGTATTTAGCAGGGTGATGCCGACTTACCAGGAAATATTTCTACCAACTTAACGTAAAATGGCGTATATATTTGGTTTTTTGTAAAATAAATTTTTGTCGCATCAAATATCTCAACTTAGGAATGTAACTAGGTTTAAGATTTTTTTCTGTCTGCAATTGTGAATTTGGAGTGAAATGGACTACATTTGGATTCAAAGCGGGTGTAGCTCAGTTGGTAGAGCGTCAGCTTCCCAAGCTGAAGGCCGTCGGTTCGAGACCGATTACCCGCTCACCCTATCTTTTTAATGAATTCCGGTTTTCCGCAATCAAGATCAGCCTTTGACAAACAATAAACAGAACTTTTTAAAAAGGATTTCAAGGAAAAGCTATATAGACAAATTGGGGTGGGTTTAATTTCCCAAAAAATATTCTTCCCTAAAAACCAAGAGGTCGATGGCAAATCTTCCTAAGGTAACACCCATCAAAAGGTATCTTTTTGTCCTTATTGGACTATTCTTTTTATCTATATTTATGATACTATTTTTCAAGTAAAGACGGCAAGCTTTCATCTTCTTGCAAATCTTGCTATATTAAGCTAACAAAATCAGGGTATTATGAAATCGATAGAAGTAAGATTGCCACAGGATTTCGATAAATCCTTTATTGTGTTCAAAGAGCAAGGCAACTATTTCCCTTGCCCCTGGCATTATCATCCGGAATATGAATTGGTGCTTGTATTGAAAAGTACCGGAAGGCGCATGGTGGGTGATCATATTGGTTACTTTCAGGAGGGCGATTTGGTATGCATGGGCCCCTATCTGCCCCATGTCTGGGTCAATGATTCAATTTATATCAACGGTCAGGCAGATGGACAAGCCGAAGCCATTGTCATCCATTTTCAGGAACATTTTCTGGGAGAAGATTTCCTTAACATTCCCGAAATGGAAACCCTGAAAAATTTCCTCAAACTTTCCGTAAGGGGTATTGCCCTGCAAGGCAATACCAAGGAACAGATCAACGCCCTGATGACAGGGATGGTCCGCATGAACGGCATTCAGCGGCTTTCCAGTCTCCTCTCTATTTTTGACATCCTATCCCAAACCAAGGAATATGAGCTGCTGGCAAGTCCGGGTTATCTGGACCAAGTGGATCCGCAGGGATCTGATCGCCTTTCCAAAATAAAAGCGTATATTTTCAAGAACTTTGACAAGGACATTACCCTGCCCGAAGTGGCCTCATTGGGCAACATGGCCGTGAGTACCTTTTGTAATTTCTTCAAGGAGCAATATCGGATCACCTTTGTGGAATACCTGAACACCGTGCGGATTGGACATGCCTGCAAACTATTGTCCGAAAATGACATGAACATCGTGGAAGTTGCGTTTGAATGTGGGTTTAATAGCCTGGCCAACTTTAACCGACAGTTTAAAAAATATAAAAAGATGACCCCCTCCCAATACAGAAAAGTAGTCAATATGCAGGAAGTAGCCTAGCCGCTCCTAATCAAACCTAAAAGCATATACATCCGCATCCTTCAAGGCAATCCTCATTCTTACCACTTTGCCGGACAGCGAAGAAACATCCGTACTGCCATTCCAAATTACTTTTCTGGCGAGTTCATTTCCTATAAGTTCCTGAGATTCCTTCATGGAAAAGCCGGGAATTTCCGCCCCTTCCTCATCAAGCAGTGCCACCCGTACCTCGCCCGCAGCTGAGGTAGCAAAGTTAAATTCCAAGGTTTTTCCTTCAAAGACAAAGGGTCTTGTCAATAGTTCTCCTCCCTCATATCCGGCTGATAAAGAAGCAAAACCGTCCAACCGCAAGCTATACCGGCGTAGATGGGCGGTGGGCTGGGCATAATCCTGATTGACATAGATGGACATTTCATCCCGACCGGTCTGCACCACGTTGAGAGCTGGATAGTTGGAGCGGGAAACCCAGTTTTGAAGACCCATTCCCGGCCGGATCAGGGATTCCATAAACTGCCGCTCGTAGGCATATCCTCCCCTGGAACTCATCAGCACCACATCAGAGCAGTCGTTGTAATATTTCGGGTTCACTCCCAAATGTTCTGCTTCCTGATCTGAAACTACTTTGCGGTTTGGCATAAAACGGGCACCTATGGCCAGGTAAATATGTGGGGCACGAAAATAGGGGCTTGTTTGCTGGGTATATAAGTGCTCGTGGGGCGTGTCGCCAAAAACCATGGGCTCAGGGTCAGTCCAGTTTATAAAATCGGTAGAAGTAGTTCGGCTAACGGATCGGAATCCGCTGTAGCCCCCACCTGTCCACGTCCGGAAATAACACACGTATTGTTGCTCAGATTCCGACCAGAAGGCGACATTTTGGGAATCGAAAACACCTTGAGAGAATACAGGTTCCTCTTGAAGTTTTTGCCATTGAATCCCGTCAGGTGACACATAGGCCACCAGGCCGCTTGCCGATGTGCCACCCAGTGCTTTATACCGGTGTTTGGCAATAGCTTTCGGATTCTTATCAACAAAGGGACTGAAATTATGGGTGATGGGTGCCGCATTTGCCAAAATGATGTTGTTTTTGCCACTTCCCTGCAATTCAAAGATGTCCAAATCAGGTTTTATCCAGTTGATCCCATCTGTTGATTCGGCATAGCAGGTTACTTCTGCATCGTTGCCGTCCTTCCCAGCGGCCGGTACGCCCCTGTAATAGGCCCTATAAATGTCCCCGTCCTGAATAATGGTCACGTAAGCGGAAAAGGCCCCCTCCCAAGGTTTGTCAAAGGCCAGCACTTCTCCCCTGTCCACCGGATGATGCAGGACAATCCGGGCATTATCCATGGATTCTATCAGGGTACGGTCTACGAAGAGTTCGCGCTGATTGCCTATATGCTGGGGACTTTGGGCGAATAAGCCAGGAGTTAAAAAGCAAATAGTAGCAATAATGGAAAGTAGACTAAGTCTCATAATAAAATGTAAGGGTTGATTTATAGAATTTAAATATAATTATTTTTATTCTCAATTATACTCGAAAGGTTTCATCTAACCATGCTTCGAACTGATGCTGATCTGGAATTGGATTTACTGATACTACCATTTTGCTTTTTTTAAAATATAACTCCCAAATATCTTCAATTCGCATTGCTATATGATAGGCCAACAAAGGAGGTACTGCATTGCCAATTATTTTGTAAGCCGCGGAAGGGCTGACAAAAAACTTTTTCCCAGTCCCTGGAATAACAAATTCATAATCTGGGGGAAAGGTCTGAATCAGCGCACATTCCCTTGGGGTGAGTCTTCTTTCGCTCAGCTGATTGATTGACAATTCTTCTATGTATTTCCCGCCATTTTCTATGGATAGCCTTCTAAACTCTATATTTCCATGATGCTCTGCCCGGATTGTAGGCCCGATTCCATTAAGTTTTACCTCTGTCTGACCTTGGCAGTGCTTACCCATGAATTTAGCTTTGGAGTAAAATTTCTGAGTTGGATCATTCGCCATTTCAGGTTCTTCCAAATCAGCAAATATCCGTTTTAATTTAACGGGTTTCTTTAAATTAGGACCTTCAACAGAATAGGAGCGGGAAGGAGCTGGATATGGATTATATTCCTTAGAAATAACTTGTTTGGTTAATTCTGCCAACGCCTTCTCCGTCAAGGCGGACTTTTTTATCCCTATAAAAATAACTCTCTCCCTGGATTGAGGAACGCCATAATTGGCAGCATGTAATACCTTGGGAGGCAATACAAAGTATCCATTTCCGTCAGCACTCGAAAAATCTTGTTGAATGATATCTTTCACATTAGTCAAGTTTACCAACCCTTTTACATTTTCAGCTATGAAAATATTTGGCTTTGTAATTTCGATTACTTCTTTCAGCCACATATAGAGATGCCCTCTCGTTTCTACAGATGGAATTTCCGATTGTATTAATCTACCCTGATGATCTTTATGCGAAGTTAGTCCATTTCTCTTTCCTGAAAGACTAAAATCTTGACAAGGAAATCCACCGGTTACTACATCTACTTTATCCGGAAAAACCAAGGTTCCTTGCCGATGCAGTTTCACTAAATCCACAATACTTTCCACGTGGTATACGCTTGTAGAATACCCCTTTTTCTTAAAATACGTTACCCAGGCATTTCGGGCATCCTGCAAAATATCATTGGCAAATACAGTTTGAAACTTGGTGGGTTTAAGCCTTATATAATCTCCCTCAGCTTTCGTTCCTATGAAATTTTTATTAAATAATTCGTTTACCGCATCTTGATGAACCATAAAATCCCCCTCGAAACCCAAATCCATCCCACCACATCCCGAAAATAAAGATACCACCTTAAGCGACTTTTCTTCATTTTCAGGTCCACTTCCTCCGTATCCATTAGTAAGTTGAGGTTCAAGAACCTCTGGGTTGTTTATTTGAAACATATCGGGAAATCTAAAGAATCTCTATAAATGTGTTTGAAAGAATCCCACTGGACCCATCCTCCACAAAGATAAAAAAAAGACAGACAAAGGAAACTCCCCTGTCTGTCGAAGATATAGGTGTAGGTAAACTATCCGTCAAAACCGAATTACCGTTCCCGCAATGTGTCGTGTCTGGTTTTCTTTATTGAAATAATAGGTGACTAACGCATGCTTTTCATCCAAAACTACCGCCCAAGGGTAGCCGATATCGGTGCTTCCTCCATCCTCACGCAGGATTATTTCCTCCGCCGTCTCAAAATCGGTACATTCTGCGTTCAGAATCCTTGCCCGAATTCCATACGGTTGGTGCCTGTACCCGTAAACCAGCAATACCCGGTTGTCAGGCAAGCGGAGGGCCTGTAAGGGATGTCCCTTAAAACCCATGGATTGCCAGGGTCCAAAGCTCTTGCCACCATCGGTTGACCGGACGATAACGGCTTGGTCATCGTATTTTCCGGTACGGATGAAGGCTACCACGTCCCCTTTGGGCGTTTCATAAACCGAAGCTTCATTAAAAACGACTTCGTCGTCCACGGCTACAGGACTGGAATACTCCCAAGTCAGCCCTTTGTCGTTGGAAATCAGCAAGTGGTTGGATGTCTTACTTGGCGATTCCTGATCATGAGAAGCTACCACCCAGAAAACTCTGCCGTCTTTCCCTTCATACAAGGCTCCCCGATTATAGGCCGGTACCGGAACTCCGGTTGGTGTAAAATTTATTTCAGGTTGAATATGTGGTGGGTAATAAGGACCTTTCCAGGATTTGCCACCATCCATGGACCGGACGATATAGCCTCCCAAAAAGACATATCCAGCACCTGTGGTGAAGTTAGGAACTTTGAGACTTTGCCTGTCCTCCGCGGAAATCTGTGTCCACCCATAACTAGTACACAGCAAGGTACCGT
>Ga0105045_10001479_pt1 | contig 19221 bp, 11 predicted proteins | sample MAT02_FD_78089 | JGI IMG/M metagenome (GOLD analysis project Ga0105045, IMG submission 78089) | Freshwater microbial communities from Lake Fryxell liftoff mats and glacier meltwater in Antarctica - MAT-02 (megahit assembly) | ecosystem: Environmental > Aquatic > Freshwater > Ice > Liftoff... | reverse complement strand
GCCGGCTTTTTGTCTTCGGTTTTGGCGGCTGCTTTCTTACTGTCCGGGGCAGCGTCGGCCAAAGCCAAACATTCTTCCAAAGTCAAGTTGGCGGCATCTTTGTCCTTGGGGATCTTGACGTTCAACTTGCCCACGGCCAGATAAGGCCCCCAGCGGCCGTTCAATATGCGCACATCCGGGTTTTCGGGAAACGATTTGATCATCTTCTCCGCATCGGCCTTGCGCTTGGCTTCCATCACCACTATGGCCATTTCTTCGTTCACCGAGTAGGGATCCACCTCTTTGGGCAGCGAATAAAATTGGCTGTTGTGTTGGAGATAGGGCCCAAAACGCCCCACATTGGCCACGATTTTCTTACCCTCCAACTGGCCCACTTCGCGGGGCAATTTGAACAGTTCGATGGCTTCGGCCAATGTGATGGTCTCGAGCAACTGCCCTTTGCGCAGGCTGGCAAAACGGGGCTTTTCTTCGCCCTCGCCCCCGATTTGGGCAATGGGCCCATAGCGGCCCAACCGGGCAATGATTTCCTTGCCCGACACTGGATCAAAACCGAGTTTGCGTTCGCCCGAGGATCGATCGGCGTTTTCGGCGGTTTTTTCCACTTGGGTATGAAACCCTTGGTAGAAATCGCTCAACATCCGCACCCACTTGGTTTTTCCGTCGGCAATGTCGTCAAACTCTTTCTCGACATTGGCGGTAAACGAATAATCGATAATGTTGGGAAAATTGCTGACCAGAAAATCGTTCACCACCATGGCCAAATCGGTTGGAAAAAGCTTGGCTTTTTCGGCCCCGGTAATCTCGGTTTTGGTCAGGGAACTGATTTCGTTGTTTTTGAGCGTATGTTCTTGGTATTTGCGCTCACGGCCTTCGCGCGATTCCTTGATCACGTAGCCGCGTTCTTGGATCGTGCCAATGGTTGGCGCGTAGGTAGAAGGCCGACCGATGCCCATTTCTTCCAATTTTTTTACCAAGCTGGCTTCGGTATAGCGAGGGCTGGGCCGGCTGAACTTTTCGGTGCCCCGCATGTAGTTGAGCGGCAGTACTTGACCGATATTGAGCGGGGGCAACATGCCCTTCTGTTCGCCTTCTTCGGTCTCGTCGTCGTTATCTTCCAAATATACTTTCAAAAAGCCATCAAAACGGATGACTTCGCCCGTGGCCTCCAGCGTTTCGGGCGTGGTGGAAATGGCAATGGTGGCAATGGTGCGCTCCAGTTGGGCATCGGCCATTTGGGAGGCGATGGCCCGCTTCCAGATCAGTTCATAGAGCCGCTGCTCATTGCGGTCTGCCCCGGCCTGCAAAGTGGCAAAACTGGTGGGGCGGATGGCTTCGTGGGCCTCTTGGGCCGACTCCGATTTGGTCTTGTAGCGGCGGATCTGCAAATATTGCTCCCCGTACTCGCTCCGGATTTGGGCAGCGGCCGCGTTGACCGCATCCTCCGACAGGTTCAGGGAGTCGGTCCGCATATAAGAAATGTGGCCAGCTTCGTAAAGTTTTTGGGCCAACCGCATCGTTTGCGAAACTGAAAAACTCAACTTGCGGCTGGCCTCCTGTTGCAAAGTAGAAGTGGTGAACGGGGCCGCCGGGGTCTTTTTGACCGGCTTTTTCTCTAATCCCTTGATACTGAACTCCGCCCCGATGCACCGTTGGAGAAAATCCAGTGCTTCCCCTTCTTTGGCAAAACGCTTGGGCAGTTCGGCGGCCAGTTCTTTGCCCTTATCGAGGGTAAAATAGGCATTGATCTTATAATCGGAAGTGGAATTGAACCGATCTATTTCGCGTTCGCGCTCTACCACAAACCGCATGGCCACCGATTGTACCCGGCCGGCTGAAAGCCCCGCCTTGACTTTTTTCCACAAAATGGGCGAAAGCTCAAAACCAACGAGCCGATCCAAAATCCGCCGGGCTTGCTGGGCATTGACCAAATCAATATCGATGGTGCGGGGCGACTGAATGGCCTTTTGGATGGCGGTTTTGGTAATCTCCCGGAAAACAATCCGTTTGATCTTGGCCTCCGACAAACCCAGTGCTTCTTTCAAGTGCCACGAAATAGCCTCGCCCTCGCGGTCATCGTCAGTCGCCAACCAAACTACTTCCGAGCTCTTGGCCAATTTGGTCAATTGATTAACGAGTTCTCGTTTGTCTTCTGATACTTCGTAGAGTGGATTGAAATCATTTTCAATTTCAATGGCATTATCGCTCTTGGGAAGATCGCGCACGTGCCCATAGCTTGACCGGACGGTATAATCACTACCGAGGTATCCTTCAATCGTTTTGGCCTTGGCAGGCGACTCCACAATCACTAAATTTTTGGGCATCGGTGCGGTTGTTTTAAGTACTGGGACAACTTCGTTTGGCCACAAAGGTAGTAAACGCCGGGATTTTTCGGGACGAAGTTGACAAATTTACAGTTTTGCCGACTTTGACAAGCGAGCGATGGTCTTATTGATCTTAAATTCTTTTACTTTTGACTTCCAATCTCGATCATACAAAGACCCTCCATGAACAAGCTAGCCTGTTTGATACTCATCTTTTGTGGCATACAACTAAACGCACGCTCGCAAGATTTGTTTCCCGGGGCCAACCAGCACTGGGCCGATTCAGTGTTTAATACTTTATCAATAGACCAAAAAATTGGCCAACTGATGATGCCACGTGGCAATTATTCGGGGCAAGTCTATGACACCGCCCGTCTGTACCGGATCGTGCGCGATTACCACGTGGGTGGGCTGGTGATGTTTGCGGGCCAACCCATCAACCAGGCCCGACTGGTCAACCAATTGCAAGGCATGGCCAAAGTGCCGCTGTTCATCGGGATGGACCTGGAATGGGGCCTAGCCATGCGCTTGGACAGCACGGTGCGTTTCCCCTACGCCATGACCTTGGGTGCCATGCGCGGCCAGACCGAGCTGCTGGAGGAGATGGGCGTGCAAGTGGCCCAACAGTGCCGACGGATGGGCGTGCACATCAACTACGCGCCAGTGGTGGATGTGAACAACAATCCCAGCAACCCGGTCATCAATTTCCGTTCTTTTGGTGAAAATCCCCAAGCAGTGGCCAACAAAGCCGTGGCCTACATGCGGGGGTTGCAGCGCGGGGGGGTAATCACCTCCGCCAAGCATTTCCCCGGCCACGGCGACACGGGCACTGACTCCCATTACGACCTGCCCCTAATCACCCACGGCCGCCCCCGGTTGGACAGCGTCGAGTTGTTTCCCTTCCGCGAGCTGATCAAAAATGGCTTGCAGGGAATAATGGTGGCCCATTTGAGTATTCCCTCGCTTGATGACACCAAGAACTTGGCTTCTACCATGTCCAAAAAAATCGTGACCGATTTGCTGCGCAATGACATGGGATTCAAGGGTTTGATCTTTACCGATGCGATGGACATGCAAGGTGCGGTCAAATATTTTCCCGAGGGCACCGCCAATGTCAAGGCGCTATTGGCTGGCAATGATGTCTTGGAAACGCTATTTGATGTGCCCGCTGCCTTTAGTGCCATTAAAAAGGCATTGGAAAATGGCGAGATCAGCCAAACCGAGATCGATGGCCGGGTGAAGACCATCTTGCGGGCCAAAGCTTGGGCCGGGCTGGACAAATACCAGCCCATCGCGACCAATAACCTACTGGCCGATCTCAATCCGGCGGTTTCGGCGACCCTGAACCAAATGTTGGCCGACAAGACCATCACGGTGCTCCGCAACCAAAAAAATGTGCTCCCGCTCAAAAAAGCCGAGCAACTGAAAATTGCGACCCTGCAAATTGGCACTCCTTCGGCCAGTGCCGCCCAGCCCAAAGATTTTCAGCAGGCTTTCAATGCGCAGGGCAATATGGCCCATTTCCAATTGAACGATAAATCTGGGGCGGAAGCCATTGCCAAAGTGCGCCAAGACCTGAAAAGGTATGACTTGGTAATTGTGGCGGTGGATGGCATGAGCATCCGTCCAGCCAAAAACTACAACATTGCCCCTTCAACCCAACAATTGGTGAAGGAGTTTGCCAACTCTCCCAAAGCGATTGTCGTGGTTTTTGGCAATGCCTACACCTTGGACAAGTTTGAAAACTTGGGCAAGGCGCAAGCATTGGTGTTGACGTATCAAGAAGGCAAAGAGCAACAGAAAGCGGCGGCCAAACTGATTTTCGGGGCCATTGGTGCGCAGGGCAAGCTCCCGGTTTCGGTGAACCAAACCTACCGATACGGCAACGGATTATCCACGGAAGCTCTGAAAAAGTAGCGGGGTTTGGCCTTGGCCGGCCGGAGATTGGGCAAACGAACACTAGCAGCCGTTTTACTTAACTGGTGATGGCTTGCCCTTGCCGCCCGTCACAAATTTGACTTGGGCTTCGGCCGGGGTGGAGAGGCTATCGGCGGTTTGGGCAGTTGCACTGGGCCGTGCTTTGGCCCATCCGTCTTGATCAAGGAAAAGCGGGGGCTGATCGAGCGCGCTGGTAGTCTGGTTGCGCAATAAAAGCACAAGCCCTATACATGCCAACAAAACGAGCAGCTTTCGCATAATCAACGTTTTTATGGTAGTATAGGGCAATACTTGTGCCAGTAAACTTTATGGATACCAGATGGAATGTAAATAATCCATTGGTTGGGTGTTAGACAGGCCTGTCAACTTGGACAGGTGTAGCGGGCAAGGGAAGTGTAGTTGTTCTCAGTTTTTCGTAGCGGCGGTTTGCCCTGCCTGAAAAACGGGTACCCATTTATTTAACCAGTTCAAAAGTTTCTTTTACTTCTTGCTTGCCAGCGGTCAATACAAAGGTGTATTTGCCAGCGGGCAGTTTGTTCAAGTCAAAGAAACGGTAATAGTCCTCCGAGGTAGTGAAAGAACTGTGCACTTCCTCGCCCTTGGCATCCAGCACTTGGATGTTCACGGTCTCAATGTCAAAATTGTTGAAATAGCTCAGGTGGGCAAAACCTTGGCCACCCGCCGCTGACACCCGCATCACCAGATTGGTTTCGGGCATTCCGAGCATCACCACTTCACGGGTGCTGGCTTTTTGGCCATCCGCCGATACTTCAAACACATACCTGTCCGCCTTTACATTGCGCAGGTTGTACACGCGGGCCACGTCTTGGCCACCTTCGATCATTTCAGTGTACAGCAACTGACCTTCGTTGTCCTTGATGCTCACTTTCATTTGGCTTGCACCGTTTTTGGGGCAGCTAAACAGTACCCGCGACGATTGTTTCAACGGCAGTACCGTGTAACTGGTGGCCGGTCGATCTTGCCCGAGGGCTGCATTGGTCAGGCCCAGCACTCCCGCGAGACCCAACATTACTGAGATTTTGATACTCGTTTTCATAATTGTAATTTGTTAAATAAAAGCCTTTACTTTAAAGCTTTCCACAAAATTATATCATAAAATTTAAAATATCATAATTAATTTTTGTTAACACATATAACTAATTGATTTTCAAATACAAAAAATTTAAATTTGCTATTATTCTAAATATTTATTGAAATATTGCGCTATTGTTAATGAATATCGTTAAAATATTAATTATTCATAAAATAAAAAAGGGCAATGCCTGTTTGGCAATGCCCTTCAATGATTTTGGCCAGCTTACTTTACATCAACCTCTAGGTAGAGCAGGGCCGATTCTTCCAGATTGGCCGATAAATTCAGGCGCTTTTCGCGCAGGCCGTCGTCTATGATGAGCACCAAGTTGGCTGGCGGCTTGGCCCCGTGCCGTTCGGCAAACACCACGAGGTACTGTTGTTCATCTTGGGGAACTAAGCGCAACCGCAGGCGCTTGGCGGTATCGCGCAAGTTATAGCGCTGCAAAATCCAGTTGCCATTGCAGTTGATGGATATCATATCACCGTCTTGGTCTGGGCCGATCACCTGCAAAGTCAAATCATAGCTGCGAATCTTGATCGACTTGCTGGGTTTTAAGCGCCGATCCAGAAAACGGGTGGGCCGGCCTTTGTCATATTCCAACTGGATGGGCCGGGTCTGGCATTTTTCCAGGTAGATGGTCCCTGGCACACAGGGTTCGCCGCTCTGGCTGTCCACTCCCTCCCATTCGCCACTGAGCTGGCATTGCACTTCTTCGTCGGGACGCACCAGCTTCAGCCGCCCTTTTTTGAGGCAGTAATCGGTGCTCGGATCCACCTCGTTTTGGTATTCCAGCATCTTGGTTTCGCGAAAGGACACATAGCCCTGGGCATCCAATTGCCCCTCAATGGCAAAACGGGCCGCGTAGCGTTTCCGGCCTTGGCCGGCTGAAGAATAGGAAGTGCCGGTCACGACATTGCCCTCCACCCTCAGATCCAGTTCGAAGTAATAGGCAGTAGATACCAAGCCGGCGTCCATGTGTTGGGTGAGCCGGCCCCGCCACCGCCCGGCCACTAGGGCGGCCATCGGATCGGCAGCCATCAAATCAGCTAATAGCAATAAAAAGACCAGCAAAAACGATAAACGTAACCACATGTACAAGTAAGGAAAAAAAGTGAACAAAAGGGCAGCTAATCAATTGACCAACAACTAGGTAAAATCTGGCCATCAGCAAGAAAATGAGTAATTATTAGTCGCAATTTAGGGAAAAATTCAAAAAACAATCGGCAAAAAGAATAATTTTGCTGTGATGCTTAACACTGTGTAAGCTTGATTTATATCCGTGCCAAGCACGCTGGTGCAAGATTTTGGGGGAAATTGGCCTTCAAAATATTTTGTCGTTCGTTGGGCTTAACTTCCCTGTGGGGGGCATTTGCTAAGCGGGCGGCGTTGGCTGGTAGAATCCCGCTACCCCAAGACGATTTGCAGTATTTTAAGTCCCGGTTCTCCATAAAAACCAAACCCAAGCTCAATGATGGTGGCACATGCCCATTAATAGGCAGTGGTGCTGCCAGCGACACCAAGGTTGGAACCGGGCGATACAAGCCAGTAAATAGAACTGAAAATTGGTCGGAATCCTTATTTACCTCCCAATCAGTGGCCCGGATAGGCCAAGTTGGCCGCCCCGGATGGCCAAACCACAACAAATCGCCCCGTGGACTTGGCAAATTCAAATGCTTTCACCAAAATTGTAGTAATTACCCACTGGGTATTCCACCTTCATCCAAAAGACATCAATTATGGCAAATTATCACCGCAAAATGCGCATGGGCATGATTGGCGGCGGCATTGGGGCTTTTATCGGCGGCGTACACCGCATGGCCGCCGCCCTTGACGGAGAAATTGAACTGGTCTGCGGGGCTTTTAGTGCCGACCCCGAAAAATCCAAACAGTCTGGCGCACAACTCTACCTCCCGCCCGGTCGGGTGTATGAGACTTTCCAAGCCATGATCGAGCAGGAAAAGCTGCTCCCCGAGGGCGAGCGGATGGATTTTGTGGCCGTCGTCACCCCCAACCACTTGCACTTTGCGCCCGTCAAACTGGCCCTGGAAAATGGCTTCGCCGTGATGTGTGACAAACCCTTGGCCTTCAACTACGCCCAGGCCCAAGAGCTGGCCCTGATCCTCGAGAAACCTACCCCGCTGTTTGGCTTGACCCACAACTACAGCGGCTACCCGATGGTGAAAGAAGCCAAGGCCATGATCCAATCGGGGCAAATTGGCAAAGTGCGCAAAGTGGTGGTGGAATACCCGCAGGGCTGGCTGGCCACCCGGCTGGAAGCCACTGGCCAGAAACAGGCCGCTTGGCGCACCGACCCCACCAAGGCGGGCGCGGCCAACTGCGTGGGCGACATCGGCACCCACGCCGCCCATTTGGCAGAATATGTGACTGGATTGGAAATCAGTGAATTGTGTGCCGATATCACCAGTTTTGTCGAGGGCCGGGCCATGGAGGACGATGCCAATATCCTGCTCCGGTTCAACAACGGGGCCAAGGGCATTTTGCACGCCAGCCAGATCAGCGTGGGCGAAGAGAACAACTTTAACTTACGGGTGTATGGCGAAACCGGCGGCCTATGGTGGCACCAGATGGATCCCAACACGCTCTTGGTATCGGCGCTGGGCAATACCCGCCGGCTGGCCCGAACGGGCATTGGTGAGCTTTCCGAAGCCTCGCAACTGGCCACCCGCATCCCGGCTGGCCATCCCGAGGGGTACGTGGAGGCCTTTGCGGTGCTGTACCGCAACTTCGCCCGCACCTTGCGCAGCCGCTTAAAGGGCGAAACGCCCGATCCCCGCTATTTGGACTTCCCGGGCATTGCCGATGGGGTGCGCGGCATGGCATTCATCGACACGGTGCTGGCCTCGGCCCAGAGCGACCAAAAGTGGACCAAGCACCATTAATTGACCGATCCTGAATAGGTTGATCCTTGGCCCCAAGGTTTCCGATTGGCGCACGCTATTCCGTTTGCCGATGGGAAACCTTTGATTTTTGACCTGCGCACCCACGCTGGTTACGCCCACCATTTATAGGCAAAAATGATAAACCACTTATTGGTTGACAATAAAAAAGCCGGGCCACCAAGTTGAATGGCGGCCCGGCAATGGTTGGACTAACTGGATTTGGCAATACCTCTTTAATTAGTGTACAATCGCAGCCCGATCACTTGCAAGACCGGGTAACTTCGCCTCCCTTGCTTATAGTTTCTGTAAAGGTACACGCACCGTTGCAGCCGCTGCAACTGTACCCTTCCAGCGCGGGGGGCAGTTCAATAAAGCCATGATTATTGTCAAAACTGAGGAAAGCGGCGGGAACTTGCCAAAAGCCCAACCGGCCCTTGACCAAGATGGGCACCCAAACCCGCTGGCCATTGTCGGGGATTCCCCGCTGGGCCATTGCATCGAGCAAGCTCTTTTTATATATTCCCATCTCGTGGATAACTTTGGGGTCTTCCAAATCCTGGGGATCCATCATCGGGGAGTTGGTAATCTTGGCAAAAGTGTAAGCCGCTTCCACGTTGCGATCAATGAAACCTTCGCGCGGCTCATCAGGAGGATAGTCAGGTTTGAATGATTGATAAAAAAATTCATCTGAATCTTTAGCACCTTGCCGCTCCAGAAACTGGCCAACCGTACCGATTTCCATCTCAACCGACGTTTTGCTTCCTTTGGCTACGTATTCATGGATCTTGGCTTCCACCCACTCGGCCCCGTTGCGGGTAAAGGTGGCATTACAAATACCAGCACAGCTACTGATCTGGCAACCAGTCTCTGTAGCCCCATGTTTAAAAGTCTTTTCGTACGCATTGCAGCCCGAGCCTTGAGTACATGAGCAAGAAACGCCCAGCGTCTGGGCCGCATACACCCGTTGATCCTGAATGATCTTGGCGTAAAAACCTTCGGGCAGGGTAATTTCCAGCCCGTCAGCCCGTTTGACCACTTTGGTGCCCCGTGGCCAAACCATTTGGTGGGCGAGGTGGCCCGCGGCCAATTCCTTTTCGTAGGCGGCCCGATCCAGTGTGACTGATCCGCCCGTTGAAACTTCGTCCGGCCCGATGGGCACCGCCGACGGGGCGCAGGCCACTGCGGTAGCAAACAGCGCAATGGTGGCCAATGATTTGATGTTCATCGCTACTTTCACGGTTTTTGGAAATATTAAGTTAGAAATACATTTGATTCACAAATTTAAATGCATTGTATGGGTTGGGCAATAGCAAAAATAACTAATTTGACTAGTTAAAACGACTATTTCAACCCATTATTTTAGGTGTTTGCCCCTTTCATGCCAATGGGCCAAGATGGCGGCCCGGTGCTGCCCAACAAAGAAGTAGAGTTGCTTGCGGCCGGCCAGCCCCAACTTGACCAACATGTTCCCCAAGTGGGCCTGCACCGTGTGGAGGCTCAAAAAAAGTTTGTTGGCAATCTGGGCCGCTGGCAGGCCGTGGGCCAAATGGATCAGCACCTCCAGTTCGCGGGGGCGGAGGTGGGCCAGACTGGGCAGCGCTTCGCCAATCAGCAGCGCCGGATCCAGAAAATAATAGCCCTGGGCCACTTCGTCTAGGCAAGCGGGCAAGGTGTCCCATACACCTGTGCGAGCCAGCAGGCCCGCTGCGTTTATTCGCTGGGCCAGCCGCACCAGTGACACATCGGGCGGCAGCACCAGCACCAAATGGACGGCCGGGGCCAGTTGGCGCACAGTGATGGCCAGTTGCAGACAGTCGGGCCCTTCCATTTCCAACAGCACCCCCCACGGAGCAGGAACCGCTAAACCAGCCAGCAGATCAGGCTTGGCCACGGGGCAGAAAATGATTTGCGGGAGTAGGGGTAAAGGTTCTAAATATTTTCTGGAGGGGCAGAACCAAATCACGCGGCTTGGTTGAGGGTCGGTTTGCATTGAACAAATTTGGTATAAAGCTAGCATGCTTTTTACGTGCACCCACTTTAGTTTGTCTGCTCAAATTTCGTGCTAAAAAGCCAAGTCAAGTAATTTGAACGACTGTTTTTCAATGTTTTTCATGTTTTTCACGCCATTCATCAGATGAAAAAAAAGAGGGCAAACTGGGCAAGGTGGGCACAACCGACTGCATCGGCAACCATGACCGCAAGGGGATCGCTTGGCTAAACGGCCAAGTCCCAATTCAGCCAATGGGGCCAAAAAACTTCCCATTCCCATCACCACGGCGGGAGCCGGGGTCAACCCATCCAATGATCCAGCAACCAAACAACTGGGACAGCCAAGTTCAGTTGACCCGATCCTCGATCACGGCCCCGCCCCGGAGCCGGATCATGCGCCCAGTTTTGGCCGCCAACTCCAGATCGTGGGTCACCAGCACCAGCGTGGTGCCAGCTTCGCGGTTGAGGGCAAAGAGCAGTTCCTCTACTTTGTGGCTGGTTTCGTCATCCAAATTGCCCGTTGGTTCATCGGCAAAGAGGATTTTGGGCCGGTTGGAGAAAGCCCGGGCAATGGACACCCGCTGCTGCTCGCCGCCCGAAAGTTGGGTCGGGTAATGGTGGTGGCGTTCGGCCAGCCCCACTTTGGCCAGCAACTCGAGGGCTTGTTTCTTGACATCGCGCTCGCCGCGCAGTTCTAGGGGCACCATCACATTTTCCAGCGCGGTGAGGGTGGGCAGCAACTGGAAATTTTGGAACACAAAACCCACGTATTGGTTGCGGATCTTGGCCCGGGCATCTTCGCCCAGCTTGTCCAGTTCTATGCCGTTGAGCACCACCGTGCCAGTGCTGGAGCGATCCAGCCCGGCACAGAGGCCCAAGAGCGTGGTTTTGCCACTGCCCGACGGCCCGACGATCGAGAAAGTGTCGCCCGCATTGATGGAAAAATTGACTTCGTGCAACACTGTGAGGGCGTGCCCCCCACTTGGATAGCTTTTGCTCAGGTTACGGGCTTCTAAAATGGACATTGGTGGGCGAACAGTGATGATTTGGTGACCGATTTGACTTTGGGCCAGCTTGGCCGTTGCAATATACTAAGATTTGTTTTCGGGCGAATACACCACCTTGGTCCGGATCGCGGGCTGCCAGTCGCCGCTGGGTATCTTGGGGCACTGCGCCAGGCCCCGGCGATCGGCCTTGAGGTAAATGTAAGCCTGGCTGGTGGGATCCACCACCCGGCAGTAATGCCCCGTGGCCAAGCCCTCCAACACATCCAATTGGGCCAAAGTTGGCGCGTCAATGCCGTAGATCTCCCCCAGAATCCCCACGCCGGGGCGATCCGAGGCCACTGCGTAGGGGTACAGCCCGTTGTCGAACAGTTCATAACCCGGTAAGCGGACATCGGTCGCCAACAAGCTGGCTTGGGCCAGTTGCCAGTGGTTAGTCCCATTTTTTCGGAGAGTGCCGTACACAAATAGCCAGATCATGATCGAAGTTAGCCACTTTTTTGCATTGGCCCATCACTTTTTACCCTTTTTTCAATTGGCTTGAGCAGCGGAGGGCCAATGGCCAGCTTTCCCCCGCCTTGCTCTTGCGCCCACTTTAGCCCCGAAATTTGCGGCCCTTGTCCAATTAACCAAAAATGGCTTACCTTCGCGGCTCAAAATTGTCATCACCTTTTGTTATTTTAATATGGGTTTGCAGTGCGGAATTGTCGGCTTGCCAAATGTGGGCAAGTCAACTTTGTTTAATGCCTTGTCCAACGCCAAAGCCGAGGCGGCCAATTATCCCTTTTGTACCATTGAGCCAAATGTGGGCGTGGTGAGCGTGCCCGACGAGCGCCTGCAAATCCTCGAGGGGCTGGTCAATCCCCAAAAACTGGTGCCCACCATCATGGAGTTTGTGGACATTGCGGGCTTGGTCAAAGGGGCCAGCAGGGGCGAGGGCCTGGGCAACCAGTTTCTGGCCAATATCCGCGAGGTGGATGCCATCATCCACGTGGTGCGCTGTTTCGAAGACGAAAATGTGGTCCATGTGGCCGGCAAAGTGGATCCGGTATCGGACAAGGAAATCATCGATACAGAGCTGCAACTCCGCGACCTGGACTCGGTGGACAAGAAAATGGCCCGGGTGCAGCGGGCCGCCAAAAACGGCGATACCAAGCTCAAGCGCGAGCATGAAGCCCTTGAGCGCTGCAAAAACCACTTGGAGCAGGGCAAGAACCTGCGCACGCTAGATCTGACCGAGGACGAGCGCGAAGCTGTCCGTGACTTGAGCCTGCTCACCTCCAAGCCCGTGATCTACGCTGCCAACGTGGGCGAAGCGGACATCCACACTGGCAACCAGTACGTGGAGAAATTAAGGGCCTCCATCACCAGTGAAAACGCGGAGGTGGTCATCATCTGTGCCGCGCTGGAAGCCCAGATCGCTTCGTTCGACGATGTTGAAGAGCGGGAGGTTTTCTTGGCAGAATATGGCCTCAAGGAATCCGGGCTGAACAAGTTGATCCGGGCTTCCTACCATATCTTGAACCTGATCACTTATTTTACCGCCGGGGAAAAGGAAGTGCGGGCCTGGACTGTTCGGCGGGGTTGGAAAGCCCCAGCCGCTGCCGGGGTGATCCACTCCGATTTTGAGCGCGGCTTCATCAAGGCCGAAGTGATCAAACTGGCCGACTACCAAAAGTACAAAACCGAGGGCGCGTGCCGCGAAGCGGGCAAAACCTCGATCGAGGGCAAAGAATATGTGGTGCAAGATGGTGATATCATGCACTTTAGGTTCAATGTGTAGGCGGTGATGGCAATGGGGGCAAAAGCGGCGGCATTGACCCCGCTTATCCAGCACTAATTTGAATGCTGATGTACCCAAGATTAAGCCGATACAATAAATTAGAAAATAGCCTTATCAACAAAGATCCCCCACCGGGCTGCCCGGTGGGGGATCTTTGCTTCGGGGACGACCTAATTTTTACCCGGCCTTGGATTGGGGGGTGACCGTCGGCCGCCCAAGGGGTTCCGCTTATTTGAGGCCCCCGATCATGTCGGCGGGGATGACCCACTCATCGTATTGCTCGCTGGTGAGCAGGCCCAACTCGACGGCAGCCTGCCGGAGCGAAGTGCCTTCTTTGTGGGCTTTTTTGGCAATTTTGGCCGCGTTTTCGTAACCAATGTATGGGTTGAGCGCCGTCACGAGCATGAGCGAGTTTTCCAAGTTGCGCTCGATCACCGGGTAATTGGGCTCAATGCCCACCGCACAGTGCCGGTTGAACGAATCGCAGGCATCGCTCAGGAGCCGGGCGGCCGTCAGCACGTTGAAGATGATCATCGGCTTGAACACGTTCAACTGGAAATGGCCGTTCATGGCCCCAATAGATACTGCCATATCCAAACCCACCACTTGGGCACACACCATTGTCAAAGCTTCGCTCTGGGTCGGGTTCACTTTGCCGGGCATGATGGACGAACCGGGCTCGTTCTCGGGGATCAAAATCTCGCCGATGCCGCAGCGGGGACCGGAAGCCAACAAGCGCACATCATTGGCAATTTTCATCAGGCTCACCGCCACTTGTTTGAGCGATCCCATTGTTTCCACCAGCGCATCGTGGGTGGCCAATGCCTCAAACTTATTAGGGGCAGTGCGAAAAGCATGGCCAGTCAAACGGGCAATTTTTTCGGCCACCAACACATCGTAGCCGGGGGGGGTGTTCAGGCCCGTACCCACTGCGGTGCCACCCAGGGCCAGTTCGGCCAAGTGGGCCAAAGTGTGGCGCACTGCTCGCATCCCATAATCGAGCTGGGCCACGTAAGCCGAAAATTCCATGCCCAAGGTAAGCGGGGTGGCATCCATGAGGTGGGTCCGGCCTATTTTTACCACGTGCATAAATGCTTTGGTCTTTTCGTCCAGCGTGTCGCGCAGGGCCTTGATGTTGGGCAGCAGGGCTTCCATGATGTAGGAATAAGCCGCAATGTGCATCGCAGTGGGGAAAGTATCGTTACTGGACTGCGATTTGTTCACATCGTCATTGGGGTGGATCATCTTTTTGGCATCGCCCAAGGCCCCGCCCAGCAGCACGTGGGCGCGATAGGCCACCACTTCGTTTACGTTCATATTGGTCTGGGTTCCCGATCCGGTTTGCCACACCACCAGCGGGAACTGATCATCCAAGCCGCCGGCCAACACCTCGTCGCACACTTTGGCAATGATAGCGCACTTGTCCTCGCTCAATACGCCCAGTTCCAGGTTGGCCATGGCCGCCGCTTTTTTCAAAATGGCAAACGCGCGGATTACCTCGATCGGCATGGTGTGCCCACCAATCGTAAAATTTTCCAGTGAACGTTGGGTTTGGGCCCCCCAATATTTGTCGGCGGGGACTTGCACCTCCCCCATCGTATCTTTTTCAATCCGAAAATCCATAAATTTTAGCCAATTAGGTTTGGGCCAAAATTAAGTTAGAAAAATATTAAATGTACTTTTGGCCACTTGGTTTCTATCCCACTTTTTATGCAACGTTTTTCCTCTGCTTTGCTGGGTTTGGCTCTTTGCCAACTATTGGCACAACCGCTGCTGGCCCAGCGCTATGATCTCCTCATCCGTAACGGGCGGATCGTCGACGGGTCGGGCAATCCTTGGTACCGCGCCGAAATAGCCATCAAAAGCGGCAAAATTGTCGCCATCGGCCCCGATCTGGCGGCCAATGAAGCGGTCGAAGTATTGGATGCGGGGGGCATGGTCATCGCACCGGGATTTATCGATGTCCACACCCACGTGGAGGGATCGCTAGAGGACACGCCCACTGCCGATAATTTTCTGTACGACGGGGTGACCACCATCATTACCGGAAACTGTGGTAGCTCCAACACCAATTTGGCTGATTACTTTGCCAAACTTCGCACCTTGCAGATTTCCCCCAACTTTGCCTCGCTCATGGGCCACAATGCCGTCCGCCGGGCAGTGATGAAATTATCGCGCCGCAATCCCTCCCCCGAGGAATTGGTGAAAATGGAGGCCATTATGGATCAGGGCATGCGCGATGGGGCGGTTGGTCTGTCCACTGGGCTGATCTACATCCCGGGCACCTACGCCAGCACCGCCGAGGTGATCGCCTTGGCCAAAGTAGCGGCCAAATACCGGGGCGTATATGCCTCCCACATCCGAAACGAGGCCGATTCGGTGCTGCCCGCCATCCGCGAGGCCATTGACATTGGGCGGCAAGCTGGGTTGCCGGTCGAGATCTCGCACCTCAAAACTTCGGGCCGCAACAATTGGGACCGGAGCAGCGAGCTGATCGCGGCCGTGGAAGCGGCCCGGGCCGAGGGCATCGATGTAAATGTGGATCAGTATCCCTACACGGCCAGCAGCACCAACTTGGGCGTGCTGTTGCCATCGTGGGCCTTGGCCGACGGCGACTCGGCACTGGCCACCCGCTTGGCCGATCCCGTCACCAAAAAACAGATCGTGAAATCGATCAAAGACAACACCCTCCGCCAGAGCGGTTCCAAACGGCTGGACTATGCCTTCGTGGCCCGCCATCGGGCCGACTCAAGTTGCAATGGTAAGAACATCCAACAAATAGCGGCGCAGCGGCTGGGACGGAAACCATCGCTCAACGATGAGATCGAGACCGTGCTGCAATTGATGCTGGCCGGCGGGGCCCAGATGATCTACCACACTATGAGCGAAGAGGACATCAAGCGGATATTGCAATATCCCAACACGATGATCGCCTCGGATGCGGGCGTGGCCAAGTTTGGCCGCGATGTGCCCCACCCCCGCGCTTATGGAACCAATGCCCGGGTGCTCGGCCGCTATGTGCGCGAGCTAAAAATCATCCGGCTGGAAGATGCCGTGCGCCGCATGACCTCCCTGCCCGCCCAACGTTTCGGCTTTGGGGACCGCGGACTGCTCAAGCTGGGCTTGGCCGCCGATTTGGTCATTTTTGATCCTGATCAGATCACCGACCAAGCCACTTTTGACAAGCCCCACGCTTATGCTACAGGCATTGCCCACGTGTATGTGAACGGGGTGGCGGTGGTGCGGGCGGGCAAACACACTGGTGCGAGGCCCGGTCAGGTATTGACCAGGGCGGAATAAACGCTTGGCAAGGAAAGTCAATAACGGGCAGCACAGCCCAGGACTCGGCAAATAAAATATCCCCTCTTCCGTCGCTTGTTTTGTCCCGGCGGGTCAAAACGAGTGTGAACGATGCAATTTCTGCACAGATTAATCCAGCTGGACCTGGTCTGGCGTTGACCAGGGCAGAATAGGGACTTGCCACAAAGACTCAACAATGGGTAGCTATCTGATACTCGGCAAGCAAGATACCCAGCCCTCTTTCGTCGCTTGATTTGTCCTTGCTGGTCAAAATAAGTGTGAATGATATATTTCCTGCACATTAGTCCAGCTGAGCCCGGTCAGGTATTGACCAGAGCAGAATAAACGCTTGCCAGAAAGAACCAGTAACGGATAGCAACTTGATACTCGGCAAACAAATACCCGGCCCCCCTTTTATCGGTTGTTCGTCCCGATGGGTTAAGATAGACGCGAATTATGTAATTTCTGCACAGATTAATACAATAAAGCAAAATGGAGGTCGTTTCCAGAAAGGTGAGAATTATGCAATTGCTGCATAGATTAATACAATAAAAGCAAAGAGAAGGTCGTTCTCGGTAGGTGTGAATTATACAATTCTTGCCTTGATTAACACAACAAAGCAAAATGCAGGTCATTTTCGGTTGGGCAAACGGTAGTTGAGTTATAAACTTACTTGACCAATGCTGGCTTTTAAATCGCACCGTGCTAGGGTTGCCACTTTTTTTTAAAACTTATTATTTTTGAAATATTTTTTTAGAACCTTACATGAAGATTAAATCCACTAAATGAATAATTGGGGTAAAATAAATCTTGTTTCTTGGTTTTATTGAATGAATTCGTTTTTATATCCTTAAAAAATTCGTGGATAAATATTTTTTTTATAATTTTTTCTCAAAACTTACCTCCAGATCGATATTCTCTTACTAATATTGCTTTCGACTATCGGGCACAAATTACAACGTGTGCAACGCTTCTGAACTTTTCAATCCAAAAAACAGGGCTTTTTTTTACAACTTGCCAACCATGAAAAACAAATTATTATTACCGTTTTCCTTTTTGCTGTTTCTCGCGCTTTCGTTTGGTCTTCCATCCAACGGTGCTTTGGCCCAGCAAGTACCAAAAAGATCACCTGAGGGCGTAGGCTACCTAGAATACTTGCCCGCTGGGTACCGCACTTCTGCGCTGAAATATCCGCTCATGATCTTTCTACATGGGATGGGGGAAAAAGGCAACGGCAGCGACGCTGAGATTTGGCGCGTAGCCAGAAATGGCCCGCCCAAACTCATCCAAGACGGTCACAAAATGAACTTTGTGGTCAATGGTGTAGAAGAAACTTTTATCGTGATCAGCCCGCAGTTATCCAACAATTACGGTGGCTTTGTCGAAATCTTGCCCGCATTCATTCCCTACATATTTGACCATTACAAGAGCAGCATTGATCGCACCCGGGTTTATCTGACCGGCCTAAGTATGGGCGGGGGAGCTGTTTGGCAAATGCCCACCCGATATCCCCAATGGTTTACGGCCATTGTGCCTGTGTGTGCGGCTGCTTGGCCCGATCCTAGTACTCCGCCCTGTGCAATTGCCAACAACAACATCCCCGTTTGGGCGCACCACGGCGATGCTGATAATACGATTCAACTAGTGCACTCCCAAGAGTGGGTAAGGCAAATCAATGCCTGCACGCCCACCCCCAATCCCAAGGCAGAACTCAGGATTTATCCCGGTGTGGGACATGATGCCTGGACCCCGGCCTACCGCACCGATAACCAGAGCAACACGCCCAACGTGTACCAGTGGATGTTGAGACATAAGAAAGTTTCCAATGCAGCCCAAGTGGAAGTAGTGGTATGGAACGGGGCAAATTGGCTGCCCCGCGCCCCGATCGAAGCTGATGATGTGATAATCAGTGGAACCTATCCACATTCAAGTTTGGCCACCGCGCTCCAACGAACTTTTGTGTGTCGCAACTTGAGTGTTTTGGGTGGGGTGACCATGGCCATTACCGATGGTTCCACCGTAACGGTCAATGGTCGTTTTGACAACGCCGGCAAGGTACAAGTAGAAAATGGTGGTTCGTTTTTACAAGGATCCGCTTCGGTCGCGGGCAGTGCCGGCCAGTTTCTAGTCCAACGCCGACGGTACCTGAGCCAAGTGGGCAACAGTGGGGCCGTCAGTTATAACTACTGGTCAATGCCCGTTGCGGGCGTAAATGTGTCGGGCCTGCCTGGCCCGGCGGAGATGCGTTTTTCTTACAATGAACCTACCCAAGCTTGGCAGTTGGCTACCGGTACTATGGCAGCTGGCCGGGGTTACACGGCCGGGATGTGGGGCATCAACTCCACCGCCGAATTTTGGGGCCAACCCAACAACGGCAACACCACCGTCCCGGTTACCCGTAATGGCATCGGCTACAACTTGGTGGGCAACCCCTACCCTTCTGCCATTGACTTACGGCTATTCTTTAACGACCCGGACAATAGCAGCCGGTTGAACGGCACGGCTTGGTTCTGGGATGACAACGATCTGGGTACGGGAACGGGCAGCTATCTCGTGGCCAACCAATTGTCTGGAATCCGCTATGTCCCGGTTTGCCAAGGATTTTTCGTATTGGCCAATAGTGCTGGCAACATAGTGTTCAAAAACCAGCACCGAGTGGCTGGCAACAACCAAATTTTTTACCGTACCGAAGGTGACGAATTTGAACGAACCGAACTGATCATCAAAAAGGAGGACGGTCTAAAGGATCGGTTTTTTCTCGGTTTTGGTAAAAATTTTACTGAACAATTTGATCCGGCTTTTGACGCTGGCAAAATGGACAATTCATCGGGCTTAAACCTTTCCATGCTGTGGGAAGGCAACCGCTGGACCACCCTAGCCTTGCCCGAAG
>Ga0105045_10001478_pt1 | contig 19222 bp, 19 predicted proteins | sample MAT02_FD_78089 | JGI IMG/M metagenome (GOLD analysis project Ga0105045, IMG submission 78089) | Freshwater microbial communities from Lake Fryxell liftoff mats and glacier meltwater in Antarctica - MAT-02 (megahit assembly) | ecosystem: Environmental > Aquatic > Freshwater > Ice > Liftoff... | reverse complement strand
TCCCGGCAGATACAACGCAGACCAATTTGACCTGATGAATAGTGACAGACCCACGTTCTCGGGGATCGTACTCACCTCAACAAACGCTAACCAAGCTAACCTATTTGGCTCTGCCGTCAGTAAGCTGAACGACGGTCTCCTTTACGAACCGATCAACCCCGACGTGTCAGGAACCGGCCAAACGCTAACGCCCTCCGATGGCGCCATCGTCACCATGACACTGAATACTGCGCTCAATACGTTAGGTTATGACATTAACACGATCATCTCGACTACCGGGTCCGGTGGCGGGCAATTTCGTTCGGGTCAAGCTTACACGGTCGAGTATTCGATCATTGGTAGTGGCGTTTTCACAACATTGGCAACCGTCAGCGGCACCGTACTCAATAATACTAACAATCAAAATACACAAGTGCAGCTTTCGATCAACAGAAATAACGCGACGCCTTTGGCGACAGGAGTCGATCAGTTGCGATTCACTTTCTCCAACGTGGGGGGATTAGCAAGCATGTATCGCGAAATAGATATCTTGGGTGTCGCGTCGGTGCCAGAACCGGGTAGTCTTTCTATGCTGGCGATCGGTGCGGCGTTACTTGGGGTTGCAAAGAAGCGACGGTTATCGAAGCACAGTGGTCAGGCCTCTTGATGCGGTTACGCTCCGTGATTGGATCGCGTCGCGGGCTCCTGCAGCTTTGTCAGATGAATCTGAGGTAGTCCGTTTGGAAGTTGTACCAAGCGACTGTGTTATGTCTCCGGGTGAGACGCAGCAACTGGTCGTACGTGCTCACTACGCGGACGGGCGAGTTCGCGACGTGACTTGGCTCGCGCAGTTTTTCTCCAACGACGAAACAACCGTCCCGGTGAAAGCATCTGGGCTCGTTAAGTCTCTGGGAAGCGGAGAGGCTGGTGTACGAGTCCACTTTCAAGGATTGGTGGCGGTTGTCGGTTTCACGGTGCCCTTATCTTATACGATCAGGCCGGAGGTCTATATGGCTCAGCAGACTATTTGGGATTCGGGGACAGTCCAGAAATCGGGACGTAGAATTTTAAGTAACGTTTATTATTGCTGTAGACGATACCCTCTGGTGACTCGACTAGTACCGTCGCGCGTCGGGTGATACGGTTGACGACTCCCTCGACGGGGTGACCATTGTGCATGAAATAAACGCGACTGCCAACGCGGATGTCGTATAACTTGGCAGCCCTTTCGCGTTGAGTTACCAGTTCGTGCCGATGTTCTGTATGCCCGAACAATCGATTGGTGATCGCTTGGAATCGCCCTGCTGCGCAATCGCTATCGATCCAGACTAGCATTTCCGCCAAATGAATTGCTTCGTGTTCCACGATCCGCTGCATCGCTTCAATACGATTATTGCACAACTGCCCGCATACTTTAATCGGGCGTTGATCGTCCTTGAAAGTCTGGAACAGTAAAGAGGAAGAAAGCGTGATTTCGTAGTGGACTTCCGCTGGCCGTTTAGCTGTACCACGTCGTACGGTACGCGTTGTCTTGCCTCCGGCTCGTGACATGCGACCGCTCCACCGGTAAGTCATACCGTAGTGTTTGGCGAGAGCCATACAAGAAGAATCGAAGTAGATCGAGTCGTAAAGCTCGGACATCATTCGCAAATCTGCGCCGCAGGTCGTTACAAAATTTTCACCATCCATTGCGCGCGAATGAAGTAGTACCGTCGACCGGATCAATTCACTGCGAGCTTGATAGACCTCCGATGTGACTTGCCGATGACAAAGAACATCTTCCAATCGGCGTTTCATGATCGCAAGCTGCGGTGCGATGATCGGCCGTCCTGGGGCATTTTTGGAGATCCACTTTTCCTTCTTCCCTGGCATTCCGAGCGATCCTAAGAAACATCCCCTTACCCAATTCCGTTACTTATTTGGACTTCATAATCTTAAGCGAACGACCAGTAACAGTCGACCCAACGACGAAACGATCGGGTCTCCTCTTTCATGTCCAGTCGACTGGGAATACGCATTGCCGTAGCTTTCAAAATCTGATGGGTTCGATGATTTTTATTGGGTTCACGATCTCCAAGAACTTAACTTCTAACGTTATACTCCTATCAACGAGGAAATTTGAGTTTCGCTATCGTGTTTTCAAATCGGGTCATGGATGTTGCCAATTTGGCTGAAAGAACGGCTAGTTTATTCGGGTGACTATGCTGCCTACCTAGTGGTCAGACTGGTCGTCGCGGTCATTCAGGCGACGACACCGGAGCGGTGCGATCGGTGGTCACGATTGCTAGCAAAAGTGTTGAATCGTGTTGCCGGTTCTCGTCAGCGATTGATTCATGCCAACCTGGAAAGAGTCTTTCCGACTTGGAAGCCGTATCGCACAAGCGAAGTTGCATTGGCGATGTGGCACCATTTGATGTTGATGGTTTGCGAGATCGCCCATGCCCCACGGAAAATCCACCGAACGAACTGGTATGACTATTACCACATCGAGGATCGCCGATTGATCTTAAAGTTCATTTTCGATGCGAGACCGAAGATTATGGTGACTGGTCATTTCGGGAACTTTGAACTCGGAGGTTATCTGAGCGGGCTTTTTGGATTTCCATCGACGACGCTGGCAAGGCCCATGGATAATCGATTTCTGCACGACTATATCATGCGTTTTCGATCGTTGGGCGGGCAGCATTTTATCGCTAAAGATGGATCCGCTCATTTGATTCAGGCACTATTAGAATCCGGTGGAACACTCAGTCTTCTGGCGGATCAGGATGCGGGTACGAAAGGCTGCTGGGTAAATTTTCTTGGCTCGCCAGCCTCGTGTCACAAAGCTCTCGCGATTTTTACGCTTAGCAATCAGGCACCGATGATGGTCTGTTTCAACCGCCGGCTTCACCGAGCTTTTCACTATGAGTTTGTCGTTACTGGGGTCGCCGATCCACAAAAGCCGGAACCTTACCTAGAAAGCGTTCAGTCGCTAACCCAATGGTACAATGATCGATTGGAGCAAGGTATCCGAGAAACGCCTGAGCAGTATTGGTGGGTGCATAATCGATGGCGAGCCCCTCCAGAACGACTACGACGCCAATCGGAGTTACAACGATTGAGGCAGACGGCGTAGGGCGAATTTACCGAGGAGTTGGCCAAAAGGAGCGTTTTCAACGGAAAAACAATGTCAGGGCCACTTCGGAGCTTCGACCAAGATGGGGAAAATCATCGCTTTGGGCCCAAGAGCAACGACTTTCTAGCATGCCTGAGATTATTTAAGACTGGGTTTTTTGGCCTGGCTGGCCTACAATTGGCGATTCATCGTGATCAACTCGTCTACTCAGTCTTCATTCCGACTCTTTCCCGATATGCTGCGATCGTCTACTTCTTCTTTCGATTTGAAGCCGTCCCAGGGTGTAGATGAATCCGCTAAGGACATAAGGGCTTCAGCGGATAAAGCTCGAGACTCGTTTCGCAATGCATTTTTGCTTCAATGGCAAGTGTGGGCGTCGGAGGTAGACGGTCAGCTTCGAGAGCATTTGGGAAGGTGGACTTCCGGTGGGCCAACAAGGCTGGTTGAGGCGATCGAGTATTCCTTGTTGGCGCCTGGGAAACGACTTCGTCCCCTTTTGGCTTTGTGGGCTGCCGAAATGGTTTGCGGAGACCACTCGGTTGCGTTTCCACCCGCCGTTGCGGTTGAAATGATTCATTGCTATTCGCTTATCCATGACGATCTGCCAGCCATGGACGACGACGATCTTCGTCGCGGTCGTCCAACTTGTCATATTCAGTTCGATGAATCGACGGCGATTCTTGCGGGCGATGCGCTTCAACCGATGGCCTTTGCGGTTCTAGCTCATTCTTTCCGACCCCAAGAGATGGCCGCTCGGGCATGCCAGCTTCTCGCAGTCGCGGCTGGGCCGGTTGCATTAGTGGGTGGTCAAGCGGACGATCTCCAAGCAGAGAAGTCTAGCTGGAAAACATCTCCAGGTTTGGAAAACGAGGACGCGAAAGTGCTTCTCGCCAGGATTCATTCTCGAAAGACAGGCGCCATGATTCGAGTTTCGCTGGAACTAGGCGCACTTGCAGCCGGTGCGACCCCAGAACAGATGTCGGCCATCGGAGAGTATGGCCAGGCGATTGGGCAGTCCTTTCAGATCGTTGACGATTTACTGGATGTTCAAAGCTCGGCCGAAAAATTGGGTAAGCGGGCTGGAAAAGATGAGGCGGCAGGCAAGCTAACATACCCGGGGCTTTATGGAGTTCCCGGCAGCGTCGTTGCCGCAAAAGAATATACTAGTAAGGCGATTAGAGCGTTGGAAGCGTTCGGGGCGCGTGGCGAGTCGCTAGTGCGTCTTGCCGAGACCATCCTGGAAAGGACTCATTAAAGAAATGCACGAGATTCTCTCGCGATTAAAGTCTGCCGAAGAACTCCGGCGCATGCCGATTGAAAAGTTGGAAACGCTCGCAACGGAAATACGAGACGTTCTTTGCAGCCTCATGACGACTCGGACCGCTCACTTTGCATCGAACCTGGGCGTTGTCGAGCTCTGTCTCGCACTACACAGTGTCTTCGATTTTCGATCCGATCGATTGATTTGGGATACTGGGCATCAGATTTATCCGCACAAGCTAATTACCGGTCGGTATAGCGAGTTCACCACGATTCGCGAACGCGGCGGGCTGATGGGATATCCGAATCCAGCCGAGAGCGAGTATGACCTTTTCATGACAGGGCATGCTGGTTGCAGTGTTTCGACTGCGCTCGGGCTCAAGAGTGGTGATGATCTGATGGGTGAGCCTCAGCGTCACAGCATCGCCGTCATCGGTGATGGAGCGTTCCCGTCGGGGATCGTGTTCGAAGCGATGAACAACGCGGGCGAGCTAAACAAAGACCTGATTGTTGTTCTCAACGATAATAAGATGTCGATCTGTCCTCGTGTCGGCGCGATGGCCAACTATCTAGATCGGTTGCGATCAAACCCGTTCTACACGGGTCTCAAAACCGAAGTTGTCAAGGTACTTAACAAACTACCTGTCTTTGGAGATCCTGCCGAACGGTTGTTGGCACAAATTAAGGAAGGCGTAAAGGCAGGTTTTGTAGGAGGAATGCTATTTGAAGAGTTCGGTTTCCGCTATTTTGGACCAATCGACGGGCATGATATCAGCCTAGTCCGGAAGTACTTACAAATGGCGAAGGACCAGCGTGGTCCAATACTTCTCCATGTCGTTACCGAAAAAGGGCACGGGTATCAACCTGCGGCAGCCGACCCGGTTTACTTCCATACGCCACCAGCCTTCGAGGACATGGAAGGTATTCCTAAGGTTATCGAAATTGGCGGCAAACCTGCCTTCACCAATTACGCGCGAGATGCCATTCTTCACGAGATGCGACGAAATCCCAAAGTTACCGTGATGACAGCCGCAATGTGCCAAGGAAATAAACTAGAACCAGTTCGCGATGAGTTTCCAGGTAGATTTTTCGACGTGGGAATTTGTGAATCTCATGCAGTTGCTTTCGCGGCCGGTCACGCAAAAACTGGTTTGAGACCGATCGTTTCGATTTACTCGACATTCATGCAGCGTTCTTACGATCAGATCTTTCAAGAAGTAGCGCTTCAAAATCTTCCCGTTGTACTGATGATGGATCGAGCCGGCTTGGCTGGTGCAGACGGCCCGACGCACCACGGTGTTTTTGATATTGGTTACATGCGAGTTTTCCCAAACATTGTGATGATGGCCCCGGGCGATGCGACGGAAGTTCAGCCGATGCTGGAGTTTGCCTTACAGCACACCGGCCCAACTTCGATTCGCTACCCTAAAGCGACAGCCAATACATTTCCGCGCCCCAAGCAAGCGATTGAGCTTGGCAAGTCCGAAACTCTTCGATCAGGAATGGACGGGGCAATTGTCGCTTGTGGAGCGATGCTCCAACAGTCGCTGGAAGCAGCCGAAGCACTGCAACAAGAGGGAATTGATGTATCGGTTATCAATGCACGATTTATCAAACCGCTTGATCGAGAGATGCTTGAACGCATTTTCCGAGATTGCCGGTTTATCGTCACGGTAGAGGAAGGTGCACTCGCGGGCGGTTTCGGAAGCGCTGTACTCGAACTCGCATGCCAACAGGGATGGGATACTCGAATGCTTCGAACGCTTGGAATTCCTGATCGCTTTATCGAACATAGTGAGCGATCGGAACTACTTCGAGATATCGGTATCGACACCCAAGGAATCGTCGCTGCCTGTCGAGACCTCAACGAAAAACTGGTCAATGCGGAGTCGTCTGTTTACTAGTCAACTTACTAGGTAATCCTCGCAATGAGTCGCGCTACGTGCACCTTTCAGTGACTAAAGCGTTATTTTGATTTTGCTTTTTATTTCGAATCTTAAGGGGCGAAATCATGTCGACTCATCTCAAGGTGGTTGTTCTAGCGCCACCCGATAAGCCGCACGTCGCACAAGCGCTAAAACGCTTGGAGCCAGTTCTTCGTAAACACGCGGAGATACTTGCGATCGATCAAGCATTTAAGTATTCGTTTGATCACTGTGAGGCAGATTTGGTCGTTGTCTTGGGTGGCGATGGATCGATCCTTCAATCCGCAAGGCAGATGGGCCGATTTCAGAAACCCGTGTTAGGGGTGAACTTAGGCCGACTTGGCTTTCTGGCAGCTCTCTCCCCAGAGCGATTCTTGGATGTGTGGCCAGAGGTTTGCAAGGGTCGTTACTCGAAAACACCCCATTTGATGTTTGAATGCAAAGTTTATCGCGACGGCAGCTTAATTCAACAACAAGTAGGTCTGAACGAAGTCTCAATCCTGGGAGGTCCTCCCTACTCAATGCTGCAAATCGATCTCTACGTCGATCAGCAGTTGGCAACGACTTACAATTGCGACGGATTGATTATCAGCACTCCGGTCGGGTCAACTGCTCATAATCTATCGGCCGGTGGCCCGATCCTTCGTAAGACGCTTCAAGCGTTCGTAATTAGCCCCATTAGCCCCCACACGCTAACAATGCGGCCCGTCGTCGACACGGCTGACCGCGTTTTTGAACTCAAACTCCGGCACACACACTCGTCGGCCAGCGTTGTCGTCGATGGTCGTATTTTATGTCCGATTGATCCTTCTACAACCGTCAGAATCCACCGCGCAGAAAGCAGCTTTGAGTTGATCTCGGTACCGGGACAAAACGACTACAAAACGTTGCGAGAAAAACTTGGCTGGAGCGGAAGTCCTAGCGGGCATGTCGAACATCTATAGATGTTCTGTTGAATTCGCCCAGTCGCTAGCGCAAAAATGAAATTGAAGTTGCGGCCGATGTGGATCATGTTGCGAAACTCGTCAAGAGTTTCGGCCGAAAGCCTTGACGGCTTCCTTTGGCTCGACGACATCCAATCTTTTGGCGTTGCATTTAGACGTTTCGTGGTAGCTAGCTAGAAAAGGCTTGTTAAGTCAAAGCAATGTTATATCCGACCGATCAGTCATCCCTGGGACCACTCGCGGTCCGATCATTGGAATTCAATGACTTTAAGAAGTGCATGGCGGCCAGCGCGAGAACGCTTGACCACAAGACTGATGCCGGTGCCATATACCGACCTATGGAGGGCTCGACCAAGACAACCAATGCTGTCTTCCCCAAAGAGTACCATGTCGAAAGCCAGAACAGGAACTGAAACTCGCGAAAGGCAGTACTCCCTATCAAGCTTTCGTTCCTGCCTACGGTCGAGGCAGCGTCCGCCACCCATCGCGAAAAGTCCTCAAGTGCGGTCCATGTGTTTTTCGGCCGTCAGGGTGAAGGGAAAGCGAAACTTCAGCAATTTTTGCCTTCACCGCCCCAGCACGGATGATTATTTCTGTTGCGAATTCCATACCAGGAGATCGAAGATCAAGGCGGTCGTAGAGCTCGATCTGTACTACCATTGTCAGCAACAATGACTTCCGCATCATAGTTAGCCTCTCTTATCGCCGTAATCGCCTTCGTGACACACGCGCCTACTGTATCGGCCTCGTTCAAGCACGGGATGACAATTGATACTTCCATACCGTCTACAACCTAGAATGCCTGAGGAGTTCAAAAACTGCCAGACTAGCGTACGACACCCGACAAAGTTCAACCGGAGGGTAACCGTCCGTCAGGACTCCTTGTTTTCTTCAGAAGTGGTAGCATTTATAAAGTGAAGATTAGGATCTGGTGTTGTTGAAAACCGGTCGGGATTTAATTAGATGACGATCGCAGTGTTTGTTGTGGTTTTCGGTAGTCTAACATTTGGTAGCCAGACACATGTAGCCAGACACATGTAGCCAGACACATAAGGATAAGGCAAAAATGCGACTACGACAGGATCTTTTAGGTTGCGCAAATCGAATCCGAGCTGCCGCCAACGATTGGTCGGAGCAATCGCAAGAGCTACAAGAATCTTGGCGTGACGAACGGGGAGAAGCCTTTGTTGACGAACGGGTTACACCGGCGGCGGCACGACTACAAAAATTGATTCATACATTACAGGCTGCTGGCGAGTTAGCGCAGCAACTAGATCGACGCCTTTACGATCCCGGTTTGCACGGCGGAGAATAGCTTTTTCCTCTACCGAGTTAACCTACGCGGGCTAACCTACGCGATTAAGCCTGCGTGGGGGCAACGATCTAAACAAGCCTCCGAAATATTTGCTTGAAGTAATTGCTTACGGTCATTTGTCATTAAATTAAACGGACGACTCATCGCTGCTCTGTCTGAAAATGGTACGGTCAAAGAGAGTCATGGTGAATAGGTAGACAACTGATGCAATCCCGAAACTAACAAACCAAGAGTAGTGATAAATTTCAGTCCAGAACGAAGGAGGTATAGTCGATCGATAGATTACTTCAATAAAGCCTGGTATACAGGGAAGGATCCCCGCAACGATTGCCACGATGGCCCAGGGATTGAATCCATTGATATACCAATATTGCCCATTCGTTCTGTAGAGATCTAGTAAATTCAGCTGCGTACGACGGACGCAATAGTAGTCTGTAATAAGCACTCCACCAGCGGCTCCAAGGAGTGCCGAGTAGGCGATGAGCCACTGGAAGAAGTATCCCTCGGGTTCCGAAATCAAATTCCATGGTTGAATCAGTAGCCCTAGAATGCCTGTCAGCCAGCCACCGGTCCTGAAGGAAACAAGCCTTGGCAATAAGTGCACAAAGTCATTTGCAGGACTGACCACATTGGCTGCGATGTTAGTGGCAAGCGTCGCAATACAAACGGCAACAAGGGACAACACAAGGATAAACGGATTCTCAAACTTGCTCAGCACAATCACGGGATCCCAAAGTGAAGATCCATAAATCACTACGGTCGCACTCGTCACAACGACACCGATGAAGGAAAACAAAACCATACCGAGGGGCAATCCAATCGCCTGCCCTAAGGCTTGATCACGCTGCGTTTTCGAATATCGGCTGAAGTCTGGAATGTTTAGAGAAAGAGTTGCCCAAAATCCAATATTGGCTGTCAATGCCGGGAAGAAGAACGACCAAAATTGACCGGCCTTCGATCCACCATCGACGAATTGTGATGGGCGACTTAGCAGCGGTCCAAAGCCATGTGCCGCATAGACTGCCCATAGCAACAGAGCGATACCAAGGACGATCAAAAGCGGTGCCTTGATGTTCAAAATGTATCGTATCGAATTGATCCCAAGTGAAATCACCGCCATATTAATGAACCAAAATAAAAGTAAGCAAAGCAGTTGCGGCGGGTTAATGCCGAGCATGGCGATGGCCGGCTGTGACTCCCAAGATGGAATGAACACCGTCATGATCTTGTAGATGGCCCACCCTCCGATCCATGCTTGAATACCGAACCATCCGCACCCAACCAGCGCTCGCAAGCAAGCTGGAATATTGGCTCCAAGTATTCCAAACGCGGCGCGGCAATACACTGGAAAGGAGATCCCGTACTTCGTTCCAGCGTGAGCGTTAAGAAGCAAAGGAACAAGAACGATCAAGTTCGCGATGAGGATCGTAAACAACGCTTGCCAACTACTCATCCCTTGTTGAATCATGCTCGATGCGAGCTGATAAGTTGGAATGCATGCGGCTAACGAGATCCAGAGAACAATAAAATCTTTCGCTACCCATGTTCGCTGTTGAGACGTCGTGGGAGCCAGATCGGCACTATAATGATCCGCATTCACAATCGTTGGACTCGTAAGCCCTTCATGGATTTCCGAAACCGCTATCGCGTCAGTACTCAAATGATCTCTCCCCCAAGTTAAGTTAACACTGTCGATACATTACCGTCGAGTTACATATTAATGAATTTATCTCAGTCGTGGAGCTTAACGAAATTTTCATAAATTTGGAGCGACATATAGCTTGTATCTACCTCAAGATATAAGCAAATTCTAGGCAAAAATGCCGCTTTTTAGTTGAAAATCGGCTTCGATTGAGAGGGATACATTGGCCAGAAGTTCTGGAAATCAGGGTTTTTTCGATTCGCTAGACTTCCTATACTCACACCACCGTTTTTGATAAACGACCATCCGCCTTCTCACGATTGTCCCTGACTACTCACCGTTGGTATCCTCATAATGGCCGCAGCAACTGCCCCCGCACCCGCCGAATCCGTCCGGAAACCTGCTCCTATTACGTCCATCCGAATTTACAATACTCTCTCAAAAGTCAAAGAACCTTTTGAAACAATTGAGCCAGGAAAAGTCGGGATGTACCTTTGTGGTCCAACGGTGTACGCCGAAGCACACATTGGGCACATGGTTGGGCCAGTCATCTTTGATACCGTCAAACGTTATCTAACCTACTGTGGCTACCAAGTTACTTGGGTTGTCAACATTACGGACGTCGATGATAAACTGATCAACGCTGCCAAGGCGCGTGGCATCTCGATGTTTCAGCTTGCAACACAAATGACCGCTGATTATTTGTCGAACCTTAAATCGCTTGGCGTCGATCAGATCGATCATATGCCTCGAGCGACTGAGAACATGGACGAGATCATCAAGTTTGTTCAAGAGCTTGTCGATCAATCGTTTGCTTACGTCAGTGGAGGCGATGTATTCTTCGACGTGACTCGGGACCCACAATATGGTCGTTTGAGCAATCGAACTTTAGATGCGCAGCAAGGTGAGGGAGGAGAAGCCGCGGCTCGTAAGCGTTCTTCGGGTGACTTCGCGCTCTGGAAGTCAGCTAAGCCGAACGAGCCTGCGTGGGATAGTCCTTGGGGTAAAGGACGGCCCGGCTGGCATATCGAGTGTTCAGCGATGAGTCGACGTATTCTAGGAAAGACCTTTGATATTCATGGCGGCGGGCTGGACTTGGTGTTCCCGCACCACGAGAACGAGTTAGCGCAAAGCCGATGCTGCCATAGTGCACCGATGGTGAAGTATTGGATGCATAACGGACTGATGCGAGCCAGTTCTTCGACAGGTAAAGTTGGCGGCAAGAGCGATCGCTCTTCGGACACGACTGCAAACGTTACAAACGAGCCAGCCGACGATGTAGCTGGAAAAATTTCTCGTAGCAAAGGGGCCGGTGGACTCGCTCAGTTGATTGAAAAGCAAACAGGTGAACGCATTCGATTCTTTTTACTTAAGTCACACTATCGGTCAACGACTCTTTTCGGTGATGAACCTCTAGCAGAAGCTGGGACTGCCCTCGAAACATTTTATCGACTGTTCGAAAGATATGAGCGAATCTCCGGGGTAAGTGCTTATGCTCTCGAAGTCGGTAATTCTCGTAACCAATTTGTTGCCCCGCGAACGACCAACGATGAAATTGTGGAGACGCTTCGGCTCCGAGACAGCTTCCTGGCAAAGATGGATGACGATTTCAATACGGGTGGAGCTGTTAGTGATCTGTTTGAGATCTCGCGATGCCTCAATCGTTTAATCGAATCAGCCGGACTAGAGGACTCGAAAAAGCGAACCATTGAGAATGTAGCTCTGCTTACGGAAGGAATCAAGATCCTCCGCGAGTTAGCTTCGATCCTAGGGCTGTTCTTAAAGCCCTGCAAGCAGTCATCCCAGAGCAGTGACAGCTCGGCGGAAATTGTAGAGGGACTAATGCAGCTAATTATCCAAATTCGAGCTGACGCGCGAACGAAAAAAGATTTCGCAACCTCAGACCTAGTTCGTAATGGCTTGACAACTCTTGGAATTACTCTGCAAGACGGAAAAGACGGAACGTTATGGGAAAAGAAGACTTCGTAGCGAGTGTTATCTGCGATGGCAGATTAAGTTGATTGGTGAATTTTGTCTACGAATGTAGCACTTGCAAAAACCTTGATCCTCGGACTTGATCCGGGGCTTGCCATTACCGGCTATGGCGTCTTGTCGATTGTCACCGGAAAACCGAAGCTTGTCGAAGCGGGAGTGCTACGAATCGCTCGTGCTCAAACCCTCGAGAAGCGACTCTTTGAACTCCATGAGGGGGTCATCGAAATTCTGGATAGCCTACCGATTGGATTTGTCGCAATAGAGCAACTCTACTCCCATTACGAACGCCCACGCACTGCGATTCTAATGGGGCACGCGCGAGGCGTGCTGTGCATGACCGCAGCCATGCGAGGTCTCACGGTCCAGTCCTATGCGGCTACCAAGGTCAAGAAGCTTCTGACCGGTAACGGTCGAGCGCCTAAGGCACAAATGCAATCTGCCGTCGCGTTGCAGTTGAATCTCGCTGCACCACCAGACCCACCCGATGTAGCGGATGCGATCGCAGTCGCTCTCTGCCACTATTACGCATCTCGATCAATTGTGAATCGATAACGAATGAATCATAATGCGTGAGCACAAATACCTGATCAACGCATCGCAGGAGCCTCGCTTGAGTTTATCGCACCCAGCAACAAAGCCGATCCTAATTCACATGGCGTCAGGTCAGGTCAGGTCTGCTGCGATCTAAAATAGGAAGCCGCTTATCGTAGATTTGAGTCGTCTCGACAAGAAATCCAGAAGTTTAAAAATCGCTTTCGCAACCTTGGAATCGAAACTGCCCCCAAGGGTTCTCGCGTGGTGGATCTATTCTGCGGTCGCGGAAATGCACTAGTAGCCCTGAATGAACTTGGTTTTCACAACCCCGACATCATCAAGACTACCGTGGAGCACTATTTTAAACCCGACTTTGAGACTTTCCGCTCGGGTAAATGGATGTGGAGTGGTACCTATAGAGCGGGCTGAACGCATTTTGCAGTAGTACGTCGTGCGTTAAGCAACCACTTCGCTCAGTTCGCTAAAAATCTCCTGTAACCCCATTTGATAGCCCTCGCCTGACCTTCGTCGCTCGGCTGGGGATCGGCGGGAGCAAGTATTTCGATTGGAAAAAGCGAGACGGTAAAGCCAACGAGCACAACGGGGCGATTCCAAGAGACCACCGGCTCGAAGAAGCTGAACGAAAAGCGATCGTTGATTTTCATGATGCTTGATGCCGATGTCGTCGCGGCCAGTCCGTCAACGGTTTACCGTGTTCTCAGTGAGGCCGGTGTTTTGGATCGCTTTAACGGCATAGCCTCCAAGAAAGGCACCGGTTTCGTGCAGCCACTGGCCCCGCATGAATACTGGCCCCGCATAAACACTGGCACGTCGATGTCAGTTAATTGAACATTTGCGGTACGTTTTACTTCATGTGCAGCATCTTGGACGGGTGCAGTCGAGCAATCGTTCAATGGGAAATCCGTGAGAAAATGTAGGAAATCGATATCGAAACAATCCTCCAGCGAGGGCGTGAAAAGCATCCCAATGCCAAGCCAAGAATCATCACGGACAACGGGCCGCAATTCATCTCCCGCGACTTTAAAGAGTTCATCCGTATCGCCGGAATGACGCACGTAAAGACCCCGCCGTATTACCCGCAAAGCAATGGCAAGATCGAGCGTTATCATCGCACGATCAAAAGCGATTTGCGACGAGCAGCCGCGCGAGAGAATGTTGCTTGAGCAGCATGTTATGAATATCATAAGACTATCTGACCGGAGGATAGGGCAATGCTGGGAAGCAACCCGAGCGCCGCGTCAGTGCCGAAACCGAAGGTGGCGTCGACCGCAAGTTGACGCCGGCCTTCCCTTCGGTTTTCGCCCGAAAGCGAAAAATCCGAGCATTGAGTCAGGCAACATTGCCAAAATGCCCGTTTCCATTCCACAAATTGGAATAACCAAGATCAGCCATCAGACCATTTCACGCTGAATCAAAACAGTAAAGAAGGCTTGGGAAACGCCGGGGACTTGGCTACACTCTAAGGTGAGTTTGATGCGGCTTTACGTCCGTTCGCGCTCCGCCAACTGCCCGCGAAAGCACCGACAGCAAACGCGAAATTTGCCCTGTTTCCGCCCCCTTCGACCAGAACCGAGTCCGGATCGATGCGTTACCGATCAATGATTTGTGCTTGCTTGTGCACGATCAGTGCCCTGGTGGTCGGGCAAGATGTTTCAAACAACACCGATTCGGCTCGACCGACGCTCGAGGATCTTAAGGCAAAAGGTGCGGAACAATCCACGTATCTTGGGAATTCCACGGATAATGACGACGCTGACCGTGATTCGCAGTCAACGGTTCCTGAAGCGAATCTCGCTGCCTTCTATCAAGACGTCTTACCCATCCTTGTCAACGTCTGCGTTGACTGTCACGGCCCTGACGCGCAAGAAGGCAATGTTCGAATCGACGCCTTAGATCCGGATCTACTGCACGGCCAAGACGTTAATTGGTGGTTGGAAGTGATGGCAGTGCTCAGCAACGGTGAGATGCCGCCAGCGGACGCCGAGGCATTGAAGGACGAAGATCGCAGCAAAGTTGTCGAGTGGTTGTCGCGCGAGATTCAAAGTGCGTCTACGGTCCGCCGAGCCAGCGGGCAACATTCATCCTTTCGACGTTTGACTCGCTATGAATACAACTACGCGATGCAGGACCTGTTGGGGCTGCCCTGGGACTTTGCCAAAGACCTGCCGCCCGATGCGCATTCGGAAGACGGTTTTCAAAACAGCTCCGAGATGTTGCACATGTCCGTGATCCAACTGGAAACCTATCGAGAACTGGCACGGAACGCAATCTTGCGTGCGACAGTAAGTGGAGATCGTCCACCCGCCACTTACTGGGGCATCACGATGGAACAGGCCGCCAATCGCGAGTGGACGGAACGTGCGGAGCAACTGGAGAAGGTCAAACAACAATTCAAAGATGATCCAGTGAAACAAGGGCACGAAATCGAGCTACTGACCACCGGTTTTAACCAGCCTCACTCGCGACCGTACTACCTTAAACTTTCTACAGGTGACACGGCTCGTGCTGAGTGGTCTTACTACGACGCGAAGTATGCTTTCTATCCTTCCGAGGAAGAGCCGCGTGCACCAGATACATTCGATTGCGTTGCGGTCATTCCACATGGTCACAATCAAAGCCTTACGATTGAACTGGGCGATCAAGTTCCTGACGAAGGAACCATGCGAATCCGCATCCGAGCGTCGCGAGCTTCGACAGACGATAAACACATTCCAAGTCTGAGATTGGAGTTCGGATTCCAAGCCAGCAACGAAGGCCAAGCCGTGGTCCCTGTTAGCGACGCTGACACACCGATTACCGCAAACCCAGACAATCCGCAAATCTATCAGTGGGACGTGCCGCTGGGCGAGATCTATCCTCGCAATGATTTTCGCACCTTGTCGAAGATGGGCGATCTGCCTAGCCCGTCGGAATTTATCCGTTTGGTCAACAGCTCTTCGCCAGAGGGTGAACACGGGGGCATCCAAATTGACTATGTCGAAGTTACTGCTCCGGTTTACGACCAATGGCCGCCGAAATCGCACACGAATATCTTCTTTGACAGCGAATCCAAGAACGACGAAGCGATCTACGCACGCGAGATCTTGTCCGCATTTATGTCCAAAGCTTGGCGTCGCAACGTCAGCCAATCAGACATTGATGGAAAGGCAAAGCTTTTCGATACCATGCGATCCCATTGTGATACGTTTGAGGATGCGATGATCGAAGTACTAGCCACCGTGCTATCGTCCTCGAACTTTCTTTATGTCGTGTCGGAAACCTCGCCGATAAATTCAACTCCGGCCGGGTTGAAATTGTCCTCGTACGAACTGGCAACTCGGCTGACTCTATTCCTATGGTGCAGCGTTCCCGATCAAACGCTACTCGACTTGGCAGCCAGTGGAAAACTCGACGATCCGGCAGTCATCTCGGAACAAGTCGATCGGATGCTTACCGACCCTCGCGCGGAGCGATTTGTTAAGCACTTCGTTCACCAGTGGCTCGATATGCAGTTGTTGGACTTCCTGGCGATCGAGAAGAAGGCGGATCCGTTACTCAAGGAAGCGATGCAGTACGAACCGATCGCGTTCTTCCGGGAAGTGCTGCACAACGACGCCAGCGTGCTGGACTTCATTCACGCCGACTACGCGATGGCCAACGAGCGTTTGGCGCTGCACCGTGGTTTGACACACGTGCGTGGCAACCACTTTCGCCGTGTTCCACTCGACGCGAGCCAGAACCGGGGGGGGGTGTTGACGCAGGCCGGATTGCTGGCCATGAATTCCATTGGCGACGATTCGCATCCGCTCAAGCGCGGCGTGTGGTTATTGGAGTGTATTTTGAACGATCCACCACCGCCTCCGCCGCCCGCCGTCCCGGAGATCGATCTTGCCGATCCCGAGATTGCGAAGATGACTTTAAAAGAGCGAATTGAAGACCACCGCAACCACGCCGCTTGCATGTCCTGCCACGTAAAGATCGACCCTTGGGGCATCGCGTTTGAAAATTACGACGCGCTCGGCCAATGGCGAAACCAAGTCAATGGTAAACCCATTGACGCCGCCGGCCTGTTGTACAATACGCAAGAGCTTAACGGCATGGACGGGCTCAAACGATTTCTACTCGAAAATCGCCAAGACCAATTTGTTCGCGCACTTGTTCACAAAATCGCGACTTACGCGTTAGGCCGTCCTTTGACGTTCAGCGATCACGCCAGGATCGACAACGTTACCGCCGATGTTCGTAAGCACGGCGACGGCTTGGCGACGCTGATCCGAACGTTGATTGCCAGCGAACTATTTCAATCAAGATAGATTTCCCTGCCCTGCCTTTAATTATTCAACCCAATAACGATTCACTACCAACGCAGCTGCATCAACATGAACTTCAACTCACTCGATCGTCGAAGATTTCTTCGCGGCACTGGCGTGGCGTTGGCGCTTCCCTTGTTTGAATCGGTCGCGAGGTCATCGCCCATTTCCGGCACCGACTCAGACGATCCAAAACGCCTGGCCTGTATTTACTTTCCCGACGGCGTGCCGATGCCGCTGGCGGAAGACCCAGCGTTTAAAGATTGGTCCTGGTTTCCGCACGGCAGCGGCAAAGACTTCACGTTCTCGAAAGTCGGTGAAGTTTTCCAGCCCGTGCGTGACGACCTCACCGTGCTATCTGGGTTTTCTCATCCGTCGGCACGTACGGTTCACGGCCATTCCAACTCCGACCAATTCTTGACCGCAGCCGCCACCGGTTCTCAAGGTCCTTATGCGAACTCAATTTCGCTGGATCAGGTCTACGCGGCGCACGTCGGCGACCAGACACGATTCTCATCGCTCGTGCTGTCCACCGATGGGGGCACGGGAACGCCGCGCGGCAGTCACACGCTTTCGTTCACCCGAAATGGCCGAGCGATCCCAGCCGAGCAGCGGCCTAAACGAGTTTTTGACATGCTGTTCGTTAAGAACGACGCCAACGCCGCCCGCCGGTTGGCACTGAGCGAGAGCGCACTGGACGACCTGCTGGTCGATGCAAAGTCGCTGCGGATGCGACTCACCGTTGCGGATCAACACAGTCTCGATGAGTATTTGGAATCGGTTCGCGAAGCGGAACTTAAAGTCGAAAAAGCCAAACGCTGGATCGACACGCCGCTGCCAACTGTTGACTCGGACCCTTTAAATCTTGAACTGACTCCGGATGAACCACGTGGCTATGTTCAAATCGTTTTTGAGCTGATGTACTTGGCCTTTAAAACTGATTCGACTCGTGTGGCCACATACCAAATGGGTCGCGAAAACGGTTTTGGCATCAGCGACCACCTCGCCCGTGCCGTTGGCTTGAATCTGGCGCACTCGCTCTCGCATGACACAAAAGAACCCAACGGGTGGAAGAACTTTGGGATCTATTGTCAATTCTTGAACGAGGAATTCGCCCGTTTCGCCAAGAAGCTCAAGGATACGCCCGAGCCTGCGGGCAAGGGGACGATGCTCGACAACACGCTGCTGTTATTCGGCTCCGCATCGAGCGCGTTTCACCTCTCACGCAATTATCCTTTGGTATTGGCTGGCGGAAAAAACATGGGCTTCAAGCACGGCCAGTACATCAACAACTCCGGAGCCAATCCGCAAGGAGGTGCCTGGGACGGCGGGCGTGAACCCTGGCAACAGGAAGCCAGCCATGAAGACAAGCCGCTCTCTAACGTCTTCGTCACCATGCTCCATCAACACGGCGTCTCGACTGAAACCGCCACTGAAACCTTCGCCGATAGCACCGGCACCGTGCCGGAACTGCTGTAGCGCAGAGGACAAGCCTGTTGACAATTACGACCACGCAAAGCCACGGCGGCATTTAGGCGACGAACCATCACGGTAGCGTGACGCCATTGAACGCTTTCAATAAGTATTCGCGACCGGTGTAGAGATAGTGGTCGCGGCGGATCTTGAATTGTTCTGGGGCGAGATTCGCGTCGGCGGCCAGCGGTTGCGTGAGTTGCATGACGAAGCCTTCGCCACGCGGGCGAATGCGAACCGCTTGCAGCGCAGCCGGCGTTTGACCGTCGAACTTCATCCGAGTCAGGCCGGTTGAAAGCGAGGCCATGTAGAGTTGATCGTCAGGACCGAACTTCATCCGCTGACAGCCTGACGGCTGGCCATCAACGAAGGTCAATGGTCGCAGAGACTCTCGTTCCAGAATCAAGAATTGTGCCAAGACAAGGGAAGTCTAAAGACCGGGGACGCTGTTGAACTCTTTTATGGCTTCACCGTTGCCCGTGTCGTAGAAGCGGATACGACCGTCATAGCCGCCAGCGGCGATTTGCTTTCCATCGGCTGTGAATGCGAGAGCGAAGATTGGCCCGTAGCCGCCTTTGATTTGTGCAAGGCGCTGCCCGTTTTCAATTTTAAAGATTCTAATTTCCCCGCTCAGTGCGCTGCAAGCGACGTTGATGCCATCGGGACTAAAGGCAATCCCTTGGATGGGCGAGGCCATGTGTTCGAACTCGCGAACGAAGCTTTCTTC
>Ga0105045_10001477_pt1 | contig 19229 bp, 12 predicted proteins | sample MAT02_FD_78089 | JGI IMG/M metagenome (GOLD analysis project Ga0105045, IMG submission 78089) | Freshwater microbial communities from Lake Fryxell liftoff mats and glacier meltwater in Antarctica - MAT-02 (megahit assembly) | ecosystem: Environmental > Aquatic > Freshwater > Ice > Liftoff... | reverse complement strand
TTGACGCGGCACAAGTTCCCGCAAGCGATCCACTAAATCACGGCCTCGACGTTCAGAACCCGTACGATGTACGATTAAACTGAGCGCATCGACGCGATCCCCGTTGATCAGCACGTCAACTCGCACAAACGGGCCAGCCTCGAAACGCTCAAAATGGTAGTCAAAGCTGGCGTAGCCTCGGCTGACGCTTTTGAGCTTGTCGAAAAAATCCATCACCACTTCTGACATCGGCAATTCATAGCTAATAGAAACCTGCGTGCCGAGAAAATTCATACTTAACTGTCGCCCGCGCTTTTCCTCGCACAGCGTAATGACCGGGCCGACGTAATCAGGCGGCACCAAAATGTTGGCAATGATGATCGGTTCGCGAATCTCTTCAATTTTATTGATAGGCGGCAGCTTTGCCGGATTGTCAATTTCAACAATCGCACCTTCCGTAGTCAGCACTTGATAAATGACCGTCGGTGCGGTGGTGACCAGCGCCAAGTCGTATTCACGTTCCAGCCGCTCCTGCACGATTTCCATGTGCAGCAGCCCCAAAAAGCCAACCCGAAAGCCAAAGCCCATCGCTTCGGAGCTTTCCGGCTCATAGGCGAGCGAAGAATCGTTGAGCTTGAGCTTTTCCAACGCTTCGCGAAGCGCAGGGTAATCTTCACCATCGACCGGGAAAAGCCCAGCAAACACGCGCGGTTTGATCGTTTGAAAGCCCGGCAGCGCCTCGGCTGCCGGGTTATTCGCCAGCGTAATCGTATCGCCCACCGGTGCGCCGTGAACGTCTTTAATGGAGCCGCATAAAAAGCCCACTTGACCGGCTGACAGGCTCTGCTTGAGCACGCGTTTCGGCGTAAAAACGCCGAGCTCGTCAATCGTGTGCGTGCGCCCGGTCGACATCACCAGAATTTTATCGCCCACTTTCAGCTCGCCGTGCATAACCCGAATGAGCGACACCACGCCCTGATAATTATCAAACCAAGAATCAACAATCAGCGCTTTTACGCTGGTACCGGTCATGATTCTAGGCGGTGGAATGCGCTTAACGATGGCTTCCAGCGCTTCGCGGATGTTAACGCCGGTTTTCGCGCTGACTTCAACGGCGTCGGTCGCGTCAATGCCGATCACGTCCTCAATTTCCTTGCGAACCTTGTCAGGATCGGCAGTAGGCAGATCAATCTTGTTCAAAATCGGCACAACTTCTAAGCCTTGCTCGACTGCCGTATAGCAATTCGCCACGCTCTGCGCTTCCACGCCCTGCGCGGCATCCACCACGAGTAGCGCGCCTTCGCAAGCCGACAATGATCGACTTACTTCATAGGAAAAGTCGACATGACCTGGCGTATCAATGAAGTTAAGCTGGTAAATTTCTCCATCTAAGGCTTTGTAGTCGAGCGTGACCGCTTGCGCCTTGATAGTAATCCCGCGCTCGCGCTCAATATCCATATTATCAAGCACTTGCGCGCTCATTTCGCGCGCTTCCAATCCGCCGCAAAACTGTATAAAGCGATCTGATAGCGTGGATTTACCATGATCGACGTGCGCGATGATGGAGAAGTTTCGAATATTTTTCATGCAGGTTGGATTGCCCAAAGCGAAGGGCGCACCATATGCGCCCAGGTAGAGCGGTTAAGGCTCAGTTGACCGTGAAGTTTAACTGCTTGCATGGAAAAACGGGTCAAATAAGGGCTATTTTTCGGCAATCGCTTAATGCGCGTCCAGCTTCGCCAAATTCGACAAGTATCAGCTGCGCTTTGACCGCGCGCTTTTAAACCCAATAAATTGAGCCAGCTAGCTGCCAGCGCACATGATCAGCTGACTCACTAAGCTAGCGCTAGTACGAAATACCATAGTCTTCTAGTTTTTTGCGCAGCGTCGCTCGGCTCAGGCCAAGCAACTCTGCCGCATGCGTTAAGTTGTTCGCGCAGTGGTTTAGCGCTTCTTCCAGCAGGGGCTTTTCTACTTCAGCCAGCACAAGCCGGTGCAGCTGCATTGCCGGGTGCCCAATGGTGGCCGATAAATATCGGCGAACGGCTTCCCGGCTGTGGTGAGTGAGGCTGGAATTAGACAAGGTGGGATGAAGGCTGAGTAAAACATAATGAAGTCTAACGCCGAGTTAGGTCACAAATGTGAAAATAAGGCGCTAACTCAGCGTTTACGTAAAAAAATTATGCCATTGCCGATACCTGCAGCAGCCGGTACATACCTACGCTTGCACTATTGGGGCAGCACGACTGGCTATTTAAGCAACCAGCCCACTGCCGCTAGCAGCACAAAAGCGCCGATTAGCACCCACTGGCGGGATTTTGACACTTCGCGGCGATCTTCAATCGGACGGCCAAAGGACGTTTCGCGCCGGGGTTCGCCTAAGTGCGGATCTTTCATCTTCGGCTCAATTTAGGAAAGTGTAAATTTAAGAGAGTATAGATTTAAGAGCGTATAGATCGGTTATTTTTTAATCGCTGCTGTCGGCGCTGCCGGCGTTAGCAGCGCTTTGCGCTCTAACAGCTCTTTTTGCACCAAAAAATCAAGAGTTTTGAGAATTTCCGGAACGCCAATTTTCTTTTGCGCATCAGCGCCGAGCTTGTACTTGCCAGCAACAATGAGCGTCGGCGTGTTGTCCACTTCATAGCGTGCTGACAGCAGCTTGGAGCGCGAGATTTTGCTGTTCACGCCAAACGAGTTTGCAACCTTTAGAAAATCCGCCTGCTTCACGCCATGATTCGCATAAAAACCGGCCAGCTCTTCAATGGTTCGATAAGACTTATTCTGCTTAAAAATCGCGTCAAACAGCGGTATATGGGTTTTATCCAAAACGCCCAGAGCCTCTGCGGCATAGTAGGCGCGCGCATAAACTTCCCAAAGCTGATTGCCTGCCATTGGTAAACGCACAAATTTGACCTGTGCAGGTGCCCTCGCCTTCCATGCTTGAATTACCGGTTCAAAATTGGCGCAGTGTACGCAAGCGTAGGAAAACGCCTCCAGTACTTCAACCTGGTCTTTAGCCGTAGATACCGGCTGCGCCTGCTTTAGACGCTGATAGTCGTGACCCTCACGTGGCTGCGCTAGCGCCATATTGGCAAACATCAGCGAGGCAAGCACCGCTAAAATTTTGGTAAAATGATTCACGTTAAGCTCCAGCGGAAATTATTCAATAAGCGATGCGAAAACGATCTCGGCAATGGGTTATTTCCCGCGCTGAGCCGCTGTGAGTGTGACTAAATAATTAATCAGCTCAGGCACCGCCGCAGCCGACCCCGCTGAGCTCATGTCAAGTCGATATTTACCATCGACAATAACCGCAGGCGTGCCCTCAACCTCATACTTGGGCACGCGATCAACGGAGGCTTGCAGCTTGGCATCTAGATCCTTTGCTAAAAACGCATCGTTAAACTGTTTGGCGGTTATACCCAAACCGGCAGCGCCGTACCAGTTAGCCACATCGTCTGCGCTTGCAAACGGCTTACGCTCAACGTGAATCGCCTTAAAAAAAGCCGCGTGTGATTTATCAAGCACATTCAGGGCTTGCGCAGTATAAAAAGCGCGCGCGAACGGCACCCAGCTCTGATTGAAAATGGCAGGCAGCATCACTAGCTGCGCATTTTTCGGGCTGTTAGCTTTCCAGGCCTGAATGGTCGGTTCAAAGGAAGCGCAGTGCGCACAGGCATACGAAAAAACTTCCAGCACCTCAATTTTGGCACCGGTACTGACCGGCTGTGGCTCTTTAAGCTTGAAGAAGTGCGTACCTTCCACGAATTTTGACTGTGCGAATGCAGCGTTCGCGCCTAGTAAAAGCGTGGTTGAGGCGATCACAAGCGCAGCTCTGCGCGTCAGATTCATAATAAATGACATATTTTTCCTAGCAGTCGGGTAAATAAAAAACATCGATAAGATCAACGGTGTTAGCGCTGATAAAACCGTAAATTGAGTCAAAAACGCGTAGCGGAAGTTCCGAATGGGCGCACGCTGATGTCCATTCGTTCAGCTTTACCTTGACCCCTAACGCGTGTGCAAACCTTCAATGTAGCTTGAAAGCGCGGTTATTTCATCATCGGTTAGATCGTGCGCTACTTGCGACATCACCGCGTTATTTTGTGCGTCATCTTTACCATAAACGGTGCCTGCGCGAAATCGCTCAAGCTGCAATTTGGTGTAGGCCGTGTGCTGGCCTGCGAGCGCTGGGTAAGCGGAGCCAGGATTGCCGCGCCCACTTGGGCCGTGGCAGCCCATGCAGGACGGTAGCCCATTGCGCCCACCGCGGTAAAGCGCTTGACCCTTCTCAACAAAGGCATCATCAGCCACGCCGCCACTCACTTTTTGGGTTGCATAATACGCGGCAATGTCTGCCATATCTTGTTCTGACAGTATCGACGCAAAACCAAGCATAATCGCGTTTTCACGCTCTCCGGATTTGAAAAGGCTCAGTTGCCGGACTAGATAAGCTGCATGTTGGCCGGCAACTTTTGGATTTGCCGGATCGACGCTATTGCCGTCAACCCCATGGCAAGCGATACAGGTAGCGGATAATTCCTGACCTTTTATGGCATCGCCCGCCGCACTCGCTGCGCTGGCAAGCACCATGCTTGATACCAATACGCAGACAGACAGGGCTGGTAAAGCCATTGCCGTTAACAATCTGTGGGAGAATTCTGCAATACGCAACGCCATAGTTTCAATCCTTTGATTCAAAACGAAATACTTATCGAGCCATGATCTGCACGCGCGGGTCGTGGCTTGATAGAACTCATATATTAAACGATATCGGTGGGATTTTAGCATGCTCAATGAAACCGAACTTAAGCAGCGCTTCAAAAGTGCGGCATTCATCGCTAGCAGCCCAACGGTTGCGCAGTGCCCGCCGGATGGCGGCTATGAAGTGGCCTTCGCCGGGCGCTCAAACGCGGGCAAATCCAGTGCAATCAACGCGCTGACCGACCAAGGCGATCTAGCGCGGGTTTCTAAAACCCCAGGCCGCACGCAGCATCTCGTGTTTTTTGATCTTTCGCAAAATCGCCGCTTAGTCGATTTACCCGGCTATGGCTACGCCAAGGTGCCTGAAGCAATACGCACCGCTTGGCGCGGCGTAATTGATGAATACCTGCGTGAGCGCATCGCACTGCAAGGCTTAGTTTTAGTCATGGATATACGCCTGCCGTTCACTGATTTCGATCAGCAAATGCTGGCTTGGACTAAAGCACGCGGGCTAGCAACGCTAGTGTTGCTGACCAAATCAGACAAACTCAAGCGCGGCCCGGCTTTGGATGTACTGCGTAAAGTCAAGCAAGAGCTGCCAAACCATTCGCCGACCGCAACGGTTGAGTTATTTTCGGCAGAAACCAAAACCGGCGTGCAAATCGCAAGATGGAAGCTAGCAGAGTGGTACAGCTGGGCCACGCCTAGGCAAGCGCCTGCACCCGCTGAGATTTTGGTAAATCTGCCGCCGCCGTAAATCCAGTGCGTGGCTTGACATTTTCTCAATTTTGACACTCAGTTAGGCTATTCTGGCGCTACTTAAGAAAAAGGAAGCGAAAGGTGACGCAAGCTCATACCGCGCGAGTTTTGTCACTCGATAGCGCTGGACGAATTTTGGATTGGATTAGCTGGCAGGATGCCGTATGCCTTTACGTGCGCGGCGCAGTCGCCTGGACGTTAGGCGAACCCTGCATGTCCATACGCGGCGGACACAGCCGAATGCTAGACGCCCAAAGCGTGATTGACTTACACCCCATTGTCGCTAGCCGGGGCAAGTCAAAAGTCACTAATGCCAATCAGGCACCCACTTTGACTAACGTGGCGCTATTCGCACGCGATCGCAACCTTTGCCTTTATTGCGGCGAAACGTTCGCGCGCACTGAGCTAACCCGCGATCATGTATTGCCGCTTTCCAAAGGCGGGCGCGATACTTGGATAAACGTCGTCAGCGCCTGTTTGTACTGCAACACCCGCAAGGGCAGCCGATCCCCGCAGCAGGCCAGCATGCCGCTGCTGGCGGTTCCGTACAAGCCAAGCTGGGTTGAACACCTAATCCTTTGCAATCGCAATATTTTGACCGACCAAATGGAATTTTTGCGCTCGCACATGCCAAAACGACCACGCGTCTAGCGTGAAAAAATCTTGCCAGCGCTAGCGAATCAAAGCCTTGCAGCGCCGCCCTTCGCTGCGCTTTCGCCCTGCGACATTGCCATTGTCGGCGGCGGACTTGTCGGTTGCAGCCTGTTCTTAGCGCTGAAAAACAGTGGCCTGCGCGTACGCCTGATCGAAGTGAATGGCCCGCAGCGCCAGAGCACGCCGGCGCGCGACGCACGGCATTTGGCGCTAAACGCCTATAGCGTTGAAACATTAATCGCGCTAGGCGTGCCGCTGGATCTGCAGGCGGCTAGCGCAATATCACGGATTCGCATTAACCGAGCAGGTGAATTCGGGCGGGTTGATTTAATTGCAGCCGAACATGGGCTGATGCACTTTGGCCGGCTGATTTCGGCCGAGCAGCTCGGGGCAGCGCTGGAAACGGCCGTGGCGAAGCTGTGCCGTGAGAACCCTGCAATGCAGCGCATTCAGCCAGCACGCCTAGTGAGTATGTTGTTTGATGAATCCGCAGCAGAACTGGGCTTGCAGATCGACGAGAGCGAAGCCGCTGCACAAAAACAAGCGCAGCAAACGCTGCGAGCCCAGCTTGTGATTGGCGCCGACGGTACCAGCGGCACCGTGCAGCGGCTCGCCAAGCTTGGCGGCCAAAGCAAGATTCGCAACTATCAGCAAAGCGCGCTGGTTTTTAATTTCTCCAGCGATCTTCAAATCAGCGGGCTAGCGCTGGAGCGTTTCACCGACACTGGCCCGCTTGCGGTTTTACCACTTCCCGATCAGCGTTTTGGTGCAGTGTGGACGCTGCCAAACGATCAGGCGGTGGCCTTGCAAGCAGATATAAAGCGCCTGAGCAGCGCGTTTCAACGCGCATTAGGCAGCACTTACGGGCGCGTTAGCTTGCTAAGCAAAGCCGCTATTTGGCCAATGTCATTAAACCAGTGCCTGCCATCCGCCAGAGATCGCACGGCATTAATTGGCAACGCGGCTCAAACGATTCACCCGCTCGGGGCGCAAGGCTTTAACCTAGGCCTGCGTGACGCTATGCAAATGGCGGCGTTTTTAAGCCAGCTTGATAGCGCAGCAGAATGCTTCAAGCGAGCAGCTGAACCCGATTTTTTTGCCGGTTATGCCGCCTTGCGCGCGCCGGATCGGGAAAATACCATCACCTTTAGCGATGGACTATTGACTGCTACTAGCAGCCGAAACGGGCTGACCCGCTCAATACGGGGCTTTGGACTGGCGCTGTTAGCCAGCAATCCGATTTTGCAGCGCGATATCATTCGCTTTGGCGTAGGTTTCACCCGCACTCGTCCTACACAAATCCGTTAAAATCCTGCCCGCCGCTATCAAATTCGCTCAAACCTACGCCTTTGAAACCCGCAAAATAAAATCCAGAGAGCCGCATGCAAAACACAGCTGAGCCTTCGCTAGAAGGCAGCCTTGAAACCCGTCGAGAAGCGCGCCGTGAAACCCGTCGAGATGGGCTTGACGCAATTATTGTAGGCGGCGGCGCGGTCGCGCTGACCGCCGCACTAGCGCTTTGCGCAAAATCGCAGCAGGGCGGCAAAAGTGCTTTGAAATGCGCGCTGATACACCAACAAACGCCCGCGCCGCTCAGCAGTGAGCTTGATCCACGCGTTTACGCATTAGCGCCCGATGTACTGGCCGAGCTAGCAAGCATTGGCGTTGAGTTAAACGACGCGCGTACACAGCCCTATCAGCAAATGCGGGTTTGGGATTCCAAAAGCACCTTAGAATTTAACGCCGCCGATTACGGCTGGCACGCATTGGGAAAAATAGTCGAGCATCGCGTGCTCATTGACGCACTTTGGCAGGCGCTCCAGCGTAGCAACGTACGCCTAATTCAAGCCCACGCAAGCTTGAGTTTTGACGAACGTGGCGCATTGATTGACAGCACTGATGAAACCTTGCGCGCTGAGCTAGTGATTGCCGCCGACGGCGCGAACTCACCGCTGCGTTCACAAGCCGGTATAAAAGCCGCTATCTATGATTATCAGCAGAGCGCCATTGTAGTGAACGTAAAGACCGACGCTGCACAGCCGCTAAGCTGCGCATGGCAGCGCTTTTATGCTGACACCACGCTCGCGTTTTTACCGCTGCCAAACGGCGTGTTAAACGTGGTTTGGTCAATGCCTGCGCTCGCTGCAAAGCGGCTATCGGCAATATCAGATAGCGCGTTTTTGGCCGAGCTGCAATTGGCAAGCCAAAGCAAGGCAGGCCAGCTCAGCGAACCTGGCGCTCGGATTTCGCTGCCTTTACACCGCATGCTAGCTGAACGCTATGTGCAAAATGGCGTGGTGCTGGTAGGCGATGCAGCGCACTGCGTACACCCGATGGCAGGGCAAGGATTGAATATGGGGCTTCGCGACTGTTTTACGCTCGCGCAATACATAGCTGGCGCTAGCGGTAAGGCCGCAATTTTGCGCGCGCTGCGCCGATATGAGCGCGAACGCCGCAGCGAAAACAGCATCAGCACCTTCGGCATCGACGCCCTACAGAAGCTCTTTGCGCCTGCAAACGGGCCAATTGCGATAGCAAGGCGGCTTGGGCTAGAGGCGGTGAATCAAATCACCCCGCTCAAGCGCCTGTTTGCTGAGCTTGCAGCGGGCAAAATTGCCGGCTGGCGCTAGCGCTATTATTCTGATTGGTGCAAACGCGATATGCCATCCGATCATGATTACCAAGGGCTTGGGAATCATGATCGGATGATTGAAACGCCAAAATTGACTAGAACTTAATGCCCAAGCGCGCAAAATACGATGCGCCGTTTAAGCCAAACTGCACTGATTCATAGATAAAACCATTGTCGGTTTCAAAATCATCTTGGCGAGTTGGAAATTTGTCAAAAATATTCGCGCCGCCAACGGTTAGCCGAACGTTGTCAGTAAACCCATAGCTTATTGCTAAATCAGCTGAGGTTTTAGCCTGATATTTTTGATTCGGAACGGGCGGGCCTGAGAAGGTGCCGAGGGTTTGCTTGCCAAAATGAATAAATTTGATACCGGTATTCCATGCGCCGTAAGAATAATCAAAGCCTAGAATGCCTTTGTTGCGCGGGCTGCCCTGCTCAATAAATAAGCGCTCGCGCTCACTTAGTAGCGTATCCACTAAATCAGGGCGGTTTTGAAAGCGTTGCGGCAGATTAATTTTCTGCACTTCAGTTTTGGAGTGATTCCAAGCTAGGCTGCTAACTAGCGCGCTGTTATCACCAAATTCCATTGTGTTGCTTAGGGTTAAATCAACGCCTTGTGTTTTAGTGTCGACTGAGTTAACGAAAAATTGCGCTTCGCCGACGTTGAGCCGATCTAAAATTGCGCCGATTGTCGGGTCTTCATTATTAAACCGGCCCGATAAAACAATTCTATCGTCAATTTCGATGCGATAAAAATCAAGCGTCGCAGTGACTAATTCGCCTTCTGCCGTCACGCCGAGCGTGAAGCCAGTGGAGGTTTCCTCGGTCAGCTCCGGAATGCCCGCAGCGGTTGCAACTGCGCCGCCATTGGGCGCCAACAGGATGTCAACCGGACGCCCACTGATGAAATCGGTAAAGGTTGAGGAGAATTTCGCCTGTTGTAAGCTCGGCGCGCGAAAACCGGTGCTAGCAGAACCCCGAAATACGATGGCGTCGCTGGCCCTAAACGCAAGCGCAATTTTGCCATCGAGCGTGGAGCCAAAATCGCTGTAGTCTTCAAAGCGAAGCGCAGCAACGGCAGTCAACGCTTCAGTCAAACCAAGCTCAGTGTCAAAATAAGCGGCATAAGAGTTCCGGCCACTGTTGGTTTCATCGCTTGGTTGAAAGCCCGGAAAACCCTGGCTACCTGCATTACCGCCGCCTACTCCGTCTACATCATTATATGAACCCGGTTCGCCGGCAAAAATCTCGTAGTCTTCGGCGCGATATTCCAGTCCAAATGCAACGTTTACGCCGCTTAGATAGTCTGCGTAATAGCGGCTAAAATCTGCATTGAGCGTTTGCTGCATAAAATTAAAACCACCCGCATCAAACTCCGTCGGGCTTAAGCCGCGCCCACCAGCTCGTAAATCCCGATTGGCAATCGAAGCGTTTAAGGTGTTGCTAATGTTGTATTGAAGCTCGTTAAATCCGTAGGTGTAGCTAAAGTCGGAAAACCATTCGCCTAAATCACGACGCATGCCAAAGCTTAAAAAACGATCTTCTAAATCGCCATTGATATTTGGCACAAATCCGTTCGGATACAGCGCTGCGGAATTGCGGGTTGGAATATCGTCTGCGGTGCGCTCGAACGCGCCTGAAGTGGCGTCGCGCTGCTGCACGCCACCGGTCAAATACAGCAGCCCGCCCATTGCCAATGGAAATTCGCCATTAAGATAAACCGTGCCGTTCTCGGTGGCGGAGTCGCCAATCGTGCGAAGACCAGGTGAGCGATCAGAGCTGTTGCGGTCTAAATATTCGGCGGTTATGCCAAGCGAACCGGTATCACCGACTTGATATCCGCAATAAGCACTTGCGAGCGTGTTTTCGCCATCGCCTGCTTTATATTCGCCATAGCCCAATAGTGCTTCGCAACCGGTGCGTTTTTTGAGCGCAATGTTCATAACGCCCGCAATCGCATCAGAGCCATATTGAGCCGCTGCGCCATCGCGTAAAATTTCTACGCGATCAATCGCTAACATTGGAATAGTATTCAAATCAACGCCAGTATTACCGCGATTGCGTGCGCCAAATAGATTGACCAGCGCCGAGGAATGCTTGCGTTTACCGTTAATTAGCACCAGCGTTTGATCCGATCCTAAGCCGCGAAGCGCGGCTGAATCTACTAGATCAGCACCGTCAGCGCCCGTTTGGCGAGTTGAATTGAGCGAAGGAGACAAGTACTGCAGAGACTGCGCCAAATCAAACTGCGGCGATTTTTCTATCTCATCACTGATGTTCAGAATATCAACCGGCACTGGCGTCGCAGTTTCGCTGGCGCGTGCGGCAACTCTGCGGCTGCCAAGAACCTGAATTACCTCTAACGTTGTTTCTTCGTCCTGCGCTAGCACAATTTGCGGTGCCGCAATCATCGGGATTAACCCTCCAACAAGCATAGAACGCCATAACATTTTGATTTTCATAGAATTTTTTTCTCTTATTTGGATTAAAGCGCGGGTGGGCGAACACGGATTCATCAACAACAGCCCGCACACCTTAGCGAAAATTTAAGGTTTGCTCAACTAGCGGGAAGCTCCGAATACCCCGTTTTCGTCTTGATGCTGCGTTGCTCAAGAAAAATTGTCTCTACCTATCAATCAACTACCGACTCCAATTTTTTCTATCGCACCTTGCCTTATTAGAAAACAAGGATTTTAGAGGCTCACTAGCAATTTGGGGCGTTGTGATGACTGATGCGAAAATGCGCTAAGGCTTAGCTTAGAATTCTATTAGATTTTTAAATAAACTATCCGAAGCTATTCACTGCTTAAACTTTTCTTGCAAAGATAAGCGCCATTTGTTGGCTAGCAGACAGAGTAAAATGATAGTTTGAAAAAACGTATCTCAAGGATGCGCTAATAGCTTCAAATTAATTGAATGGAGTTGACGCCAGTTTCTAAATCGTTAAACTGTGCATCAAGCTTGGCTAATTTGGATTAAAAATGAGCATCATGAAAAACACTGTATCGGTGTGTCTGCTGGCTTTAACCTGCGGTTTGTCGGCAACGCCGTTTCCGCGCTACCCAACCAGCCCTGGGGCGGTGATTAACTCGAACGACTGGATTGTTGATCGCTATGCGCCACGCGTATTTGAAAATGATGGCCTACAGCAAGGCAGGCCCAACGTGCTGCGCATAGGCGTTGACGCCCTAGATGGCATCACTTTGCGCCCACCGCAGTTTCAAATTCCGTTTTATAATTTACAAGCTCGAAATATTGGGTTTCCGAGCATTCAAGGCGCGGGCACCGCGCTGTTTGGCAGCCTTTTTATACCGCAGGCATGGTTGACCAGCGATCCTGCCAACCCGAGTTTGAATCGACGCTCAGATTTGTTCTTGCACCTAACTTCAATCGCCAATCCAAACGCGCTTTGCCCAACGAGCGATGAGTGCATTTATTTTGGCGGCATGGGGTTTAGCAACGCCCAGAATTTGGATCAAACCTTAGGCGGTGGCCCGCCGCGCATTCGGGTGCTAAAAAAAGGCGTTGGTGATGGCTGGATTGATCTTGCAACGCCATTTCGTGCCAATGATTGGAACGATATTTGTATTGCGTATACAGGAAATACCTTGCAGTATTTTTTTAACGACCAGCTGGTATTCACCGACTCGGAGCTTACGATTCCTTATCTTGCTGAGGGGCCAGTTAACAAATTACGCCTAGCGTCGGTGAATAACTATAATTTTGGCAGCAGCTTCAACGCGCTGTGGAGCAACCTAGAATATGGTCAGCGCGCCAGCTTGAGTTTGACAAGATCCACCGGCAGCAGCGCTTCCCAGATCATCAGCACAGTCACCAACACCGGAAGCACGCCTGCTGCGAACGTGCGTGTTACCGAAACGCTCGCGCCTGGGCTTTCGGTATTGTCAGTCAGCGGCGCGTGTACAAGCCTGCCCTGCATTATCGGCACCTTAATTGCCGGGCAATCTGCCGCCTATACGGTGAACTACAGCTCATCGGGCGCGGGCGGAAATCTTTCTAGCGTAGCGCTTGTTGAAAGCGATAGCGTTGACTGCGCGCGCAGCGACAATCAGCGGGCGGTAAACGTCGTTAGCGGCGGTGCTGCGCTCGTTACGCAGGTACCAGCTTTGAGCGGCAGCTGGTTAATTGCGCTTTTTCTAGGCATGCTCGGGATTGGTTATTTGGCATCGCGTAAAATCAGCTGATGCAGACAATCAGGTACTGATTGCGATCAATGACGGCTGACATCCGGGCGCAGGCGTTTTTCCGTTTCGGTTAAAATTCCGCGCAAGATTTGCAGCTCGCGGGAATCGGGTTCGGCGCGCTGAAATAGCCGCCTCAGCCGAGTCAGCACTTTTACCGGCGCTTTGCTGGCGAAAAAATCAATTTTCGCCAGCATTCTTGTGTAGTGTTCAAAAAAGTATTCGAACTCATCGGCGCTCGCCGGTACCGCTCGGCGTGTTTGCAGCGAGGCTATTCCAGAGCCTGATGGCGTTGAATGCCAGGCGAGCCCGGCTCGCCTGAGCTCATAGCTGCAAATTTGCACCGCCTGTGACAGATTAAGTGAGGAAAATTCAGGGTTAGCCGGTATTTCAACGCGCGCCTGACAAAGCAGCAGCTCGTGATTTTCTAAGCCTACGCGCTCACATCCGAATACCAGTGCTACCTCCTTGTTCGACTCCGCGCTCAGCTTAATAGCCGCCGCTGCTGCTGTCTCTGGCGCTAGCCCGGGGAGTTCAATCGTTCGGCGATGCGCGCTAGTGCCATACACTGCAACGCAGCCAACCAGCGCTTCGGAAAGCGTATTAACGACGTTAGCACTGCTTAATATATCGTCAGCGCCAGCGGCGAGCGCATTGGCTTCCGGATTGGGGAACTGCATGGGTGCGACCAGCCAAAGCTGTGATAGGCCCATATTTTTGATCGCCCGCGCAGCGGAGCCGATATTGCGCGCCAGCTGCGTGCGGACTAATACGATCCGCACGCGGTTCAGGTTGGAATGAAGGCTTGCAGCGGTTTGGGTGTTAGCGTCACTATCCTGATTCAAATCAGCTTCCTTTCCGATGGTGCTTAAAGTGGTATCTATTTTTGTAAAATCTCGGATGCAAACCGATCAACCTAGCTGTAATCTTGCTAGCAATGCGCTGCTTTATTTCACCGCGCTCGGCAAATATGCCCGAATAAAGCGCTCAGCGGGTGCTTTTCCCTTATGGTAGCAGTGCCAACCAGCGCCAGTAACGCGCAGCCAGCGGCGAAACCGATGCGCTTTAAAAAGTTTCTGCAAATTTTCGGAATTGTGCAGCTGGTACTGCTTGCGCTGCTCGCATGGCTGCTGTTTACCACCTCCGGCTTGCGCGCGGCTTTGAGTTTGCGGCCCGCTGAGCTGCAATTTAGCGCAGCGCAGGGAACGCTGTGGGGCGGTTTTGCATTAGATAGCGCACGCTTTTCCCAAGATGGATTAACAATCAGCGCAGATCGCATCGCAGCCACGCCTATTTGGCCTGAGCTGCTTTCAAAAAGGCTGCGATTAAAAACTTTAGATGTGCGCGCGCTATCGATTGTGCAATCGCCGCTACAGCAACCGCCGCCGCCGGAATCAACGATGCCGAGCGCTTGGGCGCTTGCAGTTGACCAGCTGTCAGTAGACGGGCTTCGCTTTGGCCAAAAAAGCGACGCTAAATCCGAGGGCGTGACGCTCATTTCGCTCAATACGATCTCAGGCAAAGCGCTTGAGCTTGCCGATCAGCAGCTCATGATGACTTCGCTCAGCGTTCAAGAACGGCGCGCAAGCTTGCAAATGTCTGGCACGTTAAATTTGCGCAGCCTGCCGGCGGCGGAGGATAAAACTGCGAATAGCACGGCCAATTCGCTCAACGTCACCCTCACCACCAGTCCGCAGTTCGACGAAATTCTAGCGTGGCCTGCGCCCATTGTGTTTGACGCAACCCTAAGCGGCGATCGTCAAGCGCTAAAGCTAGCGCTGCGCGCCTCGCCACCGTTTGATCTGATTTTACAGGCCGACATCGCCGATCCGCTGGGAAAATTAAGCTGGAACGCGAGCGTAAAATCGCAGGCGACCGCGATTGGCGTCATCGCGAAAAGCCCGCAGTTTGAAGCCTTAAAAACTGATCTGAGCGGCTCTGGTGATTTGCGCAGCGCAAGCTTGTCCGGCCAGTTCGCACTTGACGGTGCGCCGTTTGAGCTTGAAAGCCTGTCTGCCCGCGTGAGTGAAGATTTTGCCACGTTGAGCTTCGATGCCTTGAAGATAATCCTACCTAATCAAGGCTGGTTAAGCGCGGTGGGGACTTGGCCTTTGCAGCCAAGCGCAGCGCCTGGCGCGCTTACGCTTGCCTGGCAAGACTTTGCCCTGCCAGCCAAGTTTTCATGGCCGCAGGATTTAGCGAGCTCGGCGGGCAGCGCCGCACTTAGCGGCTATTTTGATGCGCTAGGCGTAGCGGCTGAGCTTAAATTAGCGCGAAGCGCCGCCTCAGATATAGCCGCAGTTAGCGAACTAGCCGGCGATCTAAGCCTGCAAATGCAGATTTCACCAGCGCTGATCGAGCTACAAAAGCTGGCGTTTGAATTGGTGCCGAGCAAATCATCGGCCAGCTCCGGAAAGGCGAGCATCAGCGGGCAGTTGCAGCGCGAGTTGGGCGCGCTAAAATCTGTCAAGCTTGACGTACAGGCGGCTGATTTCAACCCTGCGCTGTTTATTCCCGAATTCCCGGGGCTATTGGCGCTAGATGCTGCGCTAGATTTGCGTTTCGCGGCCACTGACGGCAATGCCGCGCTCAAACCTACCGGCACTTTACAAATTAAGAACCTAAGCGGTGTGCTGCGCGAGCGCCCGCTTGCTGGCCAAGGTGAGCTGCGCTTCGCAAGTTCGTTGCAGCCCGCTGGCACGCTCGATTTGCGCTGGGGCAATAATCAGGTAACGCTGCGCCCGCAGCTTAATTCCGATTTGCAGGCGAGCCTAGATTTACAGGAGCTCGCGCTTTTCGATGCGCGCGCTAAAGGCAGCATCCAGGGCGATTTAATGCTTATCGCCGATGCCACGGGCACGCTAGTCGGCATTGACGGCGCATTAAGCGCAAGGCTGCTAAGCCTAGCTGAGCTAACGGTGCGCGAGTTAGAGCTCAAGCTGCAAGCGCCCTCTGGGCAGTCCGCACCGATTGTTTTGGCGCTAGATGCAAGCGGCGTTGCCTATGGCGAGCAGCGCGTTGAGCTGGCAAAGCTTAACGTGCTGGGCACGCGCGCCCAGCACACGCTAACGGCGGAGCTGCAATCGAGCCAAGGTGATATTTCGCTGTCGGCGGCGGGTGCACATACGCCCAGAAAAATAGCAGCCAGTTCAGGCTCGGATGCGCTACCGAGCAATTGGGGGCAATGGCAGGGTTTAGTCAACAAGCTGAGCTTACAGCCAGCGATTAAGCCCGCACAGCAAGATGCCAGCGCGGCAGCCGAACGGCAGATGGAAATAAATCCGCCCGCGCGGCGCGCGCAAATTTTCACGCTAAAAGCGCCGAGCCTGATCTTGATATCAAGCGCAATAACGGAGATTGCGGAGAGCTGTTTTGATTCGGATGCAGGCTTGGCTTTTTGCCTGAGCGCGCGCTGGCCGAGCAAGGGCGCCGGGCGAGCTACGCTTAGCCTTAACCGCGTGCCGATAGCCGCGCTGTGGGATGCGCTAAGCGCAGCGCCGTCAGCGGCAATGAGCGGTGCGCTTAGCGGCCTAGTTGAGATTCAAGCGCAAGATGGCCAAGCGCAGCAGCTCAATGCCAACATTGCGCAGCTAGAACCCGTAGTCTTCGCGCTTAGCCCAGAAGTGGTGGGTGACGCCCTAGACTCGAAAAAATCACTGAGCATCAAGACGCTCGCGCTTGATCTGAGAGCGCAAATGCAGGCGGGCGTTTGGCGGCCAGTGTTGAACGGCACCTTAGAGATGGAGGAAGGCTTAAGCTTGCGCATGCAGTCGCTCGCCCTAGCCGCAGATGATGCGCTTAGCGGTAGCGTCGAATTTGACCTAGCAGATCTCGCCAAGTTTAGCGATATGTCCAACGCCGTTGGAAAAATGACCGGGCGCGTGCAGGGCGCTTTCGCGCTAGCGGGAACGCTGCAAACGCCGCTGCTATCGGGCGATTTGCGCGGCTCGGCGCTTAGTGCGGAAATTCCGGCGGCCGGCATAACCTTAAAAGATGGCACGCTGAGCGTTAACGCCATGCAAGATCGGTTCGTGCTGGAAGGCTCGCTCAAATCCGGCGAAGGCGTCCTAACATTTAGCGGCGCCTATGCGCCGAAACTCGATAAAGGAAGGCTTTCGTTAGAAATCAACGGCGAACGCGTTTTATTAACCGACATTCCCAGTGCGCGCGTGATTGCTAACCCTGAGTTAAAGCTCACCCATGACGGCAAGCTGATTCGCATCACCGGCAAAATGACGGTTCCAGAAGCGAATATCCAGCTTGATCGCTTTGAAAGCTCCGTAACAAGGTCAAATGATGTTGTGATTATCGACGCCGCGCCGGTGCCAGAAGGCGTGCCGATTCGTGCAGACGTTGCAATCGTATTAGGTGACAACGTGCTGCTTAAAGGTTTCGGGCTAGACGGCAAACTGGCAGGCAGCTTAAAAATCCGGGAACGCCCGAACAGACCGAGCACGGGCCGTGGCGAAATTCAAGTCACCGGAACTTACAAAGCCTACGGCCAGGATTTGCTCATTGAGCGCGGCCGGCTGCTGTTTGCTGCCAGCCCATTAGACGATCCAGGCCTAGATATTCGGGCCGTTCGTAAGATAGATAAAATCAAAGCGGGCGTGCAGGTGCGAGGCACCGCGGCTCAACCCGCGTTGACCGTTTGGAGCAATCCGATCATGGAGCAATCTGAGGTACTCAGCTACATTGTGCTGGGGCGCGGGCTAAAGGGCGCTAGCGGCGCTGACAGCGCGCTGGTGAATCAGGCCGCCAATGCGCTCGGCACGGCGGGCGGGAATTTGCTTGCGAAAGGCATCGGCCAGCGCATCGGCCTAGAGCTTGGCGTAGAAACGCTGTCAGAGATCGGCGGCCCAGCATTCACCGCAGGCCGCTATCTGTCGCCTAGACTCTACATCGGCTACGGACAAGGCCTTTTTAATCCGCAAACGCTTTTCATTCTGCGCTACAAATGGTTCGACAGCTATGAAATCGAAGCGCTCTCCGGTAACGAGCAAAAAGTAGGCGTTAACTATCGCAAAGAACGCTAGGCGTTTGGAATGGGTCTACGGCCGCGAAGATGGATTGGAAATTGATCACAATACCCATTAAAGCCCTGTGAGTATTTGCCGCGCATTTTGCGCAGCATGCTGCATTGCGCCTTCAATCTCCAGCGCCATTCCCGGCATGCCAAATGGTAAGCCCGCCGGCGTGCCCTGCGTCCAGCTTGATGAGCAGTTACGCTGCAAACTATTTGGCAAGCCGGAGCGGCCCGCAGTGTGTCAAAGCCTTCGGCCAGAGCCCCTGATGTGTGGCGAAAATGCCGCCGAGGCGATGACCATGTTGACCGCACTAGAAGCAGCGACAGCTGTGGGTTGAGCGCACAGCATCAGCCGTCACTTCAAGGCCAAATTTGTGATGACTGTAAACGTTATTTAGACAAACCCCAAAGATGCATATGTTAACGTCCGTTCACTGGTTAGACTGGACGCAAGTCACTGAAACCAGTCACTTGAGGTCGATAGGAAATATCTTTTAACCAGTCATAAAATTCGTGGAGATTTATATGTTCGCATTTAAAAAAATGGGTGTGGCACCGCATTGGTGTCTAACCGCCGTACTCTTGTTCTTGGTATCCGGGCCAGCAGCCGCCGCTGCTAATTTGCAGGCTAACGACTTTGTCGGAATTTCGTTTTGGATCATTTCGATGGCACTCGTCGCCGCAACCGTGTTCTTTTTTCTTGAACGCGATCGCGTTTCGGCAAAATGGAAAACGTCACTGACGGTGTCGGGCCTAGTAACGCTAATCGCCGCAGTGCATTACTTTTATATGCGTGATGTTTGGATTGCCACACAGTCCACGCCGACCGTGTATCGCTACATTGATTGGCTGATCACCGTTCCGCTGCTAATGGTCGAGTTCTATCTTATTTTGGCGGCAATCACCAAGGTACCAGGCGGCGTGTTTTGGCGCTTGATGATCGGCACATTTGTCATGCTAATCGGCGGCTATTTAGGCGAAGCAGGATACATAGGCGTTTGGCCTGGCTTTATCATTGGTATGCTCGGCTGGGCCTATATTATTTATGAGATCTTTCTGGGTGAAGCTGGAAAAATCAATGCGCAAAATGCACCACCTTCAGTGCAGGCAGCCTTTAACTTGATGCGTTTGATCGTGACCTTCGGCTGGTCAATTTACCCGATTGGCTATTTTGTTGGCTACCTCGCAGGCAGTGACCCGACCTCGAGCGCAAATATGCTCAATATCGTGTACAACCTAGCCGATGTGCTCAACAAAATCGCCTTCGGTCTGA
>Ga0105045_10001474_pt1 | contig 19241 bp, 16 predicted proteins | sample MAT02_FD_78089 | JGI IMG/M metagenome (GOLD analysis project Ga0105045, IMG submission 78089) | Freshwater microbial communities from Lake Fryxell liftoff mats and glacier meltwater in Antarctica - MAT-02 (megahit assembly) | ecosystem: Environmental > Aquatic > Freshwater > Ice > Liftoff... | reverse complement strand
GGGCTTCTTCGCAACCGACTTCTTCACGTCGGGCTTCTCTGCGGGATCCTTCTGCACGACGGCTTTCTGCACGACGGGCTTCTTCGCGACGGGCTTCTTTTCAGGAGCCTTCGCGGGAGCCCTCTTGGCGGGGGACTTCTTCGCGGGGGACTTCTTCGCGGGAGCCTGTTCGGCAGGTCGCTTCGTGGAGTTGGTCGCGGCTCGTGCCATCGGCCCAGAGACTAGCGCACCCGTCCCGTCACCGAACTGGTGTTCGAGGGCCTGCCCGGGCCGGTCCCACTGGCATACTGATCGCCATGGGATCGAGTTCGGGGCGGCTGTTCCGCATCACCACCTTCGGCGAGTCGCACGGCGGCGGAGTGGGCGTGGTGATCGACGGCTGCCCGCCCGGTCTGGCACTGGCCGAGGCCGACATCCAACCCGATCTGGACCGTCGCCGGCCGGGTCAGAGCCGCCTGGTGACACAGCGCGACGAGACCGACCTGGTCGAGATCCTCTCCGGTGTCAGCGACGGTGTGACCCTTGGCTCCCCCATTGCGCTCCTGGTCCGCAACAAGGATCAGAACTCAGGTGCGTACGACCACATGAAGGACCTGTACCGCCCCTCGCACGCCGACTGGTCGACCGAGGCGAAATACGGCGTGCGAGCCGTCGCCGGTGGGGGGCGGGCATCCGCCAGGGAGACGATCGGCCGTGTCGCAGCTGCAGCGGTGGCCCGGAAGCTGCTGACACAGCAGTGCGGAGTCGAGGTCCTCGGCTGGGTGTCCCAGGTGCACTCGATCCATGCTCGCGTCGACGCCTCCGAGGTGCAGCTCGACCACGTCGAGGCCGACCCGACCCGCTGCCCGGACCCCGAGGCTGCTGCGGAGATGACCGCCGCGATCGAGCAGGCTCGCCGGGACGGCGACTCGCTCGGCGGCATCGTGACCTGCGTCGCACGAGGCGTCCCGGCCGGGTGGGGCGAGCCGGTGTTCGACAAGCTCGAGGCCGACCTCGCGAAGGCCGTCATGTCGCTGCCCGCGTCCAAGGGGTTCGAGGTGGGTTCCGGCTTCGGCTCGGTCGAGATGACCGGCCGGCAGCACAACGACGCCTTCCTCCCCGGCCCGGACGGCCGACCACGCACCTCCACGAACCGCTCCGGGGGCATCCAGGGTGGCATCTCCAACGGCGAGGACATCTCGCTGCGCGTGGCGTTCAAGCCGACTGCGACCATCTCCTCGCCCCAGGAGACGGTGACCACGGCCAACGAACCGACGATCCTGGCAGCGAAGGGCCGCCACGATCCATGTGTGCTGCCGCGAGCAGTGCCACTGGTCGAGGCCGCGGTGTTGTTGGTGTTGACCGACCACTGGCTCCGCCAGACTGCTGTGGAGGCGGGTCGAGGCGTGCCACCCGCCGACTCCTAACCTGCGGCTCGGTCAGCGGTCGGGCTGAGGCGCTCCCACAGGTGGTCTCGCACAGCGGTGACTCCCACGTCGACAGCAGTGCGGGCCAACTCCCACTGGTCCAGGTGCCCGGAGACGACGAGGTGGTCCATGAGGTCGAGTGTCAGCGCACTTGACGCAGGACCTCCGTCGATGGACGAGACCGCTGCACACATCGCCTCGGCGCCGGATCGGACCGCCATGCCATCCACGTCGACGGCGGTGCCCCCGACGGGCAACCGGTGCAGCTGTGCAGGCGGACCGTGCACGACCCCCGACGGGTACACCGGCGGCGCGCCCGGGGCTCCCACGGCGAGTTGATCGAGAACTCGGCGAGCAGCTCGAAGTCGGCGGAGATCGTCGTAGGTGACCGGTTCCGGAACCGCCAGACCCACCGGGGTTCTCGGCCCGGCGACGGTGCACCTGAGCAACTCGAGCGCGGTCCAGCTCGTCAGCGCAGCGCCGCGACCTGCCCAGAGCAACCATGCTCGGAATCGTTCGGCGGGATCGGCCGGCCAGCCGGACAGCCGCAGCACGCCGGGAGCTTCGGTCCGGCGCCAGTTGCCGTAGGTCAGGTGATGGTGCCGGGCGCGCCGGTCCAGTCCAGCCCTTGCAGCTTGGCGGGTGGTGAACAGCCCGTGCTGGGTTGCTGCGACCAGCTGAAGTCGCCGTCGCCGACGAACCCGCACGCCTGCACGCGGGTGCTCGGCGTCGGGCACCGGCAGCTCGGGGTCGGTCGGCGCCGGCGGCCGAAGGGCTGAGAGGTCGACCTGTCCCTCGAACTTTTCCGCAGACCGTCCCGTTTTTCGGGACGGTCTGTGGGAATCGTGGGGCGGGGACAGAGGTGGTGCTGGCAGATCGACGGACATGCGGCCTCGAGACGGCTCGTGGGTGAGGTGGAGGCAGACGAGCTGCCGTCGAGCGGTCGTTCGGCGTGGGGCTGGTGGTGAGTGGGTAGAACGGGCGTGAGGGTAGAACGGGCGTGAGGGTAGAACGGCCGTGGTGCAGCGCCTCGGGACGGCAGGGCCTGGCGGGAGAACTCAGAGACCGGCGTGGCGGAGCTCGCGCTTGAGCTCCTTGATCTCGTCGCGCAGGCGTGCGGCCTCCTCGAAGCGGAGATCGGCCGACGCCTGGTGCATCTCCTGTTCCATCAGGGTGATGACCCGGCCCAGGTCCTCGGGTGGCAGATCGGCGAGCTGCTCGGCGCGAGCCTTCTCTCCCGGGCGCTGCTTGCGACGACCCCGACCCGGGAGCGGCGCCTCGCCGGAGGAGCCCCGCAGGTCGGCGAGAATGTCGGTGACCGCCTTGATGATGGTCTGGGGATCGATCCCGTGCTCCTCGTTGTAGAGCTTCTGCAGCCCCCGCCGGCGGTTGGTCTCGGAGATGGCCCGGGTCATCGAATCGGTGACCCGATCGGCGTACATCACCACCTCTCCGTTCACGTTGCGAGCCGCTCGCCCGATCATCTGGATGAGCGAAGTCTCGGACCGCAGGAAGCCCTCCTTGTCGGCATCGAGGATGGCCATCAGGGACACCTCGGGAATGTCCAGCCCCTCGCGCAGCAGATTGATGCCGACCAGGACGTCGAACTCGCCGAGGCGCAGGTCGCGGATCAACTCGATGCGCTGGAGCGTGTCGACCTCGGAATGTAGGTAGCGCACCCGCACCCCCATCTCGAGCAGGTAGTCGGTGAGGTCCTCGGCCATCTTCTTGGTCAGCGTGGTGACCAGCACCCGCTCACCGCTGGCCGCCCGCCCGTTGATCATCACCAGCAGGTCGTCGATCTGGCCCTTGGTGGGCTTGATGACGACCTGGGGGTCGATCAGGCCGGTGGGCCGCACGATCTGCTCCACCACCTGACCGCTGTGTTCCAGCTCCCATCGACCCGGCGTCGCCGACAAGAAGATGGTCTGGCCGGTCTGCTGGGCCCACTCCTCGAACCGCAACGGGCGGTTGTCCGCGGCCGAGGGCAGCCGGAAGCCGTGTTCGACCAGATTGGCCTTCCGCGACCGGTCTCCCTCGTACTGCCCGTGCAGCTGGGGAATGCTGACGTGGGACTCGTCGATGATGGTCAGGTAGTCGTCGGGGAAGAAGTCGAGCAGCGTGTTGGGCGCCTCACCCGGGGAACGGCCATCCAGCGGGGCGGAGTAGTTCTCGATGCCGTTGCAGAACCCCATCTCCTGGAGCATCTCCAGGTCGTACTCGGTGCGCATGCGCAGCCGTTGGGCCTCGAGCAGCTTGCCCTCCTTCTCGAACTGGGCGAGGCGCTGCTGCAACTCGGTCTCGATGCGCCCGATCGCAGCGCCGAGGCGCTCGTCGGAGGTGGCGTAGTGGGTGTTGGGGAAGATGACCACGTCGTCGAGCTGTGCGACCCGCTCGCCGGTGAGCGGGTCGACGACCGAGATGGACTCGACCTCGTCGCCGAACAACTCGATGCGCACCGCGGCTTCCTCGTACGCGGGATGCACCTCGAGGACGTCGCCCCGCACCCGGAACTTGCCGCGCACCAGGTTCATGTCGTTGCGCTCGTACTGCAGGTCGACCAAACGACGCAGAAGGTCCCGCTGGTCGACCTCGTCGCCGACGCGGGTCGAGAACAACCGGGACGAGTACTCCTCGGGTGAACCCAGTCCGTAGATGCACGACACCGACGCGACCACGATCACGTCACGTCGGGTCAGCAGCGCCGAGGTGGCCGCGTGACGGAGACGGTCGATCTCGTCGTTGACCGAGGAATCCTTCTCGATGAAGGTGTCGCTCGACGCAATGTAAGCCTCGGGTTGGTAGTAGTCGTAGTACGACACGAAGTACTCGACCCGGTTGTCGGGGAAGAACTCACGGAACTCGTTGGCCAGCTGCGCCGCCAGGCTCTTGTTGGGCGCCAGCACCAGCGTGGGTCGCTGGACCTGCTCGATGGTCCAGGCGATGGTCGCGGACTTGCCCGACCCGGTGATGCCCAGCAACGTCTGGAACCGCTGGCCGGTGTTGATCCCCTCGGACAACGCCTCGATGGCGGCGGGCTGGTCGCCCGCCGGGCTGAAGTCGGACACGACCTTGAAGGGCCGGATCGCCTTCGGCTGCATTCTCGTAGCAGAGGTACTCACCGCCGGAGCGTATCGAGCGGCTGTGACACCGGGCGGTCGGGCGCCCCTCAGCCCTCGATGGAACTGATCCAGGCCCAGGCACGCTCGATCTCGTCGTCGAGCTCGTGGGGCATCCCGTGGTTGTCGATCACGAGGTCCGCATGGGACAACCGGTGTTCACGCGTCGCCTGCCGGGCGATACGGCTGCGAGCATCAGCCTCGCTGAAACCACGGTGCTCCACCAGCCGTTGCACCGCGACGTCGGGGTGCAGGTCGACCACGATCGTTCCCAGCATGCCCTCCCGGCCGGACTCGACCAGCAGCGGCACGTCCAGGATCACGACCCTGTCGGTGCCCGACAGCTCCTCGATGCGGCGTTCGATCTCGTCGTGCACCCGGGGATGCACGATCGCGCCCAGATCGGCGAGCGCCGTTTCATCGGCGAAGACCAACCCGGCGATCGCAGCACGGTCGAGCTCGCCGTTGTCCGCGACGACCCCCGGACCGAATCGCTGCACCATCTCGGTGAACACCACCGTGCCGGGTTGCTGGAGCTCCCGCACGATCGCATCGGCGTCCACCACCGCAGCGCCCCTGGCTGCCAGGCCCGCGGACACGGTCGACTTGCCCGCCCCGATACCCCCGGTCAGTCCGAACAGCCGCACAGATCAACACCCTACCCGGGAGATTCCGCACGTTTTCTCTAGATCACACGCCCCATGTGCCGATAGCCATCTCAGGGTCGACGAACGCAGCCGGTATGCGAGACCCGTTCGACCTGCCCGCCGCCACGATCAGGACGCCCATGTCCCAGCTGCACAACACAGAACCGCTCGACGATCCCGCCTTCACCGACCCTCCAGTGCCGGTATCGGGCCGTTTGGCGCGCCTGCGCCGGCGCGCCGCCACGGACCTGCGCGAGGCAATGGTCGACCCCGCTCAGGAACCGACGGGCGACTTCGACATCGTCGTGCAGAGCCGGAGCGGACGCCGAGCTGACCGGGTCGCGACCTTCAACGGCCTCATCACCGCCATGCGGCTGGCCACCACTGCCGTGTCGCTGCTGCTGGTCTCCGCGTCCGGCGACACCGGGATCACGCTGCGGATCTGGACCGCGATCGTGGTCGTCTACGCGATGGTCAGAGCCTTCCGTCCGCTCACCTACTCCAACGACATCGCCTCCTTGGTGCGAGTGCTGGCAGAGGTCACGCTGCACGTCGTCGCCGTCGCCGCGACCGGGGCCTGGGACTCGCCGCTGGTGTTCACCCTGCTGACAGCGGTGACCGTCGCAGGGCTGGCGCGGGGGTTCGGTTTCTCGCTGCGGGTCGCGATCGCCACGGTGCTCGCGATCACGTTCCCGTTCGTGGAGCAGGCCAGCGACCGCAGGGAGGCCATGATCCTGTCGGCGTCCTGGTCCGCGATCGTGCTGCTGGTGGCCATCGTGGCCGGCTACGCACGGCGGATCTCCGGCGAGGCCGACCGCGAGCGCGAACTCGCCATCGATCGACTCGGCCGTCTGGCGGACGCGAACGCACTGCTGTTCTCCCTGCACCGGGTGGCACAGACACTGCCGGCCTCGCTCGACCTCGGTGAGGTGCTCGACTCGACGGTGAGCCGGATGAAGTCGCTCATCAGCTACGACAGCGTGGCGGTGCTGTTGTTCGACGAGGCGGACGCGCACTGGGACGTCGTGCGCCACCAGGGCCTGGTCGCGCCGCCCCGACTGGGCCCGACGGAGCTGCCCCCCGGCCTTCGACGTGCGGTGGCGGACAACGGCATCGTGCACATGGCCGAGCTGTCCACCCAGAACGACGGTGCCGGTGGCGGGCTCTCGCCGCGTGCGGGCTCGGGCATCTACACGGTGCTGGCCGCCAGAGGTTCGATCATCGGACTTCTGGCCATCGAGCACCACGAGGCGAAGCACTTCACAGCCCGTGACCTGGAACTCGTCGAGGGTTTCGTGGCGCCGGCAGCGCTCGCGCTCGACAACGCCCGATGGTTCGCCCGGCTGCGCACCGTCGGCGCGGACGAGGAGCGGACACGGATCGCGCGCGATCTGCACGACCGCATCGGCCAGTCACTGGCCTACCTGGGTTTCGAACTCGACCGACTCGTCGACCGCGACGAGTCCGGCGATGCCATCACCACCGAGCTGCACCAGCTGCGCGACGACGTCCGAGGGGTCACCCGGGAAGTGCGCGACACGCTGTACGACCTGCGGACCGACGTCTCCGAAGGGCAGGGACTCGGCGACGTCCTCGAGCAGTTCGCCCAGCGCCTCGGCGACCGCGCCGATCTGCGCATCCAGGTCGAGGCCGACCGCGGAGCCCGTCTGCCGATGCTGCAGGAACGTGAGATGTGGCGGGTCGCGCAGGAGGCACTCGCCAACATCGAGCGGCACTCCAAGGCGACCGCCGTACGCGTGGTGTGGCGTTGCGACGGCGAACGTGCGTTCATCGACGTGACCGACAACGGCATGGGCTTCGACCAGAGCCGGGCGGGCCGCGTCGACTCCTACGGAGTGCTCGGCATGCGCGAACGCGCCTCGAGCATCGGCGCCTCCCTCGAGATCGTCAGTGCCCCCGGGCGGGGCACCCGGGTGCGCTGCAGCCTGGTGCCGACCGAGGTCCGCTCCGAGAACACCGGCGAGGTGACGGGCGCTCCGAGGCTCGCGGAGCTCGCCCCCGACGCCGCCGAAGTGCCCGACGCGTCTGCCCAGCAGGTGGCCGCGCGCACAGGACTGTTCGACACCCGTTCACCCATCACATCCCACCCAGATCCCGCCGGGGCCAGTCGTGCGCCCGGCCACGAGAGTGAGAGGTAGCAGATGTCCATCCGACTGATGCTCGCAGACGATCACCGCATGCTCCGGGAGGGACTTCGTCGCTCGATGACCGATGCGGGATTCGACGTCGTCGGCGAAGCGAGCGATGGCGTCGAGGCTGTGAGTCTCGCAGACCGGTTGCGCCCCGACGTGATCCTCATGGACGTCACGATGCCCAACTGCGATGGCGTCGAGGCGTGCCGGCAGCTGAAGTCGATCGGCACCCAGAGCAGGATCGTGATGCTGACGATGCACGCGGACCAAGAGGTGCTGACCAACGCCATACGCGCCGGAGCCATCGGGTACCTGACCAAGGACTGCTCCACCAAGGAGATCGCCGAGGCGGTCCGCATGGCGGCCGAGGGCGACACCGTGCTGTCGCCACAACTTGCGCGCTCGATGCTGGCCGAGGTCCGAAAGTTGGACGAGCCCCGCACCCCTGAGGAGGAACGCGTCGTGACCAGACGCGAGGAGGAGGTGCTGCAGTTGATCGCGGACGGCTGCTCGACGCCCGAGGTGGCCGAACGGCTCTACATCTCCCAGAAGACGGTCAAGAACCACCTCGCCTCGACCTACCAGAAGCTCGATGCGCGCGACCGCACCCAGGCGGTGCTGCGTGCGGTCCGGATGGGCATCGTGCGCTTGGACTGAGCGCGCTCCCGGCGGTGCGGAACGGGCCCCGGGGCAGCTGCGGATCAGACGCACTGGGCCGTGCGCCCCATCAATGGTCCTTACGGCCTATACAGCCCCCGTCCCAGATGCCGATACCTAGAACGTACAGATCCCGGCGGACGGAATCTGCACCGCAGAAGCGACCCAACACCAAGCACCACAACAAGGGGAATACACAATGATCACCCAGTACGACTTCCTGAAGACCTGGCTCACCGCACTCACCAAGTCCGAGCGTGGCGCCTCCCTCGTGGAGTACGCACTCCTCGTGGCCCTGATCGCCGTGGTCGTCATCGGCGCCGTCACCCTGCTGGGCGGCAACGCCCGCGACACCTTCTCGAACGTGTCGAGCAGCATCTCCGGGCCCTGAACCGACCACTGGAAGAATCCAGGAGGGGCGGGCCTGCGGGTCCGCCCCTCCTGCGTTCTCCGGCCACGACGAAACAGGTCACGACATGGACGCAAGTCACGACATGGACCCGAGTCACGACATGACCGCCCGCTCTGCAGCACACCCAACCCCGGCGCTGGTCCTGCTCCTGCAGACGATGGCGATCGGCCCCGGCCGGCGACGCGGCACCCGCCACGGCGCCACGGTCTCGGAACGCGGCGCCAGCCTGGTGGAGTACGCCCTGCTGGTGGCACTCATCGCGGTGGTGATGGCCGGAGCAGTGACGTTCCTGGGCGACACCACCGGCGCCAGCCTCGACCGGTCGGGCAGTTCGATCCTCGACGCGACGAGCTGACCCTCAGGAGGTCCGGCGGTCGACGAACCGCATCCCCGCGGGCTGCATCATCCCATCGTCGATCGGCAGGTCGACCGCGAAGCGCATCCGGTGCGCCGGGAACACGTGCTGGCTCACCAGGACCGGGCGCCCCTCATCGTTGCGGGTGATGCGTTCTGCGACCAGCACGGGGGAGCCCATCGGCACGCTCAACAGTCCTGCATCGCGCTCCCCGACCAGCTCGGCGCCGATCATCTGGGTCGCCCCACCCAACACGACCGGCAACTGCTCGAGGAACGAGGCACGCTCGACGTCATCGCGACTCAGCGACGCCCCGAGTTCCTCGGGGCACCAGACCGTCACGCGTCCGATGGGCACGCCGTCGGCCAGGTTGAGTCGCGCCACCTCCAACACGGTGCGTTCCCCCAGCAGGTCGCGGACCCTGGGCGTGGAGGAAACGAAACCGAACGACAGGATCCGCCGTTCCGAGCGGATCCCCGCTGCGGACAGCTGCGCCTCCATCGTCCCCAGTCGGTGCAGGTCCTGACGCAGCGGCTCGCCCGAGATCATCCATCCGAACCCCTGTCGGCTCTCGAGGAGGCCCTCGTGGCGCAGGACCTCGAGGGAACGCCTCACCGTGACGCGACTGGCGGCGTAGTGCGATGAGAGCTCGGACTCCGAGGGCAGCACGCCCGACAGATCGAATTCGGTGGAACGGATCCGTCGGCGAAGATCATCGGCGATGACCTGGTAGCGGATGGTCCTCACGAACTTGTAGTGTACTTGTATTCATCTGGTTCGGGTCCTCGCCGACCACTTCGATCTGTGACTTCGATCATTGACTTCGATCGGTGACGGTCGACCAGGAGGTCGATCGAGCACACCGACCTCACGCCGCCCCGAACCGGCACGAACCTCCCGGGAGACCGCCATGGCCGCCAGCGCATCCACCCCCATCGAACTCGTCAGAGACGCCTATGCGCGCTTCGAGGACCGCATCGACGATGCGCGGACCCGACTCGGGCGCCCGCTCACACTCGCCGAGAAGATCCTGATCGCCCATCTCGATGACCCGTCGGCCGACTTCGAGCGGGGCGTCACCTACAACGACCTGCGGCCCGACCGTGTGGCCATGCAGGACGCCACCGCGCAGATGGCGCTGCTGCAGTTCATGACCGCAGGCCTCGACGCCGTCTCGGTGCCCTCCACCGTGCACTGCGACCACCTGATCCAGGCCAAGGACAACGGCAAGGTCGACCTGCTGGCGGCCGAGCAGAACAACGCCGAGGTCTACGACTTCCTCGAGTCCGTCTCGGCCCGCTACGACATCGGCTTCTGGGGTCCGGGGTCCGGCATCATCCACCAGGTCGTCCTGGAGCAGTACGCGTTCCCTGGAGCGATGATGGTCGGCACCGACAGCCACACGCCCAACGCCGGTGGCCTGGGCATGGTCGCGATCGGAGTCGGCGGAGCGGACGCGGTCGACGTCATGACCGGCTTCCCGTTCAACGTGCGGTGGCCCAAGCTCATCGGCGTGCACCTGACCGGCGAGCTCAGCGGCTGGTCGGCATCCAAGGACGTCATCTTGAAGGTCGCCGAGATCCTGACCGTCAAGGGCGGCACCGGCGCGATCGTCGAGTACTTCGGCCCGGGGGCCAACTCCATCTCGTGCACGGGCAAGGCGACCATCTGCAACATGGGCGCCGAGATCGGCGCGACCACGTCGGTGTTCGCCTACGACGACGCAATGTCGCGCTACCTCAAGGCCACCGGCCGGGAGGAGATCGCGGACGAGGCCACCGCCATCGCGCATCACCTCCGCGCCGACGACGAGGCGCTGGCCGATCCGGAGCGCTACTTCGACCAGGTCATCGAGATCGACCTGTCGACCCTGCGCCCCCACATCAACGGTCCCCACACACCCGACCTGGCACGAGAGGTGTCCAAGCTGGGTGACGAGGCACGTGCGCAGGGATGGCCGCTCGAGATCAGTTCCGCCCTGGTGGGCTCCTGCACCAACTCCTCCTACGAGGACATCACCCGCGCCGCGTCCATCCTGCGCTTCGCCGCCGCCAACGGGCTGTCGGTGAAGGCCCCGCTCATGATCACCCCGGGCTCCGAGCAGGTCCGTGCCACCATCGCCCGAGATGACCTGCTCGGCGAGTTCGAAGCCGCAGGTGCCACCGTGCTGGCCAACGCCTGCGGGCCGTGCATCGGCCAGTGGGCACGACCCGAGTCGGCCAACGACCACCTGAACACCATCGTCACCAGCTACAACCGCAACTTCCCCAAGCGCAACGATGGGTCGGCCAACACCCTGGCCTTCGTGACGTCTCCCGAGACCGTCGTGGCGCTCGCGCTGGCAGGGACCCTGGACTTCGACCCGCTGACCGACACACTCACCAACGCAGATGGCGAGCAGGTCCGGCTGCCCGAACCGGTCGGGGTGGAGTTGCCCGAACTGGGATTCACCCCCGGGGAGAACACGTTCGTGGCGCCCCCCGAGGATCGCAGCTCGGTGCAGGTACAGGTCTCCCCCACCTCGGACCGACTGCAGGTGCTCGAGCCGTTCGCTGCCTGGGACGGCGAGGACATCTCGGACCTGCCGATCCTGGTCAAGGCAAAGGGCAAGTGCACCACTGACCACATCTCGATGGCAGGGCCGTGGCTGAAGTACCGCGGCCACCTCGAGAACATCTCGGGCAACCTGTTCCTCGGCGCCGTCAACGCATTCTCCGGGGAGGTCGGCGAGGGCAAGGATGTCCTCGACGGTGCCACCAAGCCCTATCCCGAGATCGCCCGTAAGTACCACGAGGCAGGCCAGCCATGGATCGCTGTCGGCGATGAGAACTGGGGCGAGGGCTCCTCTCGCGAGCACGCGGCGATGGAACCCCGTTTCCGTGGCTGCAAGGCCATCCTCGTGCGGAGCTTCGCCCGCATCCATGAGGCCAACCTGAAGAAGCAGGGTGTGCTGGCGCTGACCTTCGACGAACCCGAGCTCTACGACGTCATCGGCGAGGACGACCGCATCAGCATCCTGGGGCTGGGCCATCTGGCCCCCGGTTCGCCGATCGAGTGCCGCCTCACCCAGCTCGACGGCACGTCGTTGACGTTCTGGACGAACCACACGATGAGCCCGGAGCACATCGAATGGTTCAAGGCGGGTTCGGCGCTCAACATCATCAGGGCCCGCACGGCCTGACCCACCGACCGACCAGCGAACCGGGTGCCGACCAGCGAACCGGGTGCCGACCGGCGAACCGGCGAACCGGGTGCCTTGCGGCATGCCCCAAGGAGTGTCAGGGCTCCCGGTTCGTGGTGGTCGTGATCTCCGGGCCGGGTCAGTCGCTGCCCGGACGGCGGTCGGCCTCGTGATCGGCGGCGTCGCCCAGGCCGTCGGGGATCGCTCCCCCCGGATAGGTGCGCGACAGCTCCTCGGTGGTCGGCTCGTGGCGCCGACGCGCCGCCTCGGGGAGCAGAGCGGAGATCGCCGTCATCATCCGCTTTGTGTCGGCATTCACGCTGCGGTGCTTCATGGGCACCGGGTCGCCCACCCGCACCTGCACAGTCGGCGGATCCAGGACAGCGGTCAGGTTGGGCAACTTGGAACTTCGCGGCCAGACGACCTCGGTGCCCCACAACCCGATCGGGATGACGGGGACCCCGGCTGCTTCGGCCAGTTTCACCGCGCCCCAACGACCCTTCAGTTCCGGTTCGAAGAACGCCGGACCACGAGGGATGGTCCCCTGGGGCATGATCGCCACCAACTCACCCGCAGCGAGCGCATCCTGGGCCGCTTGGAGGGGCTCGTCGGAGCCGGAGCCGCGGTCCACCCTGATGCCCCCGAGGGCTGCGACGGCGTCGCCGACGATCGGCGCATCGAAGACCTCTTTCTTGCCGAGGAAGCGCACCGGGCGACCGACCCGGGCCATGAGCAGGCCGATCGCGACCGGATCGATGTAGGACCGGTGGTTCGCGACCAGCACAGCCGGACCGTGACGGGGAATGCGCTCGGCGCCCTCGACGTCGAGTCGCATCCAGGGGAACAACTGCGGCTGAGCCAGCATCATCAGCACCCGCTGCGGCTCGAGACCGGCGAACTTGGGCACGCCCGAGGGCACGTCGAAGTGGATCACGGGCCAGCGGCGCAACGCCGCGACCCCGATCATGCGCGGATCGGGGTTGACCGCCCGTGGGTAGCCGACGATCGACAGCAGCGGGACGTCGTAGTAGCTGTCGCTGTAGGCGTAGCTGGCGTCCAGATCGATGCCGCGCCGGAACGCCCACTCCGCCACCGATCGCGCCTTGCCCTTGCCCCAGACGAACTCTCCGTCGATCGTGCCGTCGTAATGGCCCGCACGGCGGCCGTAGCGCGTCGCGATCACGTCGTCGAAGCCCAGTGCTTCGGCCAGTGGTCGGATCAGGTCCTCGGGGGTTGTCGTGGCCATGACCAGCAGACGGCCCTGGGAGCGGTGCTCGGAAATCACCTGTTGGGCGTACGGCAGCACCGCGTCGGCCAGCGGACCCGCTGCACGATCCGCTGCGGCACGCACGAGGTCCACCGACCAACCACGGGCGGCTCGGGCACCCTGTCGGGTCACCAACATCGACGGCCAGGTCTCACCGATCAGGTTGAACACACCGAACGCCACCGACTCCAACGGATTCGACGGCGAGGTCAACAGCCCGACGTGGCGCAGCGCCTCGCCGATGATGGGTCCGCTCGCTCCAGACAGCAGTGTGCGATCCAGATCGAAGATCGCTGCGCTGGTCGGCGCAGTGGTGTCCGGCGCAGTGGTGTCCGGCGTGCGCTGATCCTGCGGAGTGGCCATGGACAGACGCTATCGCTGCCCGGACGTCGACGTCCGGCCACCGTCGTCCGAACCGCGACGTCCGCTGGATCGCGCCGACCTGCGCTGCCGAAGATCGGCGGTAGTGCTGACATCTGGCGCTGCAATCTCGGGGTTCCGCAGGACGGTTCAACCCTGTTGGCCGTAAAACGGCTGAAGGACTGGCGGGGGGAGCCAGTCCTTCAGCATGTGAGCCGCTGGGTCGGGGGGGTGACCCTGCGGCTCTGCTCGAGCGGGGCTTGGGGGGAAGCCCGCACACTCGGCGTTTGTTGTTGAGTAGGAAGTTAGCTGGGAGCAAGCAATCTGACAAGTAAATTGTAGCGATATTCAGTATCTTGTTCAGCGATGGATCGTAAACAACTCCGAGCGCTCGTCGCCGTCGCCGATCACCACTCCTTCTCCGCCGCAGCCCGCTCCCTCGACACCGTGCAGTCGAACATCTCCGCCCACGTGGCGCGACTGGAACGAGAACTGGGTCTGACCTTGATCGACCGGGCGACCACGGAGCCGACCTACGAAGGCAGAGCCGTGCTCGAACGAGCTCGCCGGATCGAGACCGAGTTCGAGGCGCTGGATTCCGATGTGGCATCGCTGCGCAACGTGATCTCCGGACAGGTCCGTCTCGGCCTGATCGGCACCACCGCCCGGTGGCTGGTCCCACCCCTGCTCACCGGCATCGGTGAGCGGTACCCAGAGGTATCGGTGGTGGTACTGGACGCAACCACCAGCTCGTTGGTGCTCAACCTGCTCTCGGGCACGGTCGACCTTGCGGTACTCAACCTGCCGATCGACGAGACGGAGCTGGCGGTGGAGCCGTTGTTCGACGAGGACCGTCTGTTGATCGTGCCGAAGGGTCACCCGCTGTTCGACCACGACACGGTGGATCTCTCCGAGCTCGTGCACCACGAGCTCCTGCTCGAGGCACCCGGGACGCCCTTCCGGGACCTGCTCGATGCCGCAGGCTCCGAGCAGGGGGTACGCGTCCAACCGAAGGCCGAGTTCGACGGGATGCGCCTCCTCGCATCGCTGGTCTTCAGCGGATACGGCGCCGGCATCGTGCCAGCATCAGCAGCACCGGTCGGGCTCGGGGGTGACTGGCGGCGTGTGCCGGTCACCGGAGTTCCCGGTCGCTCGGTGGGGCTGGTCCGTCGCCGACGAGGTCTGCTGTCAGCGGCCCAGCGGGTCGTCGCCGAAGCGATACACGCCGCGGTCACCGACGAAGGTTCCGTTCCAGCGGGGATTCACCCGCGCTCGGTCTGAACTCCACGCGAATTCCGGCCGGAAGCGACGGAGGCGGCCCGGCATCGCCCTCCGAGGCCGTAGGATGCAGGCGGATCGCACCTCTGGAGAACACACTGTGGCCGACAGCATCACCATCACCGACAACCGGACCGGGGAACAGACCGAGATCCCGATCCTCGACGGCGGAGTCGACGCGAAGGCATGGAGCAAGCTCCTGCCCGGGGTGTGGTTCCACGATCCGGCGTTCGGTTCAACCTCCGGGGTCGCCTCCGCCATCACCGAACTCGACGGCGAAGCAGGCATCCTGCGCTACCGCGGCTATCCGATCGAGCAGCTGGCGGAACATTCCAGCTATCTCGAGGTCGCCTATCTGCTGATCCACGGCGACCTGCCCACGCCGGCGCAGTTCGAGGACTGGCGCTACGAGATCACCCATCACACCTTCATCCACGAGAACGTCCGGAAACGTTTCATGGAGGGTTTCCATCACGATGCCCATCCGATGGGCATGCTGGTGTCGACCGTTGCTGCGCTCTCCACCTTCTATCCCGAGGCCAAGGACATCGAGGACCACGACGTGCTGATGAAGCAGGTCGTGCGTCTGATCGCGAAGATGCCCACGCTCGCGGCCGGCGCCTACCGCCACTCCGCCGGCATGCCGTTCGTGTACCCCGACAACAGCTTGGACTTCGCCGCCAACTTCCTGTCGATGATGTGGAAGACCGCCGAGCCCCGCTACGACGCCAATCCCGTGTTGTCGCGAGCGCTCGACGTGTTGTTCATCCTCCACGCGGACCACGAGCAGAACTGCTCCACCACCGCCATGCGCACCGTCGGTTCGTCCCACGCCGATCCCTACAGCGCAACCGCAGCGGCAAGCGCTGCGCTGTACGGCCCCCGCCATGGCGGGGCGAACGAGGCCGTGATCCGGATGCTGAACACCATCGGCTCGATCGACAACGTCAAGGCGTACGTCGAGGCGGTCAAGCGTGGCGAGACCCGCCTGCAGGGGTTCGGCCACCGGGTCTACAAGAACTACGACCCACGGGCCCGCATCATCAAGACCACTGCGGATCAGGTGTTCGAGGTGACCGGGAAGAGCCCGCTGCTCGACGTGGCGCTCAAGCTCGAGGAAGTGGCGCTGAACGACGACTACTTCGTCAGCCGCAAGCTCTACCCGAACGTCGACTTCTACTCCGGTCTGATCTACCAGGCGATGGGTTTCCCGATGGAGATGTTCACCGTCCTGTTCGCCATCCCCCGCACCGCCGGATGGTTGGCCCACTACATCGAGCTGCTCGACCAACAGTCGCGCATCTACCGGCCCCGCCAGCTCTACGTGGGCCATCCCGAGCGCGACTACACCAACATCGAGACTCGCTGAGCGCACGGACCCCACCAGAACTTTTTGCGCAGACCGTCCCGTTTTTCGGGACGGTCTGCGTTTTCCTGGCGTGTCGGTCGGGGTCAGAGGGTCAGGAGGACCTTGCCCACGTTGGCGTTCGACGCCACGTACTCCTGGGCCCGGGCCACCGACTCCAGCGGGTAGCGCGAATCGATCACCGGCCGAAGCACCCCTGACTCGTACAGCGGCACCAGGTCGTGCTCGCAACGGCGGGTGACGGCGATCTTCTCCTCGATCGGCCGCCCCCGCAGCACCGTGCCAACCCATCGGATCCGACGGCTGAGCAGCTGCCCGATGGGGACCTCGGCATTGCCGCCACCCATGACGCCCACCTGCACGATCGAACCTCCGACACGACAGGCCTTCAAGTTCCGAGCGACATAGTCGCCGCCGATCACGTCCAGCACCACATCCGCGCCGACCCCGCCGGTGGCTTCGCGCACCGCCGCCACGAAGTCCTCCTCTGTGTGGTCCACGACCACATCCGCTCCCAGGTCGCGACACCGGGCCACCTTGCCCGCAGAACACGTCACCGCCACCCGGGCGCCGATGGCCCTCGCGATCTGGATCGCCGCGGTGCCGACCCCCGAACCACCGGCGTGGACCAGGGCCCAACCGCCGGCGGTCAACCCGCCCTGCAGCACCAGCGCGTCGTAGGCGGTGATCGCGACCTCGGGAATCGCCGCTGCATCGACCAGAGCGACCCCAGCGGGCACCCGCATGGTCTGGCGATCGTGCACCACGAGCTGCTCCGCATAGGCCCCGCCGCCGACGATGCCCATCACCTGGTCGCCGACCGACCGGTCGGTCACCCGCTCCCCCACCTCCACCACGGTCCCGGCGAACTCCAGTCCCGGGATCTCGCGAGGCATCGGTGGACCGGGGTACAGGCCCATCCGCTGCAACAGATCCGCGCGATTGACCGCGGTCGCAGCCAGCTCGACGCGCACCTCCTCGGGTCCCGGGACCGGTTCGGGGACCTCGGCCACGGTGAGCACCTCGGGTCCGCCATGACTGTCCAGCACGATCGCACGCATGGTCACCGACGGTAGTCGTGCACCGACGCGCATCGACCCGGTCCGACCCGGCCGGCCCAACGCACGGCACTTCGACGTGGCAGCATTCGCGACATGACCCCTCCCGACGTCGTCGAGATCACCGTCGATCGACCCATGATGCAGCTCCGACTCACCTTCGACGACGGCGTGACGGGTGCGATCGGACTGACCGAGCTGCGGCTCAACTGTCCGTGTGCGACCTGCCGTGCCGCCCGTCAGACCGGCCGGCCGGCGTGGCCGACCCTCGGAGGATCGGCACAGCTCGGCCTCAGCAATGCCCAACTCGTCGGCGCGTGGGGGCTGGGCATCACCTGGGACGACGGCCACTCGACGGGCATCTACCCGTTCGAGTCGTTGTACGCCTGGATCGAGGCCGGCCACCCCGTGCTCACCCCCGACTCAGGCCTGGGAGCCTGAACGGTGCTCGACTTCTCGCTCCCGGCCGAGCTCGAATTGTTGTCGCTCGACGCGCACGAGGTCGGTCGTCGGGCCGCTGAAGGCCTGGCGGTGCAGGAGGATTCCTGGCTCATCGGCACGTCCCGCGAGTTCTCCCGTGAACTGGCCGAGCGGGGCTGGCTCGGCATGACCTGGCCCGTCGACGAGGGCGGTGGCGGCCGGACGGCGTTGGAACGCTTCGTGGTGTTCGAAGCGCTCATCGCTGAGGGTGCACCGATCGCGACCTCGTGGTTCGCCGACCGCCAGATCGGCCCCACCCTGTTGCAGTTCGGCACCACCGAACAGCGTCGGCGATGGCTGCCCGACATCATCGCAGGAACCTCTGCCTGGAGCATCGGCATGAGCGAGCCCGACGCCGGCTCCGATGTCGCGTCGATGCGCACCTCGGCGGAACTGCGTGGCGACCGCTGGATCATCAACGGACAGAAGATCTGGACCTCGGGCGCAGCGGATGCCGACTGGTGCTACCTGATCGCCCGCACCGATCCCGATGCCGCTCCGCACGCCGGGCTGTCGGAGTTCGTGCTCGACATGACCGCGTCCGGCATCGACGTGCGCCCCATCGTCGACGCGACGCGCAACGCCCACTTCTGCGAGGTGTACCTGACCGATGTCGAGGTGCCCGCCGAGAATCTGGTCGGAGCGCTCAACGGCAGCTTCAAGCAGGTCATGCGCCAGATGGAGCACGAGCGGGGCGGCATCGATCGTCTGGTGTCGAACCGGCGCCTCTACCTGGACGCGATCGAGACCACTGAATTGTCCGACGCGCGCATCCGTCAGCGTGTCGCTGCGCTGGAGTCCGGCTACCGGATCGGTCGGCTGATGGTGCTCAGAGAACTGCTCGGACAGGCCCCCGCAGGCTTCTCCGCCGCCACCAAGACGTGGTGCACCGAGTTCGAACAGCGCGTCGCAGAGTTCTGTGCCGATGTGGCCGGGCCGGCGGCGCTCGAATGGAACCGGGTGTCTCGCAACATCTGCTACTCGCCCGCCTACACGATCATGGGCGGGACCACCGACATCCTGCGCAACATCCTCGCCGAACGGGTCCTGGGCCTGCCCCGGGCGCCGCGCGCGTCGAATTGACGTCTCACTCGAGTCGGCGCACCGCGAAGTCGTCCACCGGCACCCCGACATGGATCTCGACGTCCGCAACCCGTGCCCACATCGGCGACACCACCGTCGGGTCCACCACGACGGATCGAAGACCGTCGTGATGTTCGACCATCGCGGCGAGGCGGTGCACCGTCTCGACCAGTGGCACCCGCTCCAGCGGATCGGTCAGCACCCGTCCGACGGGAGAGGTCGCGACGAGCGATGAGGCGTCCGCCAGGGTCAGCGGCAGCACTCCCAGGTCGTACTCATCGAGGATCCGGGCAGGCCCGCCCAGACCGACGCGCACCGTGCCCGAGCCGAGCTCGTCGCGCTGCACCTCGATCGCGACGTCCAGCCCGGAGTCGGAGAAGCGCTGCACCACTACCGGCAGCATCGCCGGCCCGAGCGCG
>Ga0105045_10001473_pt1 | contig 19243 bp, 37 predicted proteins | sample MAT02_FD_78089 | JGI IMG/M metagenome (GOLD analysis project Ga0105045, IMG submission 78089) | Freshwater microbial communities from Lake Fryxell liftoff mats and glacier meltwater in Antarctica - MAT-02 (megahit assembly) | ecosystem: Environmental > Aquatic > Freshwater > Ice > Liftoff... | reverse complement strand
AATATCATCTTGTGCAAGTATTAAAGTTAAACCCATACCAACAATAGCATTAAACATACTACCATATAAAGAGTACCTCCAACTCTTCTCATCTTTAAGTTGTCTTATATGTGTAAAGTCAATATGCTTTTCAACAACTGTTTTATAAGTATTATGTCTTCTCATTTCCAACACTAATGATACTCCAAAGATGATACGTGTATTTGCACTTTTTCTTTTTCTTACATGTAATTTTAAACCAATGTTTTCTATAGGATTTAGTTTGTTATACTCTTCTACAAACTGTTGCATAGAGCTTTGTAAACAATCATTTAATATATCATGTAACCTAATACCCTGAATGAACTCTACCCACTTTTCTTCTTTTGTCTGCTCTTTTAATAGTCCTGCCTTATCTGCAATTTCTATTAACTTATCAATAGGAAGTTTATCCTGCTCTGTTACTTCTCTATTAAAGTCTGTAATATCTTTATCTTGCGCTTTTGCAGCTGCTTCCTCTAAAGCTTCATCAAAAGCTTTTTTTCCTTCTGCACTCGTTATAATAGTGTAGTCACCTTTTTCTTTAGCTATATCTAAAAAGGAAGAAAGATACTCACTACTATATTTCTCAGTTTGTGGAGGTGCTGCATGTCCATTAACTTCTGGAGATTCTTCTTCTAAAACCTTAGTATAGTCAGTACTATAATAACGAAGTGGAGATTCGTCATCTTTCTTAACTACTTTTGCTATTTTGTATTTTTTTGGTATGCTCTTTGCCATATATCTAATCTTTAAATTTTGTTACGTATACACTACTAGGTCTTTCTACTAATTTAAATTCACTATCTTCTACTATATCTGTTAGCTTAGTTTTTCTATTAAAGTTACCCCACTTGTATCCCTGCTTAGGATTACCTAAGTGGTCTAGGTACTTCATTCTTTCTAAAGCTATCAAACTAGGTGCTTTAAATCTTAATTTCCTTATTCTCTTTTTAGGTATATTAGGATTACCATCATACACTTCACTAGTTATTCTTTGTCTAGCATAGTCTTTCTTTTCTGCATTTGTAAGAATTTTAGAGGGAGCTTCCCAATCATTTACACTATCATCTGCTAACATATTAGTTTTTGCGTTTTAGTTTGTTTTTCTATATTACCTTCTAACTTGTACTGTATCAATATACATAGGTTATTTAAATCATCAGTAGAAGGTTCTCGATTTAACGTTCTTCTTAATAATTCATGTACCTGATTAGATTTAGGATTATTAGTATTAAATACTTGATCCATAAATATATTTAATATAATCTCAATTAGAGCAGGACTCATATTTTTTTTATAGAACTCTCTATACTTATCTATCTCTTCTTGTACTCTTTGTATATATACAAAGAAACTTTCATTGTTTTTTGTACCAAAGTCAAAATTAGGTTGATATTCCGCTACTTGCTTATTCACATCTTAGGTGTTAAGTACGCATTAAAACTTTTTATAAATTCATCTGAATTACTTACTTTATCGTAGTAAACATTAGTTTCTGCTATATCAGTAGTTGAGTGCTTTGCTGATACTATAGAGACTTGTTTGTACACAACACCTAAAATAGAATTTGTATTAGTAACACCTACTAATATTTTAAATCCTTCTTTTTGTTTGTGTGTTACAAATATCTTGTTCATTTCTAACTGTGCTTCTTCTCTAGACATACTTTAGTAATTTTTTTTGTATACACTATCTGGAGGAAAATCAGGAATTTTAGGTCCTATACAATCTATAAATACAAGAGGTTTTCCCGAGCCTACTATTATATTTGAAAATATATTACCTGCTTCGTCTATAAAAAACCTATTCATTGCTTCCGGTATAGCTATAGGTTTAAGTTTTCCTACTTGCTGTACTGTTGCCGCTTCTTTCTCCCTTTTTTCTTTTCTATATGCTTCTTCCATCTGTGCATCTGTAATAGATAACTCTTCGTAATTTTCTAGTACTTCTGAAAATGCTGCGTTATTTTCCCATGACTTTTTTTCTACTGGTATAGCCTCTTCCATAGAAACATGATTCATAGGTACTCCTTTTAATATTCTTTTTAAGTCTGTAAATGTAACCATTTCAGAACTATGTTCCGAAGCAAAGGTTATAAGACCGGGATTACTTCCCATAGCGATGTTAACACATGATATTAACACTCTTGCTTCTGCATCTGTTATAACTCCTATATTTATCATACTTGTTGTTGGTTATACTTTTTATTTAATATTTCTGCTGTACCATACTTATCATTTGACTTCCATGTTATATATCTAAAGTGTGATATTTTTAACCCCATTAATTTTTGACACTCTTGATATATCCAAAGTTTATGTAGTTTTTCTTTCTTGGCTGTTTCTAGTATACCATCAATAATATCAAAGCTAAGATCATCTCTTCTAAGTAAAGTAAAGAAAGCTATTATTCTAGCATCTTCAATTTCAGTAGCTGATAGATTAGTAACACGTTCTTCTGGTGTGCGTTCGTTTCTATAAACTGGAGGTGCAGGATTCTTATAACCATTTACTATATTACCAATAGGAAATAATGATTTACCCTCTACTATGTAATCATACTCTCCCTTCATCAAAGTAAACTTCTCGTGACTACCTCCAACATCAGGGTGCAAAACTTTAGCAAGAGTTTTATACTTATCTTTAACTTCTTGCACCGTTGCTGCGCCAATAAAATAATTATACTTCATATTAATTAAAATTAAACAATTTTCTATCTTCTATCCACAATTTATACAAACTCCATAAATCGTTTGCATTTTCATAACTTTCCACAACTATATAGTTTCCTTTTGCAGTTACTATATTTACCTTATCTCTTGTATCATTAGGAATTAACCAATTGTGTATAAACTCTTCTATAACACGAATATCTTCCCATCTTATTGATACTCTACCATTCAAAATCTTTGTAACTTTTTTATTATCTTGTTCAGGTTCTTGTACTATCACTAATACTATTAATTGTAAAGGTATTCTAAAGTCTATTGCCTCCATAATACATTTGGATTAACCCAATAAATATCAGCTTTTTCTGACTTTGCTAAAACATTAAATTTAATAAGATTTCTAATACCTCTTCTAATTCTTGTAGAGTAAGTTTCATTAACCTCTTTAAATTCAGTCTGGCAAACTGTTCTTACAGTAATAAGACACCAATCACTATATAGATGTTTGCTTACATAATTTAGCATAAATCTACCATTGTCACTAAGTGCCATCACTTTATCTAACTCACCTATTACAACTACATTTTCCTTTTTAACTATTTTAAAAGGTCTACTTCCTAATACATCTGATACATTTAACTCTTCCATATATTTTTATATAGACAAATATAGTCTTTTTTTGATTTCCAAATAAGGAATCACTTATTTATATTTAAAAAAAAGCCAACTTTCGCTGGCTTATGAAGAAATGACTGGGAGAGATAGGGTTAGCTATAGATAACGTAGTTATACAATAACATAGTAACAGAGAATATAGCAAGTATGCCTTTGAAACAGAACCATACGAAAGAAGGTAACAGTCTTAACTGTATCTGATCTAATACAGAAATTCTTCCTCTAAATAATTCTTCCTTAAATATCTGGTATAAACTTCTTGAATCTAGCTCACCAATATAATAAAACTTCTTTCCTCTTATCACACTAAGTAACCAATCAAACAAGAACCAATAAATAGGAACTAAGTTTAAACTATGATAAAACCAAGTAACATAATCTCTATCATACACTATAGTCATTCCCATAATAGCTCTAACTATCCACAATAGCTTATGATTTGGTATCTTACCTTCTTCCTCTATATATATAAAGTTAAATAGTAGATCTACCGTAATCACTACTAGTATACACGTCAATTGCATTTGTCCTATATTCATATTACTATCATTTCTTTATAAGCAGTCTCAATTGGGCATACCTCACCAATACCCAACCATCTATCCTTTTCCTCTCTCTACCTCTTCTGTTCTCATCTTCTTCCTCTTCCTTCTCTCGTTCCTCACATCTCTTTCTGTTTCCTCGATCTCGGTGTGTTCTGTCTGCGACGCATCTCAACTGTCTTACTTTTGCTCCGAGACTACGCAAAAGTAAGGCGTCAGAGGATACCAAACAAGAGAAATCGTATATAAATAAAAAGATACCTAGAAAAGCGAAAAATAGGGCTAAAAGGACGAAAGGAGTACTTTCATCTTTTGCTCTAGTATACACTTGACTAGTATATGGCACATCCACACACAATCTAAAAAAAATTTTAAAAAAAATTATGTATATATTTACGATTTAGTACCTCCCCCACACTATACCGCCACCCAAACTTCGGAGAGAGACAGACCGTCATAACAATCTCCACCAAATAAATCGTCAACCAACCAAAATAATCGTCACTATGAACACAGAACTAATCCTAGGAAGTAAATCCGTCAATAAAGACGGAAGAGATCTCGTCCTTGTTACTACAGCATCAGGGAAGAACATCTGGGTAAACAAAGCCGAACATGATGCATCAGCTGAAACCATCAGCTATGCTGCGGAGAAAGCAGGTCAATCGTGGACTAACGCGAAGACTGGTGCTACCGGTATCAGGAAGGTCGATACTAACACCTTCAAATGTTTCGGTAAGCAAATCGTCAAGAAAAGTTCTACCACCGAACTATTCGACTATTTGATCTCCAAAGGCATCACACCAACATTCAGTACTAACTAGCCTTATTGGCTACGCTCGCTACGCATGTTGCTCTAGCATACACGATTACACTAGCAATAGTGTAATTGTGTTTGTTTTTGTGTTAAATAGATTGGACATTTTCAATAAAACAGTATCATTTGTATATAAATAGATCAAAACAGTATCATTTGTATGATTATTCAATGAATTTTAGCAATAAAATTAGTTTATTGATTGATTCGCGTGTTTGATTGTGTACCTGCATTTCCATCTGTTATTGTGCATTTCTATCCCTCTTTGTCTATTTTTGTCTGTTTGCATCTGTTATTGTGTGTCATTGTATGTTTCGATTTCTTTCGTTATCCTGAAACATCTCCATTATTACCATTACGTTGTTTTTAACAACTCCCTGTATATATTAGCAATCTTTCAACACTTTACTCTCAATTTAACCAAAAACCAACTATGAAACTCTACGCTATCATTGTACTAGTTACTCTAACTATCGTGAACATTCTTACGACATTCATCTACTATAAAGGAAATGTACAACCTAATTTATGGGTTCTTGTCATATTTAATCTTGTTGTAGTGCCTGTAATTGTACTAATTCTAGTACAGATTAATGAAATACATAAGCTAAACCAACAAGAAACTAAACAAAACCTCAACTAATATGAAATATAAACACATATTAAACGGCAAGCTATTATTTGAAACTAATGATGCTTCAGAATTTTTTAGCTATTTAATGGATAAAGAAACCAGTCAAGCTAAACACTCTGTATTATTTAACTTATTAGACAAATCTAATGGTTATGTATGTAACATGGTTAGCGCTTCTAGACCTAAAACTTTAAATGGTTGGATTGATGCAGGAGCAAATGCTTATGATGAAGCATTACTTAGATGGGGAAACAATGCATAAGTCTGATCTTGTAAAATAAAAACATAAAGGGTGAAATGCCCTTATTTTATATACTAAACAAAATCTCAATTAATATGAAAACTACATATACAAGAGAAGAAGTGGAACAGATATTAGTATCAATGTTTGTTTATTCCTCAGCTAATTTTAATCAAGGTTTACTAAGTGTTGATGGGCGTAATTTTGGAGAACAAGCTACAACTGTAATAGAAGCATATGAATCTATTATTGACACCAACAAATCCATATTAGCTATGCTTTCCTTACTTAAAAAGGGTACGTCTAATTAACCAACTAGTTATGGAAAATACAAGACCAACAAAACAAGAAGCTCGTAAATGGGCAAAAGCATTAAGATCTGGTAAGTACAAACAAACTACAGGTATTATGCATAATGCATATGGATATTGTCCTCTTGGAGTAGCATGTGATCTATTTATACCAAGGGAACGTCTAGAATTAACTAAAAGTGGTTTTATTCGTGGTTATTCTCCAGAGTGTTATCAATTCTTTGCTCCTTCGTGGCTGCAAGTAATCAGATATACCGAATTTAACCTTGAGGTAGTAGAGTTTATTTTTGCAGATTTAACTATTCCATGTTTAAATGATGATGAGGGATACACCTTCGACATGATCGCAGATATTATTGAACTAGAATTTATACACTTTGAAACAGACTAAATTAACTACTATGAACATGTCAAAACGATTTATCTTTGCTCAAATAAGCATTGCACACACCTTTATAGGTGCTTTCTACATGCATAACAATTAAACTAAATAAATAAACAAAACAAACTATGGAAATCACCGTATTTATCCGTGGAGTAGCTCATACTGCTCTTGTTATCTCGGGATTAGCTACTCTTCTTGATTAACATCATGAAGAAGAAACTAATCTTCGTTCTAATTATTGCATTATATTCTTTTGCAATTTTTATGTTAAACTCTTGTGCATCTGCTTATTCTACTTGTCCAACTTATTCTGGAACAGGTTATTACAGATCACATTAACTATTCCTTTCAGGATTAGTCTCTGTCTCAAGTTATAATGTTAATCTATACGCACTATCTTGTGTAGTACCATTAACTATATATAACTTGAGACTTTTCTACTAGACACTAGACAATCAAACTACATATACTTTAAATAATATCAGCGTGACATTAGAACAACAAGTACACAGTAATGACGTTAAGTTAAGAAAAGCATTGGATCGGATTCAAGTTCTTGAAGAAGCTATGGCTAAATTGGTAGCTATAGAAACTGATAGACTATTAGCAGTTAAAGCATTTTCTGATTTTGAAGCACTGAGAGACGAAGCAAGCTCTCAAACAGGACACGACATGTAAATTCTAGCTAAACATGGAAACTACAACAAATTAAATTATAAAGAAATGGATAAAGTATATTGGATAAATAAAAGTGGTGAATCTGTAGATATAAATACCATGGACATAGATCATCTGCGCAACACGTTAAAAATGATTGTTAGAGCTAGATTGCAAGCAGCAAGTGACAAGCTTTCAAAAAAATATCCAGCAACACCCAAAGAATCTTTTAAAACATCTTGGGATAGTGAAAGGTTTATGCAGAATGATAACAACTAATAAAATTAAACATGGAGAAGATAACAAAAATAGAAACATTCAAACAGATCAAAGAAATCATAGAACCTATACCAGAGGATCAATTTTGTGTAGGTGCATACGACAATTTCAGAGGACAATGCTGTTTTTTAGGACACATACAAAAGTATATATCAGGAGATGCTTGTGTAAATTTGGGAGGTTTTGGTGCTAGGGAATTAACTAGAACATTCTTACTAGAAGTTCATAATAGAAACACAGATGGTGCTGAAGTTAACAACGGTCCTTACATAAATGGTTATACAGAGCCAATCATCAAAGATCGTTTGATGCACATGATTGAGGACGGTATTAAATGGGAAGAAAGTAAATAAAGCATTAAAAACTTAAACTCTTGTCCAATTGCAGGGACATCACAGGGCGTAATGGCAACAGGTGTAAAATACTTAGAAAGCTTTAAGTAGTGGTTCGGAAATAAATCAAGGGTTGCAACCTTGCAAGAGTTTATTATGGTTGTAAGATGAGTATAATGGCGGGTTGGTTTCGTCCTCCTATTTAACGATAGGTTTCTAGCATTGGTTCGAGTCCAATATCTTACACAAGTGTATTATTAACAATTTAACAACAAAACTATGAAAACTAAAACATTAAATGTAGTGATGATTGCTACTAATACTAAAACTAATTTACTATTAAGTGCTTTTAATACATTATTTTTATCTCCTCCGATGGAAGTTAAAAATACTGACAAATATCAATGTTTGTGCTTTACAAGCAATGATAAATTTGAAGAAAATGACTGGGTAACAGATGGTAAAACAATATCTCAAGTTATTTATCTTACTCCAGATGATCCTGATATGTACGTGCATAAAAAGATAGAAGCTACAACACATTCTAAGCTAATTAATGATGGTTTTAGAAGTGATACAAAAGTTTTAATGCCTTCTATATCACAAGCATTTGTAGAATCTTACATCAAAGCATACAATCAAAAAACTATTATAGAAACAGTTGATGTTGAGATGGAAGAGTATACAAAAAATGTAAGCGATAAAGGTATTGATATAAGTCTTACTGATATTAGAATCAAAACTAATTCAGAAAATGAAGTTATTATTGCTTCTCAACTTGTTGAAGCTAATGAAGCTAAAGAAGAGGAAAGTCCAAAATACGTAATGGAATTATTTTATATAGAAAACGATAATATGATTCAAGAATGGTCTAGTAATAGACAGTTAATTCTTAAGTATACTAAGTGGCTATCTAGAAATAATTACAAAATTATTAAAGTTAATTAGAACATTAGAATTGATCTTGCTTGTAATAAACAGTAACATAGCGCAAAGCCTTTGTTACAATCTGCTAAAAGATGTTGTTTATTATAAGGTATTATAACTTCTGGAAAGGGTTACTAATAGATAAGTTATGGTGAGGTAAAATTCCTCTTAATATATAGCTTTAGCAACTACCAAGATTAATTTTATAAATATTGCCCACAACTCATTGTAGGTATAGCATTTATATAATATAGATTAGCCGACGAGACAGTGCTATGAAGGCTTATAAAAATGTGAAACTACCTGATTAAGATGATGCTGTCGCTGCCGTCCCAGAAATGGGCTAGGAAATAACGGTACCCAAAGTTAGTAGATTTATCTACAAAACTTCAGAGGATGTGCAGGTAATCAGTTCCCAAAGAATGAGCAATTGTAGTAACGAGGTAAGACAAACCTAAAGATATTGAGATGATGGATTGCTCAATTATAAACTTTAGAGAGGTAGTTTATATCTATTACAATTGAGTGCAACGGGTAAAATAACGTACTAGGGAACAATAAATCTGAAATCTTATTGCGTGATTTAATAGATCAGTTGCAATAGGTGACAGCTAGTACTTATTTTTACACAACAACCTAAATAGTAAATTTTATGAGTGTACACATTTTATCTAAAGTAGAAGAGGTTAAAAGCCAGTTGATACAAGGACAAAACTATCTAGTGCCTTGTCTTGTTAAAACAGAGGATAAGATGCTTTACATTACTCCCATTATAAATCATCCTCATACAGATACGGAAAATGGACAAGATTACATTCATTACCATGTGGATTACAGATTTGTAAAGCATCAATCTAATGGTGTTTTTCCATTTGTCATAAATAATCACTCTCAACATCATTTTGTTAAAGATATTAGAGTACAAGAAAAAATACATGGTGAATTAGAGTATTTTGTACTACCTTTGATAAATGAAGATTTTGCAGGTATAACACCTGTTAGCTTTATCTTAAATAGCAAGTTAAAACATAAGTGTATACACCAAGGTAAGTGTCCACACAAAGGTTATGATCTATCGCAAGTAAAAGCTGTTGATGGTACAATAACCTGTCCTTTACATGGATTGAGATTCGATTCCATTACTGGATCTGTTCTAAATTTACCCAACAAACAACCTAAAATAAACTTAAAACAATAAAACTATGAAAGAAAACAAAGAAATTATGCAATTTGTAGTACTTTTACTTGCTTCATTCGCGATAGCAATAGGATACTATATGTACAGCAACTGATATGAAACTCTTTAACGTACAAGAGTACTACAACAAGAGACATATCAGTACAATAGCATGGCAACTTCCTTATCCATTAGCAAGAGCTGTGAAGAGACGAGAAGAAATTAATCCTAAATATCCAAAAGGTACTTACTTTAAACTAGTATAAACTATGGATGCAGTAGATTTAAAAGTGATACCATTTGAAAGAGATTATAATGGTAACACACAGAACAGACCAAAAGAATATGGTACTTATTTAGTTATTCGTAAAGACGGTAAAATGCCGCAAAAAGAAGTATGGAATAATACAGGATGGGCATACAACCATAACATTATAACCCATTTTTACTTACCTAAACTAAAGTAAACATTGACTTTAAAACTATTGATAAGTGTGCAGGGCTGTTAACCTTGTTCACTTCCAATTTGAGAATTAATCTCCGGTAGATTACAATACCACAATTTAGACGGGATTTGATGATTTGGATAGATAGTTTTTTATTATTAAAACAAGGAGTTGCGCGATGACATTCAAGATTAGTAGCAAGACCTAATCAACGTGTAGATACTACTCAGGGGTTTAGCCAAAAGTAGAGTAACGGTAAATAGAGTAGTCCATAGTATTGGTTCATACTAGGAGAACACAAACAGCGTTCTTTGTTTTATATTTCTTATACAATATAGCTGTGATCTTCGATGATACATAAGAAACTCACAGGTGGTATAGGGCTAACATCAAGAGTAATTATCTTGGTTAAGTGTGGAAACACTACAGATGACAGAATTGGTTTTGTGATAAACCATCAAAGTATGTCTGCCCTATATCTTCCTCAACATTAAAAATTAACTTTAAATACAATAATATGGCAATCTGGAAAAATGGAGAACTAGTTCCACATTCGTATGAAAAAACGATAGTTGCAAGCACTAGTAATAGTGGCTTATTAATATGGTTAGAAGGTACAAATACCAAATTATCATTCCATAAAGAACGTAGAGGTAATAAACATTATATTATCAATTCTGAGTTTGGTATTTGCGGTGGAGCAATTAATACTAATGATGGTATAAGACTAACTAAAGAGCACTTACTGGAAATAGCCAGTAAGATGAAAGAAGGTGCTACGCTAAATATAGCTGCTGGTAAAATGTGCATAACTAAAAAAGACTTACTTTACTCTAATCAAGAAACAACAGTTGAAGAGGAGTTTGATAAGGATAATGACATGGTGCAAATAGGTCCAAACTCGTTTGCCCCATCAAATCATGTTAAAACACTTAAAAGATAAAATAATATGCAAAGCTACGAGATAGAATCAAAACTTAATCACAAAGCAGATAAGTACGAACTGACTGCACTTAGAGATGAAATTAGTAATCTTAAACGTGATTTAATAGAGGCAGAGAAGAAGCAATCACATTTAAGTGCTATCAATAGTAATAGATACACAGTTTTAGAAAGATTATTTACACTACTTGCTGAACACCCTTCTTTTACAGAAGAATCAAGTGAGTTTTACAATTTAAGAGGACAGTTATGAAATATTTTATAGATACAGAGTTTCTTGAAAGAACACAAGAACGTCCTTTAATACTTAAAGGAAGATTAGGAAATTGGATGGTTGGTTATCCAAAACCTACTATAGATTTAATTTCTATTGGTATTGTAGCAGAAGATGGTAGAGAATACTATGCTATCAGTAAAGACTTTAACTTAAAAGAAGCATGGAGTAGAAATGCTTTTAAAAAAGAATATCCAGACGATACAGAAGAAGGAGCAATAAGCAGAAAAGTTTATTGGATTAGAGAGAATGTGTTGAAACCTATATATTATGAATTATGTTTAAAAGATGAACGTAAATTATGTAAAGGAAACAACCCTCTAAATTTTTCATACAAATCATTAAAATCACTAATCGCTAAATACGGTAAAACAAATAAGCAAATAGCTGAGGAAGTTAAAGAGTTTGTAAATCCAAATATAAAAGATTTAATATCAAAATTTACAAGAGCAGATTCTTGGAGCAGTACTTTCTACCCGAATGAATTTAGTTATATTAATCAACACAATACTTTTGTGCCTACACACAGATTTGGTAGTGGTCAAAACGGAGATAATTTAAATAAATTATTCAACCAACCTGAATTTTACGCTTACTATGCAGATTACGATTGGGTAGTATTTTGTTGGTTGTTTGGTAAAATGGTAGATTTACCAAAAGGATTTCCAATGTATTGCAATGATTTGAAACAAACTTTAGATGAAAAGCAATTTAAATGGGCGATTTTATCAGAAGAACAAAGACTTGATAGTTGTATGAAAGAAAAAAGATTTAGTGTTGAAATAAATTTAAAGTCTTTATCTGATTACCCTAAACAAACCAATGAACATAACGCATTATCAGATGCACAATTTAATTTTGAGTTATATAAATTCTTACAACAGCTATGAAACAAGTAACATATAGTAAAGCATTTAATAGAGATGTTAGATGGTATTTCAAAATGAGGCATTTGATGAAGTTTGCTGGTGATCATGATTATAGTAGAAAAGAGGTTATTATCTATAGAGACGATATAGAATTTAATAGAGTTCCTTGGAAAACGTTTAAAGAAGCACACCCTACTATCTGCGGGGATCATGGAGTAACAAAATGCTTCAATGGTGAATTTCACAATTACAAACTTATAACTCATAGCGAACCATTAATTGTATTTGATAAAGAAGGTGTTGATGGTATTGAAGCTTTTTATAATATAGATTCTAGAGGTATAGTTCTACCTACAAAACATAGTACTATGTTAGAAACACTATTAAGAACTAAAGCATCAGTTAATCTTCATATAAAGATGTATGCGGAAGATTTAGCTACACAAAATTGGAATAAGCTAGAGATGAGAGCTTTGTGCATAAAGTTTAAAGCACCTTCATGGTTTAGAGAAGCAATTGAAAACCAGAGAATAAAAATCATGAACTAATAAAAACTTTAATTATGATACCAACAGCATCAAAAATATTAAAAGAATGGGGAATTGTCAATGAAATAGATGGTTCTGATTTATCTGGAGCTATTGAAGCAATGATTGAATTTGCTAAACTTCATTGTGCAGAACAAGCAAGAGTTATTAATGAGAAAGTTTGTTTACTAAAACAAAGTGATTGGGGAACTTATGAAAATATTGATCCTTCATCAAAACCTGATTTTTCTTTAGTAGATATAGTAAATATAAACAGGTATGGTCACGGAGATTGTACTTATAATATAATTACAGTAAGCAAAGATTCAATATTAAACGCATACCCACTTGATAACATAAAATGATGAATATAGATATAGCAAAAATAAAAATAGGTGATACGGTATGTTATCAACCAACTCATTTTAAAGAAGATGAATGGGAAAATGGTATGGTAAAAGAAATTCCTGACCATACTACTACTGCTTTAAGAGTAGTTTATAATTGCGGTGGTAATTGGAAGGACTTTAAAAATTATACAAGTGCTTTGACAGATTTATCAGACTTAAAATTAGGTTGGAAACACTAAATATATGAAATATAAAATAATAACAACACCACAAGGTAAAATGATAGTAGATGAGTCTGCTGAAATAAAAGAAGGTGATGCCTACGTACACACTGCGGTAGAACATAATTTTCCTAAAGAAAGGTATTATAACATATGTATTTGTCATAAACCCTACAGGAAAATTGATGGAGGAACTGAATATTTTGTTGACGGCATGTTTGCAAAGGATTGTTTTAAGATAGTCGTTTCGATAGACTTTTCACTTGACAAAGATATACCAATGGTTATTGTGGAGGAGGAGGTTGATGTTGCTGCGAATAATAATTTTAAAAATAGTAAGTTTTCTAGTGAAGCCTATAAAGAATTGGCTTACTTAGATTTCAAATCTGGCTACAAAGCAGCACAACAAAAAGGAGTTTATTCGGAAGAGCAATTGAGGAAAGCTTTCCAATGTGGACAACAATGGGTGCATGATGTTAACCATGATATAGAACCTGAAAATCTTAATCAATTTATAGAATTTCAAAAACAAGATAACATTGAGTTGGAGATGAAAGCAGAGTGCTGTAAAAAGTACACTTCGTGCAATACTAATTGTAGATATGATAAGGACACAGTATGGAAAATCAAAACAACCAGAATTGATGGTCAGTTAATGGCTTATATTAAACATTAACATTATAAAGAGCTATAAACTTGTATATCTTGTTAGTTTTTAGTATATTTACAAAAATATGGGGGTGACTGGAATTGATTGCAGTTGCTAGTTAGTACGATCAAGCATAGGGAAGGATGCTATACCTATTCAAAATATACATTCAACAATAATTGACATGTTTATTAACAAGCTTGGAGTATCTCAAGGAGAAACTCTTGGCAACCGTCAAGATGCAGTAGTTCGTTCTTTTGTACCAGTGATGGAACAAGAGTTAGAGCTTGCAGCATAATAAGTTAACTCACTTATATCAATAAAAGAGTAAAAAGTTTGTTAGAACTTAAAACTAATTGGTGGAGTTGCAGAAATGTAGCCTAGAGTTGTAGGACTTAAACCTACTAAGCTTGTAAATAAATTGTAGTAGTTAGAATTGTAAGACGGGAGTTCGAGTCTCCCCACCTCCACATTTGCGCCCTTAGCTCAGTTGGTTAGAGCGATAGACTCATAATCTATAGGTCGCTGGATCATACCCAGCAGGGCACACTAAAATCTATAGCGTTCTTTTACAATGCATTAATTAGTAGTACTGTTGTAGATCAGTACTTAACTTAAACAAATTAAGATGGTTAAATTATGTCTAGTTCTATGTTTATTTTATTGCAGTAGTTATTCACAAGATCATGGAATTGATCTTGCTATAATAGCTATGATTGAGTCTAGTAACAATCCACTAGCTCATAACAAATACGATGGCGGAAGTAGAGGATTGTATCAAATTAATCCTATTTGTTTAAAGGATTACAACATTCAGATGAGTACGAAGCATACTCTAGATGATTTGTTTAATCCTGATTTAAACAAAAGAATAGCTAAATGGATGTTTGAGGTGCGTATTCCACAGTACCTCAACAGGCTAGGTCTACCTTTATCTTTAGATAACAAAATAATAGCATATAATGCTGGTATTTTATATCTATCAAAGAAGAAGACTATTCCAAAAACTACTTTAGATTATATATCTAAGTATAAAAAACTAAAACAGCCTAAAGATTTATCTAAGGTTAGTTTATAATATACATTTTCATTGTTGAAAGAGGAGCTGGATTTTATGAGAGTTGTGTCGTCTGGAAAGATTACAGAAGGTGTAATTTAATTAATACCGCGAGATAAATACTTTCTAGATTAGTGTATATTGGCAGCATTGATTTGCGTTTAGTCTTGAAAAAGGCTAATACTATTAAATAGCTTTCAATTCTTCGTAGTGGTTGGTATTGATATGTTGTATTTAAATTGTGCGATTTGTAGGAGACATACCTACAAGTAATAAAAAACTTAAACCTAAACTTAAAATGATGTACTTTATTATTTATATGTGTATTGTTCTTATAGGAACTTGTATTGTCTTATTTAGAAGGTACTACAAAATTAGGAAGAGATCAAAAGACGGACTTGATATATACTTAACTCTTATGGAAGCAAAATATGAAAACTATGGCTTTTTCGAGAGAGTTAATATAATAGCTAGAAAGTATGAATTGGCTCAATCACATGCTTATCAACTAGTTGAGAATGAGGTTAATGGTGACCTATCTGAATTTAAATACCTAAAATCATGAATATATTTGTAACAGATGTAGATCCAGTTAAATCTGCTATTAACTTGGATGATAAACGAGTTAGACACATGCCAAAAGAGTGTGTAGAAATGTTAGCTATTTATATACACTTTGTTACAAATCAATGGTTGATTAAATTTCCTTTATGGGGTGGAGAAGATAGAGCTGATGTAAATTTTCTTTACAATCATCCATGTAGTAGATGGATTAGAAAAGACAAACGTAACATGCAATGGTTGTACAAACATACTCTTGCACTTTTAGAAGAGTGGGAACATAGATTTGATGGTGTAAATCCTATAATAGCAGAATTTTCTATTGTAGCTGAATTTTTAGATTCTCATTTACAAGATACTTGTGAATTACCAGTTAAATTTCAAAATTCTTCTTTGAACAAAAACATACCAGTTATAGATGCTTATAGAGAAACGATGATGCATAAGTGGTTTGTTACTGATAAAATCAAACCTGTTAGATGGAGTAAGAGAAATCCACCTACTTGGATACATACACAACAAAACTTAGAATTATGAGCAGTATAAAAAGACAAATAGATGAGTTGTTTGAAGAAGCAGCTGCATACGCTAGAGTTAAAGACAACAATGGTTATGTTAAAGATGAAGTTAAATCATTTATTAGACAGGCTCTAGTAATTGGATTTAATCAGTCTTCTTTAGCATTTAACAAAGAATTAGAATTTAAATTAAGTAACGAAATAATTAACAATTTAACAGAAGAAATTTTATGAAGAAATTAATGGTATTGATAAGTATGGTACTAATGATGGTACTAATGAGTTTTACAAATGTTTCTGATCCTTATTGTACGGGTTGGAGTGATGGCTACGAAGCTGGTTATTGTTATAAAAGACCAGTTTGTGCATCTCCACCTGCTCCTCTTTGTCCGGGGCTTTATTTGGCTATGGAAAAAGATGCATATAGAGAAGGATATGGTGCAGGTTTTGTAAGAGGTGTAAAAGATCATAGATAGTACATAAGTAAATACTTATGTTACAAGACATAGATTCCGAGTCATAGTGGAGTTTATATTTGGGGGTTTTAGAGGAAGGGGTGGTTCCCTTCCTCTTTTTTAATTAAATTACTTATGGAAAAAGATTACGGGTACATGAAAAGTTCGGGAGAAGATAAGCGATATATTATGGATCGTTTAGACCGTTCATACGTACATAAAACATTATTTATTATATTTATCATAGTAGTGTTATACCTAATGACAGCTATACTAGAAGCAAACTGGGATTCATTTGATTGGAGTCCTATTGGAACTAGTGTATTTTATATCTTGGGTGTAATTCTTATGTCTATGGTAGCATTACAAAAAAATTAACGTATTTCGCGGATACGTTATAAAAGACGGTGTAAAAACCGATTTGGAAGTAGAACTATTAAAAACTATTTAAAAAACAATTTTATGAAACAATTAACAATTATCGCAGTTGGTCCAACATTAACTGCAACAGATGGTCGTATGTATTTCAATGTAGATTTTTCTGCTGGGTTTGGTCAGAAAAAAGTTAGCAGATTGTTCTGGGAACAGTACAAGCGTGATGCTAAAACTGGTTTACCTACCGAAGCAAAGTCTTGGGAACGTGGTTCTCCAGAGCAAGCAACTGCTTTGATGCTAAGCGGTGGTACTGTAGAAGGTGAGAAAGTAACTCGTAAAGTTGCTCCTTATGTTATCGGAGAAAATACAGTTGATAGCTATTCAACTCTTTTGTTTCCCGGTGAAAATATTGTATCTGTTTTTGCAGCAGCAAAACATAACATTATTGATGAAGAGACTGGTGAAATCCTAGGTAAGCAAAAAGCTATCTTGGCATCTGCTAAAGATGCTGTAGCTGTACCTTCAAAGGATATTGCTTTCTAAATTAATTAAGTAAGCTAGAGAAATCTAGCTTACTTTTTATTTTTTATGCTTTTCATTATAAAACTACTACCTATGACTGATCAGAATTTTAATTACATGTGGAAAGATGGTGATGGAACATTTCTTGACATGAGGACAATGGATCCTAAGCATTTACAAGCTGCACATACACATGCGTGTGTAAAAGAGTACAGCTATCATCAAAAAACAGGATTTTTTAGTGATCTTCGAGATCAACTAGAAGAGATTGCAGAAAATAGAGATATTTTACTTAACTATCCTGATGAAACTCATCCTAGTCCTAAGTGGAATAACTATTTTTGCGCTATTAGAAAAGCTAGAGGAATTACTCCTACCGTTTTAGTAAGAAAAATACCCCTAGCTACTTATTATGGATTAAAAGAGGTAAATGTTTTTACTGATAAGATGTAATGCATTTCCAATTTCTTTCAAAGCAGACTGTTTTAAGGGCAATTCTTTACGAACTTGTCCTAAAACAGCTTGTTTTGCTTGTTCGTTAGGCTTGATTGGCTCGTGTTTCATATTTGTTATTGTTTATGATACAAATATAGGCATATTTTCAATATTTACAAATCAAAGTGATACAAATTATGATTTACTTTATAACTAAACGAAAAGATCACGATCCTTTAATCTATAGAAGTGCTAAGATAACAGTATTGACGGCTTTAGATAAAATGGCTGAAATGCTAGTTAATCTTTATCTAGGCTTCGATGTTGAGGCTAATGGCAAAAGATTCTTTCAAACTGAATTACTTCTCATACAGCTTGGTAATAAGGAAAATCAAATAGTTGTTGATTTTACCGAACCAGACCATTTAAAAGGATGGAGACAGGAAGTAGTTGATACTTTTAACCAAAAAATTTTACCGTCTCACGTATTCGTAGGGCATAACTTAAAGTACGACAAAAACGTATGTACTCCTTATGGGTTCAAGTTACCTACAATTAATGACACAATGATAGCCGAACAGCGATTGTGTATGGGTACTGGATTACCAGCTAATTATAAAGATACCTACGAAAGACGTTTGAATAAGTTCTTTCCAGAAAACAAAGAGACAAGAATAGATTTTATATCTATGACAAAGAACTCTACAATGTTGCTAAAGCATATAATGTATGCTGGTGAAGATGCTGCTGATACTATTGATATATTAGAAATACAGAAAAAGCTATTAATAGAGTATAAACAAGCGTGGTTTACTAAAAATGTTGAATTTCCTTTAGTCTCTTTACTTAGTGAAATTGAGTTAACTGGGATGGATTTGGATAAGAAAGTCTGGAAAGCTCTTATCAAGAAGAAAAAAGATGCTAAGTTTCAATCAGAGTTAGCTATGGATGAAATAGTTAGAACTTTAGGACAGGGAAATCAAAAGCTGATTGGTGGAAAGTACACTAATCAACGTAAGATACAAATAAGTGTACAAGAAGACTTATTTGGTGCAGATCCTGTAATTTTACAAAACAAAAACACAAATAATATAAATTACGCTTCTGGTGCAATAGTATTAGATGTTATAGATAGATTAAAATTACCAAAGCCTACAGTATTAGAACTTAGTGGTGAAACATTTAAGTTAGAAGAAAAAGATTCAATGAGTGAAGGTGCAATTCAAACATACTTATTGGAATACCCAACAACACCCATAAAGTCCTTTCTCAATAAGCTATTGGAGTATAAAGGATTAAGTAAATTTATATCTTATTACGGAGATAAGTTTTTACAGGCTGTTATATACAGAAACAATAAATACGAAATAGGTTTT
>Ga0105045_10001472_pt1 | contig 19244 bp, 13 predicted proteins | sample MAT02_FD_78089 | JGI IMG/M metagenome (GOLD analysis project Ga0105045, IMG submission 78089) | Freshwater microbial communities from Lake Fryxell liftoff mats and glacier meltwater in Antarctica - MAT-02 (megahit assembly) | ecosystem: Environmental > Aquatic > Freshwater > Ice > Liftoff... | reverse complement strand
AGCATTTTCCTTGAGGGATTCGCTCGCCCGTTCAAAGGTGTTCGCCTAATCCTCAAACATTTGGTTCGCCGATTCCGTGAACTTGGCGGCGAATTGAAACTGAGAAGCGGTGTCTCCAAAATCTGCGTCGACAACAATCGAGCCGTCGGCGTGGAGCTCGAAAACGGAACCATTCTGACGGCCAAACGGATTCTTTCCAGCGCCGGCATCGTTGAAACCATGAGACTCTGCGACGACAGTTCCGCCTCCGAAGTCTACCTAGCAGGCGAAATGTCGTTCATCGAATCCATCTCCGTCCTCGAATGTCAACCGAAAGCCTTCGGTTTCGACAAGACCATCGTATTCTACAACGACTCGGAGAAATTTCACTGGAGCAAGCCAGCCAACCAGCTTTGCGATCTCAGAACTGGCGTAATCTGCTCACCCAACAACTATGCGTATTCCAGCACCGATGGTGAGTTAGAAGCGGGCTTCGTTCGTCTCACAACGATTGCGGACCACGATCGATGGTCTGGAATCCCTGAAGAACGTTACACCGCCGAAAAGCTTCGATGGTACGACGAATCCGTGGCTGCAGCCGTTCGTTACATGCCCGACTTTCGACGACACGTCATCGATACAGATATCTTTACTCCCAAAACCATACGCCGATTCACTTCGCATGACAACGGGGCTGTATACGGCGCACCGCAAAAGCAGCTCGACGGAACAACCCGACTAGGAAACCTGTTCCTTTGCGGTACCGACCAAGGCTTCGTCGGTATCGTTGGCGCCATCGTCAGCGGCATCTCGATGGCAAACCAACATTGTCTGCTCGTCGATTAGGCTTAAGCACGTTTGCACAGGTCTTTTTTGTTTAATTGCGTAGGCAAAGCCCTGCAACCACGGCCAAGCCCGGAGGGCGTCACATCCTCTGCCGGTGGTGTAAACCCTCGGATAGAAATCAAAAATCATAGTAAAGCCCGGAGGGCTGGCACATACGCGTCATTCAAGTGTGTCGGCCCTCCGGGCCTTTTGCAATCTTTTGGAAAGGCTCCGAGGCCTATCGGTCCCGGCAGAGGATGTGTCAGCCCGCCGGGCTTGACGGCAAATTGGTTACCATTTGGCAAACGCATGTCGACCGATATTGTTAATGTGAAACCTATTGAATCAACAAGCAATCGGGCTTTGGGTTACAATGTAGTACCCTTCCAATCGATCGGTTTCTGAAATCTTCTAGCCAACCTACATTCGCCTCGACACACCCAATTCAATGATCTCGATCGTCGTCCCACTGTTTAATGAACAAGACTCATTGACGGAACTCATTCAACGAATCCAACAAGCTGTCATGGCAGACAATCTAGGAGACTACGAAGTCCTCCTGATTGATGACGGCTCGAACGATTCGTCTTGGTCCATTATCGAGAAGCTCAGCCAAGAACATTCGACCGTCCACGGAATTCGCTTCCGAAGAAACTTCGGGAAGGCAGCTGCACTCGCCGCCGGCTTTTCCGTCGCCAAAGGGCACACTATCATCACGATGGATGCCGATCTTCAAGACGATCCCAAGGAATTGGTTAACCTTATTTCTAAACTCGATTCGGGATGCGAAGTCGTTAGCGGTTGGAAACAAACTCGCTACGACCCGTGGCACAAACGCTGGCCATCGCTGGTCTTCAACGGAATCCTTAGAAAGTTCTCCGGACTGCCGCTCCACGACTTTAATTGCGGACTTAAAGCGTATCGACGCGAAGTCCTCGATGAGATCACTTTGTATGGCGAAATGCACCGCTTCATCCCTGTCTTGGCCGCGGCCCGAGGTTTTCGCGTCAAAGAGATTTCCGTTCAACACCATCCTCGAATTCACGGCGTATCCAAATACGGAGTCTCGAGAATCCTCAAAGGTTTCCTCGACCTCTTCACGGTCGTCTTCTTGACTCGCTTTCGCTATCGACCTCAACACTTGCTCGGAGGCATCGGCTTGGCCGCATGCACAATCGCTAGCGTCTTGTTAGTAGGCCTTATGTCAACTTGGGTTGTCAGCAGACTGCCATTAGGCATGGTTGCCTTCGATTTGCACAAAACGCCTGTGTTTTATCTCACCATGTTTTTATTCTTACTCGGATCGCAAATGATCGGTGTCGGTTTGCTCGCCGAATTGGTGGTCGCCAACTCAGGAAGTCGCACGATTCCCTATTCCATCGCAAAGACAACGAACGCACTCGATCAGGCAGGTAAAAAATCGTGAACCAAACGGCTGAATCCGCCGAATCGAACCCATGGCGTTATCAAGATGCCGCTTGGTTGCTAATAGGAATCGCAACCGTGATTCAGCTTTCACGCATACTAGGCATGTCCGCAGCGCATGGAGAACTGCCTTTTCTCAGTGCAAACGACCGCTCACGCTGGTGTGCCATCGCCGCCTTAACCGAGGATGGCAAATGGGAAATCGATCGCATCACCGAACTGCTCGACAGCAAACAAAAATCCAAAATTTGGAATTCCATCGATATTGTTCGGCACCGTGGAGCAGACGGCAAAGAGCATTTTTATTCGAGCAAGCCGCCGTTGCTCACCGCGATGTACGCTCTAGTATGCAAACCGGTCACGATGCTCTTCGGAAAGAAATTGACGGAAGAGCCTTTCTTGATCGGCCGCGCAGTCATGATCTTGGTCAACGTTGTCCCGTTGGCCCTGTGGTGGATTTGGTTGCACTTTTGGCTTGATAAGAACGTCGCGAACGCATGGTCTCGATTTATTTTGTTAAACATGGCTCTTTGGGGGACGTTCTTAACCACCTTTGCCGCGACGTTAAACAATCACTTGCACGGCGCTTTGTTTTTCGCTTTGAGTCTTAGCCTCGTTTGGCAAATCATGACTGCGTACAAACAGGGGCGTAGTCAATCGTGGGGGACTTGGGGCCTGTGCGGATTATGTGCGGGGCTCGCGGTCGCATGCGAGCTGCCTGCGCTAGCCTGGGCTGCCGCTGCGGCTGGGATTCTTTTGCTAATTGACTGGCGCAAGCTGCTGTTTGGCTATGGCGTCGGTGCTGCGTTGGTTGCGATCCTTTTCCTAGCGACCAATTACTGGGCACATAACGATTTGAGGCCACCTTACTCGCACCGAGGATTGGGCGCCGAGATTGCCAACATTCCAAAAGAAACGGCCGACCAAGCCGCCCCGGCGTTGGAATCCGTGATTGCACAAGCGAACCAACACGGCTACGCCTTCACCGACAAAGCCACGATCATTCCAGCGCGTTTAACCAACGTCTTGCAGTTCATTGACGAAAGCGTCGGACAGCGAGTTGCGATCGAGTCCAAGGAGAACAGTTGGTCGATTTGCCATTGGGATGATTGGTATGATTTTCCAAAATCCTATTGGCTGCCTGGCAACAAGAAAGGGGTCGATCGCGGTGAGCCGAACCAGTTGCTGTACGCGGTCCACTTCACGATCGGCCACCACGGCATCTTTTCGCTGACACCATTTTGGTTGCTAGGCATTGCAGGAGCTGTCGTTTGGGTTCGCCGCCGTTGCTCGCCTGCACAAAGCTGGAAAGACTTCTTGATTTCCGAAGCCGGCATGGCGCTTGCATTTTCAGCCATTTCGTTGGCTTGTTTTGTTTTCTACACGATGCGACCAGTCGAAGATCGAAATTACGCCGGGGTCTGCAGCGGGTTCCGCTGGGTCTTTTGGCTTGCTCCCGCTTGGCTTTGGTTATGCATTCCGGCGGTTGAAGCAGCCAGCCGATCACCTAGGCTTCGCAAACTCACGGGGGTATTGTTGTTGGTCAGTATCTTTTCCGCGACGATTCCATGGCCCAATCCCTGGACTCACCCGTGGCCGTATCGTGTTGCGCTGTGGCTCTACCCCGAACCGCCCGAAGTTAAACCTTAAGTTGGGGATAGCGGGTGGGTTAGAACCATCGTCCCGTCCAAAAAAAGATCGGGACATTGGTCCCAATCTACGTCCTTAGTTGAGATCATCAAATTTCACATCCGCCACATCAGGTCTGTAAATCGGTTTCGCAATTACCACTCGAAGTCCGTCTAGCTGCCATGGCTTAAGCCCAGACCAAACTCCTGCAACAAACATCACCACCGCGATTAATGCTAGCGGCATGATAGGGGAAGAAAAGTTACTGAGGGTGGCTTCTATTGCGATTCCGGAGCCAAAAATAAGAATGACGATTGCGGTTGTCAATATCTTCGCGGACCGACTACAGCGATCCAGGTATAGGAACGCGTAGCAGATAGCCAGCGGCAAAAAAGAAACCGACATCATTCCCATCGCTGAACAAATCACCACGAAGCCAAGATGCTTCCAATTTGTGATCGCTAGTTCAAAATAGTATGGACCGCAAAAGAGCGAAAGCATGATCGGGATGATTCCCAATCCCAACAAGCAGATAGGCATCCAAAGCAAGGCCCTTAACGACAAAGGGCTTTGCATCGCAACGCTTCCATGCTTAGCGAGTTTTAGCGACGTGAACTTTTGAAAGTACCAGCCGACGGACGCGAGACTGATCAAGAGTAGCGGTACGACCACAACGGCGACCATGACCAGCGGCGGAAACATCAAAAGTGATTGAGCCAGCAAGCAGTAGCCACACAAAAAGGGTGCGACTCCAGACTCATCATGATCATCCGGGAGGAGCCATGCCAATTGAACATTTAAGACGACGACGCCAAATTCCAGAATCGCCAAACCGACAATAATGAATCCGAAAATCGACGAGATCGGGGCAAATGACGTGATCGCTTGTCTTGGGAAAAGCCCAACGAGAACGAGAAACCCCCAGAAAAACACGACTTCCGCGGCCCCGATCCAGAGCAAAGTTTGCGTGTATTGAGTCCTTGGATAGTCGTTGGTGTCGCTTGTGATAGCGTCAGTCGCCATCAAAAAACCCTCGAACCAAAACAATCAAGCCGAGAAGAAACATCATCGCCGCATTGGATTTGAAGCATTTTCCAGGGGTTTTTCGATCGGAAACTTGGAGGGAATCAATTCGAGGAAACCCAATTCTAACATGGTTGCGATTGAAAAATTAGGGATCAAGTATAGGATTGAGACGGTCGGAGTTCGATTTTCCGCTGAGCTGGCTCTGCATCCGACTCCCACCTACTTTCAAATTCTCTGGAGTTTGTCTCTCAATGAAGAAAACTGTACTTGCCGTCGTTGCGTCTTTTGGCTGCGTTGCCTTCGGATTTTCAGGTTCAGCCCACGCTCAAAAATGGGCAGATTTGACGATGACTGTCGTATTGGACGGCGATGTTCCGGCAACCAAAGCCATCAACGCTGCAGCTGACCCAGTTTGCACACAATTCAAGATTGTTTCCGAAGATTTGGTAGTCGATCCCACCACCAAAGCCATCGCCAACTTGGTCTTCATGATTGACTCGAAGAAGACCAAATTGGAAGCAGGCCAAATGCACCCAGATTTGCAAAAGTTGCCAGCCGACAAGCCGGTTATGGATAATCTAAAATGCGCATTCGTACCTCGCGTTATGGCCATTCGAGCTGGCCAAACTCTCGTGGTGAAGAACTCCGACAAAACCGGTCATAACGCTAAGTTTAGTTTTTTCAAGAATGAAGAAGTAAATCCGATGATTCCCGTCGGTGGCAGCAAAGAGATCGTGACCAAAGTGGAAGAACCTGGTGCAACGAAAGTGGAATGCTCGATCCACCCATGGATGAGCGGTTACGTCATTGTCTCGAGCCATCCTTATGTCGGTATAAGCGACGCGGCGGGCAAGATCAAAATCGAAAAGCTCCCTGCTGGCATTCCGCTCAATTTCAAACTTTGGCACGAATCGCAAGATAAGTCGATCGAAGAACTCTCCATCGGTGGCAAGAAAGAGACTTGGAAAAAAGGCTCCGTCGAATTGACGCTCAAGGAAGGGGTTAACGACTTCGGTACCGTTCTAATCAAGCCAGATCGCTTCAAGAGCAAGTAAGCGGGTGGGTTTGTTTTATGTAGGATAGGCCTCCAGTCTGTCCCTAAAAAAACGGGCTAGAGTATTGGAAGGATGCCCAGATAGACCATCTTTGTTTCTGGAGCATTACTTTGTTCGGCGAGCGGCAGGCTGAAAACTGTGGGTATTTTATGGCAACGACATCATCTTGAACGTCGACGATTATTTTGTCGGCTGCAGTTGCTGCCAAAGTCGCCATGACCGCAACACAGATCGACACACCGAACAACGTCCAAATAGCACGTCTCATCCATGATCATCACATGCGCGTTCGCATTCGAGCCTTAATCGATGCAGTGCATACCAAGCGAGCGGATTGAACCAGTTCATGGCTCTTGCAACCAGCCCGACCAAAAACCAAGTTGGATCGCTGGGCTTTAAATGTACCAATTCATGCAGAAGCACGGACCTGATCCGAGTCATAGACCACTGCTCAACGTCTGCGGGCAAAAGCAATCCCTCGCTAACGCGTCGGGTTATGGAAATCACGGCTCGGAGAGCTGTGCTACTCTTGGTTTGCTTACTTCACTTTCCTGCGAATAGTCACGCAAGTCCTAAGTGGCTTCCTCGTGCAGATTGATTTGCTGTTGAGCGTGGTTTAGTCTTGAGTAGGTTCCGCCAAGTTGGAGTAGCTCATCGTGGTTTCCAACTTCGGTAATTCGACCTTTTTCGAGGACGATGATTCGGTTGGCTTTGCGGAGCGTACTGATGCGGTGCGCTATGGCGATCGTTGTTCGGCCTTGGACTAAAACGTCTAACGCTTCCTGGATCTCGCGTTCCGTTTCCGTGTCGACCGCCGAGGTCGCTTCGTCAAGGATCAGGATCCTCGGATCGGTTAACAGGGCTCTTGCTATCGAGATCCGTTGCCGTTCGCCACCGGAGAGCGATTGGCCTCGTTCGCCGACTAGCGAATCGTAACCATCGGTAAGCTTTAAAATGAAGTCGTGGGCTTTGGCGGCTCGGGCAGCTGCGATGACTTGCTCGCGAGTAGCTTCTGGTCGCCCGTAGGCAATGTTCTCCGCAATCGAGCCGAAGAACAGAAATGGCTCTTGCAATACGATACCGATGTTGCTGCGGTACTCCGTGATCGGGAACGAGCGAATATCAGTTCCGTCGACTAAGATAGCGCCACCGCTGACGTCATAGAATCGACAGACGAGATTAACGAGCGTGCTTTTCCCGGCACCGCTTGGTCCGACTAGCCCAATCATTTCGCCTGGTCGGATGTCGAGACTAACGTTATGAATTACTTGTCGCGAGCCATACCTAAACGTCAGGTCGTTCAAGGTCACGCGGCCCTGGACGCGTCCTGGATGAACAGGCTTTTGCGGTTCGGATACGCTGGGGACCCGATCAAGGATTTCAAAAATTCGATTGGTGGCTGCGGCTGTTCGTTGGGAATTGGCGAGCAGTCGGCTCATGTCATCGAGGCGACCGTACAGTGTTCCGATTCGGTTCACGAATAGATAGAGTACACCGATGCTGATAGCGCCTTTGGAAACTTGATAGGCGCTGAATCCCCAGACGACGAGGAGACCAAGGTCCGTGAGCAGCGTGATAATTGGTGAGAATGCGGCCCACAATCGATTGACTCGGTTGTTGGCTTCAAGAACATGGTCGTTGCTTTGTTTGAAGCGATCGACTTCGCGATTCTCTTGCGCGAAAGCTTTCACGACTCGGATACCGGGGATTGTGTCCGCCAAGACGTTTACCATCTCAGCCCAAGCGGCACTTCCTCGTGCAAACCCCATTCGTATTTTGCTTTGAACGCGAGAAACAGCCCATGCGATGAAAGGAAACGGCAATAGGCCGACGATGGCCAGCATCGGGTCGATCAAAAAAAGGACAACTGCCGTGAAGCAGATCATCAAAATGTCGGTCGCGAAATCGACAAGACTAATCGAAAGAAAATCGCAGATGCGTTGCGTATCACTACTGATACGCGAAATGAGATCCCCTGTTCGCTTACCACCGTAGAACTCAAGCGACAACTTTTGAAGGTGCGAATAGGTTGCGTTGCGCAGGTCTGCACTAATGTATTCGCTGACGGAGGCTAGCGCATAGGTTTTTGCCCAAGACAATGCCCAACTGAGCAACGCGGATAATAGCAGCGCGACAAGAAGCCATGGAACGAATCCAAAATCGGCCAATGCCGCTGTTGCGTCGGCCGCAGCTGACTGAGCTGCCGCGATCGCGTCTGCATTCCCCGTTGTGGTTGCGACATCCGCAAGCTTCTCGGAATTGAGCCTGGCTGTGTTGTAGGGGATCAAAACGCGATTGACGAGAAGTGCTATAAGAATCGGCGGTAAGAATGTTGCTGCGGTGCTCAAGAAGGTCAGGGCGAAGCCCATGATGATCATGGAAGCTCGCGGTTTGGCAAATCGAGTCAATCGCCACAAGGAGCGATTGGTGTCCGGCGCAGGCGTTGGTGCGCAGTTGCTGCAGACCATTTGCCCGACGAGCATTGCTCCGCCACAAGATGGGCAGATGGACGCCGACACTTCGTCCTCTTCGGTTTTGCCAGCCTTGACGAGTTTGAATTTCGCGGCTAGCGATGCTGCGGCTGTGCTGTGGCCCGCCGTGAATCGCCAGGCTTGAAGAAGATGTGTTTCCCCGAGAAGCTCCAAAACCCCGAGGCCAACTCGATCGAGCTTTTTGATTTCGCGAACATCTGACAAATCCCAGCGAAGCCATGGTGCGAACTCCGAGCCAGGCGGCGTTGGTTGGCGAGCAATGACACCAAGATTCGTAAGGACCACAATTCCACTGCCAAAACACAATTTTGCGTCGAGGTTAGGCTCAAACCACGCGATGATTTCTTCGCTGGATTGGACTTGGGTAGCCAGTTCGCTTTGAAAACCGGATGGGAGCGTTGACGGTTCGGAACTTATTAAGTCGGCGACGGGTGTTTTCACAAAAGTTCTTGCAATGGATCCGAAGGGCAGAAAAGTCCAATACGAATAACATAACTAGAAATTGAAAGTTGTGGCGGTGGAGTAGTAATTGCAAGATGCCCATGCATTTTCGCAGTCGCACGCCGCGGGGAGCAAGTTCCTGTGAGGCAGAGCCGCGAGTGCAGTGCGTTCCCAGGCGGAGCCTGGGAACGAGTGTACGAAATGAAGTTTCGGGGTGAATTCCTAACAAACCGGTCTACCCGACGGTTCAATTTGAAGTTTCAAAACGGTATCATCTTTGTGCGATGTTAGATTGAACTTATTGCCTCGACGTTTATTTAGGAGTTGGAATCTTGGCCCGAGACATTTTGTTTATGCTCAAAGAGGATTTCCCAGACGGTGGCGGTTTGCCATACTTTTGTCCTGACTGCGCAATGGTGACTGGGATTCTAAGTTACTTCCCAAAATTGCGACATGCACTTGATATTCGATATGTTGACTTTCCTGCTCCGCGAACCGAGATCGTTAACTTGATTGGCAAGGACTATCAAAACTGTCCGGTGTTGATCATGGACAAAGCACCACCGATGGATGCTCTTGGCTTCCTCACGGGTCAAGTCGAAGGACGATGTTTTGTATCCGGTGCCAAAGCCATCGCGAAGTTTTGGTCCCACGTTTACGGTGTTTCTCGCCCTCACTAGAGATCGTTCAATCCAATAGTGGGATAGGCTCCCAGCCTGTCTTACAGGAAATGGCAGGCTGAAACCTTGTCCCGCGAAACGCCAGACGTGAGAAATGTTCCTGGGGACTGGCCCCTCGCTTACGCTTCGGGTTGTGATGCTCCAAGATGCCGCCCGCACTAACTCAATCCACTCAAGAGCATTCGATGTCGAAACCGGACGAACCATTGCAGCCTGGATTTTTGTTCGACCTATCACCTTCGATCGATGGTGCCGAGGATGCAATGGATAGCGATCGAGAGCCGGTTGACTACGTTCCGGACAGCGATACCGGCGATGGGGTTTCTCCCATTCGATCGGTGCCCGCGGTTGATCGAGAATCCTTTATTCGGCTAGCGCTAGTCAATGGAGTTGGGCCGCGATTATTGGCAGGGCTGATCGATCATTTCGGTTCGGCAGCTAGCGTGTTCGGTGCTACGCTTTCGCAATTAGGCCAGGTTCCCAGAATCGGCCCGAAGCTTTCGACGTTGATTAGGGACGCGAGCCAAAGCGATTTGCCTGATCGCGTTTTCAAGCACTGCCACGAGAACGGTGTCGAGATCATGATCGCCGGCGATGCAGGATTTCCTCGGTTGTTAGCGGAGTTGCAAGATCCGCCGGTCATGCTTTTTGTTCGAGGGGCATTTCACAAGAATGATCAATTGTCGATCGCGATGGTCGGAACACGGCACTGCACAAGCTATGGGCGAACGATGGCCGAACGGATTTCTAAAGCGTTGGCACGCTACGGGATCACGATCGTCAGCGGGTTGGCCCGCGGCATCGACGCCATTTGCCATCGCGGTGCACTGGACTCCGAGGGAAGAACGATCGCTGTGCTTGGGAGCAGTATTACGGACATCTATCCGCCGGAACATAAAGAACTGGCTGATGAAATTGCTAAGCGAGGAGTCTTGATGAGCGAGACGCATCCCTTTGCAAAGCCAAAGGCAGGAGTGTTTCCGCAACGCAACAGAATTATCAGCGGCTTGAGCTTGGGCACAATTGTCGTGGAGGCAGCAGATCGGTCTGGTTCGCTTATTACTGCTAGGCATGCTGGGGAGCAGGGACGCGATTTGTTTGCAGTACCTGGGCCAGCAACATCGAGAATGTCGCGAGGTTGCAATCAATTGATTCGAGATGGAGCGATATTGATTCAGGATGCAGAGGATGTGATCGAGCATTTGGGGCCGCTAGTCGAAAAGGCGTCCTTGGGCGATGGCAGTGTGGTTCACCATCCTACTGAGTTGCAATTGAACGAAATCGAGAATGCGGTGTTGCAAGCGATCGAGAGTTCGCCTACGGATATTGATCAAGTGATTTCGACATCCAAGCTACCCGTGCCAAGGGTCCTGAGTACACTGAGCGTCTTGGAAATGCGTGGGCTTATTCAGCGTCTGTCCGGTCGGACGGTTGTCCGACGGTAGCGACGAGGAAACAGTCGTCGCATGCCCAAATGGCGCGGACTTTGGGAATCTCGTAGCGGAAGCCGCGTCGGCTTTCGGCAATTGCCGGGCAAACCGAAACCCTTGGCGAGTTCCGCTACGTTAGTTAGGCTAAGTTAGTTCCACGAGGTTAGTTCCACGACAGGCGACGTATACCCTTTGGAAAACCTTCGGTTTTGATTGCTACGGCACATGGAATGTGCCTGCTACTTTTAGGCGACGAATAAGATATGACGAAATTTGCGGTGGTGGGTACGGGCGCTTTGGGAGGATTCTATGGCGGGTTGCTTGCAAGGGCCGGGAGCGATGTCCATTTCTTGATGCGGTCCGATGCCGAATTTGTGAAGGCAAATGGATTGCGAGTCGACAGCAAGATGGGCGACTTTCATTTGCCCAGCGTGAATGCGTACGCGCGAGTGCAAGACATGCCTAAATGCGATTGCGTGATTTTGGCGCTCAAGAGCACACAGAATCATTTGTTAGCTGATTTGATGCCGCCGCTATTGCACGTCGATTCGATCGTGCTCGTGCTGCAAAATGGATTGCATGTCGAACAGGCAACTCGCGAGGTGGTCGGTCCGGGCCGGATCGCTGGCGGTTGCTGTTTTCTCTGTTCCAACAAAGTAGGTCCTGGACACATTCGACATCTCGACTACGGCAAGATATTGATGGGGCCCTATCGTGGTTTGGACGACACCGAAGTTGGTCCGTCGATGGAGCGGTTGACAAAAATTCAAGCCGAAATGATCGCGGCAGGCATCGATTGCCATACGACGGAATCGCTGACTTGGGCTCGATGGCGCAAGCTGATGTGGAACATTCCTTTCAATGGACTTTCTGTCATTCTGAATTCCAGTACGAACCGGATCATGGAGTTTCCGGACTCCAGGGCTTTGGCGGAGTCGATTATTCGCGAAGTTCGCCAGACGGCGTGCGATTGCGGGCATTTTATCGAGCCCGAGTTTGTTCAATACATGATGACCCATACGGACGAAATGGTGCCGTACGATAGCAGTATGCGCCTCGATTTCTTGGCCGGGCGTCCGATCGAGGTCGAAGCTATCTATGGAAATGCACTGCGAGCTGCCGACAGGGCGAACGTCTCGTCGCCGATTATGCGGGTGATGTACCAGCAGTTAAAGTTCTTGGCCGATCAGAGACAAGTTAACTTCTGATTGACGTCCGCGGCTAACTAGCTGAGAATCTAGCCTAGTAGTTCAACGCAACGTAAACTTCGGGTGGAAACCGTAGCGGAAGTCGCCAAAACTTTCGGTGATTTCCAAGGTCAGGCCGAAACCCTGATGGGTTTCGCTACCCGAAAACTAAGCAGCCTCCACTACAAATCCCCATTGTCTTTACTCGATAAGTTTACCTAATGAGCATACTTCAGTCTCAGGATCCAGTCGTTTGGGCTGCGATCGAATCGGAAGCACTTCGTCAGCAAGAGGGGCTCGAGATGATTGCGAGCGAGAATTACACGAGTCCGGCGGTGATGCAGGCCGTTGGAAGCGTCCTCACCAACAAGTACGCTGAAGGTTATCCGGGACGGCGATATTATGGTGGCTGCGAGTTTGTTGATGTCATCGAGCAATTGGCGATCGATCGCGCGAAAGAGCTGTTTGGTTCAGAGCATGCTAATGTTCAGCCGCATTCGGGTTCTCAAGCGAACACAGCAGTGTACTTGTCAGCGCTGAATCCTGGCGACACGGTACTTGGACTGGACTTGGCCCAGGGCGGGCATTTAACGCACGGGATGAAGCTGAACATAAGCGGCAAGCTTTACCATTTTCATTCGTATGGCGTTGATCCGGTGAATCATCGCATCGATTTTGACCAGGTTGCCAAGCTTGCTCGCGAGCACAAGCCGAAGATGATCGTCGCGGGAGCGAGCGCGTATCCGAGAGAGATTTTTCACGATCGGTTTGCGGAGATTGCGAAGGAAGTGGGCGCAAAGCTGTTGGTTGACATGGCGCACTATGCGGGTTTGGTTGCGGCTGGCGTTCACAATTCGCCAGTGCCTTACGCGGATTACGTAACCACAACAACGCACAAGACGTTGCGTGGTCCGCGAAGCGGATTGATCCTTTGTAAGAATGAGTTTGCCAAACCCGTCAACAGCGCGGTGTTTCCTGGAATTCAGGGCGGACCGTTGATGCATGTTGTGGCTGGTAAGGCTGTTTGCTTTGCGGAAGCCTTGCTGCCGAGTTTCAAGGAGTATGGTCGGCAAGTCATCGACAACTCGCGGGCATTGGCCGAATCCTTGATGTCTCGCGGATTGAGATTGATCAGTGGCGGGACGGATAACCATTTGGTGCTGGTGGACGTGACTAGCTTTGGGATTGGTGGCAAGATAGCAGAGAGAGCGTTGGATCATTGCGGCATCACTGTGAACATGAACATGATTCCGTTTGACGCGCGCAAGCCGATGGACCCTAGCGGTATTCGGATTGGTTCTCCCGCATTGACGACGCGAGGCATGGGCGTCGACGAGTTCAAGAAGATTGGAGTCTGGATCGCCACAGCCCTCAAATCGCACGAAGACGATGTAACTCTTGAGCAGATTCGATCCGAAGTCAAGCAAATGACCAACCATTTCCCAGTTCCAGCTTCGGGCCTGGCAATCGCGGTTTAAACCCTCTCAGCATCTCAGCCAATGACCACACCACGAATACTAATTGCAGACGATAACGCGCAGAATCGCGAATTGCTCGAAGCGTTGCTTGCCAAAATCGATTGCGATACTGAGATGGCTGTCGATGGCCAGGATACGTTGAACAAGGTCGAATCGTTTCATCCCGATTTGATTTTGTTGGATGTCATGATGCCGAAACTGAACGGCTTTGAGGTTTGTCGAAAGCTAAAGGCGGACCGAGTTCACTCTCGTATTATGATCTTGATGGTAACTGCATTGAGCGAGTTGGGTGACATTGAGCGTGCGGTGGCTGCGGGTACGGATGACTTTCTTTCGAAGCCGGTCAATTCGCATGAGCTTCAAAAGCGAGTCAGCAATATGCTCAAACTGAAGGGTACCGAGGACGAGCTCGAGCGGCTTAGGGCGTATATAAGAGAAATGGAAGAGCCGAGGTGAAATTTTGGTCCGGAGATCGCCTAGTCGGTTAGCCAGTGAAGCACGGCTGCTCGCTCGAATACAGAAGCAAGTGCCCATCGAGCACACATCGACGCTGATAGCTGGCTGCGAGTATCCTTGGACGCGAGTTGTCGATACTGATTCGCTCTTGCTCAATGCATTGTCTAAGAGTCAGGATGGAACCGCTGAGCTAGACCCATTTTGGGCGGCTTCCTGGCGTGCGGCTCAAGGTCTCGATCAATTTCTTGGGACTTTGCCGAACCTGAGTGGTGTTCGAATACTGGAACTGGGAGGCGGTAGTGGCCGCGCTGGAATTTCTGCAGGCATTCGCGGGGCTAAAGTGCTTATCACCGATGCCGTTCCGACGGCGTTGATGGTGTGCAAATTCAATGCAAGGAAAGTAGCAGACAAGGTGCAAGTCAGGCTTTTGGATTGGCGTGACCGCGACACCCAGCTGCAGCCGTATCCGATGATTATTGGCTCGGACATTGTGTACGACTTTACATTGTTTCCGATTTTGGAGCCCTGCATGCGTCGCCATTTGGCACCTGGAGGAGTCGTTTATCTGAGCGAGCCGCAACGACACACAGGCGACCGCTTTGAGAAGTGGATTGTGGCCGCGGGTTGGCAGTGCAGTTCGTCGTACGTCGATCTTGGAGACGATCACAGAAAGATTCGAGTCTTTGCTTGCCGATTGGCATGAAAGCTTTATCTTATTGTCGCGTGATTTACCGTAGGATGGGACCAATGTCCCGTCCGTTGATCCGTTCGGGACGATAGTTCCAAACTACTTCGGGTATCCTAGTGCCTGCCAATAGCACATAGCAGGAACTTCGCTTTTTGTTAAGAGCAATTGTTGCATTTGGTGACTTCTTTTGCCCTGTATTTTCATTGCTATAAGCGACAATTTCGCCTTGCCAAGGAAGGGCTTGATCGACGAAACTAGTGGACTTGGCTTTTGCGGATCTACAACACTGGACGGAACAAAACGGCATGACGAACTTGGCACAACTGGACCCTCCCAAGGCGACCGGATTGATTGTCCACATACTCGAAGCAATTGCTCTTTTAGAAAAGAAGATCCGTCCGCAGCAGCTACTGATGGCTCGCTATTACACGGCGCAAGATCAGCCTCGACTCAAAAAAGGCGAAACGAGCCTTCAATGGGATTTCGAATTGCAGGGGGTAGCACCCGTGCGAGGCCAATTCAACACAAGCATTTTGTTTGAATTGGATCCAAAGCAACTCGGAAATCTCATGGACCCCAACGGAGGCCGCGTGATTCGGCAACTCAACGCACAGTGCAGCTGCGTCGAAACCGTAAAGCCCTGCGTCCACCAAATTCATTGCTTGCATTACATCCGCAGGCAGCTTAGCGGCAAGTCGGCAGAAGACGCGATCCAGTGGATGCAAAGCTGCGTGACGGACGGACGCCATGCTGGTCGAAAACTAATAGAATCGCTTAGCTACCTTAAGGATGCTCCAGCGGCACCGGACACGCCCGCTGAGGAGATGGAACGCGACCGTCTCATGCGCATTCAATGGCGGCTTTCGTTTTCGAATAGCACCGTCAAAGTCAACGCGTACTTGCAGACCATGCGAAAAAAAGGGGGCTGGAACAAAGGCCGCCATCTACGCGATGGTCTGGATACTGTCGAGGAAGCTGCGTTGGTGCACCCATCGGATCGCATGCTTATTCTCTTGTTGCAATCCGCCGAGGAATCGTATCGAGGACAAACGCCGCGAATCGTCCGCGAGTGCCTAAATCTGCTCAAAGATCATCCGCATTTGACTTTGGATGACGAGTTACAGACTCCGATTCGAGTCAAAGAATGTCCGATCGAAGTTCGTATTGACGAGGTCGAAGACATCTACAAGCCGAGTATCTATCAAGGTGAAGTGCAGATCATCTCATTGCGAGATAACCCCGATTACTTCATGGGGACTATCAACAACCATGAGACCATGATGTTAAGGTTGGACCGCGATCAGCGATGCATATGGGTCAGTAGCATCGACAATCGAATGAAGCGATTGATCGAAGACTTGCACGCCGCCGAACGACGCGAAGCGGTCCTCGATCAGGAGACAGCGGAGCAGTTTGCCGACTTGGTCGCTGCTGCTGCCGATCCCAAGTGGATCCAAATCAATTTGCCAGAACGCCTTGCGGGTCCAGAGCAACCGCTCGAGCCAATCATCGAGGTCCACTTGTCTCCCTTCGGCAAGGAAAGCATGCTGGTCGCGTTGCGGGTCGCTTGCGATGTCGTCTCCGAACAACCGGTGCCAGGCATGGAACCGGACCGATTACGGGTGGCGACTCCTGCGGGACGATTTCAATTGCTTCGTGCTCTTGAGGAAGAGTCCATTCGGGCAGACGAGATCGCTGGCGTGCTTGAACTTGGGCAATTGCTCTACGAGAGCCCATACACTTGGATCGCAGAGAATCCCGACTTGGCCCTCGATTTGTTGACGCGTATTCAAGCGTTGGGCGAAAACGCCCCGACTGTCTGCTGGCCTAAGAGTCAGCCGATGAAAATCATTGGCGAAATCACTCCGCAGCGTTTGCAAGTTCGATTGACCAGCCAACGCGATTGGTTTGGCGTCGAAGGCGTCGCTCGCTTGGAAGGACTCGAGATTCCGTTGGCGGAGTTGCTGACCGCGCTTCGCGGCGGACGAAGATTCGTTCCGTTGGGGGATGGGCAGTTTGCTATGATCTCCGATCAATTGCGTCAACGTTTGAATAGCATCCAAGACGTATCGCAAAGCGATTCAGGAGCTATTCGCGTTTCGAGAGCCGCCACGGCAGTCGTCGAAGAAGCGCTTGGCAGCGACATTAGCTATGAATCCGATATGTCATGGCGTGATGCACTGGATAGGTTGGCTGGCGCGAAATTGCTCAAGCCGGTCGTGCCATCGAACTTAAACGCCGAATTGCGCGACTATCAAAAAACAGGTTACGCATGGCTTGCGAAACTAGCACATTGGGGCATCGGCGGTTGTTTGGCGGACGACATGGGTCTCGGTAAAACCGTACAAGCCCTCGGTGTCCTGCTTGATCGGGCTAGCAAGGGCGCTGCGCTCATCATTGCTCCGACGAGCGTTGGCGTAAACTGGCAGCGGGAAACAGAAAAATTCGCTCCCTCGCTCAAGGCAAAGCTTTACCGTGAGCATGACCGTCAGACTCTTGTTGATTCAGCCGGACCTGGCGATTTGATTATCACGAGCTATCAATTGCTCCAGCGAGACGTCGATCGCTTTACTGCCCGTTCATGGCATACGTTGGTATTGGACGAAGCTCAATTCATTAAGAACTTCCAAACCAAAACGGCCCAAGCGGTTCGGCAACTCGATGCGGACTGGCGGATTGCCCTTTCGGGTACACCTCTTGAAAATCATTTGGGCGAGCTTTGGAGTTTGATGCGAACCGTTAGCCCTGGCTTGCTCGGCTCGTGGGATCGATTCCGAAAGAGCTTTGCCGAACCGATCGAACGGCAAGGTGACAAAGACCGACTGTTGGCGCTCGGGCGTGTGGTCAGACCGTTCATTCTCCGAAGAACGAAAAAAGAAGTTCTCTCCGAGCTACCAGATCGTACCGAAATTGTTCGGTTGGCGGAGTTGTCCGAAGAAGAACGACAGAAATACGATGCTGCAAGAATGGCTGCATTGGCAGAAATTACGAAACCTGGCGAAGGAGAACAGGACTCGCAAATGCGCATCCGCGTACTTGCATGGCTTACACGATTGCGGCAACTTGCTTGCCATCCAGGCTTGGTCGACAAGCGATGGGACAAATCGTCTGCCAAGCTCGATCTCTTTATGGAGATCGTAGGCGAGTTGCGTGAGGGCGAGCACCGAGCATTGGTCTTTAGCCAATTCGTGCAGCACCTGTTGTTGATTCGCGGAGCGCTCGACAAGCTCGGTATTAAGTACCAATATCTTGACGGTTCGACTCCAGCGGCAAAACGGCAAGAAGCGGTCGACAGGTTCCAAGCGGGCGAAGGCGAATTGTTCTTGATCTCGCTCAAGGCTGGAGGAACGGGACTCAATTTGACGGCTGCCGATTATGTGATCCATATGGATCCATGGTGGAACCCCGCCGTCGAAGACCAAGCGACCGACCGAGCTCATCGAATCGGCCAGGAGCGAGCAGTCACGGTCTATCGCATTGTTGCGAAGGACACGATTGAACAGCAGATCCTGGCATTGCATGCCGATAAACGCGAGCTGATCAGCGGAGTGCTGGACGGTGCCGACCGTGCAGGTCGCATGAGTACCGATGAGCTGGTGTCGTTGATAAAACTGAGCCAGTCAGAAAGCTAAATCGAGCAGTATTCCTGCATCTTTACTGCATGCTCCCCTCGTCTATTTTTTTGCCACCAAATTTTTCTGCCAAAGTTCGTTCCGCCTGAGTAGGTTTAAAACAAGACCGGGTAAAACTGGGGCTCTAATGTCGGGGTTAGATGTGGTTCTTAGATCACGCTTACGTCGCGGAGCGACGTGCGACAATGGTTTGCGCAGTTTTTGTTCAAGCTGAGTGCGCGGTTAGGCTAGCGGCAGGCTGAAATCTACCTGCCTCTCCCTCCCGGTAAAAACCATTCTGCCGCTCGCCTTAGATAAGGCATTCTAGAAAGACAAGCTAGGCCCGATAGGGCCGATAGATGCCCTGCCGGTGGGTTAAAACCACCGGTCGAGGCCGGCTAATTGCAAGCAAGCCCCGATAGGGGCGACAGATCGAATTGCACCAAGGTTCTATCGCCCCTATCGGGGTTTTTGGGTTCTTGGTCACCCAAGTCCGGTGGTTGTCACCATCGGCATTTCGTCTACCGCCCCTATCGGGGCTTTGCTTGTAATTTTGTGGATCGCGATTCATCTGTCTCACCACTGGACGTGCTGGTCTTAGTGAACTGGCTCAATAGCGGGGGAAGTCCCGTCGTTTCCAAGCCGCTTCCAGCGCGACCGATCTACTACTTGGATGTCGATGGCGACAATACGATTTCTCCCTTGGATGTTCTAGTGCTCATAAATTACCTTAACCGGCCTAAAGATGGGGAGGGGAGTCCTCGTTCGAAAACGCGTTTCTTCCTTGGCTCTTGGACGAGAAACAGCGTGCATGCAAAAACGATCAGGACATCGCAATCTCT
>Ga0105045_10001471_pt1 | contig 19253 bp, 7 predicted proteins | sample MAT02_FD_78089 | JGI IMG/M metagenome (GOLD analysis project Ga0105045, IMG submission 78089) | Freshwater microbial communities from Lake Fryxell liftoff mats and glacier meltwater in Antarctica - MAT-02 (megahit assembly) | ecosystem: Environmental > Aquatic > Freshwater > Ice > Liftoff... | reverse complement strand
TCGAACGCTTTTTCGTCCTTGAGTCGGCCTTTCGTATTGATCGTGTATTGGAAGCCTTGCCCGGCGGGGGCCGGGGGTTGGCCGATGGTGCCGGCGGCGACCTGTTGATTCTGCGATCGGATTTGCGACAGCACTTCGGCGGGGGCGAGTTGCCGGTCGGCCATTTTGTTCGGGTCGAGCCAGATCCGCATCGAATATTCGCGTTGGCCGAACATGGCCACGTCGCCGACGCCGTTGATGCGCGCGAGTTCGTCTTTGATGTTCAGCGTGGCGTAGTTGCTGACTTCGAGCTGATCGCGGAGGGGTTTGCCGTCGGGGCCGTTTTCGGAATACAGGCTCACGACCAGCAAGATCGCCGACGATTGCTTCTTGGTCACGACGCCGATCCGGCGAACTTCTTCAGGGAGTTTCGCGGTCGCCACCGACACGCGGTTCTGCACGAGCACTTGCGCTTGGTCCGGATTCGTGCCGTGCTTGAAGGTCACCGTCAAGCGCATCGCCCCGTCGTTGGTGCACTGCGAGTCCTTGTAGAGCATGTTCTCGACGCCGTTGATCTCGAGTTCGAGCGGCGCCGCGACCGTCTCCGAAACGACCTTCGCATTCGCCCCGGGGTAGATCGTCGCGACGACGACCTGCGGCGGCACGACGTCCGGATACTGCGCGATAGGCATTCCCGTCAGTGAGAGCGCCCCGAGCAGCACTAACACGAACGAGATTACGAATGCGGCGATCGGTCGATCGATGAAGAAACGGGGGATCATGGGCGACTTTCCGACGTGCGATAGTTTCGGGACTAAAAGTGCGCCAACCCGCCGGGACAAGCCCGGAAGCTCGTGTGGTCCAGGATTATTGACGAGCCACCGGGCTTGTCCCGGTGGTGCCTGCAAATCTCAAAACGCCACCGGGACAAGCCCGGTGGCTCGTGGTGCCATGCGCCTTACTTCTTTGCGCTGGCGGGCTGATCCGTCACCGGCTTCACTTTGATGCCCGGCCGCACGCGCAACAGCCCGTTGACGATGATGCGGTCTTCGGGGCTGACACCTTTGGTGATGACTTGCTCGCCGTCGCGGAGTTCGCCGAGTTCCACCTCGCGCGGCAGGGCTTCATCGGCCGCGTTCAAGACGTAGACGTATTTCTTGGCCTGTTGGCTGTAGACCGCGACTTCGGGGACGACGATCCCTTCGATTTCAGGTCCGGCGTCCACGCGGACCCGCACCGTGTCGCCGGGGGTGATGAAGCCGTTGGGGTTGGCGAAGGTGCCGCGGATCGGCCGGCTGGCGCTCGCCCGGCTCACTTCGGGATCGATGAAGTTGATGGTGCCTTGCCGGGTGAACTCCTTTTCGTTCTTCAGTTTAATCCAGCACTTTAGCGGCACGTCCAGCGGGTTCGGCACCGTCTTGTCGATGTAGATCATCTTGCGGTAGTTCAAGGAGGTCTGTTCGTCCACATCCCACAGCGCATAGATCGGGTCGACCGACGTGATGCGAACCAAACGCGGTGTGGTCGGCGAAACGATGTTCCCTTCGGTCTTCTCCGTGCGGCCGATGCGGCCGGCGACCGGAGCTTTGATGACGGTTTTGTCCAAGTTAAATTGGGCCTTGGCGAGGTCGGCCTTGGCCACGCCGAGGTTGCCGTTGCTCGTGCCCACGGCGGCTTTGGCTTTGTCAACTTCGGTTTTGCTGGCGGCACTCCCGGTGTCTTCGATCCGCTTGAGATCGCGCTCGGCCGTAGCCAATTGCGTCGTCCAATTCTCGATCTCGGCTTTGGCGCGATCGACGGCGGCTTTGTAAAGAATTGGATTGATGGTGTAGAGCACATCCCCCGCTTTCACGAACTTGCCTTCGTTTTCTTTGAAGTGGACCTTCAAGATTTCGCCCGTGACCTCGGGCACGATATCGACCGACTCGACCGCTTCGGTCCGTCCGTTGAATTCCAGCCACGGTTGCAGCTTCTTTTTTACGGGATTGGCGACGGTGACCGTCGGCGCTTCGGGCGGTTGAACCTGTGGCGGAGAGCCACTACCCAAGGCGGCACAGCGACCGCCGAGACAAAGGAAACGGAGTCTCTTCACGGAAAGCCCTACCATGCGGGAACGATGGGACGACGCAAAAGATTCTAGCATTGGGTGTGCCGAACGAGCCGGTAGTAACGGGGATACAAGATGGGGTCGTGAATCTTTGAGCCGGGTGGCGTCCCGCCCGGCCAATCGCTATTCCTTTGGAAATGAAGCCTTCCACCATTCCGCAGTCGTTGATCGGGGCGATGCTATTCGCCTGCGCCTATGCCCAAGCGCCGTTGTACTACTCGAACCAGAACCAATATTGCCTGCACGGCGTCGCGGCGGCGGACGATGGCCCGCTCCATTCCGACTGGCTCGCGAACACCGCTAGCCCGACGCCCGCATTCGATGCCATCGTGGAATTCACGGCGAAGTACGGCCACGAGTATGCATTCCACGGATACTACGCCCTGCTGCTCGGGGTCTATTGGTGCAGCCTCGTCGGGCTGTTCGACCACCTCGCCGGAGATCGCGCGACGACCCGGAGGCGACTCGCCTTCTCGGTGCTGTTGATGCTGGTGCATTCGGCGTTTGTGCGCTGGGCGTCGTATCGGTTGTTCGATGCCGACTACCCCTGCTATGCACAGGGTTGGCTCGCGGCGCAGTACGTTCTGGGTGCCGTGTTCCAGCCCTCCGCCTTCGGTGTGTTCCTGATCGCGGCGATTCACCAGTTCGTCCGCGGTCGAATCGGCCCCGCGGCATTCCTCGGCGCGGCCTGCCTCGGGCACTCCACCTATTTGTTGCCCGCCGGGATTCTCGCGCTGAGCTTCGCCGGTGTTTTGGCGATGGAGGGGCGCCGGTGGAAGGGGGCGATGCTGCTCGGGTGGTCGTTGCTGCTGGTTCTGCCGGTGCTGATCTATACCACGGTGAATTTCCGACCGACGACGCCGCAGGCCTTCACCGAGGCGACGCGGATCCTCGCGGAGGAGCGCATACCGCACCATTGTCAGCCGATGCAGTGGTTCGATGGCATCGCCGGCGCGCAAGTCGGTTTCATGCTGTTTGCGTGGATCCTTTCGTGGCGAACGCGGCTGTTCCCCATCGTCGGGGCACTATTGCTCGTATCCGCGCTGCTGACGCTGATTCAGCTCGCCAGCGACAGCCACGCGCTCGCCCTGCTGTTCCCGTGGCGGAGTTCGGTCATCGTGTTGCCGCTGGCGACGATGATCGTGTTGTCGCGATTAACTCTGCTGGCGGGTGAGTGGGTCGAAACGACGCCGATCCGGTGGCTCGGCATTTTCGCGCTGGTGTTCCTCGCCGCCGCGGGTCTCGGCATCATGGTCTTCCGCCAAGGCTTCGCGACGAACACCGCCGAGGAGCCGCTGATGGCCTTCGTGCGGGAGAACCGCGAGCCGGGCGATGTGTACCTGATCCCGGTGACGCTGCCGAAGTTGTCGGGCAACCGCGGAGCGATCTCGAGCGACTTCAAACCGCTGCCGTCGCAACGCGCCGATGTCCGCGTGATCCCGATCGACTTCCAGCGCTTCCGACTCGGCGCCGGCGTGCCGATCTACGTGGATTTCAAAGCGATCCCGTACCGCGATGTCGATGTGCTCGAATGGCGGCAGCGCGTGGCCTGGAACGCCGATGTGACCAAGACTCGCCAAGTGACTCGACAAGAATTATTGGATCGCGTCATAACGCACGTCGTGGTGACCCGCGACCGGGACATTTCTGTCGAAGGCTTGGCGATGCTCTGGGAAGACGAGAACTACCGGGTCTATGGAGTCAGGCGCTGAGTGCCGCCTTCCATTTCTGGATGCGCACGGGGTCGAGCATGCCTTCGCGAGTGCCGCCGGCGCAAACGGCTCCGCGCACCGCGAACCAATCCGGGGCGAGCGGTTTCAACTGCTTCAGTTGTTCGAGCTTCAACGAACCGCCCAGCGCAACGGGAATGCCGCTCTTCTTCAAGCTCGCCAGCAGTTCGGTCAACTCCGGCAACGGCAGCGCATCGAGCAGAGTCGAGTCTTCTTTGCTGAAGGTGTCGATCAGCACGGCCTTGTAGCGGAAGCGGCGGGCGAACTTCACGACTTCGAGTGGCGGCGGCGATTTCGCTTTTTCCCAGTCGGCGTAGGCGACGAGCACGACCTCGGTGCCGGTGCGGATCTGCCGGCGGAGGTCGAGCAAGTCTTCGCCCCAGCCGGGGCTGTTGCCGTAACCGGCGAGGCCCCACTTCAAATACTGCACGGGGAGTTGCAGGTGCCAGTGGGCGTCGTTGAGTGCGCCGGGCGACCACTCGCCGAGGGCGGCGCTGACGGGCACGGCTTCGTTCACGACCGCGAGCACGGCGGCGAGGACTTCGTGGTGGGCGACGCCGAGGGGGCCGTTGGACGGTTCTTTGACATCAATGAGGTCGGCGCCAGCGGCCAGGGCGACCGCGGCTTCCTCGGCGGAGCGAACGCTGATGAGCAACTGGTTGGGCGTCATGCTGGGGGGAATCCTTTCCGGGGGCCTTCGGGCGGTTCGATCCAAACGACGGGCTGCACCGGAGCTTCGGGCTGCGCAATGAGTTCTTCAGGAAGAGTGTACCCCGGCACGCTGAAGAAGACAGTATTGCCGGGCCACGGCTCAAAGCGAACGGGCCTCGCCCCCTCGAAAACGAAACCGTAAAGCCGGGGCGGATTGAACCAATCCGGCGCGTTGAAGTGGCGGTCGCCATCGGCGGCGAACGATTCGGGCGTGTCGTAGCGGACGCACCCGACCATCTCGGCAACGCCGAGGATGCCGCCGCGGCGTTCGGCGAGAATTGTCAACTCGGGCGTGTCGAGGGCCGCCCAGCCTCGGGGGCGCGGATCGGGAATCTTCGCGGCGTGGATGAGCACTTTGCCCCGGCGCGAAGCCCCCCACGTTCGCACTTCGATTGTCTTCCGCCCGGAGACCAGCAGCGCAGCCCAAGGTTGCTTCACGGAGAGGGCATACCAAACGTCGGCCATATTCAGTTGCCACCTTCAAAGTTCGGGCCGGCGCACAATCCGGCGAGGGATGTCGAGAAGTTGACGAAATTCAGGGTTGGTGTGAAGTCCGCGCTTTTGCCAAACGTGAGGCGTGAGCTAAGAGATAGGTAGGCGCAATCTTGCACCGCGGGATTCCCGCCTCCGCGCACGCCGTTTTCGGAAGTCGTCCGCATGGCTATCAACCCCGCAGCGATGGGTGTCCTGCCCGATCAACTCAGCGGCTACCGCCTCATCGAACGGCTCGGCCGTGGCGGCTTTGGCGAAGTTTGGAAAGTCGAAGCGCCGGGCGGATTCCTGAAGGCCATGAAGTTCGTGTTCGGCGACTTGGACGCTTCCGAGGACGAAGGCCGCGCCGCCGAGCAGGAACTGAAAGCGCTCCACCGCGTCAAAACGATCCGCCACCCTTACATACTGTCGCTCGAACGCTTCGACATCATCGACGGCCAGCTCATTATCGTGATGGAACTGGCCGACCGCAACCTTTGGGATCGATTCCGCGAATGCCGGATGTCAGGCCTACCGGGAATTCCGCGCGACGAATTGCTGCGGTACATGCACGAGACGGCCGAAGCGCTCGACCTCATGAACACGCATTACCAAATTCAACACCTCGACATCAAACCGCAGAATTTGTTCTTGGTGTTCGACCACGTGAAGGTCGCCGACTTCGGCTTGGCGAAAGCGTTCGAAGGCGCGCGGGCCACCGTCACGGGCGGTGTGACGCCCGTTTACGCCGGGCCGGAGACATTCGAGGGCTACGTCACCCGATACAGCGACCAATACAGTCTGGGGATCGTCTATCAAGAATTGTTGACGGGCCAGCGCCCTTTCAACGGGGCGAACACGAAGCAACTCCTGTTGCAGCACCTGCGCGATGCTCCCGATGTCTCTCCGCTGCCGATGCACGACCGGCACATCATCGCGCGGTCGTTGAGCAAGACGCCGCACGAACGTTGGCCGAGTTGCGCGGAGATGGTCAAGCTGCTGTTGCACGCCCCGCAGACGGCCGAAGCGAACCGCATCGATTTCGGGTCATTTGCGATACCGGCGGCTTCGCCGGTATCTCCCGCGAGCAGCACGCCCCAGCCGAACCAGCGATCATCGGTGAACACGATGCCCGCTGGAGCGTTCCAAGAAGCTCGCCAAGGTACCGCGCAGACGATTGCGACCAACGCCTTCTTGGGAAGCGGGACGCCGAGCCCCAAACCGCTTTCACGGGCCGGCCCGGGCAGTTCGCTCCGGAATCTCCTGCCGAGTTTGGTGACGCCGAAACTCGTGACCCAAAGGAATGTACCGGGCAACGCGACGATGCTGACGCAGCACAAGAGCGCCGTCACCGAAACGGGTCTGATGAGTGATTTGGGCATCGCTCCACCGACGCGCGAAGGCGCCGGCGTGCTCTTCCCGGCGCTCGTCGTCGGTATCGGCCAAACCGGTCTGGCCGTGATCCGTCGCTTGCGCGAATTCACTCGCCTGCGGTTCGGTCAGGCGACCATCCCGACTCTCCGTTACCTCTATTTGGATACGGACGGGGACGCGGTCCACGCGGCGAGCATGGGGCACGATGCCCTGCTTCCGCACGAGATTGTGCATCTGAAATTGAATCGGCCCGCACACTATCTGCAGCGAGAAGGCTTGCCGCCCGTCGATCACTGGTTGCCGCCGGGAACGCTGTACCAGTTGCCGAAGACCTCGGGGCCTGCCGAAGGCGTGCGAGCATTCGGCCGGTTGGCGCTCTGCGATCACTACCGGAGCGTGGTCGCCCGCGTTCGGCAAGAACTCGAAACGCTCTTGAGCGACGACTTCCTGGACAAAACCGCGAAGCAGTTCGGTTTGGGTCTGCGATCCAATCAAACCCGCGCGTATGTCGTAGCGAATTTGGCCGGCGGGACCGGCGGGGGGATCTTCGTCGATCTCGCGTATATCCTGAGGCAAGAACTCCGCCAGTTCGGCTACCGCAAATTGGAAACGGTCGGGATGCTCTTGGTTCCCCCGCCGGATAAATCGATGCCCCGCAAAGCCTTGGCCAACACCTACGCCGCGCTGGCGGAGTTGAATCATTACGCCACCGGCGAACAGTACAAAACGCGATTCGATACGGCGGAGTCGCCGATCGTCGACGGCGCGACGCCGTTCGACCGCACGGCGATACTGCAGTTGCCCAAGAAAATCCGCCCGCGCGACCAACATAAAATCGCCGGGTCTGCGGCCCGGGTACTCTTCTTGGAGTTCTTCACCCCGGTGGGGAAAGCCGCGGATTACATCCGCTCGGTCGCGCCGTTCGATCCGTATTCCGGGCCGGTCGTTCAGCCGTTGGGCCTCTACCGGCTCAGTTGGCCGCGCCCCGAACTTTTGGCGGCGATCACCAAGCGATTCGCCTTGCATTTGCTCCGTCGCTGGTCAGAAAAAGAAACGACGCACCTGCGCGAACCGATCAACTGGTGGCTCGCGGATCAATGGGTCAAATACCGCTTGGCACCGGACGACCTGCTGGGCCGGCTCGACGCCGCCGTCAGGAGCAGCTTGGGCGACTGCGCGGATGTCGTCTTCGACGCCGTGGTCGGTTCGCTGAAAGTCCGGACGCCCGGCGCCGCCAAAATCGACGCGATGGCGACGGTGGAAGTCTTGGATCAACTGCTGAAACTCGTGGGCAAGCCGGATGTGGAGCAAAGTAACACCGCATCGTCGTTAAAGGTTCTCGTCGAAGCCGAAGCCAAGTCGGCGACCCTCGAAATCGAGGCGCAACTTTCGGAGATCGCGGTCTCGTTCATCGAGCAGCCCCAGTACCGCTTGGCCGGCGCCGAGGAAGCGCTGAACCAAATCACGAATCGATTGAAAGAAGCTATCGAAGGCTTGGAAGTGGAAGCCAAGCCGCTCGGCCGAAGCTTGACCGAGTGCTACGCGCGTCTCTTCCCTCTGATCAGTGGGCTGAACGCTTCAGGCGGATTCGGAAAGCTCGTATCGCGGAAAGGGGCGATCACGGCCGAACTCCTCGAGATGATGACGGCTTATCCCCGCAAGCGCTACCGCTACACGCTCCTCACGACGGCGATGACGCTGTACCGGGGTTTGCTCAGCAACATTCCCGAGTACTTGCGCGACGTCGGCTACTGCCGATCCCGGCTGGAGAGTTTCGCGCAGACAGTGGATTCGGAAAAGACGGCCGATGCCAACTCGGAATCGGGCGAGTTCATCTTGCCCGCCGGCTGTGCGGATCTCGATTCGGCTGCCGACCAATTCATCGCAGCAATGCCGACCGAAGAAATCATGGAATTTGACCGCGGTCTACAAACTCAAATCGAAACGAAGTACCGCAAGTTGGTGAACATCTGCCTCAGCCCGGATCGCAGTTCGGAGTTCGCCCCGCTGCTCACGCAAGCGGCCCGAACGTACTTGGACATCCGTTTAGAAAAAGCCGATCCGGCCGAGGCGCTCGCCCGCTATCGCGGTTCCGGCCGCGACTGCGAAACCGTCCTGAGCAAAATGTTCGACGACGCGATGCCGAGCTTGATCGCCCCCGGGACGAAACCGCCCCCGCTCGAAGCCACGCTGCTGGCGGCGCCGGAGGGTCCGGCCGGCGATCAACTCCGCCGCCTCGCTGCCGACGCCAACCCCGGCGTGGAATTCATACCCGCCGTGCTGTTCGAAGACGTCGTGATGATTCGCGAGTTCCCGCGAATGCCGATAGCCGATCTCCCGCAACTCGCGGGAGAAGGCCGGGCCGCGTACCAAGCGCAGCGTACGGCGGATCAATCGCCCCATGCCCGCGTCGATGTTCCTTGGCGCGCCCCGATGCAACCGACCGCGAAGTGAAATTACGTGTCCGAGACCGTGCCGAATCGACCCCGAAACGACCCGAGGATCCCCGCCGATGTCCATTTCGTTCCAGACCGGTGGCGAACCGATTCCCGGTTACAAATTCCTGGATCGTTTGGGCAGCGGCGGCTTCGGCGAAGTCTGGCGCTGCGAAGCCCCGGGCGGCATCTTCAAGGCCGCCAAGGTTATCTACGGCGACCTCCGCGACAAAGACAACGACGCCTACCGATTCGTCGAGCAAGAGCTCAAATCGCTCAAACGGGTCAAGACCGTCCGGCACCCGTACCTTCTGACACTCGACCGCTTCGACATCGTCGAAGGTCGCCTCGTGATCGTGATGGAACTCGCCGATTGCAACCTCTGGGAGCGATTCCGCGAACACCGAATCGCCGGTCGGCCGGGCATCCCCCGCGAGGAATTGTTGCAGTACATGGCCGAAACCGCCGAAGTGCTCGACCTGATGAACGACAAGCACCAGTTGCAGCACCTCGACATCAAGCCGCAAAACTTGTTCTTGCTCTACAACCACGTGAAAGTCGCCGACTTCGGGCAAGTGAAGGATCTCGAAGGATTAGTCGCTTCGGTCACCGGCGGCATCACCCCCGTCTATGCGGCTCCCGAAACCTTCGACGGTTTCGTGTCCCGATTCTGCGATCAATACAGCTTGGCCTGCGTCTACCAAGAGCTCCTGACCGGGCACCGACCGTTCGACGGCACTAGCATGCAACAGCTTTTGATGCAGCATTTGCAGGCTCCGCCGAACCTATTGCCTTCCCCGGCCAACGAACGCTCCGCACTGGCGAAAGCGTTATCGAAGAAGCCCGAAGACCGATTCCCCAACGTCTCCAGCATGGTGAAGGCCATCCGCGAGGGTTCCGTCGTCCGCGTGAACGCCGCCGCTCCGGTCGCCGTCGGCATCGGCGGATCCGGTTCCGCGCCGTTCGATTCCTACGCGATGCCGAGCTACCCGTCCGATGTCGCCCAAGGTACTTCGTTCCCCTACGGAGCGGACGGCGGATACGGTGTCGAAGCCGATCGCACGCCCAATCCGAGGAGTGTCGTAGAAACCTCGGTTTTGCCCGAGCGAGCCGCCCCATCTGCGCAAATAGGCCCGGGGCCGATTCGGCCCGCGGTTGTCATAGGCGTCGGTTTCACCGGCCTTCGCATCCTCCAGCAACTCCGGCATGCCATCGAACAAAGCTTCGGCTCGATGGACAACGTCCCCGCGTTGCGTCTCATCGGAATCGACAGCGACCCCGAAGCCATTGAACTGGCCTCCTCGAGAACGGACGGCGGGCAGTCCCCGCTACCGAAAGACGATCTCATCGCGGCGCGACTCAACCGCTCCGCGCACTACCTCAAACCGCGGAACAACGGCCGGATGGTCACCGAGGGCTGGTTCGATTCCCAAGTCTTCTACAAGATGACGCGGCAACCGGCGACGATGGGTCTCCGCTGTTTGGGACGGCTCGCGTTCTGCGATCATTACCGGACGATCCTCAACAAGATCCAACTCGAACTCGATGCCTGCCTCGATCCGCAAGCGATCGGCGAGACCATCGCCCGCACCGGATTGGATAAGCGTACGAACCGGCCGCGGGTTTACATCGTCGCGGCGCTCGGCGGGGGTACCGGCAGCGGCATGTTCCTCGACTTGGCCTACGCCGTCCGCGCCCGGCTCAAACGCATCGGCTACGCCGCGCCGGATCTCACTGGACTGTTGCTGACCCCACCGGATACCGCCGCGAATCACCCGTGCACCACGGCCTTGGCCAATACGTTCGCTGCGCTCACCGAATTGAACCACTTCGGCGATCCCGACACGGTTTTCGAAGCGTCTTACGACGATCGCTTCGGCAACATCCGCGATGCGGCAGCGCCCTTCACACGCACGTTCATCATCCCGGGGCTCGATTCGTCGATGCCGGTCTCGACCGGCTCCGGGGTTCGCCCGCTGTCGTCGATGCGGGGTTCCAGCGGCGTCGAATCGCCGAACGGTATGAGCCGGCTTTCCGGAGTGACGCGCAGCGCAGCTTCGGTGCGGACGCCGGCGCCGCGCATGGGCGATCCCTCCGACCCGCTCGTCGCCGCCGTCGAATTCCTCCGGCTCGACCTCCTCTCGAATCTCGGCCGGACGGGCGATCAGGCCCGACCGCTGCCCACCCACCCGACGGGTAACGAGATCAACACCTTCGGCCTCAGCCGATTCGGTTGGCCGCGAATGGATGTCGTCGCACGGACTGCGAGAATCGTGGCGCCGGTCCTTTTCGGCAATTGGGTGCATCCGGATTCCAAACAACTCCGCACGGTCATTCCGCAGTGGGCCGAGCAGCAGTGGCACCGTTTCGGCCTCGGCAGCGACCGGCTCGCCGCGAGCCTGCGCGACCGCGCCGATGCCGTCGCCGGGCGGAGCATCGACGGTTTGATCGCGACGATCTGCGATCCGCTGACGCCGAAAGGATGGCGTGCGAAACCGCCCGAGCCGGAAGTACTCGCCGCGGCGCTCGAACAGTTCACCCGGCTGCTGGGCGTGCCACGCGAAAGCCCGAATCGCGTGAACACACCGGTCGAAGATGCGATCCTCGCGGGTGCCGCAGACATCCTGAAAGAGTCGGACGACGAATTGAGCGGCATGCTCCCGGCGCTGATGGACACCCCGGACTTCCGCTTCGCCGGAACCGAAGAAGCCGTGCGGCATTTGCTGAACGGGGTCGTGGCGGCCCGGGAGAATTTGCAACGCGACCTGGCCCCGTTGGAAGCCGCCGCCGGCGCCGCCTACGACTGCATCGTCGCTGGAATCCACCCGCAGCGCGGGTTGAAAAAGCCGACCGCGCAAGAGGTCGCCGAGGCGTTGCGCCGGTACCCGACGGACTGGTACCGAGCCCTCCTCGCGCGGCAAATCTCGGCGGTGTACCGGCAGTTGCAAACCGCGTTACAACTGCGGTTGGCCGAAGTGCACTCGTGCCGGGCGAAGGCGCAGAACTACCTCATGCAACTCGTGGCGGAATCGGAAACGCTCGCCCCTCCGGCCCGCGCCGGCGACCTCTTGCCCGTGGGTTGCTCGAGTATCGAAGAAGCCGCGCAGAAGTTTTTGAAGGTGCTCACCGACGACGACCTCGGCGAACTCGAACACGCCGTCCAACGCGACATCCTCACCGAATTCGGCGGACTCTACGAAGCCTGCATGAACTCGTCCGGGGGAGAAAAGCTGCTGCGAATTCTGCGCGGAGCGACGCGGGCGTACCTGAACGAACGCCTCGCGGCCGTGGATTTCGCGGGGATGCTCAAGCAAAAGTATTCATCGAAGGGCGCCTTCGGCCAAGCCATCGCCAAAATTTACAACGACGCGGAACCGAAGCTCGTGACGGGCGGGATGTGGACCCGTTCGGAGGTCGCAGTCTTCGGCGCGCCCGAAACCGAAGGGGGCGCCGCGATCGTCCAGCAGGCCTCGTCGCTGTTGCCCAAGAATTCAACCGTGGTGCCGATGATCGACGAAGCGGTCGTGTACCGGGAGTATTCGAATGTGCCGCTCGCGGCCCTGCCGCAACTCGGGCCGGTGTGGGCCGCCGCGTACCACGGCGCCGCCGACTTGACCCAAACCAGCCCGCATGTGCGGCTCGACATCACGCAGTGGCGCCAGATCGACGGCTGATTATTTCTTTACAAACAGCGCCGCCCGATCGCGGGTGAGCTTGGCCGTGTCGGCTTCGCTCAACGCGAAGACGTCGGTCCGACCCGGTTCGTTGACCTTGGCGTAGACCTGTTTCCCGTTGCTGCCGCCGACTTCCCCTCCGATTTGCAGAGACTTCGTCACCTTGCCGTCTTGCATCGACAGGACGATGACGCGCTTCGGCTCTTTGAGCCCGTAGAGTTCGAGGTTTGCATCTTTGTCTGCGACGTAGCGCTCGGCCTTCAACTGCGCGAGCGCGGCGAGCATCTCCGTGACCTTCGCCGCATCGAAGGCGTCTGTCAATTTCTCAGGGTCGGCCCAGACCGGGCCGGCCTTGCGGAGGACGAAGTTAGTTTTCCCCTCGCTGACGGCAAGCAAGTTGATCTGCGAGGCGTCGACCCCCGTCCAAACCGCGCGCTTGCGGAATTCGCCGAGCAGTTTCCCGCTGAGGCCGGCGTCGAGCAGGCCGACGAGTTCGCCTTTCTCCAACATGGCATGGGCGCGCGGGCCGTCTTTGTCCGACGACCCGACGAGCACACTCAACACTTCTTTGTCGTTGAACAAGAACTTCACCTTGGCTCGCGGCGCATCCAAACCGAACGGTTTGAGGTCGGCCGGCTTCTCGGCCACGAGTTCGTCGGCCCGGAATTTCGCCACCGCATTGACGAGTTCATCAAGGTCGGCCTGCTCCGCCTCCGCCGCGACGGGCGCGGTCATTTTCCAAGTGCCATCGACCTTCATAAAGGTCGCTTTGCGATCCCCGCGTTCGACCACCACCTGATCGGCGTCGATGAACTTGGCGCTGTTCAGCGTCCGCTCTTTGAACTTGATCGGCTCGCCGAGCAGCTTGTTGAGCACGGTTCCCGAGACGATCTTCACCATCGGTTCGCCGCCGTCGTTGACTTTCAGATACCGATCCCCGTTCGGCTTGGCGTCCTCGACCGGCTTGCCGATCTGCAAGACTATCGGCTTAACGCCCTCGGTGCTCAGGGTCACTTCAGCCGTTGGGGTATCGAGCCCGAATGGCTTCAAATCCTTCGGCCCGATGGCGGCGACTTTCGTGGCCCGCAATCGGGAGAGAGCATCCGCGAGTTCCTCGGCGGTCAGCGGGTCGGCGGTGAACTTCGCCGGCTTCTGCACTTCCCACTTCTCGGCGACTTTCGTCAGCTCGAAAACATCGGCTCCCTTCTTGCGGACGATGCTCGTGAGCTTGAACGGATCGAAGGCGAGTATGCCGCGGTCGGCGAGTTCGAGTTTGCCGCGGGCGAGCGCGGCCGTGGTCGCACCGCTGACGACGCCGACGGCCAATTCGTCGCCGATGCGGATGTAGCGCTCGCCGGTCGGTTCCTCTTTGCCGAGCTTCAACACCACCGGTGCCGGCTTCTCGTCCGTGGTCAGCGTAAAGGTGTATTCGGGCTTTTCGAGACCGTAGTCGGCCCATTTGATGGCCGGGCCATAGGCGGCGAGGCGGATCACCGGCGGGTTGGCGGCGTTGAAGACCAAGTTCGACACGAGCAGTTTGTCGAGCGGGAAGGCCGCGCCTTCGGGCTTCCAATCTTGCTTGTCGGCCCCGACCAGCGTCAAGCTCGCTTCGGGCGTCGGTCCGGCGATCTGCACCTTTGTAACCTTGCTCGGATCGAGGATCAAGAGGTTGCGGTCGAGCCAAGCGAGCGCCGGTTTGTCCGCGACTTTGAAAGCCGCATCGGCGACGACGAACACGGCGGTGTTCGGCCCGGTCGTCAGCTTCGCGTAGCGGGCGTTCGGTTCGTCTGCGACGGCATTGCCGATTTGTATCGTCCGCGTCACCGGGACTTCTTCGGGCGGCGTGGTTTTGGAATCGGCCTTCGGTTCCTTCACCGTCACGGTGACCGCGAGCGCCGGTTTGTCGAAGCCGTGTTTCGGTTCGGCCGTCATCGCGTCGTAGCGGAGCGCTTGCAGTTTGCCGAAGAGTGCCGTGAGGGGGAAGACGTCGTTCGCGGCGGCGCCGGCGTCGAACGGGCCGCTGAGCTTCCACTTTGCCCCGTCGGGTGTGAGCTGGTATTTCTCCGCGCCGCGTTCGATTTCGAGCTGCGTCACTTTGTCCGGGGTCGCACTCCACAATTGCAGCGGGAGCAAATCGAGCGAGCCGCGGTCGAGCGCATCGGTCAGGGTCTTGTCGACGGTGAAGACCGGGCCGGTGCCATTGCGGCGGGCGTAGATTTCCCCGGCCTTCGGCATGGCGATAACGAGCAACTCCGGCACGGCCCCTTTGCCGGTGAAACCGAGGTTAACGGTCAATCGTCGCGCGTCCTTCAACTCCGGTTTCGCGCTCGGTTTGAAGCCGAACTTGTCGGCGAGGTCGGCGTCGCTCGGATTTTCATCGAGGTAGTCGATGGCTTCGAGTTTGGTAACATCGTCGATCAACTTCGCCACTTTCCCGGCATCGGCCGCCGTGGCCACCGGCTTGAGGAGCTTCCAATCGAGGCCTTTGTCGGTCTTCGTGGACGCGAGTTCGAGCAGGAGTTTATCGGCGTCCTTGTCCATCACCTTCTTCGTCTCGGTGACGTCGAGCTTCGTCAGTTTCATTTCGGCGGTGTCGTACTGCTTGCGGCTGCGGTACGCCACGGCCGGACGCTCGACCAGCTTCGCAATCGCATCGTCAACGAGGTTGACGCGCTCCCAGCCCACGACGCGGACGGGGATTTTCTTCTTCGCCGCATCGGCCGCACCGAAGTTGAGGACGTACGTCCGGCTGGCCGGAGGCGTGTCCCCTTCGGGGACTTTCGCCTGCGCGACAACTGTCACGGTCGTCGAGTCGGTCTTGGTGCCTGCCGAATCGAGCCGATCCGCGGGAGTCTTGGATTCGAGCTTGCCGAGTTGGTCGAGAAATTCGCCGATCTTGCCGGCGTCGGCCAAGCGGTCGCCTAGGTACCAGCGATCCTGCTTGTCTTCGTCCTTCTCGGCTTCTTTCACGCCCAGCTTGCGTGTCAACACGAAGGCCGGGGCACCCTTCAAGGAGATCCTCACTTCACGGACTTCCGGAGTGCTGAACCGGGCGAGTGTCGCATCGCGGAGGTCGTCGGGCACGAGGAACAACCCGTCGATTTTGTCGGCCTTCACTTCGAAGATCAGCGGGTTGTCCTCGAACTTGGCGAAGTAGTATTTGTCTTCGACGATCCGCGGCATGGGCGGCGGCGCCATCGGCCCCATCGGGATGCCCGGTTCGATGCGCGTACTCAGGCGCGAGACGTTACCGATGCGGACCGTGCGAACGGCGCCGGATTTCAACGTCAAGCCGATGGTGCGTTCGGGGGCGAAGGCCGCGAGCGCCGCTTCGACCGGCGCCGCCCCGAGCAATGCGGCGGAAGCCGGCGGGAACTTGGCCGCCCGGTAGTCGCGCGTGAAGCCGGCGATGCGCGTGAATCGATCCGGTTTCGTGTCTGCTTTCAACAGTTCCCGTGCGAGTTCGCCGAAGTTCGGCTTCGGTGCGATGGCTTCGGCGAGGCTCTCAGACAGCGGGATGGTGATGTCGGGCCGGACGAAGCCATCGACCCAGAGATCGGGGACGGTCGTCAAGATCGCCCGCAATTTCGCGGGGTCGATGCGGTCGACGGACGGCGCGGCGAGCTTCCACGAGTCGGCCAGTTCCTCCGCGATGAGCGCCTTACTAGCGGTATATCTCGCGCCGTCGCGGCGCGGGGCCGGGTTGTCTTTGGTGCTCTTCAGCGAGTACGTCCCGGCCGGGCTGGCGACGGTGAGTTCGGTCACGTCGTTCGTGATGACCGGCACCGGCGGGGCGTTCTCATCGCCGACAAAACGGGTGCGGGTGGCCTCGGCGAACAACTGCCGGCGGCGGTATTCTTCGGCGCTGCGGGTGACGATGCGCACCGAGTCCGGGGCGATCCGCAAAACTTCGTTCGCCTCGCCGATGCGCGCGAAGGCCGGGCGGGACGATGGCGATTCACCGGTATTGGCCGGGGGTTGGCCGAACAGCATCGACACCGGTTTGCCGTCGATGGTGGCGATCACGTTCGTCGGCTTCTGCGCGGCCTCGAGGCCGTAGAGTTTCAGCTCGCCATCAACGAGCGCGATGGGCGCGAAGCGTGTCTTCAGGTTGGTCAGCACGTCGACGAGTTCGCCGACTTCCTTCTCGCGCACCTGCCAGTTGCCCGGTTGCGTCCAAACTCCGACGGCAGACTTCTCCAACGTCAAGGTCGGCTGCCCTGGGACGTGGAGTTCGATCTTCGTGATCGAATCCGGCTTCACCGGTTCCAGAGAAGCTGGCGGTGGCGGTGCCGTGTTGCGCAGGCCGACCTTCGTCAGCAAGTCGCTACCGAAGTAGGCGAAGGCCCCGCCGCCGACGACGAGGATCAACAAGAGCAATGTCGTGAACCAGCGCATGGGGCCACCGGGGAGTGAGTGCGGGCGAGCCGAGCTCTGGGAAGAGCCGGAAGATTTTCAACGCAAGCGGCGGAGCATCAACACGATCAACCCGAAGTAGGCCGCGAGCAGCGGGAGCCCGAGGAAGGTGCCCCAGCGCCACGCGGAATATTCGACCGGCGCGAGTTTGATGCGCGGGTACTGCCACGTCCCGGCGGCGTCGGGGCCGCGCGGCATTTCGGTTTCGCGGTTCAAACTCCAGTGGACCGATTGCAGCAGCAGCGTCTCGCGGCCGGGGTCGAGTTCCTTGCCGACGAACAAGCCGCCGTGGCCGAAGACGACGATCCGCGTCGTCTTGAGGTTCTTGTTCATGGAGGCTTGGAAGCGATCCGGGTTCGTGGTGGCGAAGGCGAAGCCGGGGGGCGAACCCGCGGCCGCCCCGACGATGCTGGCGGCGTAAGCGGCGACCGCGTTTTTGTCGTCGAGCCACTCGGCGGGCACCGGCACTTCCACGGCGACGCCGATGGGAAACGATCCTTTGCGCTCTTCGTTGCGGGTGCCCTTGCGTTCGTCCGTGGGCTTAGTGGCTTCGAACTTCGGCAGATAGCGCGGGCTGCCGAACGGGGCCGTGTCGGGCCAGTTTTTATTCCAGCTCTCGGGGGCCGTGTGCAAGATTTCGGCCGTGGCGGTCGCCGGTGCCGCGGGATCGAAGTAGACGGGACGGAAGCCGCTGCGGACGACGTTCAACTGCCCGGCGAGCGCCCGGTTGGAAAGTTCGAAGGCGTGGGCCACCGGGTTCGGCGTCAGCTTCACAGGATCTTGAATCCGCAGCGGCGGCGGATCTTCCGATGTGGCGAATTGGTCGGTGCGTTGCTCGGCCATGCCTTCGTACTCGATATCGGTGACGATGACCTGCGGGCCGAGCACGACGCCGAGGCGGCGGATCAATTTCTCGACGTCGTCCGGCCCGGACGGTTCGTCCGGCCGCTGTTGAACCGGCCCCAGGTCGCCGGCGCCGAAGCAGCAAATCGCCGGTTTGCCCGACGCGAGATACTCCTTGATGCCCTCGGCTTGATCCTTGCTGAGGTTGTGCAAGCCCGGCGGCACCGAGCGACGCTCGGCCAAAGTCATCACGGTCAACCGGCTGAGGATCAACAGATCGCATTCGGCGAGTGTTTCGCGCAGGCGGGCTTTGATGTTCGGATCGCGCCGCGCGGCCATCAAGGCGTCGTCCCGGGTGAATTCTAAGTATTCCGGTTCGTACTTAGCTTGTCGCTTTTTGGCGTCGGCCAAGTCAGACTCGCGCAGCGCGATGTTCGGATCGACGACGCGATCGAGCAGTCGTTTGCGGTCCGCCTCTTCGTCGATGGGCCGGCCGACGACCCGGCGAAACAACCTGTCGAGTTCGGCCAAGGTGCCCTTCAGCGTCTTCTCGCGGACGAGTTTCAACTGCTGCAATTGCGCCTCGGCTTCGGCGAAGTCGTCGAGGGCCAGTTGCAACCGCGCCTCGACCTTTTCGAGTTCGCTCTCGCGGATGCTGCTGGCCGCAGGCCCCAAAGGCGATTCGCCGTCCCAGCCTTTCTTCAAAACCAGATCGACGACGTCGTAGCCGTTGAGCTCGAGCGACTTGCGGACGCCGGGGGTCGAATATTCGTCGCGCTTGTATTTCGAGGTCAGCACCGGGTGAATCACGGCGAGCGCGACCTTCGGCCGGCGCGATTCGACGCTGATGACCTTGCGGACGAAAGCTTCTTTTCCTTGGGGGATCAGCACGAGGTTGCGTTCGTCCGGTTTCCCCTCGGGCCGCGAGGCGGTTTTGTCGAGCAGGTAAAACTGGTTGAAGGCGAGGCGCTGCACGCGGCCGTCGTGGTAGAAGAAAATGCTGTTCTCCGGGGCGGTCTGGATCGCCGTGCGGAGTTTCGATTTCTTCGCCAGTTCGCGGTCGTCGCCGACTTTCGTGAGGGCGTCCAGCTTGCCGTCGAATTCTTCGTCTTTGGTGTGGAGCACGTGCACGTCGAACTGCGGGCCGAACTCGCGGATTTCTTCGACGAGGTCGCGGACCTTTTCGACGATCTTCGCTTGGGCCGCGCTCGACAGGGCATCGGAGCGATCCGGCTCCGCCGCGGAGGTTTTGTCCATCTGCAAGACGACGATGGTCGTCGGCGATTTCGGATCGAGCTTCCGCAGTTGATCTTGGAGTTCCGGGGCGAGGGTGAACCGCTTGTCCCGCGTGGCGTCGTTTCGGGAGTAGTGCTGGAACGAAATCGCGTTGACGACGACGACGAGCGCGACCGCCAAGGCCATCTGCGCGGTGTTGTTGACGCCCGCGCCGCTCTTGCGCCCGGTGACAAGAAACAACCCGCTGACGACTTCGATGAGGAGCCAAGCGACCACG
>Ga0105045_10001470_pt1 | contig 19255 bp, 16 predicted proteins | sample MAT02_FD_78089 | JGI IMG/M metagenome (GOLD analysis project Ga0105045, IMG submission 78089) | Freshwater microbial communities from Lake Fryxell liftoff mats and glacier meltwater in Antarctica - MAT-02 (megahit assembly) | ecosystem: Environmental > Aquatic > Freshwater > Ice > Liftoff... | reverse complement strand
CCGTTGCGCGTGCAACTCGATGGTGATGGCGTGGTCCATCGGAGCAACGGGGGGACCATCGTCGAGGCCGCAGGGAGGGGATCGATCGAGGCGACCATGGGTGCGCTGCGCGTCGCTGGGGTCCGCCGCATCGACGTCTTGGTCGCCTCGGGCAGCGCAGTCGATCTGGCTGCCGCACTCCGCCACCGATGGACGGTGGTTCGAATCATCGATGGGTCGACACCTCCGCAGCGGGTGCCAGTCGGCCCGTTCACCGTGGTCGTCACCGGCGGGTCCGCGCCGCCGCAGGTTGTGCACCAACCCCCGTGATCGGGGGCACCGTCGAGCGGTAGGGTCCGAACGTGGCGCGAACGAACCGGGTGATCTCCAGCTGGCAAGAGGCGGAGAAGGCGATTGCCGCCACGGTTCCGGGTGAGCAACCGTCGTTCGAGGTCGTGATCGTCGACACCATCCCCTCCTGGCTCCGCGAGGTGGTCGATCTCGCGGAGCAGAGCGGCGCTCGGCTCACCGTCACGTTGACCGCGAGCGACGAGCGTGACGCCGACGCCAGCGATGGTTGGGAGATCGGCGTGCTCACCGTGATCCTCGGGTGGGGCATCGTGCCCGACGACGTGAAGGGTGTCGATGCTCGCCGCGTCCGTCGGGTGCAGGCGGTCATCGACCAGTTGGCCGGCGCCAGCCGGCCCTCTACCGCCGCGAGCGCCTCGTGACCGCTGTCGTGCCGGTCCGGCTGATCAAGGGCTCCGACGATGTGCTGCGCGGCGAGGCCTTCAGCAAGATCCTCGATGAAGCGGTTGGAGATGCTGATCGGACGCTGGTGGTCGACGAGTTCGACCTCGACCTGACCAAGCTGGGTGCCGCCATCGACGCGGCCCAGACCCCGCCGTTCCTCACCGACTTCCGGGTGGTGGTGATCCGGCGTTTCGGCCGTTTCTCCAAGGGCGAGGAGGTGGCGCCGGTTGTTGCCTACCTCGAAGACCCGCTCCCGACCACCGCGCTGATCCTGGTGTGGGAGAAGACGATGCTCAGCACGGCCAACGATGCCGCCGAGGCGTTTACCAAGACCCCCAAGCTCCCGCCGGCGCTCACGAAGGCTGTCACTGCTGCGGGCGGCGTGATCATCGAGACCGATGCGGCGGCCCGCAACATGTCGGGCTGGGTGGCTGAGCAGTTCGAGGCTGCCGGCCTCGATGTCGATGCCGCCGCTCGCAAGCAGGTGGTCGACACCATCGGCGAGGATGCAGGCGCGGTGGTGGCGATCATCGAGCGGCTCAAGGGCGCATTCGCGCCCGGGACGAGGCTGCGAGCCGATGACATCGAGCCGTTCGTCGGGCCCGCCGGGGGCGTGCCGCCGTGGGATCTGACCGATTCGATCGACAAGGGCGACGTGGCCAAGGCGGTGGAACTCGTGCAGCGAATGATGGGTGCCGGGGGGCGCCACGCCTTGGCCGTGATGGCCACCTTGCAGACCCACTACCTCCGGATGATGCGCCTCGACGGTGCCGATGTGCGCAACGAGAAGGATGCGGCATCGCTCCTCGGCATGAAAGGCTCGACCTTCCCGGCCAAGAAGGCGATGACCCAGGGGCGCAAGCTCGGCTCGGCCGGCATCCGACGGGCGATCGGGCTGCTGGCCAAGGCCGACGTGGATCTGCGGGGCGCCCAGGCCTGGCCCGACGAACTGGTCATGGAAGTGCTGGTGGTCCGCCTGGCTCGAAACTCGCGCTGACCCAGCGCCGGGCCGAGCGTCAAGCGGAGCGTCAGGCCTCGGCTGAGGCCACCGCGACGCGCTTGGCCAGGCGTGACTTGCGGCGAGCCGCCGCGTTCTTGTGGATGACGCCCTTGTTGGCGGCCTTGTCTATGCGCTTCATGGCGATGCGCTCCGCATCGGCTGCGGTCTCTGCGCCGGTCTCGGCGGCGATGACGGCGCTCTTGACACGGGTACGCAGATCGGAGCGCACCGTCTTGTTGCGGACGCGCCGCTTCTCGTTCTGCTTGTTGCGCTTGATCTGGCTCTTGATGTTGGCCACGGTGTTGCGTGCTCCACTCGAATCGTGCTGAACGTCGTGTCGTTCTGAAAGCTGGATCATCGTAGTGGGGCCAGGCCGGCTGTGTCACACCCGCCGGGGCCAGGACGCGGGCTACCGGCCGGAAACAGCCAGTTGGTAGCGTCGGTCAGCCCACCTGCTGCTCGAAGGCCCCATGGACCAGTCCCGCATCCGCAACTTCAGCGTCATCGCCCACATCGACCACGGCAAGACGACGCTCAGCGACCGGATCCTGGAGGTCACCGGGGCGGTGAGTGCCCGAGACATGCGGGCCCAGTTCCTCGATTCCATGGATATCGAGCGTGAGCGCGGCATCACCATCAAGCTGCAATCCGTCACCCTCGGCTATCAGGGCCACACCCTGAACATGATCGACACGCCGGGCCACGTGGACTTCGGGTACGAGGTCAGCCGATCGCTGGCCGCGTGCGAGGGCGTCATCTTGCTGGTCGACGCGGCCCAGGGCATCGAGGCGCAGACGCTGGCCAACTGCTATCTGGCGCTCGAGAACGACCTCGAGATCGTGGCCTGCCTCAACAAGATCGACCTCCCCGCCGCCGACCCGGACCTCTACGCGGCCGAGATCGAGAACATCCTCGGCATTCCCGCCGATCAGATCTTGCGCATCAGCGCCAAGACCGGCGAGGGGGTGCCCGAGCTGCTCGACGCCGTCATGGCGCGCATCCCGGCGCCCACCGGCCAGGTCGACGAGCCCCTCCAGGCCCTCATCTTCGACTCGCACTTCGACCAGTTCCGAGGCGTGGTCTCGAGCGTTCGCGTCGTCAACGGCACCATCCGCACGGGCGAGAAACTCCGGTTCATGCAGGCCGGTGTCACCTACGAAGCCGATGAGGTGGGCGTCCGCAACCCAACGCCCACCCCCGTCAAGGAACTCGGCCCAGGAGAGACCGGCTACCTCATTGCCGGCATCAAGGACGTGGCCGAGGCCCGTTCGGGGGAAACGGTCACCACCGCCCGCAACTCGGCCGAGGCGCCACTCGACGGCTATCTCGACCCCAAGCCCATGGTGTTCTGCGGGATCTACCCCATCGACGGCGACCAGTTCCCCGACCTGCGGGAGGCGCTCGACAAGATGCGCCTCAGCGATGCCAGCGTCACGTTCGAGCCCGAGACCTCAGGCGCGCTGGGCTTCGGCTTCCGGTGCGGCTTCCTCGGCCTGCTCCACATGGAGATCGTGCGCGAACGCCTCGAGCGCGAGTTCGACCTGAGCCTCATTGCCACGGCGCCGAGCGTCGCCTACGTGGTCAACAAGACCAATGGTGAGATCGTCGAGGTCGACAACCCTTCGGAGATGCCGCCGGTCACCGAGATCGACAGCATCGAGGAGCCGTGGTTCGACGTCACGATCCTCACGCCGTCGGACTACACCGGCACGATCATGGATCTCTGCCAGACCCGGCGGGGAGAGATGGACAAGCTCGAGTACCTCTCGCCCGAGCGGGTGGAGCTGAAGTACAAGGTCCCGCTGGCCGAGGTGGTGACCGACTTCTTCGATCAGCTCAAGTCACGCACGCAGGGCTACGCATCGCTCGATTACGAGCCCGCCGGGTACAAGGTGTCCAATCTGGTCCGCGTGGACGTGTTGCTCAACTCCACGCCGGTCGACGCCTTCTCGATGGTCATCCACCGAGACAAGGCCGACGACTACGGCCGCAAGATGTGCGAGAAGCTCAAGGAGCTCATCCCCCGTCAGATGTTCGACGTGCCGATCCAGGCGGCCATCGGCGGGCGGATCATCGCCCGCCAAACGGTGAAGGCCAAGCGCAAAGACGTGCTGGCGAAGTGCTACGGCGGCGACATCACCCGCAAGCGAAAGCTCCTCGAGAAGCAGAAGGAGGGCAAGAAGAAGATGAAGAACATCGGCCGCGTCGAAGTTCCCCAAGAAGCCTTCGTCTCCGCCCTCAAGCTCGACGACTGATCCACCTTCGTGCCGGGCAGGGTGGGGGTCATGGGTGACTCGATAGGGATCATGTGGTTTCGGCGTGACCTGCGGCTGGCCGACAACCCCGCGCTGCGCGCTGCGCTCGCGGCCCACGATCACGTGATCGCCCTCTTCGTCCACGATCCCGCCTTCGTCGGTCCTGCCGGCGCCAACCGGGTGGCCTACCTGCACGCCACGCTCGACGCCCTCGACGCCGACCTCGACGCCAAGCTCGTCGAACGATCCGGCGCGCCGGAGGCGATCGTGGTCGAACTGGCCGCAGAGGTCGAGGCGCCCACGGTCTACGTCACCGACGACTTCGGTCCGAAGGGCCGCGCCCGCGACCTCGCCGTCGAACGCGGGTTGCTGGCGGCCGGTCGCACACTGGCGCGCATCGGCAGCCCCTACGCCGTTGCTCCGGGCACCGTGTCGACGCAGGGTGGCACGCCATTCAGGGTGTTCACACCCTTTTCGCGGGCCTGGCGCGACCACGGTTGGGATGACCCAGCGCCGGCGCCGCCCACCGCGCCGGTGCTCGCTGGGGTAGCGGGTGCGGGCCGGCCGCCGACACCGCCGCCCGAGGCCTTGAGCGGCCTCCCGCCAGTCGGTGAGGCCGCTGCGCATCGTGCGGCGGACGACTTCTTGGCGCGCCATGTCGAGGGTTACAAGCAAGACCGCAACCGCCCGGACCTCGACGTCACGAGCCGGTTGTCGCCCCACCTGAAGTACGGGACCATCCACCCCCGTCAGCTGCTCGGTCGGCTTTCGGATGCATCCGGGCCGTCGACCTTTGCCAGTGAACTGGCGTGGCGTGACTTCTATGCCGACGTCTTGTTCCACTGGCCCCAGACGGTCCGCCAGAACTTCGCCGACAAGATGGACGGGCTCCAATGGGATGTGGGCGCTCTGGCCGACCAGCGCTTCGAGGCATGGTGCGCGGGTGAGACGGGGTACCCGATCGTCGATGCGGGGATGCGCCAACTGCTGGCGGAAGGATGGATGCACAACCGAGTCCGGATGATCGCGGCATCGTTCCTGGTGAAGGACCTCCACATCGACTGGCGGCGGGGAGCCGCGTGGTTCATGCGCCACCTGTACGACGGCGATGTGGCCTCGAACACCCATGGCTGGCAGTGGACGGCGGGTACGGGCACCGACGCTGCGCCGTTCTTCCGCGTGTTCAACCCCACCACGCAGGGGCTGCGCTTCGACCCCGATGGCGCATATGTCCGGCGTTACGTGCCTGAGGTCGGCCACCTGGCAGGACCGGCGGCGCACGAGCCGTGGAAGGCCGCAGCCGACCTGTTCGGAGCTGCCGTCGACTACCCCAACCCCATCGTCGATCACGCCGCAGAGCGGGATGAAGCACTGGCGCGATACCAGCAGCGCGAGACCAACCTGCCGCAGGGGTCTGGCACTCGGTAGCATCGAGTGCCAACGAAACCTGCGAGGTGTGCGTGCTCGATGAACGCAAGGCATCGATCCTCCGTGCCGTGGTGGAGGAGTACATCCAGACTGCACAGCCCGTCGGCTCGGGCCACGTGGCCAACGCGCCTGGGGTGCAGGTCTCGTCGGCCACGGTTCGCAACGACATGGCGGCGCTCGAGACCGAAGGGTTCCTGGCTCAGCCCCACACCTCGGCCGGGCGCGTCCCCACCGAGAAGGGCTACCGCTACTTCGTCGACGCGCTTTCCCATCCCAGGCTCGATCGGGCTGCGGCCCAACAGGTGCGCTCGTTCTTCGACCAGGCCCACGGCGAGATCGAGCAGATGCTCGCCGACACCACTCGGCTCCTCACCGGCCTGACCGACTACGCCGCGGTGGTGGTGGCGCCCGCGCACGAGGCTGCTCGCGTCCGGTCCGTGCAACTGGTGTCGTTGGCCCCCTCGGTGGTGCTGTTCGTTGCCGTACTGGGCAGCGGCGCCATCGAGAAGCGGACCATCGAGCTTGCTGCCGAAGCCGACGAGGTTGTCCTCGCAGCTGCGGCCCAGCACCTTTCGGACGCGGTGGTCGGCGAGCCGCTCGCTGCGGTCGTGGGCTCGGGCCTCTCTGGCGATGCTGGCGTCGAATCGGTGCTGGCCACGGTTCGCGCCACCCTCGCCGCCGCACCCGAAGACGAGGGCGACCACGTGTTCGTCAACGGGGCGTCGCGCATGGCGGCGTCGTTCGATGCCGTAGAGACGGTCCGGTCGGTGCTCACGATCCTCGAGCAGCAACTGGTTGTGGTCACCTTGTTGCGCGATGTGGTCGATCGTGGCCTCAACGTGGCCATCGGCTCCGAGACGGGTATGCAGCCACTGGCGGACTGTGCCCTCGTGGTCGCGCCCTACACCGTCGACGGAGAACAGGTCGGAACGGTGGGCGTGCTCGGCCCGAGCCGCATGAACTACCCCCAGGCGCTCGCTGCGGTTGCCGTCGTCGGCCAGCGCCTCAGTCACCGGTTGAGCGAGGGCTGACGGTGGCAACCGATTACTACGAACTGCTCGAGGTCGAGCGCACGGCCAGCACCGAGGAGATCAAGCGGGCGTACCGCCTGGCCGCCCGTCGCTACCACCCTGACGCCAACCCCGACGATCCGGCGGCAGAGGCCAGGTTCAAGCAGGTCGCCACGGCCTACGAGGTCTTGAGCGACGATGACCGACGCCGTCACTACGACCGGTTCGGCGCTGCTGGCCCGCAGATGGGTAGCGATCCCTTTGGTGGCTTCACCGGAGGGGGATTGGGCGACATCTTCGATGCCTTCTTCGGCGGCGGTGGTGCCGGCGGAGGTGGTGGGCAACGGCCCACCCGGGCCTCGGGCCCCGACCTCGAGGTTGCGGTCGACATTGCCTTCGAGGCCGCCGTCTTCGGCGCCCAAGAAGAGGTCACGGTCCGCACGGCCATAGCGTGCGAGGCGTGCGAGGCGACGGGCGCCGAACCCGGCACCCACGCCGAGTCGTGTGCCCAATGCGGTGGCACTGGCCAGGTACGCCAAGTGCGCCAATCGATCCTCGGCCAGATGGTCACGGCGGCGCCCTGTCCGCTGTGCCGGGGTGCCGGCCAGGTGATCCTGAGCCCCTGTGCCACGTTCAAGGGCGAGGGGCGCGAGGTCACCGAGAAGACCTACACGATCGACATCCCCGCCGGCGTCGACACCGGCAGCACGCTCCGGCTCAGCGGCTTCGGTGCCGTCGGATCGCGCGGCGGCCCCTCAGGCGACCTGTACGTGCAGGTTCGGGTCCAGCCCCACCCGCGCTTCGTTCGTGACGGAAACGATCTCGTCCACCAGCTTCACATCCCCTTCACCCAGGCCGCGCTGGGTGCGGCCATCTCGTTCGAGACGCTGGACGGCAACGAGGACTTGGTGATCCCTCGGGCCACACAGACCGCGAAGGTCTTCCGCTTGCGCGGGCGCGGCGTTCCTCACGTTCGCGGGCGAGGTCGGGGCGATCTGCTGGTCCAAGTCGTGGTCACCACCCCCATCGATCTCGAGCCCGAGGTCGAGGAGGCGCTGCGTCAGATCGCTGCCGTGCGCGGCGACGAGGTTGCCCCCGCCGATCGCGGGTTCTTCTCGCGCATCAAGTCGGCGTTCAACTAGGCCGTCTGTTGGACCAGGAACCTGAGTACATGGCCGTCCCTTCGGGCGGCGGCCCACTCGTGTTCGTCGCTGACCTGGACGATCCGCACCTCAGCGACGACGACCACCACCACCTGGCCCGGGTTCGGCGGGTGCGACACGGCGCCCCGGTCGTGGTCGGCGATGGTCGAGGCTCGTGGCGCGCGGCGCGCTTCGCCGGCGACAGACCCGAGATAGTGGGGGATCGGCGAGGGTCGGCCCGCCCGGTGCCGTTGGTCGGCGTCGGGTTCGCCCTGGTGAAGGGGGCCAAACCCGAGCTGGTGGTCCAGAAGCTGACGGAGCTCGGCGTCGACGAAATTCAGCCGTTCACCGCGGCACGGTCGGTGGTGCGGTGGGACCCGTCGAAGGCCGACGCTGCGCATGGCCGCCTGGTGAAGGTGGCTCGCGAAGCAGCCATGCAGAGCCGGCAACCGTGGCTCCCATCGGTGGGTTCGGTCGTGTCCTTTGCCAGCATCGCTGCGCAGCCGGGTGTCGCCCTCGCGGAGCGCGACGGAGCGCCTCCCCATTTGGAACGGCCGTTCGTCCTGGTCGGGCCGGAAGGCGGCTGGGACGACGCGGAGCGCGCCGCGGGTCTGCCCCTGGTTCGGCTGTCGACCGGCGTGCTGCGCGCCGAAACGGCAGCCATCGTTGCGGGGGCGCTGCTCGTGGCGCTGCGCAGCGCCACGGTGGCCCCGGCGGATGACGCCTAGCGCACGATCCCGCTGAGCACGGGCGTGCCCTGGAAGAGCATGCCGAGTTGATCGAGGCGCTCGGTTGCGTGATCGGGTGGCGTGTCGAGGATGCAGGCGATGGCGCGCAGATCATCTCGCCGGATGGTGAGCACTCGGCCGTTGAAGTCCTGGCGCTGGACCTGGATCATGGCGAGGTAGCGACGCAGCATCTCGCCGGTCGGGCCGCCGATGTCGTCGAGGCGGCCCAGGTCGATCACGATCTTGCGCGGAGCTGGCGCCGTGGGTGCGGTGAGGTCGAGATAGGGGCCCTCGGGGCGAGGATCGCCATGCTCGCGGGGGAGCAGCTGATCGACCGGCACCTGGTACACCGTGGCCAGTCGGTGCAGTCGGGGCACGGAGATAGCACGCTCGCCCCGCTCGTAGGCACCGAGCACCGACGCCTTGAACTCCTGGCCCGAAAGCTCCTCGGCTTCCTGAAGCGACAAGCGCTTCTGGCGTCGGATGGCCCGGAGGCGATCGCCGACGAGACGGGCGTACGCGGTGGCCTCGGGATCGAGTTCGTTCTCCGGCGACGGAGGCGTCATGGTGTTCTCCTGGGGTGACGTGCGCACGCTTCGCGCTCGCTGCGGACAATAGCCCACGGAGCGCGGTTTTGTCACGATACGTGGCACCGGGCCTTGGCAATCTCGCAGAGCGCGGTTGAGGGAGCGGACCGTTACGCTGCCGCCGTGACGTTCGGCATCTACCTCCACGTGCCGTTCTGCCGCCATCGGTGCGACTACTGCGCATTCGCGATCTGGACGGACCGTCATCACCTGGAGGAGCGGTACCTCGATGCCTGCCGTCGCCAGATCACCGAGGCCACCCCGGGCCTCCCACCAGTCACGAGTCTGTTCGTCGGTGGCGGGACCCCAACGCTCGTGGACCCGCACCGGCTCGTTGGTGTGATCGGCCAAGCGCGCCTCGCTCCGGGCGCGGAGGTCACCATCGAGTGCAACCCCGATGACCTCGACGAGCAGCGGGCCCGGATCTACGCCGACGGCGGGGTGACGCGAATCTCCATCGGCGTCCAGTCCATGGACTCACGCGTGCTGACCAGCCTGGGACGCGAGCACGAGCCTGCCAACGTCGAACGAGCCGTAGCGGCGGCCCATGGGGCCGGCCTGTTGGTCAACGTCGACCTCGTCTACGGAGCTCACGGCGAAACACTCGGCCAGTGGGAGGCGACCCTGGAGGCAGCCATCGCGCTCGACCCGCACCACATCAGCGCGTATGCGCTCACCGTGGAGGCCGGGACCCCGCTCGCCGCCGACCCGGCTCGCCACCCCGACGACGACACTCAGGCCGACGAGTACCAGCTAGCCACCGCCAAGCTCGCCGCCGCGGGTTACGACTGGTACGAGATCTCGAACTGGGCGAAGCCAGGCCACGAATGTCGCCACAACCACCTGTACTGGAGCGGAGGCGAGTACCTCGCTGTCGGCTGCGCCGCCCATGGCCATCTCGCCGGACGCCGCTCCTGGAACCTGCGTACCCCCGAGCGATACATCGCCGCCATCGAGGAGGGGCGGTCGCCCGAGGCCGGAAGCGAGGAGCTGGCGCCCGATGAGCGGAGGGTCGAGACCCTGCAACTGGCCATCCGCACTCGTGGGGGCGTCTTGCGATCAGAGGTCCCGCCGGGGTTCGTGGAGGAACTCGATGGGCTGGTGGAGACCCAGGGGGAGCGCGTGGTGCTCACGCCGGCTGGCCGGCTGCTCGCCAACGAAGTCGCCATCCGGCTGGGCTGATCTGCGCCTCGGTCAGCCCAGGAGCGCGGCAACCTCGACCAACGACGACACCCGCTCGCAGGTGGCCTCCGGGTGGAGGTCGAGCGGGTCCATCAGCACGGGCCGGATGCCGGCGGCTCGAGCACCCTTGACGTCGTACTGGTAGCCATCTCCGACGTGGATGGCGCGGTCCGCAGCGGTACCGGCCACCTCGAGCGCTATCTCGAAGATCGCCGGGTCTGGCTTGGCAACACCGACGACGCCCGAGTCGATGATGGCCAGCACCGCTACGCCCGGTCCTGGGCCGACCTGGATCAACCCGGTCCGCTCCAGCACCTGTGCGACGGTACCGTCGGCGTTCGACACGATGACGATGGGCGTGCCCGTCGCCTCGATGGCGGCCAACCCGTCAGCCGCCCACGGAAGCGGTTTGCGCCACAACGCCTCGGTGCGCCACAGCGCCTGGAGGACGTGGTTCACGTCGGCGCGGTGGCGCTCATCGATGCTGAGGTGCGCGCTGTAGGCCGAGAGGTAGTCATCGAACACCTCGGGGTCGGCCTGGGCCCGATCGACCGCGTGCATCCCGTAGAAGTGCGCGTCGAGCAGTCGAGAGGGATCGACCGCCACTTCGGCCGCAGCGAACCCCGCAAGGATCGACTCGTCGTCGGGGACCACGAGCACGCCCCCTGCATCGAGGAAGACCACGTCGACGCCTCGTTCGCTCATGTGGTGACGGTACGCCACGGCGGTAGCGTCGCCAGATGCCAGCCCAGAGAGACCCTGTCGCTCCGTTCACCACCGAGGTGCCTTGGGCCGCGCTCGGCCTGGCGGTTGGCCCTGCTGCGTTCATCTCTGCGTGGATCGTGGGCGGCGCCCAGACGCCCGACTACTCCGCGGTCTACGACGCCATCAGCCGCATCGCCGCGGTGGACGCACCGCAGCGGGTCACCATGACGGCGGGCTTTGTGGTCTATGGCCTCGCCGTGAGTGCGGGCTCGATAGCGCTCCGCCGTTCGCTGCTGCACCGGACGTGGCCATTGGCGCTGATCAACGGAGCCGCCACCATCGGCGTCGCGCTGACACCCCTCGATCGTTCGGACCTCGTCGACACCCTGCACGGGGTCACCGCCGGAACCGGGTATGTGTCGATCGCGCTGTTGCAGTTGGCATCGGCAGCCCCACTGCGGGCCTCGGGTCGGCCGCGCTTGGCCGCCGCGGCCACGGCGATGGGCATCGCCACCGCGGCGTGCCTGGTAGGAACCACGGTCACCGATGCCAACGGCCTCTTCCAGCGCCTCGGACTGACCATCGGCGACGTTTGGCTCGTGGCCACCGGCATCGGCTTGTTCCGAGCGGTCAGCGAGCGAGCGGCTTGTACTTGATGCGGTGGGGTTGGTCTGCCTCGGCGCCGAGTTCCTTCTTGCGGAAGGCCTCGTACTCGGAGAAGTTGCCCTCGAACCAGCGGACCTGGGAGTCGCCCTCGAACGCCAGAATGTGGGTGGCGATCCGGTCGAGGAACCACCGGTCGTGCGAGATGACCACTGCGCAGCCGGCGTAGGCCTCGAGCGCGTCTTCGAGGGCGCGCAGGGTGTCGACGTCGAGGTCGTTGGTGGGCTCGTCGAGCAACAGCACGTTGCCGCCCTCCTTGAGCAGTTTGGCGAGGTGCACGCGGTTGCGCTCGCCGCCCGAGAGCACGCCGACCGTCTTTTGTTGGTCGGACCCGGTGAAGTTGAGCGAGGCCACGTACGCGCGGCCATGGATCTCCCGGCCACCGACCACGAGGTCGTCCTTGCCGCCAGTGATCTCCTCGTAGACCGTCTTGGAGCCGTCGAGACTGTCGCGGCTCTGGTCCACGTAGGCCATCTGGACGGTGGACCCGACGATGATCTTTCCGGAGTCGGGCTGCTCCTGGCCGGTCAGCATCTTGAAGAGGGTGGTCTTTCCGGCACCGTTGGGGCCGATGATTCCCACGATGCCTGCCTTGGGCAGCGAGAACGAGAGGTCTTCGATGAGGAGCTTGTCGCCGAAGCCCTTGCTCAGGCCCTCGACCTCGATGACCTGGTCGCCGAGGCGGTCGCCTGATGGGATGAAGATCTGGAGCTTGGCGTCGCGGCCCTCGGCTTGCTTGGACTCCTCGAGCAACTTGTCGTACGCCGCAAGGCGGGCCTTGCCCTTGGACTGGCGGGCCTTGGGCGACATGCGAACCCATTCGAGTTCCTGGTTGAGTGCCCGTTGGCGGTTGGACGCATGCTTTTCTTCCTGCGCCAATCGAGCGGACTTCTGCTCCAGCCAGCCCGAATAGTTGCCCTCGAACGGGATGCCCCGTCCGCGATCCAGTTCGAGGATCCAGCCGGCCACGTTGTCGAGGAAGTAACGATCGTGGGTGATGGCCACAATGGTTCCGGCGTAGTCCCGCAGGAACCGCTCCAGCCAGGCCACCGACTCGGCGTCGAGGTGGTTGGTGGGTTCGTCGAGCAGCAGCAGGTCGGGCGCCGACAGCAGCAGCCGACAGAGCGCGACGCGGCGCCGCTCGCCACCCGACAGCGGGCCGACTTCGGCATCGGGCGGGGGAAGGCGCAGGGCATCCATGGCAATCTCGATCTTGCGGTCGAGGTCGTTGGCGCCCTTTGCGGCGATCTCGGCTTCGAGACGGGCTTGCTCCTCGCCGATCTTCTCGTAGTCGGCGTCGGGGTCGGCGTACTTGGCCAAGCAGGCGTCGTACGCGGTGAGCAGCCCGGCCACCTCGGCCACGCCGTCGAGGACGTTGTCCTTGACGTTCTTGGATTCGTCGAGGTGGGGCTCCTGCTCGAGCATGCCGACGGTGAACCCTTGGGTGAGGCGGGCCTCGCCGGTGAAGCCGTCGTCGTTGCCCGCCATGACCTTGAGCAGAGACGACTTGCCCGCGCCGTTGGCCCCCAGCACGCCGATCTTCGCCCCGGGATAGAAGGACAAGCTGATGTCCTTCAGCACCTCGCGATCTGGCGGGTAGAACCGGGTCAACTTGTGCATCGTGTAGATGTACTGGGCGCTCATGGGAGCGAGGACCTCCTGAAGGACGTGGCACGGGGATCCTATGAGGCCTGTCGAGCTCCGCGGATCGCCTCGTTAGGATCGTGGGTGATGGCTGATTCTCACGGCAACGACGCACTCGGGCCGAACGCATGGCTCGTCGACGAGATGTACGAGCAGTTCCTGGTCGACCCGGCCTCGGTGAGCGAGAGCTGGCGCGATTTCTTCGCGGACTACCAGCGCGACTCCGATGTGGTGGCCAGCACGCCCGACGTTGCCCTGCCCGCCACCGGGCGCACGGGCGAAACCGGACAGTTGCCCATCGTGAAGGCCGCGGCTCCTGTGTCAGCAGCAGTTGTGGCCCCGGCCGCCCCGGCGCCGCCCAAGTCCACCGGCATCTCCGCCGATGGCACCGCCGAGGTGCCGGGCGAACCCCTCCGGGGCGCAGCGGCCCGCATCGTCATCAACATGGAGGCGAGCCTGTCGGTTCCGACGGCCACGTCGTTCCGCGAGGTTCCGGCCAAGCTGCTCGAGGTCAACCGGCGGATCATCAACGGCTACCTCGGCCGGACGCGCGGCGGCAAGGTCAGCTTCACCCACCTGATCGGTTATGCGATCGTGCGGGCCGTGGCCGACACCGTGCCCGCCATGAACTCCTCGTACCTCGAAGGACCCGACGAGAAGCCGCGAGTCGTGCGGCACGGCACGGTCGGGCTCGGGCTGGCAGTCGATGTCGAAAAGAAGGACGGTTCTCGCACGCTGCTCGTCCCGGTCATACGCGACGCCGACACGCTCGACTTCCGAGGCTTCTGGGGGGCATACGAAGACGTCATCCGCAAGGTTCGCTCCAACAAGCTGAGCCCTGATGACTTCGCGGGGGCCACGGTCACGCTCACCAATCCGGGCACCATCGGTACCGTCCAGTCGGTGCCTCGGCTCATGCCGGGTCAGGGCGTCATCGTGGGCGTCGGCCGCCTCGGCTACCCGGCGGCCTTCGCTGGCGCGGACCCGCAGTCGCTGGCGGAGATGGGGTTGTCGAAGGTCATGACCATCACATCGACCTACGACCACCGCATCATCCAAGGCGCCGAGTCCGGTCTCTTTTTGAAGCGCATCCAAGAGCTCCTCATGGGTGAGGACGACTTCTACGGCGAGGCGTTCCGTTCCCTCGGGGTGCCCTACGAAGCCGTCCGGTGGTTCTCCGACGACAACCCGATCGACAAGGAACAGAGCCGGCTCGAGAAGCAGATGCACGTGCAGACGCTGATCAACCAACACCGGGTGCGGGGTCACCTCATCGCCGACCTCGACCCGTTGGCCTGGAAGGAGCCCCACCTCCACAGCGAGCTCGACCCGGCCACGTTCGGGCTCACCATCTGGGACCTCGACCGCGAGTTCCTCACCGGTGGCGTGGCGGGCACGCAGCGGATGAAGCTCGGTGACCTCTTGCACGTCTTGCGCGATGCCTACTGCCGCACCATCGGCATCGAGTACATGCACATTTCTGAACCCGAGCAGAAGCGCTGGATCCAGGAGCAGATCGAGGGCGTCAGCGACCGCATCGATCACGACGAGCAGCGCCACATCCTGGGCCGGCTGAACGCGGCCGAGGCGTTCGAGAAGTTCCTCGCCACCAAATATGTGGGCCAGAAGCGCTTCGGCATCGAAGGCGCCGAATCCGCCATCCCGATCCTCGACGCCGTGCTCGACGCCGCCGCCACCGACGGCCTCGACGGCGCAGTCATGGGCATGGCGCATCGCGGTCGCCTCAACGTACTCACCAACATCGTGGGCAAGAGCTACGACCAGCTCTTCAAGGAGTTCGAGGGTTACATCGACCCCGACTCCACCCAGGGCTCTGGTGACGTGAAGTACCACCTCGGCCAGACCGGGACCTTCACCGGCCGTCGGGGCCACACCATCGACATCGAGCTGGCCGCCAACCCGAGCCACCTCGAGACGGTCGATCCCGTGGTCGTAGGGATGGTGCGCGCCAAACAGGACCAGATCAACGAACCCGATGCTTTCTCGGTGCTGCCCATCTTGTTGCACGGCGATGCGGCCTTCGCCGGTCAGGGCGTGGTGGCCGAGACGCTCAATTGCTCCACCATCAAGGGCTACCGCGTGGGCGGCACGATCCACCTCATCATCAACAACCAGCTGGGCTTCACCACCTCGCCGGACTCGGCTCGCTCGTCGGAGTACTGCACCGACGTCGCCAAGATGATCGAGGCGCCGATCTTCCATGTGAACGGCGATGACCCCGAGGCTTGCGTCCGGGTGGCCCGCCTTGCGTATGAGTTCCGCCAGAAGTTCCGCAAGGACGTCGTCATCGACATGGTTTGCTACCGCCGCCATGGTCACAACGAGGGCGACGACCCGAGCTACACGCAGCCGCTCATGTACAAGCGCATCGATGCCCGCCGGTCGGTGCGCAAGCTCTACACGGAAGCTCTCGTGAAGCGTGGCGATATCTCGCTCGACGAGGCCGAGAAGGCGCTCGAGGACTTCAGCGCTCGGCTGCAGGATGCCCTGGTCGAAACCCGCGATGCCAAACCCACCAGTGAGGTCATTGCCCTGCCAGTCCCGCCCGCCGTGGGGGTGTTGGCCCACGTCGATACTGGCGTAGCGCGCGAGCAGCTCGATCGCATCTTCGGAGCATTGAGCGCGGTCCCCGAGGGCTTCACCGTCCACCCCAAGCTGGCCAAGCAATTCGAGACCCGCACCAAGATGGTGGAGGGTGGCGAGGTCGACTGGGCCACAGCCGAGGCGCTTGCGTTCGGCGGGCTGCTGCTCGAGGGCAACGACATCCGCTTCGCCGGCCAGGACTCACGGCGCGGCACCTTCTCGCAGCGGCATTCGGTGCTTTCGGACTACACCAACGGAACCGAATATGCGCCGCTAGCCAACCTCGACCCCGGCCAGGGCAAGTTCTGGATCTACGACTCTTTGCTGTCCGAGTACGCAGCCATGGGGTTCGAATATGGGTACTCCGTGGTGCACAAGAACGCGCTCGTGTGCTGGGAGGCGCAGTTCGGCGACTTCGTCAACGGCGCCATGATCGTCATCGACCAGTACCTGGTGGCCGCCGAGGACAAGTGGGGTCAGACCTCGGGCCTCGTGCTGCTGTTGCCTCACGGCCTCGAGGGTCAGGGTCCCGAGCACTCCTCGGGTCGCATCGAGCGGTTCCTCACCTTGTGTGCAGAGGACAACATCCAGGTGGCCAACGCCACTACGGCGGCGCAGTACTTCCACCTCTTGCGCCGTCAGATGAAGCGCGAGGTGCGCAAGCCGCTGGTGGTGATGACCCCCAAGTCCCTGCTGCGGGCCAAGACCTCGAGGTCGTCCATCGATGAGCTCAGCACCGGGTCGTTCCAGGAGCTCATCGACGACGGCGCCGTGGCCGACCGTAACTCGGTGGAGCGGGTCATCTTCTGCTCCGGCAAGGTTGCCTACGACGCCATCGCCCGCCGAGACGAGAAGGGCCACCGGGCGGCCATCGTGCGCGTCGAGCAGCTCTACCCGTTCCCGTACCAACAGGTGCGCGACCTGCTGGCCACGTACCCCAATGCCAGCGAGGTCGTCTGGCTCCAAGAGGAGCCCGACAACATGGGCGCGCGCTCGTTCATTGCCGAACGCCTCTGGCCGCTGGTGCCGATGCCGGCCAAGTACCGCCAGGTCTCGCGCACCGGCTCCGGCAGCCCGGCCACCGGCTCGCACGCCATCCACACCCAGGAGCAGTCACAGCTCCTCGATCAGGCCTTCGACGGTCTGTAGGTCCGGCGGCGACGGCGGTCCGCTGGAAGCCGGAATATCTGTCGACGCTCGATCCGTGACCCCAGGTCGCGGCACGCGGAGTGGTGGGGGAGCAATGGCCGGTAGGTTCGGCGCGTGTCCGAGCCCGCATCTCTGTCACCCGGCAGCACCGCACGTGGCGTTGGGCCGCGGCTGCGGCCGCGCAGCGATGTGAGCGGCGAGCGGTTGGTCGTGCGCTATGCGGTTGCGGTCACGGTCGGCTGGCTGGTCCTGGCCTTGGCGGGGCTGATCTACGGGTTCGTCGCGGTGGGGTCGGGCGGGCATGCCGGATCGGGGTTCGCCGGCTTGGGCCTGGCGGTGATCTGTGGGTTCGTGGCCTGGTTCGCGGTGCGGCCGATCGTGGTCGCCGACCGGACCGGAATCGCCGTGCTCCCCGTGTTCGGGACCCGCACCGTGTTCCGGTGGAGCGAGATCAACGCTCTCGGCGTGCGCGTGGCCCGTCGGGGCCGAACCCGCGGAGCGGCGCTCACGATCCACGCGTCCGACGATCGCGAGGTCACGGTCGACGCCGAGTGGCTCGGGTTGACCGCCGCGGCACTCACCCTGGTCGACGGCAGCATCCGGACGTTCGCCCGCTCCATCGGCGTGGTCGGCCCTGCTGCGGACGAGCCGGTGGTCATCGTCGACGAAGACGCTCGCTACCACTGACCCAGACGCAGAACGAGAACACGTTCTCGTTCTGTCGCTAGGGTCCAGCCATGCCCGAACCGACCGGCAATGCCGCCTTCGATGCCGCCCGAGCAGGGGGAGTGACCGACACGTTCTTGTCGTTCCCCGATGTCCGTGAAGCAAAGGCCAAGGTCTACGACTACATCCGGAGGGCGTCTCTCGACAAGGAGACCCAGACGATGGAGATGCCGGCCGGGTACATGTTCAAGGACATCCCCACCTACGACGAGATCGATGACCCGCTCGAGCTGGTGCTGGCCGAGATGGAACGCTTCGGCATCACCCGCTTCTTGACCAACGTCACCGAAAAGGACCTGGCCAAGCGGGCGCTCACCGAGCATCCCGACAAGTTCTGGGGGATCTTGAACGTCGACCCCAATACCGGCATGGAGGCGCTCCGCCAGATCGACCAGGCCATCGAGACCTGGGGTCCCAAGCTGAAGTCGGTGCACACCTGGGGAACGGCGCTGTTGCCGCAGGTGCCGCTCGACGACAAGAAGATGTACCCGATCTACGCCAAGTGCGTGGAGGCCGGCTTGCCGATCGTGGTCTATGCGGGGGTGCCGGGGCCGCGCTTGCCGATGTCGGCGCAACTGCCGATCCAGCTCGACGAGGTCTGCTGGTTCTTTCCGGAGCTCAAGATCGTGACCCGCCACGGGGCCGAGCCGTGGACCGAGCTGATGGTCAAGCTCCTGCTCAAGTGGCCCAACCTGTACTACTCCACGTCGGCGTTCGCCCCGAAGCACTACCCGCAGGACATCATCGACTTCGCCAACACGCGCGGCGCCGACAAGATCATCTTCGCCGGCTACTGGGCCGCGGGCCTGACCCTCGATCGCATCTTCGCCGAGCTCCCGTCAGTGCCGTTCCGTGACCACGTCTGGCCCAAGTTCTTGCACGAGAACGCTGAGACCGTCTTCGGCGGTGCCCCTCACCCGTATCCGTAGACCACCGGTGCTGGCAACGGTTGCTGTGACCGATGGCTTGTGGACGGATGAACTCGGCTCGAATAACGTCCGTTATCTGGGGTGCCCCTGCCGATGCAGGAGTGCAGAGAAGGACTTGAACAGGGGAGGGCCGGTCATGTCGACCAACCAAGAGCTCATTGGCCGCGAAGACATCAACGACATCGAGGCGATCCTTGCTGTGGTTGCCGAAGACGGCGAAGCCAACGTGCGCGCCGTCAAGGACAACGCCGATGCGATCTTCACGTGGGACTACGAGAAGGGGAAGCGCCCGGCCCTCAACAAGCTCTACGAGAAGGCCAAGCACTCCCAGTGGAACGGCGAGACCGACCTCGATTGGTCGATCGAGGTCGACCCCATGCAGCTGGTGGAGCTCCAGCGTGCGCAGTTCGGCCTGACGCCCGAGGAGCGCGCCAAGCGGGTGGCCGGAACACCGTTCGAGAAGTGGGGCGACAAGGAGTTCGACCAGCTCGGCCTGGAATCGAACAACTGGATGCTCAGCCAGTTCATGCATGGTGAGCAGGGTGCGCTCATCTGCACCGCGAAGATCGTGGAAACGGTGCCGTGGATCGATGCCAAGTACTACGCGGCCACCCAGGTGATGGACGAGGCTCGCCACGTCGAGGTCTTCGCCAAGTACCTCGACACCAAGCTCAACGGCCACTACCCGCTGAACGCGCACCTGGGCCTGCTCCTCGACGACATCATCGAGGACTCCCGCTGGGACATGACGTATCTGGGCATGCAGATCAT
>Ga0105045_10001469_pt1 | contig 19264 bp, 16 predicted proteins | sample MAT02_FD_78089 | JGI IMG/M metagenome (GOLD analysis project Ga0105045, IMG submission 78089) | Freshwater microbial communities from Lake Fryxell liftoff mats and glacier meltwater in Antarctica - MAT-02 (megahit assembly) | ecosystem: Environmental > Aquatic > Freshwater > Ice > Liftoff... | reverse complement strand
ATGGGATAGAGACCGAGGAAGAGAAGACATTGTAAGACTCGATTTTCAGGATTCATACCCCAAAATAACTCAAAAAACCTGGCTCATGAAAACTGAGCCACAAGAAAGCGCGATCGCTGAAGACGAAAGCGTGGCTAAGAAGTCCATCACCAATCAGGTAGTCCTATTGAGTGAAGGATGATTATTCCCCATCCTTCACTCAATAGGACTACCAAAGAAAGTATTTAAAGTAAGCTGCCTTTGACTATGGGTTTTGAGTACGGTCTTTATGATCGCAATGTAATGCGTCCTGCGGCTAGAGTCCAATATTTTCCATATAAAAACAGCTACAGGGCAAAGTTTAAGGCTATTCCAGTAGCACAAAATTCATAATTACAAGAATAGAAAAACCCTTGCTAGGCATACATTACAGGTATCTTCACTCAGTCAATAATTATGAAAACCGCTATATCTGAAACCAACTGTCTTGAAGCTAATATCTTGAATTTATTTTTTTTAAAGGGATGATAAAGATCTACGTGTATTCATTGAACTCGATTGCTCAATGAGTTACAAAGTACGTGTATTCCCGGCAAGGGTAAGTCCTCTTCAACACCATCACTGATTCAACATGGCTACTGTTTGAAATCTCGGACAATGCCCGATTCTCCTATCCGAGATATCAAGGCTTCCGGAGGTTTCAAAATACTACCTAGAGATCTACAGAACTGAGGTATATCCAAAATTAAAGCCCCTCGTAGCAGGTTCTTCATAAGAACCCTGTTGGCTTTTGGATGCTTACCAATGTAGAGCATGGTTCATGTTCTCCAGTTTTATCTGTATTCGATGGCTTTTCTGCATTCGATGGCTTTGTAGTTTTAGTTAATAAGGATTTCTTCAAGTCATGGCTATTATCAGCGTCGGCTCATTTACAAGTATTCAAGCGGCTGTAGATGCAGCTAATCCAGGGGATACCCTGGTCATTGGTGCGGGCACCTATGTTGGCAACGTGACCATCAACAAACCATTAACCCTCATTGCTGCCAATGATGGGTTAGCAGGGAATGATCCATCCCGTGGTGCAGAATCTATCATTCAAGGATCATTTATCCTAGGCTCAGATGACATTACAATTCATGGTTTTGAGTTTTCTAATCCCAGTGCAGCTATTCGAGGCGGAACCAGTGGAAACGTTAACTACAACAACATCACGATCGCATTTAACGACTTTGTAGCTCTTAGTAATAACGCTGCTCAGTTTATTACCAATGGTTTTGGCAGCGGTGGCGCACCGACAGGCGGGACGAACTGGGCCATCACAGACAACCGCTTTGATGGAATTACTGGCAACGATGCCTCTGTGATACGGATTGATAATATTGATGGGTTAGTGATTGCTAATAATGTAGCAACCCACGATAACGCAGGGTCATCAGGGCGACGAGGCTTTCAGATTGACAACTCCCAAGATGTTCAGATTACAGGCAATACCATTGATCTGGGCATAACTGATCTGTCCAATGCCGCCACAACCTTTAGTGCCGCTCGCTATGCTATTCAGCTATCGCTAGATGCGGATGGGTCAGTCAACTCAACATCCAATGTGACCATCTCTGGCAACCTGTTCTCCGGAGCTTATGACGGGATTGTTACCCTGGATGATCGAGACGTAACGGGGCTCGACATTACAGATAACACGTTCACCAACTTCTTTTTTGGAACTCGATTTGCTGCTGCTACGGGCACCGCAGCCCAGGGAACACAATCTGATATTCAGGTGAGTGGTAACACGTTTAATGCGATCGCCCTTAGCGCTGTTGCCTTTGATAATCGACTACCCACTGAAGCCTTTGAGGATGTTGTCGTTCAAAACAATACCTTTAATGGAACATTCCCAGGGATTGTCCATATTAATGGTGCTACTCGAGCATTGTCTGGCACGAATATTTTTGAAGGATCTGAAGGAAATGATCAGCTCCTAGGTGGTATAAATGACGATCTGTTGATCGGCGTTGGCGGTAGTAACCTCTTTGAGGGTAGTGGTGGAAATGACTCCCTGATGGGAGGGACAGGCGTTGACACGGCAGTTTATAGTGGATCCCGTGATGGCTATTCCATTGGATTGACCACTGCACCCAGCGGACAAGTCGTTGGATTTACCGGTGTCACCGATATCGATCCTATCGATGGAGACGATGGTGTAGATACGCTATCCAGCATTGAAGTTATTACCTTCCAAGGAGATGGAGTAACCTTTGATTTGACGAAGCCTGTCCAAGTCTTTGACACAAGCAATAACTTAGTGGGCACCTTTGACACGATCCAGGCGGGTGTTGATGCCGCTTCGACGGGCTATCTAGTCCTAGTCGGCGATGGCGTATACAACGAAAACGTTGTCATTGATCAGTCCATCACTCTGCTATCCGTTAATGGACAGGATGCTACTACGATTCGAGGAGTATCTGGCTCACCTTTAGGAGCGGTACAAATTCAGCCGAATACCAATGCTGTGACACTTGGTAGCCTTACCCAAGGCTTTACCATTATTGGATTGAATGGCAATGGTGCCATTGAAAAAGCAGCCGTCTATATTCAAGGTAGCAATAGTGGTCTTGTCATCCAAGGTAACGATATCGTTGCTAACGGTGATGCAGGTCTCCTATCCGAGTTTGGGGCGGCTATCACCAATACATTGATTGACAGCAATACCTTCTCGGGACAGACCTTTGAAGGCAGCAATCCAGGTGGTGTTGGATTTGGAACTCAATTCGATGTTGGCAACAATGTACCGCGCCAACTTGTGACCATGGGCAACGGGGGTTCGGGTCCCTATGTCAGCAACACGATTACCTTCTCCAACAATAGTATTACTGGCATTGCTGGTGGCATTAGCTCAAATGATGGCGTATCGCAACAGGGGAATAACTTAGTCACCATTGATGCTGATACGGTTTTATTTGAAAATAATGCATTCACTGGATTCACGAATCGCTTTGCTACGGCCTTACGCTCCCGTGGGCCAAACTCCAGCCTGATCAACAACACCTTCGATAACACAACCGGCGGTAATACGCGGGGAGTCTTTATCGACACTAAAGGGTCTCCTGGAACCTATAGCGACAATACCTTTGTTGGCTTCACGAACAATGACTTCTTTGCCGGGACGCCCGGTGCAGACTTCCTCTTTGGTGATACTGGCAATGATGTCTTGAGCGGTGGTGAGGGTGATGACAATTATTACAACGAAAGTGGTAACAATACAGTCATCGCTGGCAGTGGCAACAATATCATTGGCATGGGTAGTGGGAACGACGTTGTTACAACAGGTGATGGCAACAATTTCATCTATATTGCTGACGCTGCTGCTGCCGATGGAGGTACAAACCTCATTACGACCGGCACGGGCGATGATAACATCTGGCTGCCCAGTGGCGATAACACCATCAATGTAGGTGCGGGAAACAACCTGATTGGCATTGGAATTGGCAACGACACTGTGACTGCCGGTGACGGAGATGACTTTGCCTACACGGTGAATGGTGGAGGTGGTACTGACGTCTTGAATCTCGGCAATGGCAACAATATCGTCTGGCTAGAAAACGGTGATTATCAGATTAATACTGGTATCGGTAATGACTCGATTGGTTTAGGTACTGGTATGGAGGTTGTTCAAGCGGCAGGCGGCGATAATATCATCTACATGGTGGATTCAGCCCAGCCTGCTGGCAATAAAGATATCCTCACTGGTAGTGGAGATGACTACATTGCCACGGGCTCAGGTGATGACCTGATTGATGGCGGTCTGGGGCTGAATACTCTGCTAGGCGGAGCAGGTAATGATGTCTTTGCCCTGCGTGCAGGAGCCTACAACTTCGTCGGTGACTTTGAGATTGGCAATGATGCGCTACAACTCACGAGCTTGAATTTCGCTGACCTCAGTTTCTTTCAAGGAACAGGTGCGGTTTCTGCCGATGCGTTTATCTTTATTGGCAGTGAAGCGATCGCCCAGATTGCTAATACAACTGTGAATCAGATCAATAACGTCAGCAACTTTGTTTAAGGGAATCTCCCTTGAATAAATAGCTGAGGCTTCATACAGGGCGATCGCTTTTCTATGAACTGGGAGGGCGATCGCCTAAATTGCCGACATGGCTGTAGCTCAGATCAATAATGTCAACAGCTTTGTTTAGAATAAAAGCTTAATTTTAGGAGGGCGATCGCCCCCTCAACTCAACCGCTGCTCCTCTCCACCAGCAATTCTCATTTTGAAGCACTTGTATTAAGAATTAGTGCGTTGAACGAGATTTTGCCCAACGCCTTGATCCTAGAAGCAACATCTCAGCACGTTAGTCTTAATATTCGATTAGGCCATTTATATTGCAAAATTTCCCTAATGAGATGACTGGAGGGATTTTGCCCCTCCCTCGTGTCGGGTAGGTGTTGTGCTACCCTAGAAGGGTTGTCTAAATAAACCGCACATCTGGGTTTTCGGGTGTCTCGCTTAGGCCAGCTTTATGGCCGCCAGAGATGCTCCCGGATGGAGGATAAACCCGAACAGGAGAATCGAAATTTATGCCAGTTGTATCGTTGGCTCAACTGTTGGAGTCTGGCGTTCACTTTGGGCACCAAACCCGCCGCTGGAATCCCAAGATGGATCCCTACATCTTCACCTCGCGGAATGGTGTTCACATCATTGACTTGGTGCAAACGGCTCAGTTGATGGAAGAAGCCTATGCGTATGTACGGACGGCCTCTGAGCAAGGGCGAAAGTTTTTGTTTGTGGGCACAAAGCGGCAGGCGGCAGGGATTATTGCCCAAGAAGCTGCCCGTTGTGGGTCTTACTATATCAACCAGCGCTGGCTGGGGGGCATGTTGACCAACTGGGTCACCATCAAATCGCGGGTTGATCGCTTGAAAGACTTGGAGCGTCGCTCTGAGACCGGACAGTTGGATCTACTGCCCAAGAAAGAGGCGTCGGTGCTGCGTCGGGAAATGGAAAAGCTGCAAAAGTATCTGGGTGGCATTAAGGCCATGCGAAAGCTGCCAGATGCGGTGGTGATCGTCGATCAGCGTCGAGAATATAACGCACTCTTGGAATGCCAAAAGCTAGGCATCCCCATTGTGTCGCTGCTCGATACGAATTGCGACCCCGATATGGTAGACATTCCCATTCCGGCGAATGATGATGCCATCCGTTCGATTAAGCTGATTGTGGGTCGCCTCGCCGATGCTATCTACGAGGGTCGCCATGGGCAGCTTGATGCCGAAGAAGATTACGAAGATTATGGTGACGATGACATCGATTACGATGCCGATGGGTCTGATGGAGAAGATGGCTCCAATAAATAGGTTGAATCTTTTGAACCTAGAGTTTGAACTTAGAGTTTAAACCAGAGTTTGAACCTAGAGTTTGAACTTAGGGTTTGAACCTAGAGGCCGAAATTTTAGGCCAAGATTGTCGGCCAAGATTCTCGGCTCAGCGTTTGCAGTTAGATGGCTTGCGAGATAGGGATGGGGTTGGGGGCGATCGCCCATTGGGTTAGGATCATCTGTCTCTCTTCGCCCCCGCCCACCCTAAACTCATTGTTGTAGAACCTGGGATAAAGCACATGGCAGAGGTATCGGCAAAGTTAGTCAAAGTACTGCGCGATCGCACAGGCGCAGGCATGATGGATTGCAAAAAGGCGCTCGCTGAAAACGAGGGCGATGTTGATAAATCAGTCGATTGGCTACGGCAGAAAGGCTTGGCCTCCGCTGGCAAAAAAGCTGGCAAAACCACCGCAGAAGGCTTGGTGGGGAGCTACATCCACACGGGCGGTCGCGTCGGTGTGTTGGTAGAAGTCAACTGCCAAACTGATTTTGTGGCTCGAAATGAAGCCTTCCTCGAATTGGTGAAGGATATCGCCATGCAGATTGCCGCATCTCCTAACGTAGAGTATGTCTCGGTAGAAGAAATTCCTGCAGAGGTGGTTGCCAAGGAAAAAGAGATTGAAATGGGCAAAGATGATCTATCGAGCAAGCCGGAAGCGGTGCGCGAGAAGATCGTCGTAGGCCGCATTGATAAGCGTCTGAGAGAGCTTTCACTGCTAGAGCAACCCTACATCCGGGATCAAAGCATCACGGTGGCCGACTTGGTGAAGCAGAGCATTGCGCAGTTGGGCGAAAACATTCGGGTTCGTCGATTTGTGCGGTTTATCATGGGTGAAGGTATCGAGCGCGAAGAGGAAGACTTTGCCGCCGAAGTAGCCGCTCAAACCCAAAAGAGCTAGGCTCACTCTCGTAGCCGCTTCATCAAGGCTGGGCTGAAGGGCGATCGCCCTTACCCCAGCACCAATACACGAAATCTGGGCAGGCTCGAACATCGGTTTTGGCCTGCCTTGTGTTTCATTCGCACCCTATCCGGTCATGGTCAGATCCGTTGAGCACATTGAGCAGAATATTACGACCCTGCAAGACGCATTACGGGCGATCGCCCAAGACTTCGAGGCGCTCTACGCCCAATATCTTCGTGATTTGAGCCGATCTACGGCCAAACAACTGATTTTGGCGGGCTATCACCTCTGTACCCAGGGATATCCTAATGGTTTTTTGCGCCTCTCCTTTAGCCAGCGGCAGGAGTTGCAACAAGCCCTGCGACAGTTGGCCGATGGAGCCGAAGCGCAGTTTTTGGCCTATTTGTCGGCGGAACCCGATGATCCCCAAGGGCGCGAAAGCCGTTCGCTGGGGCGATCGGGGGATATTGCTCTGCGTGCGGCGGCTGACTTTGTGGCAGGGGTTCAGCCCAATTCTGAAGGGCATTCTGGCGCTGCGATCGCCGAAGAAACCGAAGCCTTTACCTTAGCTGACCCTGCCCTCCAAGCCACTGATGAGGCTCTGACCCTAGCGGCATTAGATCCGGGGGTTGCTGGGGGCGATGCACAGGCTAATGCAGCGCAACCCCCAGACTTAACTCAGCCATCTGACTCCTTAGATCTCATCGACCCTAAAGATCTCCTCGACGCTGATCCCGCGACCTTAGCGGAGTTGTCTGTCGAGGCAGGATGGGCCGAGTTAGAAGCGGAGGCTGAGTTAAAAGCAGAGGCCGAGTTAGAGGCGGAGGCCGAGGAACCCGCCGATCCTTTGGAGCAACTGTTGCATTGGCAAGAACGCATTGAACATGGGATCGCGGAGGTCTTGCAGCGCTTGTCCTATGGCGCGAATCGGTTGTTGCATCAAGCGGATGTGCTGCCGCACAACCTCCCAGAGCCTGTGCTGGAGGTCGCGGCTCGATCTGGGGTGGCAATGGAAGCCGCGATCGGTGCCCCCAATCTGATGAATTTGGTCATCGAGACGAAATCCGATGACCCTGAAGAATCGGGCATTATTCGGGTGATTGCCATTCGGATGCGGCTGTCGGAGGTGGAGTTTGCCAACCCCGAACTGGCGGGCTGGCGCTCAAAGCTCCGGAACCTTTCGACCCGACTCAACCAAGTGGGGCAAGACTATCACAAAAAACAGAAAGAACGGGCGATCGCCCAAGCCGAACTCGCCTGGCGCTCTAGCTGGTATGAAGGCTAGCCCTACGGCGGTTGGCACCCCTGAAGCTTATTTTTCCGTCGGTCTGCATAATGAAGGAAGGCGTGTATCCTAAGTCATTAGACAATTGTCTCTGGTCGAGACGCTCCCGGAGCCTAGCCGTTTCGCCTCCTTTAGTTTTAGACGATAGCCCATAGCCCCGCACCCTTCTCCAAAAAACCAAAATTTAGGAGAAGGGACGCTAGATTCAACGTCCCTCGCCCTTACCCTGCGCCACTAATCAATTGCAATGGACTGGTTTCGTTTGCAGAAAGCCTTAGATATTGAAGCCGAAAAAGGCTTCAACGACCTTATGGGGCGAGAATATCGGTTCAGTGAGTTTTTGCATCTGAGTCTCCAGACCCCAGCCCAGGATCTCTTGCCTGCTGAGCAAGAACGGTTGCAGGCGATCGCCCACCAATTTGCCCAATATCCCGACTTTTCCGATGCCCAGCGGCGGCATTTGGTCGCCGAAACGCGCCGGACGCTGTACGACTCCAAACGCGCCATCGAAACGCGCCAAGATCCCCCCACCCCAGCGCCCCCCAAAACCCCAAAAACGGCTAGCCTCGTTAACACCCACGGGCACACCGACCTCGAACAAGCCATCACCTACCTACCGGGCATTGGCTCCAAAAATAGCGAACGGCTGGCTAAGTTGGGGCTGCTCACCGTGCGAGATGTGCTGTTTTATTACCCTCGCGATCACCTCGACTACGCCTGCCAAGTCAACATCCGCCAGCTAGAACCCGGAGCCACCGTAACCCTCGTGGGGACGGTGCGCCGCTGCAACTGTTTCAGCAGCCCTAAAAATACGAAGCTCACGATCCTCGAACTCACGATCCGCGATGCAACGGGGCAACTGAAGCTCAGCAAGTTTTTGGCAGGCAACCGCTATAGTAACCGCAGTTGGCAAGAGCAGCAGCGCCGCCTCTACCCACCGGGAGCCGTGATCGCGGCCTCTGGCCTCGTCAAGCAAAGCAAATATGGCCTAACCCTCGACAACCCTGAGCTTGAAGTCATCGATCATCCTGGAGCCTCCATTGACTCGATGAAGGTGGGGCGGGTGGTGCCCGTCTATCCGCTCACGGAAGGAGTTCCTGCCGACCTAGTCCGCAAGGCGGTGTTGGCGGCGCTCCCCGCCGTCAAGCAGTTGCCAGAGGCGTTGCCCGAATCTCTCCGGGACAAATACCAACTGATTGGCATCCAAGAAGCGCTGACCCACATCCACTTTCCCCCCAACAGCGAAGCGTTAACCGCTGCCCGCCATCGCCTCGTGTTTGACGAATTTTTCTATCTGCAACTGGGGTTGTTAAAGCGGCGACAGACGCATCAGCAGCGCCAAACCGGGGTGGTGTTAGCGACCACCGGACAGCTCATCGACCAATTTTATGAGGTTTTGCCATTTCAGCTCACGGGGGCACAACAGCGGGTGGTGAATGAGATTCTGTTGGATCTGCAAAAGCCCGTGCCCATGAATCGCCTCGTGCAAGGGGATGTCGGGTCTGGAAAAACCGTGGTTGGGGTGGTGGCGATTTTGGCGGCTATCCAGGCTGGGTACCAAGGGGCGCTGATGGCTCCGACGGAGGTATTGGCGGAGCAGCATTATCAAAAGCTGGTGGGCTGGTTTAACTTGCTGCACTTGCCCGTAGAATTGCTCACGGGGTCTACGAAGGCCAGTCAACGGCGATCGCTCCTCTCGGCCTTGGCCACCGGAGAATTGCCCCTCTTAGTGGGCACCCATGCCTTGATCGAAGACCCCGTGCAGTTTGCCCAGTTGGGGTTAGTAGTCATTGATGAGCAACATCGGTTTGGGGTGCAACAGCGGGCGAGGCTGCAGCAAAAGGGAAACAATCCCCATGTGTTGACCATGACGGCCACGCCCATCCCTCGAACGTTAGCACTCACGCTCCATGGCGATTTAGATGTCAGCCAAATTGATGAACTGCCACCGGGGCGCAAGGCCATCCAAACCACGGCCTTGTCTCCGAGGGAGCGATCGCACGCCTATGACCTCATGCGGCGCGAAATCGCCCAGGGTCGCCAAGTCTATGTCATCCTGCCCCTCGTCGAAGAATCAGAAAAACTAGATCTCAAATCTGCCATTGAGGAACATCAACACCTGCAAGCGGGAGTCTTTCCTGACTTTGCCGTGGGGCTGTTGCATGGGCGCATGAGTTCGGCAGAAAAAGAAGAGGCGATTAACCGCTTCCGTACCAACGAAACCCAGATTCTGGTGTCTACCACCGTGGTGGAGGTGGGGGTGGATGTGCCCAACGCCACGGTGATGCTGATCGAACATGCCGAGCGCTTTGGCCTATCGCAATTGCATCAGTTGCGCGGGCGGGTGGGGCGCGGCGGCAACCAGTCTTTTTGTTTGCTGATGACGGGCAGTCGGGCAGAAACGGCTCGGCAACGGCTGAAGGTGCTGGAACAATCCCAGGATGGCTTCTTTATTTCGGAGATGGATTTGCGCTTCCGTGGCCCCGGTGCGGTGTTGGGGACTCGCCAATCTGGTTTGCCAGACTTTGCCCTCGCCAGCCTCGTCAAAGACCAAGATGCCCTGCAAGTGGCGCGGGAAGCCGCCGAAAAAGTGATGGAAATTGACGCGACCCTGAAACGCTGGCCAGCACTGCAAGCAGAACTCAATTATCGCTATAACAAACTGATGGGTGGCAGTATTTTGACCTGACCGCGAGCGCAGAATGGGGATCAATATTGGGAGGCTCGCTGAGTAGGAATGCTGGAGTTAACGGCCAGCCTCGATTTTTTGTTTTAAGACGGCACGGATCGAATCCACCCTGGGTGGAATATCAACGGTAAACAAGTGCCAATAGTATAGTGATGAAGGATCGATGGGTGCGCGGCCTTAATGGAGCGTCCTAACCCAATCTCTGCAAACTCGATTTACTTGAACTGGAAATAAGGCGATCGCCCCTATGACCCTGCTCACCCAAAACTCGTCGTCCAGCGCCCCACGGGAGTCAATCCGCACCGTGGGTCAACGCTTCCAATCGGTGATCTTGATGGTGTTTGTCTCGCTGCTATTTTTGGGAGGCATCGGCAGTCGATTGGCCTATCTCCAACTGGTTGAGGGCGACCATAACCGCCAACTAGCCGACAATAACCGCATTCGCTTGATGCCCCGGCAGCCTGAGCGCGGGCGTATTCTCGATCGCAAAGGGCGCACATTGGCGGGCAGTCGGCTCTCCTATGCGGTTTTCCTGTGGCCGATCGCCAACGACGAAGAAGAGTGGGAACCCATCATCATTCGCCTCTCCGAAATTCTAAAACAGCCGCCAGACTCTATTCGGAGCCGTTTGCAGCAGGTGGGCTACTATTCTCCCACCTTAATTCGGGTGGCACGCGGCATTAGCCCTGCCCAGGTAACGGCCTTGGCCGAACTCAACCAAGGGCTAAATGGCGTACAGGTTGAAGGGGAAGCGGTGCGCTACTACCCCAATGGCGACCTCGCCGCCCATGTTTTGGGCTACACCGGCGAACTCACCGATGAAGAACTCGAAGAAAAGCTCGATGAAGGCTATCGCCTGGGCGATGTCGTCGGGCAGATGGGGGTAGAAGCGGCCTTTGAATCGCAGTTGCGCGGAGAATGGGGCGGCCAACAGGTGGAAGTCGATGGCATGGGGCAGGTCATTCAGGTGCTGGGAGAAAAGTCTGCCCGTGCTGGAGATACCGTCACCCTGACCTTAGATTTGGATGTCCAAAAGGCGGCGGAGGCTGCATTGGGCGATCGCAAAGGGGCGATCGTGGCCATCGATCCCCGCACCGGGGGCATTCTCGCCATGGTCAGCCGCCCTACCTTTGACCCCAACATCTTCTCCGGGCGCATTAGCGATGAGCAGTGGCAAGACCTTCAGGGCAAAGAATTTCCCTTCGTCAACCGCGCCTTGCAGGGCTTTCCGCCAGCCAGCACCTTTAAGATTGTGACCACGACTGCCGCCATTGAGTCGGGTTCCTACGCGCTCAATACAGTCTTGCCCACCTATCCCTACATTACCGCTGGGGGGATTCAATTTTGGGATTGGAACCGCGCTGGGTTTGGCCCCCTCGATTTTCGGGGGGCGATGGCCATGAGCAGTGACACCTTTTTCTACCAAACGGCCATCCGCATGGGCGGAGAAGCGCTGATTGAATGGACGCGCCGCTATGGCTTTGGCCGCAAAACAGGGGTCGAGCTGGCCACCGAAGAAGCCCGAGGACTCGTGCCCGACGAAGCCTGGAAGCAAGAAAATATAGCGGAAGGCTGGTATGTTGGCGACAGCATCAACATGTCCATTGGCCAAGGGTATCTTCAAGCGACGCCGTTGCAAGTGGCGCTGATGTTTGGGGTGCCTGCCACCGGCGGTTCTTTACTCAAACCGCACTTGCTCAAAGACAACGAAGAGGCTCAGGCTTGGCGCGAATCGCTCAATATCTCGCCCTCTACGATTCGGGTTTTGCAAGAGGGCTTGCGCCAAGTGATGACCCAGGGTACGGCGCGATCGCACAGTGTGCCATCTATCCCGGCCTATGCTGGGAAGACAGGCACGGCAGAAGATCCGCCTCGGCTCTCCCATGCCTGGTTTGGAGCCTACGCCCCCTACGAAAACCCAGAAATTATCGTGGTGTCCTTTGCCGAAAATTCGGGGGGTGGCGGGGGCGCGGTGGCAGCACCCATGGTGCGCCAAGTTCTCGAAGCGTATTTCAGAACCAATGGGGCGACCCCGCCAACCCCAACCCCTGCGAATTAGAACCTCGGTTGGTGTTTGATCTCGCCCTCCTAGCCCTCCGATCAAGGCTGCTGGGCAATGGTGCTTTGTGAAAACTAATCTATCTCCCCTAGAAACTCCAATAGGTTGATCCCCTAGTCTCTGACCTGAAGACGATACAATTTGAAGGAGCTTGATAAACCTGTGTGGGTCTTGTCTAGCCCTGTCTGCCCCTTCACCGTTGGTGCCATGACACTTCCTATCGTTCCACTGCTCTACTTGGCTCTGGGTGGAGCCTACCTAGTTGTTATTCCAGCGTTAATTTACTTCTACTTGCAGAAGCGTTTCCATACTGCGAGTTCCATTGAACGGCTGCTGGCCTACTTTTTTGTTTTCCTTTTCTTCCCAGGGTTATTGCTACTGGGGCCGATCCTCAATGCACGCCCCCAAAAGCGCCCCATCGCTGGGTAGGGTCATCATGCGGCGGATTGATGTCATTGGGATTGGGTTAGGTGTTTTTGTGGCAGGGGGTGTGTTGTTCCTCCTGCTTCAGTTTGTGGGGCTAGGCAGCATTGATGCGGGCATCTGGACGCAGTTGGTTCTGGTCGTAGGTGTGTTGGGTTGGACGACAACCTACTTATTTCGTGTTGTGACCCACAATATGACCTATCATCAACAACTGAAGGACTACGAGGACGCTGTGCTGCAAAAGCGCTTAGATGCAATGTCCCCGGAGGAACTGGCTCAACTTCAGGCCGAGTTAGAGCAAGACCGGATGGCCGCAGGGGAAGGAAAGGACAAGCAATCGTGATAGTTTCGGTTTCTGAACGGATGGCAGCGTTGCGCGATCGCGGCGAATGCGCGCTCATTCCTTTTATTACAGCGGGCGACCCTGATTTGGAGACGACCGCCCAAGCACTTGAGATCCTCGATCGCAGTGGTGCTGATTTAATCGAGTTGGGGGTGCCCTATTCGGATCCCTTGGCCGATGGCCCCGTGATTCAAGCGGCAGCTACCCGTGCCCTACGAAACGGCACCCGGTTAGACGATGTTTTGGAAATGCTACATCGACTGACGCCTAAGCTGCAAGCTCCTATTATTTTATTTACCTACTACAACCCCATTCTCAATCGGGGCATTCCTACTTTCTTAGAGCAGGTATATGCAGCCGGGGCGCGGGGGTTAGTGGTGCCTGATCTGCCCTTAGAAGAAATGGATGCGCTCTTGGTTCCGGCGGCAGATGCTGGTATTGAGGTGACGCTGTTGGTGGCTCCGACGACCCCGAAGGAGCGGTTGTTGGCGATCGCCCAACGCTCCCAAGGCTTCATCTACCTCGTCAGTGTCACCGGGGTTACGGGGATGCGTACCAAGGTTGAATCTCGCGCCCAAGATCTGTTGATGGAGCTTCAGAGTGTGACCGATAAACCCATTGGGGTCGGTTTTGGCATCTCCGAAGCTAGCCAAGCCCACCAAGTGATGGAATGGGGCGCAGATGCGGTGATTGTGGGAAGTGCCTTTGTGAAACGGCTAGCCGAGGGCGAACCCCATCAAGCCTTAGAGACGATTGAAAGCTTTTGTCGGGGCTTGAAAGGGGCGATCGCCCAATAACCGCCCCCTTGCATCCTCAAAAATCTGCCGAGGATGACCAATCTTTTACGTTTCTAGCCGATTCTAAAGGGATCGGCTAGGTTAGGCTTCTTGCTGGGTTTGGGAGTCATCGGCGATCGCCCCCTCTTCTCCCAAGGCTTCTTGGATAAATAGCCGCGCCAATCGGTTGTAGGTGCCTGGCCCCACATATTGCGGATAGGTATGGGAGCGGCTATAAACCCACACCACATCGCCTTGATCTAAAATGCGGATGTCTTGGAGGAGGCCACGGCATTGGGGGCGTAACCCATTGGCGATTTCTAGGGCATCGGTCCACCGCTCAAATTCTTGGCTAAATCCACGAGTAACAACCTTAAACATAAACGTGCAGGAAACAACAGTAGAGCAAGGAGACGGCTATCAGCAAACGCCAGAAACCACTAGAAAACGCCAGAAATCACTATAAAACAATCAGCATAGGCCAACAAATGGCTAATCTCACGAGCTGATCTAAAGAGCCGCTGAAAGATTGAAAGAGTCTTTGAAGAGTCTTTAAGGATTACCCAAACCCTACACTAAAAGACCCGTCTGGCTAGCACCGCATAGAAGGGATCGCCGCCGGGCAACCCCATCATCCGCAAAATGGGGGGCAGCGAAGAGGGCACTGCAATGGCCTCGATCTCCCCAAACCCAGGGATGCTGGCGAAATATCCCTGCACCAGTTGTACGCGCTTGGCTTCTGACGCCTCACGCCATGCCTGGATCGCCTTTTGGTAGAACATCCGGTTTGAGAAGCTAATAATGGCTCTGCCACCAGGTTTGAGGACGCGATAGATTTCGGCAAACACGGCTTCGGGACGTTGGAGATATTGCACCGAAACGGTATTGAGCACTGCATCAAAGTGTTGGTCAGGAAAGGGCAGGAGTTGCTGTTGGTTGAGGTTTTGGGTAAAGAAATGGTCGAGGCGAGGGTTGCGGGCTAACTCCTCGGCGTTGAGTCCGTGGCCTTCGACATGGGCAAATTCAAAATCAGGCAGGTGCGACACCCAACTGCTCATGAGGTCAAGAATCTGGGTGTGTGGTTGGAGGCGATCGCCATACAACTCAGTCAGTTGTTGGATAAACCCCTCGTCTATATGAGTGACAAATCGCGGCGCGTCGTAGAACAGCGCATCATCGCTTTCATCAAGTTTGGTGCGGTCTAAGGGCTGAAGCATAGCGTTGGAACCCATTTCAAAAGACTCTTCTTATCTAGTGTAAAGAAAAGTGTCTAAAAGAAAAAGCTGGGCTGAAGAATGTGGCGACGGGTATCAGTCGATGGGGTTAGCCTCTGCATCCCCTCTGCATCCCCTCTGCATCCCCTCCGCATCCCTCCAGTATTGACCCAGTATTGCCTCAAGAGCCTCCCAACAACCGCGCAATCATCCATGGAAAAACTGAGGAAGAAATAGAGAGGGCGTGTTAGCGGGAGAGGGCTTGGGGAGGTGAGATGGCGGTGAGGGGCGCGGGGTGGGGGTAGTCGAAGCTTTTGAGGGCATCAAGAAATGCGTAGACCGAGGGCGGCAGTAGGGCATCGGCGAGCACGGCCACTTGGATGATGCGCTCTAAGGGGACGGGCAAGGATCGCACCTGAATCCCTGGGGGCACAGGCTGCGCCGCTAACCGCGCTATCACCGACACACCCAACCCCTGCATCACCATGCCCACGATGGTTGAGTCTTCTTTGATGCAGTAAGCCGCTTGTAGGGGTTGAGCCAGCGATTCAAAATGCTGGCGAATGATGACAGAGCAATAGTCGGTGTCAGGAGGCAAGATGATGGGGAAGCGGCGGAGATCATCCCAGGAAATGAGTTCGGGGATATCGGCATCGGGCGGAAATAGCGCCACATACTCATCTCGAAATAACTCGGTCGTTTCAAAATCGGGGGTCGGGGGCAGACAGATAAAGCAGAGATCAACTTTGCCCTGGCGCAAGGCTTGCTCGGTGCCGTCGTCGCCCTGAAATTCGGTAATCGAAAAGTTGATGGCCGGGAAGCGATCGCGGAATCGGGCAATGATTTCGGGCAACACATGGGAGGCGACACTGCGAAACACCCCAATCCGCACGTCTCCGCCTTGTAGCCCTCGTGCCATGTTGGCTTCGCGCTCTATGTCGTCGAGCAGGCTCATCATTTGCTGGGCATGGCGAACCATGCGATCGCCCACTGGGGTTAGTTGCGCCCCATGCCGTCCGCGCACAAACAACACCACCCCCATTTCGTCTTCGAGAGTGGCGATCGCATGGCTCACCGCAGACTGCGAAATACCTAAACATAGCCCCGCCTCACTGAAGTTGCCGACCTCAGACACTGCAATCAGCACTCTGAGTTGAGACAGCTTAATTTGCTCTTGATTCATGCTTGGCAGATCCCTTGGTTTGAAGGTTAGAAGGTTTGAAGGTTTGAAGGTTAGAAGGTTAGAAGGTTTGAAGGTTAGAAGGTTTGAAGGTTTGAAGGTTTTAAGGTTTGAAGGTTTTAAGGTTTGAAGGTTTGGAGGTTTGGAGGTTTGGAAGTTTGGAAGTTTGAAGGGTTGGAGGTTTGAAGGTTTGGGGGTTTGGAGTTGAAGCGGGTTGAATATTAAATAGGTTGAAGGTTAATCCCATCACAAAGGAAGCTGTGGGTTAATGGTGTACCTGACAAAACTTTGCTCCTCATCTCCTAACCCTGCTTCGACTAATCTCAGGACATCGCTTCTCTCACAGAGGGAAGCAAGAAATTTATAAGGGCTTTCAAAACCCCTCTCCCGCTCTGGGAGAGGGGTTTGGGGTGAGGGTTTCCGAGTTTTATCAGTCAATCAATGGTATACCCAGTGGTTAGGTTTCGACAGCGCTCAACCTTCAGTGATCGAGGGCTGAGCGCTGTCGTTCGCGCAGCGTCTCCCGCAGGGAGAAAGTCGGCTCGGCGGGTATGTTATTTTCTGGCGAGTCCCTAACCTAACCTTGAGGGAAAGGGCATTTTGCGGGGGCAGCAGGCTCCAAACGCTAGGGCACCTATGGGGATTTTTCGAGCATTCTCAGCGATTCATTGACCCTCTTTGCTAGCTCGCATCCGAAAGATGGAAGCGCCAGACTAAACGTACATTGATTTTCCCCTAAATTCCCGAAAATCGCGGACTGAGTTGTATGAATTTCATTCATGCACACGATGCACGTTACCTTTTGAATGATTCGGTTAAAGTCTCTACAGTAGAGAAATCCAAGGGAAACAGCAAAGCGATTCATCCGCTTTCCTCCCATCACAACTCCCAAAGGACTCTAACCTCATGAAAAGCATTTCTACTTGGGATACCCAAACCAACCGCTCGCAGATCGCCCGCTCCTTTGAACTGCCAGCCCTTGAGCGTCCCGCCGCCCACAAGCCTTCTTTCCTTCAGCGCCTCGCTGGGTTCTTGACCGGAAGCTCAGACCCCACAATTTCGCTCTCGCAGCGCCATGGCCAAACTGAATGGAATGTATACGATCCTCAGTCTGGGCGCAAGCAGCGCTTCTCTAGTGAAAAAGAAATTCGGTACTGGATGGAAGAACGCTACAACCACTAGAGCCTAATCGCAATACCGCCAATTTAGAAAAGCTCTGGCTACCTAGGGTAGCCAGAGCTTTTTGGGATGACATATAGCTGTAGCCATGATCCATAGGACATTTACCTGTCATGCCTGCGCAGGCGGGAATCCATCTTGAGAGTCATGCAGCCCATGGATTCCCGTTTCCACGGGAATGACGTTGGTATGTCCTAACCTTTGTGACCATAGCTATAGAACCTGATTACATTGAACCTGCGCCTGTAGCAATGAGACGCTTGAATAGTCCTTCGCTCCAACCTGTTTCGCGCAGTACCGCTGCAGAAGAGACCTCAATATATGCTTGCTCAATGAAAGCCAAATCAATCATACAGATTTTGCCAAGAGAATCGCGTAGGGCTTCGGATTTTCCATCCACTAAAGCCCGCTTACCGGCCTCATGGACAACCGTTGCCATTGCAGGTACAACATGCTGCGGCCCAATGCCAATCTGAACATGAACAAGCCCGATTTTCCAACGCCGATCAGCATAGGCATCTCCCCATTGATCCATGCCCGTAAACATTTCATGGAACCACTGAATAAATGTATCTTTGAGTCGATGCATCCGACCTTCTGAGGCATTCAAAATAGCACTCATTTCTGCATCACGACCCATGTAAGTATAGAAATGGTCAGACATTTCTGAGGCAATAGACAATCCCCAGTCAGAACTGCTGATCAAAAGATCTTTATCACTAGATTGAAACTCCATCCGAGATTCCATCTTTGCCATGAAAGTGTGGGGGTCTAAAGTCATAACGCCTCCTAAAGGGTGATGCAGATATTCTTTTATGATTCAATTTCATACTAATCATTAGCCTAGAACATTTGCCAGAGAAATTACACCGAACTTGATTTGTGTTTTTCCACAAATTTAGGACTCAATTTATCAACAGAAAACCTACATTGTTAATGTAAACTTAGAAGTGTTTCTTTTTACAAAGAAGACCTCTCCCTGAAGTATCAAATAATATTAAGTACCAGTTTACCTAAAGAAATAAAATCAATATATCAAAGCACGCTCAGTCTCTCTTCCACACAAAAAGTCTTTATTTATTCTCGATAAGAAGCCAAGTATGGCCTGGGCTATTGATCCCAAGGATCATAAAAACTTAAGGCAAGAAGTATCGGTTCTCTTTTATAGGATTTTAAGGAGACTCAGATATGTGTTTTTGATAGGGCGATCGCCCCATCAAAACAGCAGAATTCCTCCATTCATTTACATTTTTTGAATTCTGATTGAGATAGATATCAAAAACCACTAAAAACCCTCTCAATATAGTGATCAAATCTAGGCTAAAACAGCAAAGTTTTATGATGAACCTATTAATGAATACTTCCCTGCAATGACTCAAAACGTTGGGAAATATCCGTATCTCCACGGGAGGTACCCCGATTTATCCCAGAATCTAGAATTTCCTAGCCTTACCTTTTTGAGGGTGTATCCCCAAATCAGAACCCGACACTAGATGCGATGCCAGGGTCATTTCATGCCCATAGAAGCCTTAGCCTACTGAGGTTTCAGGCTATACCCAGCTTTGAGGGTGTCATGAGTCTAGCCGCCCCAGTTTCACCGGAACGAATTGAGATGCTAGAAGCGGTTGCCAAGATTCCTGATGTCTTGGCTACCTAGAGTAGGCAGAGCTTTTTGGGATGGCGCAGAGCCTGATGCAGAACCGACCCCACCCTCTTCTAATCGGGGCAGTGGGCAAATGCCCAGCATGATCCCCTGCTGCCGCATTGACGCTCAAACGGAGGTGGGTAGTGCCCACCCTGCTGAGCGGCTGAAGGTGATTTTGAGGATCGAGATTCGCTGGGTTCGTCCCATGAATTCCATT
>Ga0105045_10001468_pt1 | contig 19268 bp, 14 predicted proteins | sample MAT02_FD_78089 | JGI IMG/M metagenome (GOLD analysis project Ga0105045, IMG submission 78089) | Freshwater microbial communities from Lake Fryxell liftoff mats and glacier meltwater in Antarctica - MAT-02 (megahit assembly) | ecosystem: Environmental > Aquatic > Freshwater > Ice > Liftoff... | reverse complement strand
TTTATTATTATTTTTTCGCGTATTAAATAATTTTTATAATAATTTCAATAATTCTAAAATACTATTTCCAGATACTTCAGCCACATTTGATATTACAAATTGATGCCATTTTTTTTGTTCAATCATGTTTCCTCGAATTTCCAAAGTTCATAGATCGTCATTTCTTCATAATCCTAGAATCCCTCGAGCCTTAAGCTTCCATTCAGCTCCAGTGAATTTGCAATTACCACAAGAAATTTTTACATCTGGTATGCTAGCTAAAATAATTGTTAAGGCCGTCCATAGCGAATCAAGTTCAGGATCGTGCTGAGAAAAACTCATCGAAACTTGACGCATTTTTAAGGAACAACTTTCAATGAATATTCCCTGCTTTGTAGTGGCGACGCGATTTTCAAGCTGAAAGAAATAACCGGCATAATTTGAAAGCTTTTGAAGAGGCTTACCTTCCCCTGCAAAATATCGAAAGAGAATATCATATCCCAATTTTTTGAATTCCTTCTGCCAAAAATCGGGTTCTGGAATTTTCTCCATGGGTGCTTGGAAAGCGATATTTCCCTTACTCATCCAAGGCAAATAAAGGCTCTTAATAATTTCTTTTTCAGATATGATAAATGACTCAGCAGTTAAGGTGAACATAGGGGGTCCGGTAATTTGCAATCCAATGCCACCATTAACTTCTACAGGCTCTATAATTTCAATGGAACGATCATCCCCTATCTCAAAATCAGGTTTGTAATCACAAGATAATGCATTTATTGAACTGATTTCAAAACTTAAAATTTCTTTTTCGGTATTTGCCTCAGCATTTCCACTAATTAAAATCCCTATTTTAATGACAAATCGATTCGTGTCGATTTCTAACACGTGTCCTTCTTCAAAGTAGCTGTATTTTTTTAACCAGTTGTCAAGGTCTTCGTAAGTTTGTATCAAAATCATTCGAATTTCCAAATTTCATAAATAGTCATCTCTTCATAGTCCTCGACACCTTTTCCTTGTTTTGACAACTCATTGTGAAGATTAACATATTTCTCTGCGAGTCCCTTGCTCGGAAAAAGAAAATCAGCATTCAAAGAATCTTTAAAGGCTATTAATTCATTCAGATGCCCAAATAACACCTCATTAAAAATGGAAGAAAAAATAGTTTTTTCTTCATCGCAAACACCAACATCGTAACCAACACATTTTGATTGATTCTTTATTGTTAAAGACACTTCCTCACTAAAATCTGTCTGCACATAGAGCATCAAACTATCCGTCGATTTTACTTCTTCTTTGCAATTATTATTTATTTCATTGAAGTCGCAATCATTTGTAAACGGAAAATAACCTTTCAAATCACCTTCAAAACCTTGATATTTTTTTGAAAACTTGTTCGATAGTCAAATCTGTGATTTTATTACTGGCGACCATATTCGCCCAAAAAAGGCTTGAAGGAAGGTATCTTTGTATCAGTATTATTTTATTCATAATATATCCTAGTTGTTTACATGTGCGGAATCTAAAGGTTCCTTTTCATATCTTCGATAGACCAAAACGTGACCTTCTTGGCTAGGAATTTTTTCGGGTTCAGGTAGTACAAATCGTTTTAAACTTCCCGAAACCCCTTCGATACTCCACAAAACATCGCTCTTGATCACATCTGAAAGATATTTATCTTCATGATTTGGGTCTTTATCGTAGAAAAAAAAATAACTTAAATCATTTCCTACAGATTCAAGAGAAATTGCACGTAAATTTTCTGAAATATTTCCTAGCAGTGCATATTGTGAAGCCATTAAGATGTTCAATTTTGTTATTTCTTTATAAAAGGTTTTTATTTTGAATAAAGATGCGTTTTTTTCATATCGACAAAAAATCCATTGGTCAAATTGTCTTAAAGGAATAGGTTCTGGTTTGGGTAATACGATTTTTTTTCCTATTACAGATGTATTTGTAAATATTAAAGAAATTTTTTTTAAGACGGCATTGTAAAGTGAAACTTCATCTTCAGTAGGTTGCTTTTCATAATAAAAAATAAGTACTTGTTCTTTTGGCTGTAAATTTATTGTTATAGCTCTCAAATTTGTTGTGATAGTCTCTACTAGTAGATCTTGTGATAGGCGACTAATCTCATTTCTTGTAATGTCCATAAATAACTCCTAGCTTTCAGCCCAATTTTTAAAAGTTTGAAACACATCCTTTAAATTAAAAGTGCCACAATGTGCCTGAAACATTTTATTTTTCACTTCGCATAAAAACCAATCTTTTTCGGATCGCTCAATGTTTATTTTCTCAAAGATTTTATCTTCCAAATCTGTTTCTTGAATGCCAATACTTATACTCCAACCAGGGTTACTCAATGATTCAATGCCAATTCCGTAACAATGCTCCCAATCTCCATTGCATTGACTGTCATACCAATTTATTAACCATAGCCAATAATCATCTAAAGTATCATTCGAAATCAAATTTGTTTTACTTTTAAAATTAATCATTAAACTTTTTTCATCTTCTACAAAATTTCTAAAAGATCGAAGAACTTCTTTAAAATTAAAGACGCCACAATACCCCTTAAAAAAAAGTTTTTCAATTTTAATGGAATACCAATCATTTTCTGAGCGTTCTACATAAACATTTTCCAATGAATTATTTTTCAATTCTGTTTCGTTAATACATATTGTAATCGCCCATCCTGGATTGTCTATTGTTTGAATTTTAATTCCAAATAAACGTTCCCAACTTTCATCACATTCACTATCGAACCAGTTTACCAGCCACAAAAAATCTTCATCTATCATAATTTTTCCAACTTAAATTGTTTCATTATAAACATAACTGAATTCTTAAAAAATGTTATTTCGGTATTTCTGAATCAGATGCGGAGTGAAGACCACCACCACGAGTGTGCACATGCGGTTCTTTAATGTATTGTTGTGTATCTCTATCATAGTGACCATTATTTATTTTACCAGGTCCAACATTTGCTCCATCATATCTTTGTTCAAATTCCCAAGGTCTTGGATCCCTAGGGTTTGTTTGAGATGTATAGGTTTCATAATTAGTTATCTTACCTTCTGGGTCTCTTTTAATAGTTGTGTGACTGCCTTCCGCTAACGGATCAGGTTTTAAACTGTTGGCCCCACGCCCCTTTTTTTTAGTGGCCTCCCGCTCATTCTCATCCATTTTTGCATTATTATCTAGCTTATCTGAAATTTGGGTAGCTACATAAGTGGTTCCTGCTATTAAAGCTGCAGAAACAACAACTTCAATGGTTGTAATAGCAACTGTAATTTCAGTTGCTGAAATTGCAATGGTAAATAAGGGAATAACAAATGCAAAACATCCATCGGGATCATGAAATTTAAAAGGATTATTGCGTACATAATTGTATAAGTTTAGACCATCTTTAAAATCTAGTGGATCTGTCGTCAACCAACGCATTAACGAGGGATTATAGTAGCGGTGGGCAAATTGGACAAGTCCAGAAACCTCACGTCGATTAGAAAATCCCCACGGGTTTTCCAATGCAAGATCACCATAAGTTTCATTATCTCCATAAGCCAAATAGCGTTTCCATTGGGCCAATGTGCCATCTTTATTGCGCAGCGCAGTAATGTTATAACGAAAATCCTGCAAAGGAAAGTAGACTTGATCACCTAATTCAATCGCAAAGACTTTTTCTGATTTTGGATCAGCAATCTTTGTTTCTTGAACTTTATCAAATGAATACCCACCAATTTCATGATCGTTTAGGTAAAAAAGCTGTTTGCATGCGTCTTCAGTTTTAATGAAAAGGCAGCGATCAAATGCATCGTAGATAAATTCCGTTTTATTTCCTGATTTAAGATGAGTTGTAAGCCTGTTGAGTGCATCATAAGTGTAAATAATTTCAGGTAAATCCTGAGATATTAAATTACCGTTAAGGTCGTAGGTGTAATCTGTTTCAGGTGTGCTCTCTACTTGATTCAAAGTGTTTACTTTAAATAAATCGTTGTTTTTGCTAAGAATGTTACCCAAGGAATCATTAACAAAACTGTTTATTCCAGATTCATTTGTAAGCTGGTTTAATCCATCATAGGTAAATGTCTTATCATAAACCCCTAAAGGATCAATCTGCTTTAAATGAAGTAAATTGCCTGCCGCGTCAAATTGCTCTGAATGCGACTTCCAGAAAGGGGTTTCAATGTCAATTGTCCTTCCTAATAAATCATACGTATAGGTTGTTTTACCCGCAGGACAATATTCTTTTAAAAATCTTGCCTGCCAGTCACGTTCAGTACATTGACATTCATACAGAAGATTATTTTGATTATCATAACGTTCAACTTTAATTAGATTAAACGCATCGTAGATATATTTGATGAATGATTGATCTGGTAATGTCAACAGGTTAAGCCGATCAAGATTATCGTAGGTGTAATTTATGGTTATACCCTGACTTATTTCTTCCTTTATAAGCCTTCCATATAGATCATAAACACGATTTTGAACTGTCTTTTGAACTAAATCCTTTATTTCAATTGGATGATCATACTGATCGTAGCTATAATGATAATGAATCGATCCATCCGAGGACGATAAAGCAATCATTCTATCTAATGAATCATAAGTATATTTTAGAACAATACCATCCGGCTTAATTTTCTTTAAAAGACGCCCTTTATTATCGTAAATATAGCTTGTAGATTTACCATTTGGAAATTCAGTTATAGTTTCTACTAAACCACGGTTATTATAGCTGTACTTTGTAGTATAGTCTCGAAAAATTTGACCATCTGCAATAACATGAGCTGTTTCGCTGATTAGCTTCCCTGTGGGATCGTAGGCATAACTTATAGAAGAAATTAATTGATTTTCAGCATAGACTTCTTTACTAACGACTCTACCATGAGCATCATCGATTTCTATGGTTAAACGATTAAGAGGGTCCGTTTGGGTTCTTTTTTCTACACTCTGCTGTATGCTGTTTTTGTAGTTGTTGTAAAAATAATCACTACATTCCCCTAATGGGTTTACCTTTTCGAGAAGCTGATTATTTGAATTGAATTTTGTCTGCTGTACCGCTTTAGTTGCATCAGATTGCCATACAGTTTTTAGATTGCGATTCCCATTGATGTCGTAAGCATAAGTTTCCTTTGCATAGATCTTCCCATTAGCATCTGTCAATGTTTTAGATGTCAACCGATCTTGCCAATCGTACTGGTAATTTTCATTCTGTTGGTTGGAATCATCTAAAACATGAATGACTTTGATTAGACGGTTAAAATCATCATATGCAAAAAGGTCGATCTTGTTTTCAGTTATCTCTTTAATTTTCCTACCGGCTCCATCATACTCATATTGAGTATGTATGCCCATCGCATCTCTTTTGATGGTCAGAAGGTTTCCCTTATATCCCCACCCTTCTGATTTAATCAAAATTCCGTTTGCATCAAAAGTAGATTTTTGCCCAACTTGTCCTAGCTGATGATAATCATACCATACAGATGTGCCATCTGTTTTCCAATGCTGCTTAAGCTTTCCTGTTATATAATAGGTAAAGCGTTCAACAGATCCATCAGGATAGGTGATACGTGTCGGGCTACCATAAATATTGCGCTGATAAAAGGTGGTTAAACCATTTTCATCAGTTTCAGATTCAACTTGATTAAGGATATTGTAAGTTTTATGAGTTGTTGGAAATAATAAATTACCTAGTTCATCTTTGATAGCAGGCTTTATGCACTGGATTTGATTATTAAATCGATCGTAGGAATATTTGAATGTGTTACCGAAGCGATCGGTTTCCTCAATCAAATTTCCTAAATAATCATATTTATACTTTTCGACGAAAACCTCACCAAACGCGTGATGCTCTTCTTTTCTTTGAAGACGATTTTTCTGATCGTAAAAAAAACGTGTTTCTTTACCGGAGTCAACTACAGATTCGTAAGTTTTATTGTCATTTTCATCATATTCAAAAAGCTCTTTTTCCATTAGAGGATTTGTTTTTTGAACAATTCTTCCTCTACCATCCCGAATTCTTATCGTTTCATAGCAAAAATTGTTTTTTGAATCATAAACTCTGCAACTCGTTTCATACCCCTTATTATCGTAAGTAAATTCTTTTCTATTTAAATGAATTTTTTGATCGCTTTTTGGATCGATATAATCTTCGTAGATAATTTTTGGTTTTCCAAATGATGCAAGCGTTGTGTCAGGTTCAAGATAAAAAGTTTTTATTTTCCTGTAGGAAATTGATGAAAGATCGTTTTTATCACAAGAGCTTCCATCATCTTCGATGAGTTCTGTTATTTGACCATTGATATCATATTCACGAAACGCTCTTTTTTTCACTTGTTTAGAGCAAAGTGTTAATTCTTTAATATACAAGTTTGTGGATGGTAAATATTCATAGGTAATATCCAAACCTTGGGGATATGATTCTTGAGTTAACAGATTATATCCATCATCGGAATAGGCATAATTAACAACATATTCGTCGCTTGTCTGCCTGTTATCATAGTTAAAATGTGCTGCTTTTTCTGCTGTGATATTCCCATAAAGGTTTTTTTGGATTGGATTCCCTCGAGCATCATACTCATAATTTTGCAATGTATAAATCTGATCATCTTTTTGAATTGCTTTACTCTCAAGCCAGCCTTCCTGACCCTTTTTTTCAATCCATACAAAACGATCCTCTTTTGCAACTTGGCCATTTACAAGATGATCAATAACTTTAAGCCGTTTTTTGGAATCAAAATGGTAATTTGATACCTGTCCCATGGAATTTGTGACACGCGTTAATTTCTTTTCATAAAGGAACTGATAGGAGGCAACAACCTCGCCATTATTGCCAAGGGGTTCATAAGTAGACTCAACATATTTATGTTTTGGATTGTAGTTAATTTCCAAAAAGCTCCCATCAGCTTTTTCTATTTTTGACAGTCGGTATTTATGATTAGAAAATGTTGTGGTAAAATTTGTTTTTCCAAAAGACGAGGAGTTCACCGTTTTTAGCGCTTTTTTTTTCAATTCATCACCGAATCTTTTCAAGGGTTGCGTATAGACTACGCTCTGCCCACAAGAGCTTGTCACAACACATATCTGATCAAGAGGTGAATAATCGAATTTAAGAAAATTTATTGCCTCTCCAGCACGATTATGGGTTGTTATTTTTGAAAAACGAGGCTTTACCTCACCGCAATCTTCAATCAAGAATTCAAACGTAAGCTTATTGCCATTCGGTTTAATTTCTTCGGTTATCAGATTGACTAAAGTTTCGGTGGAAAGTCCTAAAGCTATGGCATTTTTTTTGGAAAGAAATTCGAATTTTTCATATTTACGCAGAGTACCATCACCCAAGCGAAGTTCATATTGATTGAAGATGGAAGGGTACGTTTTATCTTGCTTGGTAATTCTAGCACGGTGATTCACAATATTGTTGCGAGCAGATATATTGGAACCGTTAGTATTGGTATAGCCTTTCTCAAATACTTGGCGATTGACACGATATTCTTTTTTATTTCCTTTTAGAGGTAATAAAAAGCCTTCCCGCATACTTGTCATTACAAGAGAATCATCCGAAATTTCATTGACGCCGGTCAAAAAAGGTGCATATTGTGAGCCGAATCCCCTTCCAATAAAAGATTCTGTTTTGTTTTCGCTATCGTAAAAACGTGTTATATGAAGAGGGTCTATTGTATTTGCTACAAGATCATTTTCAACCTGAAAAAAGCGACCCGATTCCACATTGACGCATCCTGCAATAGTAATTAAAGGCTCACATTCAGCTGAAAGCACTATATCAGAATCGCTATCATCTATAGAAAAAAGCTGCATTGACAAGAGTAAAAGAAAAAAAGTAAAAGTGATATAGCGTCTCATACAACTCTCCGAATAAGAAAGTATAAACTTTTACTTAAGCGGTCATATTCTGTCAATAATAATTTAACATTATTAACAGCTATTTAATTCAAAATCTAATTCAAAACTATTTTTTGATATTGGTATTTCTTCTTCCTGTAAGTATCAGGCGATTTTTTGCAAATAGCGTGTAAAGTGGGTTAAGAATAGTTTTTATAAAAGGGATACGCATTAAAGTTGACAGAACCAGCAACTGACAGCGCGCGTAAACAGCTGCAAAGGCGGGTACCCCTATTAAAAGATTACCTTTTCCATCAATTGCATGAATTTGATTCATTGCGGTGTTATAATCAATATTGTTATGATCAGGTGGCGAAAAATCTTTCGAAGATATATCGACAAACTTTATTTTGGTTTGGTTGTCCTTTTTTTGCAGCATGCAAATTTCTTTATTACAGATTGGGCATTCACCATCATAGAGTAATTTTAAATGAGTTTTTGAATCGCGGTCATCTAAAGTTTCTGCTGTAGCTTTTTCAACGCTATTTGCGATTTTAGAAAGAAGACAAAGCAACAACCCCCAGCAAATTCCAATCATGACCGAAGTCTGTAGAAGTGGGTATGGAAAAGTTAATCCTCCTAAAGAAATACCCGCAACATAACTGAAAGGGGCTAAAAGAAACCCTAACAAAAAAGATAATAAATAATTAGTTTTGATTATTTTTAACGAATGATTGATCAAAAGAGAGAATAATGGATAAAGCAAAACAATCCAAATAGGAGGAAGTATTGCGGTAGTATTGGCATAATGGATAATGTTTGTTTGAATAAAAAACATTTCTAAAAGCAATCCTAAAGGAATACTCAAAAAGCTTAAGATTAAGTCTTGAATATACAAACCTTCATCTTTAATTTTAGTAAAATAAAGCTGAAGTATAATTAAAAAAATAGCCCCGCTTGAAGCTACAATGGTGTGACCATTAATACCAAAAAGGACACACCAAAACCAGCCTGCTGAGTAACAGAGACTATTAAATATAGATAGATTCATAGAGATAGACCCTTATCAAAGTTAAAATCGTCATTTATTTATATTCTGCCCGCTAAAGCGCTTGCCATTTTTTTAAAAATAAAGAAATGAAAAGGGACAAGAGCATACCAATAAGCGCGTCCAAGGAGGCCTTTCGGCCGAAATGTCGCAGTTTGTACAAGAAAAAACTCATCATTTTTTTGCTCAATCTTATATTGAAGCCAAGCTTCGCCTGGCACTTTCATACCGGCATAAAGAATTAGATGACCAGTATCTTTATCAGCGACTATCACCCTCCAAAAATCGATAGAATCACCCACTTGGATTTCAGTTGGATGTCGTCTTCCTCTATTCAGACCGACTCCCCCAATCATTTTATCCAATAAACCCCGCAAATACCAAGCCCAATTCATAGCATAATAACCTCTCTTGCCACCAATGGCCCAAACCCTTTCGATGGTAGACGCTTTTGAATCTTTGATCAAAATTCTTTTTTCATCTTTTAAACATCCTTCAAACGGAACTTCGATATAATTTTCAATGTTTGGGTCAGTTCCATGAATTTCCCAGGAATCCATCCAACTGGAAACAACTTCATTTTGTGCGATCTTTTGAAAAGCCAATTCAAGGGCTTCGTTATAGGTCAAACAAAGATGGGGAATGATTTTTTTGATTTCATCTAATTGTACGACAGTGCTTGTTTTCATGCTTTCTACTAAATAAGAAGAAAGCGAATAACGAACGGATGTAATAAAAACCAACCAATAGCTAGATAAACGAGGGGTTAGAACGGGAGCATTGATTATCCATCTTCTAAGATTTCGGAATTTTGCGTATCTAAGCATCACCTCTTTAAATGTAATGGCTTCCGGGCCCCCAATGTCAAAAGTTTTATTGATGCATTTTTCATTGAGAAGTACGCTTGAAAGGTAAAATAAGACATCTCCAATCGCTATTGGTTGACACAATGTGTTGACCCACTTCGGAGCAATCATTATAGGTAACTTTTCGCATAGATCCCTAATGATTTCAAAAGATGCACTTCCCGCCCCAATAATTATGCTCGCACGCAAAACAGTGTAGGGAATACCGCTATCTTTTAGTGCTTTTTCAACTAATAATCGGGATTTAAGATGCCGAGATAACCTTTTTTCATCGTTAATAATTGCTCCCAAATAAATAATTTGTTTTATTTGGGTTTTTTCTACACCTTTTAGAAACTGTTCAACTATCTCCATTTCAGTATTGACCAAATTGCCGACGATATCGGACATAGAATGGACAAGATAATAAGCGGCCTCGATATCTTCCGGAATCTTTTTTAAAGTTTCTGAATTTCTTAAATCTCCAAAAATGTAGTGCAGATTTGGCCTATCCTCAACAAAAACTTGGAAACCCTTAATACGGCATAGGGCATAAATTTGATGACCTTGATTCAAGAGATCAATGATCAGCCTTTTCCCAACAAACCCATTAGCTCCTGTAATCAAAATCTTGATCAACGATCCACTCCTATTTTTAACATGACTTCATGAATATCAAAACATTTTTTTAAAAGTTGTTCGGTAAATCACAATAGCGAAAGTTATTAGCGTTATTGGAAGCACAAACCAGATCATAACCATGCTTACCATAGGTAAAGAATCGTGATCTTTAGCAGCCATTATTAAATAACTGGTATAAGCGACATAATACCCTAAAAACATGAATCCTTCCCATCTTGAAATTGTATGACGGGTAAAAAAAATGGGAAGGCAAGCAACACAAGCCGCTATTACCACAGGCAAGTCAAGTTGTAAAACAGAAGGAGCAACTGTTATCCCATCCGGTGCTATTAATCCAGCCACACCCACAATGCCAAGAATGTTAAAAATATTACTTCCGACAACATTTCCAACTGCAATATCTCTTTGTCCGCGGATCGTAGCAACAACTGAAGTGGCAACTTCAGGAAGTGAAGTGCCTGCAGCAATGATAGTAATCCCAATAACAAGCTCACTGACTCCCCAACCCCGAGCTAAAATCACAGCACTATCCACTAACCAACCTGCGCCAAACACACACAAAATTAGGCCTAGTACAATTAGCCCGATTTGTTTTGCAATAAATAGCCAATCGAATCCATTTGTTTTTTCAGAAAAAGCCTCTTGGTATTCATTTGTTATGTCTTTAGATTCTCGGCGACCCTTGATTATTGCAAAAATTGTGTAGCTAACAATACCTACGACTAAGATGAGAGCATTTAACCTGGTTATCTTACCATCAAACGATAGTGCAAAAAGTAATAAGCTTGCTGCTATCATGATAGGCACCTCATACCAAATGAGTTGTTGAGATATCTTAAGGGGCGCAATAATTGCACAAATCCCTAATATAAATAGGATATTAAAAATCGTGCTACCAACGTTCGTGCCAATGACTATGTCCGAATGATTTGCAAGGACGGCTTTCACGCTCACTGCCATTTCAGGTGAGCTTGTTCCAAACGCAACAATTGTTAAACCTATGACTAAGGGCGAAATGCCGATTGCTAATCCCAAACGCGATGCTCCACGGACGAGTAATTCAGCTCCTACCATCAATAATGCTAAACCAAGAAGCAACATAAATACCGTCATAATTTAAATCCTATAATTTTTTTTCTAAGAATTTGTGAACAAACTAGGCCAACTACTAACAACAATGAATAGATCAGTACTTTTGTCATTGATGTGTCTCCATAAATTTAGAATGAATCGTTGATACATCTTCTATCTCTATCATTACCTCATTGCGGCGTAAAAAAGGAAGTGTTGAGGGTCGATTATAAAAGCCAAAAATTGGCTGTCCAATTGGCTTCATTTTTTTAACTAAAATATAGGCTTCAAGTTGAGCTGTATGCAGTTTAATACTTTCATCATCGGCAACACCTGCAAATCGAATAACTACAAAACGAGTAGCGGGCATTTGAATCAAAATAATGTCTTTTGAATTTGGTCTTGGAAGGCTTTCAAGGCTATATTTTTTTGGCATAACGAATTTGACTTTCCACTTATCCATATGCTGCTGCTGTAGCACGGGTGCAGTCATAGCCATTTTTTCGCCTTCTTCAATCGGTTGAGGTACAGTCATATCCATTTTTTTGGTTGAAGTATTATTTCCAAAGATGTAATCCGCCAAAATTCTAAACCCCTCACTAATCGCTTGTTTTCTTTGGCCGGAAACCTCAACTTCAGCTAAAATTATCGGGGGATAATCGCGGATTTCGATATTGCCATCCATTGTAACCTGTGTGTATTCAGGCTGTTCAACATGACTCATGATGTTACCTACTATTGTGCTTAAGATAATTATTCCCACAAGGATTAATATTAATATTTTCAAAGCCTGGTACCTATCGATAAGTTTAAACAGATTTACCCCTTTTTTAGTTTCTGATCCACAAATCTTGTAGTTTAAACACTTATAGGTACCCAATGATCCTAAAGCCCGGGTTGTAACATAATAGACAAAGAGTGTCAAGTCGCTCGGCAAAAGGATCAGCTGAATCTCATGCTCCGTTTTTGTAATAGTCGAGGTAAAATCAAAAAATGCGGTGCCTTATCAAATATTTACTTTACTTATTTGTAGATTTTATTTATAGATCTTTTTATAGTGTGCACAAACTTTAATTCGGAGAAAATATGAAAACATTAGATGTTATTGCTGCAGTTTTATTGGTTATTGGTGGACTTAACTGGTTTCTTGTAGGAGCTTTTGAATTCGATCTAGTTGAATTCATCTTTAGCAGCCTTCCCTTTATTCAAAGAGCGATTTATATTTTGGTGGGTTTAGCAGCTTTTTATCAAGCATTTCAGTGGAAAGCTATTCAAGATCGTTGGAAAGCATAATTTCAGATGGGTAGACAAATTCTCAACCAAAAGATTTTATGATAGCGCCATTTCTTGTATTTTGTAACGAAAAGAGAAAGCCATCAAATTACTTACAAGCATTTGACATATAGCAAAAACTGTTGAGGGATTATGAAAAAGGTGTATGCAATTTTTGGAGCAACAGGCGGAATCGGTTCTGTTTTAACAAAGCGGCTTACCGAAACTGGAGACATTGTCTACTTGTTGGGTAGAAACCAAGACAAATTAGAACGATTCTCTCAAGAAATTTCTCAGCCCTATAGGGTCGTAGATGCAACAGACGAAAACCTTGTTGCCGAAGCTCTCAAAAAGATTGTAGAGATAGAAGGGCATCTTGATGGAGTTGTCTCGCTTGTAGGATCGTTTTTTATTAAACCGCTTCATCTGACGACACAAAAAGAGTTTGAGGAGGTAATGAAAGTAAATACCACCTCATCCTTTTGTATACTTAAACACGCTCTTAACAATATGGAAAAGGGCTCGATTGTGCTCTCATCCTCTACTGCGGCACTTATAGGGCTTACCAATCACGAGGCGATTGCAGCGGCAAAAGCTGCCGTAGTTGGTCTCATGCGCTCTGCGGCAGCTTCTTACGCAAGTAAAGGCATCCGCATTAATGCCGTGGCACCAGGGCTCACAAGAACACCGATGACTGAAGCAATTACAAATAATGAAATCGCTCTTAAAGCATCTACAGCTTTCCATCCGCTTGGACGTATCGCAGAGCCTAAGGATGTAGCTGCTGCCATTTTTTGGCTCTTGTCTGATGAAAGTACTTTTGTCACAGCAAATGTAATCGCTGTTGATGGGGGTCTTTCATCGATTAAGCTGCGGCCAAGCACTTGATGAGCCATAAACACCCTTCTACAATTTGGTAATAAAATGTTAAGGTTGCTGGCTGTAGAGGCTGTCCTATATTTTTTACTTCGTTTAAGCAGTGGTAAATGAATGCTTTTTAACTTTCTCTTGCAAAGTGGCTAAATTAACCGGATCTATTTTGTGTGACAAATTTATACCGGTCTCATCCTTGATCTCTACCCATTCTGTTTTGCCAATCAAACGATAGGGTTTGCTATCGGCGGGTTCTATAGCTACTAAAATGACCCAATGATTAAAAAATAATGTTTGCAAAATGGCATGTTTTTTAATAATAAAATCTAATCTAGAGCGTGGGGCATAAACGATGACTTGCAAACGCATAGCCTCATGATAGCATTGATCATCAGTTATGTTTACTGATTGCAAAGGAAGTCCCTGCATCAAGTCGCTGCTATTTCCTTGCATAACGCCAAACTTCCCTGTGACATTATGGGTAATTTTACTGCCGCTACCATAAGCTACATTATTCAAAGTAGAAAAGAAATATTGTGTATTAATCCACTCTGCAACCACCATAGGTGCCGTTAATATTGTTTCTAAAAACTTTCCTTCCTTATCATCTTTCCATTCATAAGAATGCAAAAAACATCTGCCATCTAAATTTAAACTTTTTGTAAGGCTTCTTTGTCCAATAATAAAAGCGGCATTTCGTGCAAGACCCCACTCAGGACGCACCTCAGCCCAGTCAGAGCTCTGCTTCAAAACTTGGGCTTTAGCATCAACCGGGGATATATCTATACCCAAAGTTCTACAGCGGTAATAATTATTATTAATTCCTGCTTTGATAAAATCTGCTTTTAAATTTTCAATTATAACTTTGTGGGTACTTTTTAATAAACCACGATCCTCGATGACAACTTCATCGGTTGTCGTATTATGCTCGGCACCGACAAATAAGGTGTCATCAGGAATCAGGATCCCTCTTTTTAGAAGAGCAGCCCTCACCTCATGACAATTAAGAATCGTTGCTAGAATTTTTCCGTTTGCCCCCCCATGATTCCCTCCACAAGCTCCACAGTCAAGAGCTGAAGCATAAGGGTTATTTTCTGTTTGACTGCCGTGTCCGCAAAGCACAACTAATCGACTGAAATTCTTGGTCAACCCAATCAATCTAAGGGCTGATTCAGCAAAATTAATTTGCTCTGCAACTGGAATTTCAATTTTTGGAAGCGTTGCAAGGGTTGGCTTCACAAGTCCTTGAATTGCTCCCCTAAATTTAACGCTGCTGATAGGCATGAGGGTACGCATTGCCATCCAAAAACCAACCCACGGACCAAGTGTCTCAACCAATGCAAAAGGTGTTGCAAAATTATATTTCAAATCCTGGTAAAACCCACGGATTATATTGAGAATGCTCTTTCCTTTTTCATGATGGCAAATTCGCTCATTTTCTTCAGAAATCGGTTCTTCAAAAACTTCATAGCAAGGTTTTATAAGAACAGGACAACAGTCTTTCACTTTATCTTTGTTGTAGCTGTGAATAGAAACAGGTAATCCAAAAAAACCGGCAAATCCAAAGGTCTCGTAATTTCCCTCGCGCTCGATTCTCATACGAAAAGGCTCTGAGCGCACATCAATGCAAAAAACAATTTGGGCATCAGGTATTGCAACTGGCTCTTTTTTTTTATTAAGCTTTACAGCTTCTGGAATTACCAATTTCAATAGCGTTTGAAGATATTTTTCTTCTTTTTCCTTTAATTGTTTAAAAAACTCTTTGTCTAAAGCTTTTGAATGAGATGCATTTTTTTTTATTTCCATTTTTTTGCCATCTTCACAAATTGCACAAGTGATTACAAGACGAACAGCCAGAAAATCTGTTAGGCTGATCGGATTGTTTAATCCGGCCGACTTATCTTGCCAATCAGAGCGCCATTTAATGTAGCCTGCCCACCCTGGAAGCTCGGCTAGGGAATATGTAAGATATTCTTCTATTTGATCATCCGCAATAGCCAGTCTTTTAAGGCAGAAAATAATAGCGTCTTCGGCGTCAGAAGGTAATGAAAAGAGCCATTGATTTTTTTTTGAAGAGCGCAATTTACTATCAAATGGGGCAAGCAAAGACCATGCTTGATAAAACCCTTTTTCCCTTTCAGGCATTGTGATTGTCGCTTGACCCTCATCTAAAAATACTTGGCACCACTTGACCATTTCTCGATTGACTTCACAAGAGGCGCTTCCATTCTCATCAGAACTACCGGTTAAAAATGTTTCTGCCATTGCAACTGCATCTTCAAAATGCATTGATTCCATGCATTGGAGTGGATTTCTGGCAATGATTGTTTGCATGGGCCAAAGGGGGGCAATGATTTTGGCAGCATTTTCAATGAGTGTTTGAAGTTTTACGTTAACTTGTTTCATAGCTTTTCCTTAAAATTTGTATCCATTTCTATTAGAGGTAATGGTTTTTGAATTCGGTTGGCTTGCGTTAAGCATTCTCACATAAAAACGTCGCCACCAAACAGATCCTTCATGATTCGTAAAGGGTTTTAAATTAAGTGCTATCCAAATAAAAAATAGGAGGGCAATGCCAACCAAATGGATAGAATTTAAAACTTGAGGTTGCCAAATTTTTAGTGGAGCCACTGCCACTTCAATTATATCAACAGTGAGTCCATAAATAAGACCTGTGGTAAAACAGAAGATACTTGCAATCAAAACAAAAAAAAGGGACTGTTTCTTTTGAAGTAATGTGTGAGCCACTTGTGTGGCTGCCATCCAAGAAAAGAATATAAGCACAGCCGTTGTATCGATAACATTAAACGAAAGACCACTTCCAAAAATAAATCCAATAGCTCCTATCACCCCACAAAGTGAAGATAAGAAAAATATAGGGATAGTACTGACCCTTTCTTCATTCGTGCCGCGATGCTCGGCAATGGTTGAGCCGGATTTTAAGAATAGAAAAGCCTTGAATAAGCCATGCCAGCAGAGGTGGGCTAAAGCAGCGGGAAAAAGTCCAAGGCCACATTGCATCATCATAAACCCCATCTGAGTCATTGTGGAACAGGCAAGCATACGCTTGATATCGCTTTGAAGAAGCTTCCAAATTCCGCCTAATATAAGGGTGATAACAGCTAATATAAACAAAATATCTAAAAGAAGATGCTCCTGCAGAAAAATAGGGGCAAAACGTATTAGCAAAAGACCGCCCCCATTGACTAGGCCAGCATGCATAAAAGCTGAAACCGGGGTTGGTGAATTAAGAGAACTAAGCAACCAGCCATGAAAAGGAAAGGCGCCTGATTGAGAAAAAGCGGCTAGAATGATAAAAAAGAGGGCTGTCATTCTTATTGAAGCCGATAGACTTTCACTGTTTTCTGTGATAACAGTTAAAGATAGACTTGCCGATTCATAAGCCAATAAACCGGTGCCCAAACTTAAAAAAACCAAACCTAACACGAATGTTTTAATGGCTAAAATTCCGGAGTTTTTAGCTTGTGCCCATTGAAATTTATGCATCATAAGTTGAGCAAGTATCAGGTTGCTGAGCGCCCAAAACCCAATCAAGAAAACAATATTATCTGCTGCGACCATAAAAAGTGTGCTTATAGTGATCAGGCTAAGAAAAAGAAAATAGCGGCGATAATTTCTATCGCCCGCCATATAGCGCAGCGAAAAATGATGCACAATCGCACTGACAAATAAAATGAGTGTAGCCATCAGCCAAGAGATTTCATTGGCCAAAAAACCAAAAGATTCATTTTTTTCAGAAAATGGAAAACCTATAAACCAACCAAGTGCGGCACTCATAAATCCTATCCAAATCCCAAGAGTTGCAATGCGTGACCCCAACCCGATATTTTTCTTAAAAAACAAGAGGTTGATGAGAAATCCTAGCAAAGGTGTCAAAATTATCATTAATAAATAAATTATCGGATTTTCGGTTATGACCATAATTGCCCCTATTAGATTTTTCTATTGCCTTATCATAGCAAATTTGGTAAAATAAGGAAAATTCTTAATTCTTATGTTTTTAATAAGGTTTTCTAATGGATGAATTTACTCTTAGATGTTTTTTAGCAGTTGTCGAAACAGGCAGTTTTACGCGGGCAGCACATAAGGTTAAGCGAACTCAGTCTGCTATTACCCAGCAGATGAGCAGTTTAGAAAAAAGCCTTGGCAAGAAACTTTTTGATAGAAGTAAAACAATGAGGCTTACCAAAGATGGAGAATTATTTCTACCGTATGCAAATAAGATTTATGCCCTACATTTGGAGGTATTGGATCGCTTCAAACATCCTGAACTTGAAGGTGAGATACGCTTTGGGCTTCCCGAGGATTTTGCCGCAGTGTTTCTGTCAGATGTTCTGACCGATTTTTCAAGACTCCATCCTCGAATACTCATTAATGTCGAATGCGATTTGACGTTAAATCTATTTGACAGATTTAAGAAAGGCGCTTTTGATATGGTTTTGGTCAAGATGAGCCGTCCTGAAGACTTTCCAAATGGTGTTGAGGTATGGTCTGAACCTTTGGAATGGATTGGAAAACTTAAAAGTATTGAGTCTTTAGATAAAAATATTCCGCTACCCCTTGTTCTTTCACCGGAGCCTTGCGTCTATCGAGCAAGTGCTCTTCAATCTCTTGAAAAGGCTGGAATTAAATGGAGAATAGTATTCATCAGCCCAAGTTATGCGGGAATCATTGCTGCTGTCAATGCAGGGATGGGAATCACCGTCTTACCAAGAACCATGATACCTGATTCACTAGAAGTCATCAGGGAAGATTTTCTTCCTTTTCTTCCTGATATTCACGTTTCCCTACTAAAGCAAACAGACAAAAACGAATGCCTTCAAAGCCTCGGAGACTTTCTTTTAAAAAAATTAACACCCAATCTATAGATCGAAATCTTAGCCATTTCCAATAACAACTGTATTGATAATGTACTAGAATTGGCTTAGATTTCAAACTAGCCGAATTCTTATCGCTTGCCGGGAACAAGCCACCATACGCTAACCAACTTGGCGATGATAATGGCAACAAATAACTGTCCGAACATTGCTTCAAGGGCGGTGAGGGATTTTGCAAGATGGCTTAGAGGAGTAATGTCACCCATGCCCAAGGTGGCTAAAGTGGCGTAGCTATAATATAAAAAATTAAATTGTTGTTCATAAGCATTATGCAGAGTAGTGCTATCAAAATTCAATATGCCCGCTCCATGGAAACTTCCGGGATTCAACATATTCTCGATGAAATAAAAATTTGCCCATAGTATGCCTGATAACAAGTACACCATTAATGCTCCGAAGATAAGATAAGCATTAACAAGGCCTGCATATAAGATTTTTCTCATTAAGACGACAATAGCAAGTAAAGTAAAAGCCAAAGAAAATCCATATGCAATAATCATGTAGGGCAAAGAGTGATGTAGAAAGCTTAATGAATCAAAATAGATGAATGGAATCAGGAAAAAAAGTCCTATAATCAAAAATGATCGTTGACCATCGATCGCGTAAACGGAAGAGAGAATCAATAGAATAAAACTGCATTGAAGGATTGAATGGGTATAGAAATTTTTTTCAAATATAGGGACGATAAAAAAGATAGCTATAACGGCTAAAAATGCTCCAAAAAATCCCCCAACATGCCAGTTACTTTTTTTAATACTATTAATGCTATATTCTTCTGTTTTAATCTCCATGTTA
>Ga0105045_10001467_pt1 | contig 19287 bp, 16 predicted proteins | sample MAT02_FD_78089 | JGI IMG/M metagenome (GOLD analysis project Ga0105045, IMG submission 78089) | Freshwater microbial communities from Lake Fryxell liftoff mats and glacier meltwater in Antarctica - MAT-02 (megahit assembly) | ecosystem: Environmental > Aquatic > Freshwater > Ice > Liftoff... | reverse complement strand
CCGCCAGGCCCGCCAGTCGTACCGCCGGCGGTGGTGGTGAGCGGCTCGCCGGTGGTCGTGCTCGTGGCGGGCTCACCGGTGGTCGTGGCGGGCTCACCAGTGGTGCCCGGTGTGCCGGTGGTATTGCCGGTGGTGACGGGGCCAGTGGTCGGGTCGCCGGTGGTGGCCGAGGTGCTGGTGCCTGGCGTGCCGGTGGTGGCCGGTGTGCCGGTGGTCTCGTTGCTGGTCTCGGAGGCCCCGCTGGCGCAGGCGGACAGGGCGACAGCGACGAGGGTCAAGAATGAGGTTAAGCGCATGCGTTGAGCATGGCTCAAGTCGACGGAGAGGAATAGCGAAGAGGCCACGCGGGTAGCAACCCGGGTGGCCTCGTTCGCAGCGACAGATCGCGCGTCAGTTCTCGACGAAGGCCTTGAGTCGCTTGCTGCGGCTGGGGTGCCGGAGCTTGCGCAGCGCCTTGGCTTCGATCTGGCGGATGCGCTCGCGGGTGACGGAGAAGTCCTGGCCGACCTCCTCGAGGGTGTGGTCGCTGGACTCGCCGATGCCGAAGCGCATGCGCAGGACCTTCTCCTCGCGCGGCGTGAGCGTGGCGAGCACGCGTCGGGTCTGGTCGGCGAGGTTCATGTTGATGACCGCGTCGGTGGGCGAGATCATGTTCTTGTCCTCGATGAAGTCGCCGAGGTGCGAGTCCTCTTCCTCGCCGATCGGTGTCTCGAGCGAGATGGGCTCCTTGGCGATCTTGAGGACCTTGCGGACCTTGTCGAGCGGGAGCTCCATCTTCTCGGCGATCTCCTCCGGCGTCGGCTCGCGGCCGAGCTCCTGGACCAGGCTACGGCTGGTGCGGATGAGCTTGTTGATCGTCTCGATCATGTGCACGGGGATGCGGATCGTGCGGGCCTGATCGGCGATCGCTCGCGTGATCGCCTGACGGATCCACCACGTCGCGTAGGTCGAGAACTTGTAGCCGCGCTTGTACTCGAACTTGTCGACGGCCTTCATCAGGCCGATGTTGCCCTCCTGGATCAGGTCCAGGAACTGGAGGCCGCGGTTGGTGTACTTCTTGGCGATCGAGACCACGAGGCGAAGGTTGGCCTCGACCAGCTCGGCCTTGGCGCGCTCGGCCTGACGACGGGCAGCCATCAACCCCTCGTGAAGCTCGCGCAACTGCGGCGCGCGCATGTTGGTCTCCTGCTCGACCTGACGGATGCGCTTGATCGCAAGCTTCATCCGCGCCTCGATCTCGTGCAGCTCCGAGGGGTGGAGGCCGAGACGACGACACAGCTTGAACTCCTCCTCCTCGGAGAGGCGGACGTCCTTGAAGAGCTTGCGCAGCTCCTTGAGGTCCATGCCGGCGCGGCGCTCACACTGGACCAGGTCGCGCTCGGCTCGCGACACGCGCTCGACCAGCATGGTCAGCTCGCCGACGATGCCGTCGATCGGCCGGCGCCCGAGCTTCATGTCCTGGATGGCCTCGAGGATCGACTTCTTGTGCTCCTCGAGGGTCTTGAGCGTCAGCTCGCGGGTCTTGTCGTCGAGCGGCTCGGGGGCGTTGGCGGCCGGGGGCACGGTCGCGGCCGGGACACCGTCGACGCCGGGCAGCTTGCGCTCGACCATCAAGATGCCCTTGAGCTTGTCGACCTCTTTGGCGTGGCGACGGATCTTCTCGACCTGCTTGTGCAGGTTCTCCATCGCGGCTTCTTGGTTGATCGACGGCGGCTCGACGCCGGGGGGCATGCCCGGGCCGTTCTCGGCCGGGTTGCTGATGTTGAGCACGTCCTTGACGCGCATCTGGCCGCGCTTGATGCGGTCGTACATGTCGAGGATGAAGGGCACCGACACCGGCGAGGCGAGGGCGATGTCGAGGACTCGCATCTCGCCCTGCTCGATGCGCTTGGCGATCTCCACCTCGCCCTCGCGGGTCAGGAGGGACACCGAGCCCATCTTGCGCAGGTACATGCGCACGGGGTCGTTGGTGCGGGACGGCTCGTCATCGCCCTCTTCGTCGCGCTTGGGCATCACCTTGCGGGTGGCGAGCTTGGGCTTGACGGCGTCCTTGGCCTCCTCGCGCGAGAGGACCTGGACGCCCTCGTCGGTGAGGGTCTTCTCCCACTCGCCGAGCTCCTCGGGGTCGATGAGGTCGGGCGGCAGCAGCTCGTGCAGCTCGTCGTAGGTGACGTGGCCTTTCTTCTTGCCAAAGGCGATCAACTGCTTCTTGAGCTTCTCGCGGTCGACGGTGCGCGTCTGAGTCTTAAGCGTCATGGGGGCTCTCGAACCTCTGGGTTTTCGACGAAGGTCAGTGCGTCCGTGCCGGCGACGACGGTGGCCGGGGCTGGTTCGCGCTGGGAGGGAGATCGGCGGACAGCCGCTTGAGGGCGGCGAGCTGCTGGTTGAGTTCGCTGCGCTCGCGCGACAGCGTGAGCGCGATCGGCTGCTCGCCGCGCTCGATGGCCTGGGAGATGCGGGCGGCCAGCTCGTTGCGGCGCTGCTCGAGGCTCTCGAGCCGACAGTCGAAGAGACAGCGGTCGAGGACCTCCTGGGGGTTCTCCTCGTCGCGGTAGCGGCCGGCGAACAGCGCGTCGTGGACCTGCCGCTGGGCGGCGACGTCGACGAGATCGAGGAGCTCGCCCACGCCAGGACTGCTCCCGTCGAAGGCGGCGTCGATCACTGCGCCGACGATCGGCGCCAGGCGCGGGTCCGTCACGTAGGCCCGCACATTCTGCTGTTCCGCGAGGCTTGCAAGGTGTGGGTTGTCCACCAGCAGGGCCGCCAGCGCAACTTGACTGCGCGGAAGCTCGAGCAAAGGCTGGGTTGGGGCCGATCTCTGTGAGGCCCCGTGGGGACCGGCGGCGCCCGCGTGGCCGGCGGCAGAGGCGTCTCCAGGCATGTGCGTGTGGGGCGGGCGGGGCGCTTCACGGCTTCCTTTCAGGGCGGACGATATGCGCCCGGGCGGGAGACCAAGCAATTTTGCGGCGCGGTCGATGTACAGCTCGCGCGCACCGTCGCGCTTGACTTTCGCGAGCAAGGGGGCCAGCGCGCTTAGCGCGCGGTCCTGGGCGTCGATGCTGTCGCGCGCGCCGGCCGCGACCATCCAGCGCATCAGCCACTCGAGGGCGGAGCCTGGCTGTTCGAGGAGCGCTGCGAGGCGGGCAGGGTCGGCGGTGTCGGGGTCGACGCCCCCCTCGAGGGCGACGATGCGGGCATCGATGCCGGCGTCGAGCAGCAGCGGGATGGCGCCCCGTGACGCCTTGCGGCCGGCGCTGTCGCCATCGAAGCAGAGCACGCAGGACTCGGCGAAGCGGGCCATGAGGGTGACCTGTTGGGCGGTGAGGGCCGTGCCGAGCGGGGCGACGGTCTCGCGGTAGCCGCGTTGGTGCATGGTGACGACGTCGACGTTGCCCTCGACCAGGATGGCCCGTCCGGCGCGGCGCATGTTTTGGCCGGCGAGGTGGAGGCCGAACAGGGTCTTGCCTTTGGTGTAGAGCAGGGACTCGGGGGAGTTGGTGTACTTCGGGGCTTCGCGGCCGTCGGCGTCGGGGGCGGCGTGTTCGGGGAGGATGCGGCCGGAGAAGGCGATCACGGCGCCGCCGGGTTGGACGACGGGGAACATCAGGCGGCCGCGGAACTTGTCATAGAACTTCTCGGTACGCTCGGAGCGGGCGACGAGCCCGAGTTTTTCGGCGAGCGGGAGGGAGAGGGACTTGCGCTGGAGGTGGCTGGTGAGGCGGTCCCAGCCGGCCTCGGCGGGTGCGGGGGCGTAGCCGAGCTGGAACGCCTCGGCGGTCTCGGGGGTGATGCCGCGGCGTTCCTGGTACAGGCGGCCGAGCTGGCCCTCCTCGCCGTGCAGGAGGATCTCGCGGTAGAGCTCGGCGGCGGTGCGGGTGATCGCGTAGGCCTCGTCGCGCTCGTTCTGCTGGGCGGTGGAGGTGTTGTCCTGGAGGCCGGAGGGCAGTTGCACGCCGTAGAGCTGGGCGAGCTGGCGGCAGGCCTCGAGGAAGCTCTTGCCCTCCATCTGCATCACGAAGTCGATGCCGGTGCCCCACACGCCGCAGCCGAAGCACTTGTAGCTGCGACGTTCGGGGTTGACGTAGAAGCTCGGGGTACGCTCGCTGTGAAAGGGACAGCAGGCGGCGAAGTTCTTGCCCGCGCGCTTGAGGCCGACGTAGCGTCCGACGAGATCGACGAGATCGATCCGCTCCTTCAGCTCCTGAAGTTTCTCCTCCGGAATCATTAAAGGACAGCCAAGGGCGGCGCCCCTGCCACGGGCGTCGCTTGCGAGCCGCAGAGAGTAGGTCATGTGCCTGGCATCGGCGCCTACAGGGCCCGGGTTTGCTTGTAAGGATCCCCACGCGTGGGGGCCGTGCAAGCACGAGGCCAGAGATGCGTACACGCGATGTCGGTGGTCGAGTGGTTTCGGCGAAAATTTGCTGGGCCGCGAGCAGCCGTGCATTGGATGCCCGCATGCGCCAGCCCGGCTTCTTCCCCTCGTTCGCCTCTCAAGAAGTCGAAGCTGCGGCCCCGGCACCTGTACAGGTGTCCAGAGAGATGCTGTTCACGCAGGCCCCGGCGGCGACCTCGGGGACGTCGACGGGCGCCGAGCGCCGGCAGAGCGGCGCGCGGGTGCGCGCGCGCGACCGCCTGATGGACCGCATGCTGCGACCGACGCAGGAGGCGGACCCGCTGAGCCGCGTGCGTGGGGTCGAGAACCTGGTGCTGTTCATCGACGACGACCTGCGCGAGACGGCGATGGCGCTGGGCAACGTGGAGGGCTACCTGCTGGAGATCTTGAAGCTGCTGGAGGCGCCGAAGCTGGCCCGTGAGGAGGTCCACGCGCTCGCCGCCGACACGCAGGTGCTCGACCACGTGGATATGCTGGTCGAGACGCTCGAGACTCTGCGTCGCCGGCTGGCGAAGCTGTCGGCGAGTCTGCGTTAGAGTCCGCGCAAGTTGACGCCGCCCAGCACTGCCGCGCCGGACCCGACGGACCTCCAGGTCCGCAGGAGCCGCGCGCGCCGGGCGGTCGCGGCGACGGGGCTCCTCTACGCGAGTTACGGGCTGCTCGGGCTGGTGCCGGGGCTCGGGGATTATCGCGGGGTCGGGTTGGTGGCCGGGTTCTATTTTTTGCCGGCCTGGCTCTTGAGACAGGAGCCGGAGGTGCAGTTGCGGTATCAGGTGGGGCCCGACTCACCGGTGCCGCCGTGGCGGTGGCGCGGGCTGTGGGTGGCGGTGGCGGCGGCGCTGCTGCTGTTCCCGCCGTTCGTGCTGTGCTTCTGGTGGTTCTATCAACACGTGTGCGCGGGCGACTTGCGGGTGCTCTCGCCGGTGCTGTGGGCGGAGGGTCTGACGCCGTATGCGGGCGGGCTCGAGCGGTTCTTGGGCTCGCTGTGTCGCGGGCACGCGGGTGGTTTTTGGCCGGAGGGTTTACAACTGCCGGCGAGCTGGACGGCGTGGTACGGGCTCGGCTTCGTGCGCCAGGTGGCCGAGGGGCTGTTCGCGGTGGCGCTCGCGGAGGAGGTGTTTCACCGCGGTTATCTGATGAGCGCGCTCGAGGACCTGTGGCCGCCGCGGCGGTCGGTGCTCGGTGTGAGGATCGGGCTCGGGGCGGTGGTCTCGAGCCTGCTGTTCGCGGTCGGGCACCTGGTCGGCATGGCCCAGGCGGCGCGCCTGGCGACATTTTTTCCGGCGCTGGTGTTCGCGTGGTTGTGGCGGCGCAGCGGCAGCCTGTGGGCTCCCGCACTGTTTCATACGGCGGCGAACTTGTTGATGGACCTGCTGCTGGCCAGTACATTCCCGACATGACCGCGGCGCATCAGCAAGGCAGCAGCGGCGCGTCGGAGGATGCAGGCAAGGTCGGCGCCTTCTTCGACGTCGACCACACGCTGCTCGACGTCAACTCGGGGGCGCGGTGGCTGCGGCACGCGTGGCACACCGGGCAGACGTCGACCTTGCAGGCGGTGCGGGCGCTCGGCTGGCTGGTGCGCTACCGGCTGGCGCTGCTCGACCTCGAGGCTGTGACGGCTCTGGCGGCGCGGGACTATCGCGGGCACTCGGCGGCGGACCTCGACGCGGAGGCGAGGTCGTGGTTTCGTCGCGACATTGAGGGGCACGTGTGCATCGAGGGCAAGGCGCGGGTCGCGGACCACCTGGCGCGCGGGCACGTGGTGGCGCTGTTGACCTCGGGCACGCGCTTCTCGGTGACGCCGCTGGCGGAGCTGCTGGGGGTGACGGACCTGTTGTGCACCGAGCTCGAGGTCGAGGCGGGGGCGTTGACGGGTCGGCACATCGCGCCGGCTTGCGCGGGTCCGGGCAAGGTGGTGTATGCGGAGCGCTTCGCGGCGGAGCGTGGCATCGACCTGTCCCGAAGTTACTTTTACACGGACAGCTTCAGCGACCTGCCGATGCTCGAGCGGGTCGGCTGTCCTCGCGTCATCAATCCGGACCCGCGCTTGAAACGACGCGCGCGGACCCGGGGCTGGGAGATCGAGACATGGACAGCATTTTGAGCGAGATCGGGCCCATCGCGGGCATCATCGACGTGGCGCTGGCCGAGGACCTCGCCAGCGGGGACGTCACCGGGCGCGTCACGGTTCCGGCGCACACTCGCTGGCACGCGCGGCTGGTAGCGAAGGAGAAGCTGGTGCTGGCCGGCGGGGCGGTGGCGGGAGCAGTGTTTCGCCGCGTCGCCCCCGAGATCTCGGTGCAGGTGCATTTGAGAGATGGCGAGGTGGCTGCGCCGGGCACGGTGTTGATGGACCTGGAGGGCAACGCGCGGGCGTTGTTGGCGGCCGAGCGCACGGCGCTCAACCTGCTTCAGCGGATGTGCGGGGTGGCGACGCTGACCCGCGCGTACGTGGATGCGGCGGCGGGGCGCTGCCGGATCTGCGACACGCGTAAGACCACGCCGGGGCTGCGCGCGCTCGACCGCTACGCGGTGCGCTGCGGCGGGGGGCACAACCATCGCAACGACCTCGGCGCGGGGGTGTTGATCAAAGAGAATCACGTGCGCGCGGCCGGGGGCGTCGGTGAGGCGGTCTCGCGGGCCCGGGTCCACGCGCCGCACTCGCTGAGGATCGAGTGCGAGGTGACCGACTTCGACGAGCTGCGCGCGGCGCTGGCGGCCGGCGCCGACGCGGTGCTGCTCGACAACATGGACGACGCGCAGGTCCGCGAGGCGGTGGCGATCGTCGGCGGCAAGGCGCTGGTCGAGGTCAGCGGCGGGGTCGGGCTCGAGCGCATCACGCAGCTCGCGGGTTATGGGATCGACGTCATCAGCGTGGGCAGGCTGACCCACAGCGCGCCGGCCAGCGACATCTCGCTGTTATTTAAGCGTGGCGACGGCGGGTGGGGCTGACCTGAGCATGGATGGGCGGCTGGCGACGGCGGTGCTCGGGCAGGTCCACGAGCACCATGCGAGCCTGCCGTCGAGCAATGATCGGGCGCTCGCGTGGGCCCGTGAAGGGGCGCCGCACGGGGCCCTGGTGACGGCGGACGAGCAGACGGCCGGGCGCGGAAGATTGGGTCGGCGCTGGGCCTCGCCGGCTGGCGAGGGGCTGTATGCCAGCGTGGTGCTGCGGCCGGCAGAGTACCTCGGGGGTGGGACCGGCTGGTCGCCGCGCTGGTCGGCGCTCGGGCTGGCGGTCGGGCTCGGGCTCCGCATGGGGCTCGAGCGGTGGGTGCCCGAGGTCCGGCTCAAGTGGCCGAACGATCTGCTGGTCCACCGACGCAAGCTCGCGGGTGTGCTGTGCGAGACCCGCTGGCAGGGGTCGACGGCGGACGTGGTCGTCGGGTTCGGGATCAATGTGGCGCAGCGGGAATTTCCGGACGAGCTGCGCGCGACTAGCCTGGCGATCGAGCTGTCCCCGGGGACATGTCCCGAACGCTCCGAGGTGCTCGAGGCGGCTTTGATGGGGCTCGAGGGCGTGCTCGGGCGGTTCTTTGCGGGCGGCTTTCCGGCGATCCGCGGGGCGTACGAGGCGCACAGCGCGGTGGTGGGCCAGGTGCTGACGATCGGTGGGGTGCCTGGCGAGGGCGTGGGTTTCGACGACGACGGGGCACTGCGGGTGCGTGCGGTCGGCGGCGGGCCGAGCCGGCGCGTCGAGTCGGAGGACGTGTGGCTGCGCGAGCCCGCCGAGGGCTGACCTGACCGAGCGCGTCCCGACACGGCGGCGGAGAAGATCGCCGCGTGGATGGCGAGCCAGGGCGCCTAGCCGCCGGTGCGCAGGGAGCCGGTGGGGGCGCGGGCGGGCGGGAAGACGCGGCTGGTGCGGTCGCTGTGGCGACGCTGCGGGCGCAGGGCGACCAGCACGCGGGCCTCGTCCGTGGTGACGCCGAGGCGGGCGAGCGCGGCCTCGCCGACGCGCACGAGGGTCGGCTGGCCGATGTCCTCGGGGTCGTGTACGGCCTGCACGGGGGCCCAGACGGCGCGAAAGTGCGGTGAGCGGTCGGCGGTGACGGCGACGATGCCGGGCTGGGCGGTGTCGTCGGGCTCGCCGAAGATCGGTTGATAGCTGCGGGTGTCGCGGACGAAGGTGACCTGGTCGGTGTCGGCCTCGTAGTGCGGGCCACCGTCGAAGGGGTCGACGCGGCCGCTGTACTGGAAGCCGATGCTCTCGAGCATTCGCTGGGCGCCGACGGTGTTGGGGCCGACCTGGCCGATGATCTCCTGGACATCGTCGGGGAGCAGGCTGGCGTGCACCGGCATGGTCGGGAACAGGCGCCAGATGAACTCTTTGTTGAACCGGCTCAGGCGGTCGGCCTCGTCGTAGCTGAGGCCGGTGAACTTGTGACCGAGCGCGTCCCATAGCGGTGAGCGCGTGCCGCCCGGGCCCTTGTAGAGGGGGGGCAGCAGCTCGGCCAACAAGCGGTCGCGAAACCATCCGCGGAAGGTGGCGATGAACACGAAGCGGGCGAGCGAGAGCAGGCGGCCGAGCTTTTCGGGGTGGCGGCGCAGCTCGGGGTGGAGCACGAGGCCGCCGAGCTCGGTGGGACCGTCGTAGGTCTGGCCGAGGTAGAGCATCGTGTGGGTCATGTGGACGTCGTGGACCTCGGCGTCCTCGGTGACGCGCAGGTCGGCGTAGCGCTCCTCCTGCATGACGCGGAAGAACACGTGGGGCTCGTCGAAGTCGCCGTGTTGCGCGTGGATCATCGAGGTGCCGACGACGCGGGCGGCCTCGTCCTCGAGCACGAACAGGAAGCGCCGTCCGGGGTCGAAGTCGGGGGTGCCGCGGAACGAAGCGAGCGAGCGCGTGAGCAGGTCACGGATGTGCTTGCGCTCCGGCGGCAGGTTGAGGCTATTGAGGTGACGGGCGAGATCGAAGATCGCGTCCTCGTCGCTCATGGCGGCCTCGCGGAACAAAAACATGGGAGCATCCTCCGCCGCCGCGAGCACACCACCTGTCCGTCAGGGCAGGTCGGTAGCCTCGTCGCTGGCCGCGGCAGCATGACATCGTGGCCGGGCCGGGCCCATGGTCGCAGGCGTGCGAAACCTGGCGTGACGGGGATCCATCACGCGCATGAAACAACGTTCGCGCGGCGCCCGGGCACGGGACCGCGCGACGGGCGCGAGACGGCTCGCAGCGAGCCGAGGCCCGGTCGCTGCGAGCAGACGCGAACAGGCCGATCAGAACGGGATGTCGTCGTCGCCGGGGTTGTTGCCGAAGTCGTTGAAGTCGGGCTCCGGGGCGCCACCACCCTCGTCGAAGCCGCCACCGCCACCACCGCCACGACCGCCGCCGCCGCCACCCGCAGGTCGGGCTCCGCCGCCACCCGCGGGCCGGGCACCGCCGCCGCCGTCACCACCACCGCCGCCGCCGCCGCCAGCGGGACGGCCTCCGCCGTAGCCACCGCCAGCGGGAGCACCGCCCTCACCGCCACCACCGCCACCACCGCCGCCTTCACCGCGGCCGCCGATGAACTGGACGGCGTCGGCGACGATCTCGGTGGTGTAGTGCTTCTGGCCGTCTTTGTCGTAGCTGCTGGTGCGCAGGCGGCCCTCGACGTAGACCTCGCGGCCCTTGGTCAGGAAGTTGTTGCAGTGCTCGGCCTGCTTGCCCCACACCGAGACGCGATGCCACTCGGTCTCCTCGACGCTCTCGTTGTTCTTGTTGGTGTACTTGCGCGAGGTCGCGATGTTGAGCTTGCAGACGGGCTGCCCGTTCTGAAGGTAGCGGAGTTCGGGGTCCCGACCGAGGCGACCGAGGATGATGGCTTTGTTGACACCGGCCATGTGAGCAGTTGATCTCTCGTGAGTGGGTGTGCCGAACGAGCGGCGAGGCGCGGCAGGGATGTACCGCTGCGGCGCCGCGGGAGAATAGCGAATTTGCCCGCCGACGCGCGACCCCGACTCGACTGGGCGCGCGCGATCGTTGCAGGGGTCGTCGCAAATTTTCTTGGCTCGCTTGCCCATGGCGACCGGTCCCGATGGCCGTCGCGAGACCGTGACGATCCACACGGATCTCAGGGGCCCCGGCCGGTCGGCCCCGGGCTCCAGTGAGCAGGCTCCATACGTTGTTTGCTTGACCGTTCCGGGCGACAGGGCTTACGACGTAAGAAGCTGCGGGGACTCCCCGCTGCCGAGCACGCATGCCGGTCCAGCTCAGCGTCATCTTGCTGTTACGCAACCGTGAGCCGGCCGTCGCCGCCATGGTTCGGCAGGCAGCGGCGGTGAGCCGAAATTTCGTGACGGAGGGTGGCCGCTTCGAGGTCCTCGCGCTCGACGAGCACTCCGGGGACAACACGCTGAGCTTGCTGAGCGTGCTGCACGGACGATTACCGGAGCTGCGAACGATCCAGGAGGTGCGCGAGGGGACCGCGGTGGCGCAGGCCGCTCGCACGGCGCGGGGCGAGAAGTGGCTGTTCATCGACCGCGAGGTCGAGCCGGAGCTGCTGCGCTGGGGCGTGCGCCAGCTCGCGGGTGGTCAGCGCGCGGCGCTCGTGCCGGGGGAGATCCTCGCGCTCGAGGCCCGGCTGGGGGCGCACGTGCTCGCCGATCTTTACGGCGGGCTGGTGTCGGCGCAGCAGGCGGTCGCGCGCGAGCTGGCGGGGCGGGGCAGTCGGCCCGCGACGCGGCCGGCGCCGGACCGCGGGTTGACGGAGCGAGCGCTGTTGTTCCTGCGCGGACGGCTCGGGATGGTCGGGCTCGGGCAGCTCGACCGCCCCCGCGGGACCTAGTTCTACGCCAGAACCGACGGGGGCCTGCTGCTATAGTCCCGCGGTGTTTTTCACGCTCCTCTGGCCGTTGCTCGGCATCCTCGGGGTGTCGCTCCTGATCGTCATCCACGAGTTCGGGCACTTTCTCTGCGCGCGGGCCACGGGGATGCGGGTCGACCGTTTCAGCGTGCTGGGCATCGGTCCGGTGGTGGCGCGGCTGGGGACGTGGAAGGGCACCGAGTTCGTGATCAGCGCGATCCCCTTCGGGGCCTACGTACACATCGTCGGCATGGAGGCCGGGGACGAGCCGGCGCTGACGCTGCCGCCGATCAAGCCCGAGGATCCGCCGCCGGTGGTGTACGACGCGAACGACCCGTACCTGTTTCGCAACCGGCCGATCTGGGCCCGTATGCTGGCGATCCTGGGCGGTCCGCTGGCCAACTACGTGACGGCGATCGTGCTGTTCTTCGGGCTGTTCGCGTCGGTCGGCCACCGCGAGCTGGTCTCGCGCAAGGCCAACGCCGACATCAGTGAGACGGCGGCGGCGGCGGGCGTGCAGGCGGGCGACGAGTTCGTGAAGATCGCCGGTCAGGAGGTCCAGGGCCGCGACCCCGAGCTGAAGATCGCGGCGGCGACCGAGGCTCACAAGGGCGAGACGATCGCCGTGGTCATACACCGTGGTGAGCAGGACGTCACCCTGCAGGTGCCGGTCAACGAGGAGGGCCGCATGGGCATCGGCCTCGACCGCGGCAAGGTGATCACGACCCCGGCGAGCTGGTCGGAGGCGGCGATGTTCGGGCTCACGCAGCCGTACATCGTGTCGAAGCAGAACTTGCAGGCGATGGGCAAGCTGTTCACCGGCGCGACGGCGATGAGCCAGATGTCCGGCCCGATCGGCATCGTCAAGAGCGTCGCCAGGGCGGCAGAGAAGGGCGTCGGCGAGTATGTGATGCTGATGGCGATCATCAGCGCGTTGCTGGGCCTGTTCAACCTGCTCCCGCTGCCGGCGCTCGACGGCGGACGCATGGTCTTCATGTTGATCGAGGCGGTCATCCGCCGGCCGATCAGCAAGCGCGTCGAGGAGACGATCCACGGCTACGGGATGCTCGCGCTGCTCGGCCTCATCCTCTACGTCACGGTCCGCAACGACCTGCTCGGCGCCTTCTTCAAGTAGTTGCAGCGCATGAGTCGTCCACGACGCAGCGGCGCCCCCGGTGGGCCGACTTCGACTGATCCGCAGGGCGCGAAAACGAGCCAGCCGGTGCCCGTGCCCGTGCCCGTCGCGCGGGGCCGCAGGGGCAAGCAGCCGGGGCCGACGCTCCAGACGCTTCATGATGGTGAGGCCGAGGTCGAGTCGGCGGCGGAGAACCTCGAGCTGGCGGACGCGATGGCGGTCGACCTCGACGAGCCTGGGCGCTTCGGCGAGGCCCAAGCGGCGGCCCAGATCGCGCCGGTGGTCGATGCCGCATGGCAGCCGCGGGCGCGCGGGCTGGTGGAGATCAACGCGCTGGTCGACCGCCTGCCCGACGAGCCCGGTGTGTACGTGATGCGCGACCGCAAGGGCGTCATCGTGTACGTCGGCAAGGCCAGGCGGCTGCGCGCACGCGTCAAGCAGTACTTCAACGGGACGGACACGCGGCACTTCGTGCCGTACCTCGCCAACCTGCTCGGCGACATCGAGACGGTGGTGACCTCCAACGACAAGGAGGCGCTGCTGCTCGAGAACAGCTTCATCAAGAAGCACAAGCCGCGCTTCAACGTGAAGCTGCGCGACGACAAGCAGTTCTTGGTGCTGCGCCTGGACCCGAAGGCGAAGTGGCCGCGCCTCGAGCTGGTCCGTCGGATGCGCCAGGATGGTTCGCAGTATTTCGGGCCGTACCACTCGGCGAACTCGGCCCGGCACACGCTGCGGGTGGTCAACCGCTACTTCAAGCTGCGCACCTGCACGGACTACACGCTCAGCCACCGCAGCCGCCCGTGCCTGCAACACCAGATCGGTCGGTGCCCGGCGCCGTGTGTCTACCCGGTCGACCGCGAGGCCTACGGCGGACAGGTCAAGAACGTCGGCCTGTTCCTCAACGGTCGCCACAAGGACCTCGTACACGCGCTCCAGGGCCAGATGCAGACCGCCGCGGAAGCGCTCGAGTACGAGTTGGCGGCGCGCCTGCGCGACCAGTTGACGGCGATCGAGACCAGCCTCGAGCACCAGCAGGTCGTCGACAGCAGCTCCATCGACCAGGATGTCATCGGCATGTACCGCGAGGGCGGCCAGGTCGAGTTCGTGGTCATGCACGTGCGCCAGGGCAAGCTGCTCGGCAACCGCAGCTTCTCGGCGCGCGGCATGGAGCTGCCGGACCCCGAGGTGCTCGGCAGCTTCCTGCTGGCCTATTATGATGATGCGCCGCTCATCCCCGACGAGCTGATCCTCCCGTCGCCGCTGGTCGAGGATGACGAGGCCCCGCTCAAGGCCTGGCTGCGCGAGACCAGCGGGCGCAAGGTCGCCGTCGTGGTGCCGGAGCGGGGCGACCGCAAGAAGCTGATGATGCTGGCGCAGAAGAACGCGGCGTCGTGCTTCGCGACCCGCAGGAATCGGCAAGAAGACAGCGACCAGGCGCTGCTGGCGTTGAAGCAGCGCCTGGGCCTGAGCAAGCTGCCGCGCACGATCGAGTGCTACGACATCAGCCACATCCAGGGGTCGGACACGGTCGCGTCGATGGTGGTGTTCGTCGACGGCGCGGCCGCCCGCAAGCGCTACCGGTCGTTTCGCATCCGCGGCGGCTCCGAGGGGCTGGCGCAGGGCAACCGACAAAACGACGACTTCGCCAGCATGGCCGAGGTGCTCGGCCGGAGACTGCGTCGCGGCCTGGCCGTCGCGGCCGACACGAAGAAGCCCGAGCAGGAGGATGAAGCGGCGGGCGCCCCCCCGGACGCGTGGGCGCTGCCCGACCTCATCGTCATCGACGGCGGCAAGGGCCAGCTCGGCAGCGTGCTGGCGATGATGCGTGACCTCGGCATCACAGTCGGCGCCGGCGGAGTCGACGTGGTGTCGCTCGCCAAGGAGCGCAAGGTCGAGATCGGGCGCGGCAAGTCTGCGCTCGAGCAACTGCGCGAGCACCGGGCCAAGATGCGCGCCAACCCCCGCATGGGCGTGCTGCGGGCCGAGGACGCCGGCGCCGACCCGAGCGCCGCGCAGCGCTACGTCGCGGCGGCGATCAGCGAGATGAAGCGTTCGCGCGATGCATCAACTGGGGACCCGGGCAGCGATGCGGAGCCCTCGGTGAAGGATCCCGAGGCCTCGGCGGGGATCGTCGAGCCCGCGCCGGTCATGCGGCCCGGCGAGACCTATCAGGACTACATCATCCAGAGCAGCGACGCGCCCGAGGCGGGCGACGCCGAGATCCGTCCCGAGCGGGTGTTCGTGCCCGGCGCGAAGGATGCGATCCGGCTGCGGCCGGGGACCTCGGAGCTGTACCTGATGACGCAGCTCCGCGACGAGGCGCATCGCTTCGCGATCTCGCATCACCGCAAGCGTCGCGGCAAGCGGGCGCTGCACAGCGCGCTTGACGACATCCCGGGGGTCGGCCCGGCGCTCAAGAAGACGCTGCTGCAGGCGTTTGGCTCGGTCGCCGGGATCGTCGCGGCCGATGACGCCGCGCTCGCGGCGATCAAAGGGGTCGGCCCGGCCCTGGTCAAGCGCGTGCGTGAGGCGCTCGGGGGCGGTGGTCCGGTATGACCGACGCGCCGATGCCCGAGAGGTCGGTGCGCACGCTGGCGTGGCTCGGGGACGCCGAGTTCGAGCGCGAGGTGCGAGTGAGACTGGCGCGGCGCGGCGACTTCCCGACCGACCGCCTGCACGCGATGAAGACCCGGGTCGTGTGCGCCGAGGCCCAGGCGGAGCTGCTCGCCAGCCTGGAGCCGATGCTCGACGAGGCCGAGGCCGGGGTGGTCCGGCGCGCGCGCAACCTCAACGTCAAGGCGGGCGGCCGCGGCGTACGAAGCACCCGCGATTATCGATCCTCGACCGCGCTCGAGGCGTTGGTGGCTCACTGGTGTCTCGGCGCGCCGGGCGGCCGTGTGCGCTTCGAGTCGCTGGTGATCCCGTGGCTCGAGGCACGCATCGACGCCGCGCTGGTCGTGGCCCGCCACGCGCCGAAACGCGGTTGACCACACCAGGCTCGAGGGTGGCCGCGCACGCGGGCATTTGCTAGGAGTGTGGCGATGCGGATTCACTGGCTGGAAACGACGCTCTTGCTCGCCGCGTGCGGCGGCAACACCAACGACGCGGGAACGGGCTCGAGCACGGGCTCGACCACCGATGGGAGCACGAGCTCGACCACTGAGCCGACCACCGGCGTGGATGACCCGGACCGCGCGACGCTGGTTCACAGCTTCGGCGTGCGCAGCATGGTGCCCTTCGCCGAGTCCGAGCCGTGCGTTCAGTGGACCTTGAACAACGAGCGCGAGGTCTACGTGAACACGGTGACGCTGGTCAACGACGGCGGGTTTCACCACTCGAACTGGATGGCGGTCCCGGAGACCAAGTTCGCGGGCCCCGACGGCTTCTTCGACTGCGATGACCGGTTCTTCACGGAGCTCGATGCCGCGGTCTCGGGCACGGTGCTGTTCGCCCAGTCGACGCAGTCGCGCGAGGAGGTCCAGCAGCTCCCGCCCGGCGTGGTCATAAAGATCCCCCCGCGGCACAAGATCATCGCGGGCACGCACCTGCTCAACCTCGGCAGCACCGACCTCGACAGCGAGCTGCGGATGGCCCTCGAGATCGTTCACCCGCGCACGGTCGAGGTCGTCGTCGCGCCGTTTCGCCTCAGCTATGTCGACCTGCACATCCCCGCCGGCCAGCGCAGCCGCCACACCAGCACCTGTGACTTCGCCGCCGACTATGAGAGCGCCGTCGGGGTCCCGCTCGACATCAAGCTGTATCACGTGCTGCCGCACTTCCATTACCTGGGCGACAGCTTCCGGGTCGACGTGGTCGGCGGCCCCGACGACGGCAAGAACCTCTACGCGCTCGACGGCTTCGACGCCGACGCCAACGGCCGCACCTTCGACCCGCCGGTCGAGCTCGCCGGCTCGACTGGCCTGCGCTTCTCGTGTGGCTTCGACAACTGGCGCGACAAGGAGATCGGTTGGGGCATCGGCGACCAGGAGATGTGCGTGATGCTCGGCCTCGCCGACAGCCGCGCGATCATGGATATGTCAGTGTCGTCGGGCTCCGCGGTGGTCGGCGTGGACGGCGAGGTGCTGCTCAACGAGGGTCCGTGCGACGTGATCGCCTTGCCCAAGAACAAGGCCCAGACGCTGCCCACGGAGGAGGAGCGCACCGGCGAGTTCTACGTGCCACCGACCGGCGAGGCCGACGTCGACCTCGAGCCCGATAAGCGCTGCATCGACAGCGACCTGGCCGCGGCCCCGAGCGGCACGACGCTGTCGCACCTGCGCGGGGCCGTGTTCACGCCGGGCTGCATCTTCTCGTCGTGCCACGACGCCAAGATGCCGACGATCGGCCTCGATCTCCAGAGCCCGGCGCTGCACGCCGCGTTGATCGGGCACACGCCGGTCGCCGACGTCGACCTGCCGCTGATCAAGCCCGGTGACCCGGACGGCAGTTGGCTGTATCAGATCTTGTCGCGCTGCGAACCCAAGGACAGCAAAGGCAATGTGGTGCGGACGATGCCCTACAACGCGCCGACGCTGTTGCCGGACGAGCACGTCGCAGCGCTGCGGGCGTGGATCGCCGCCGGCGCGAAGAACGACTAGCCGGCACTCAGGTGCCGGTCTGCCAGCCGTCGGCGTAGGCCTGCTGGGCGGCGGTGGCGACGTCGATCTCGACGCCGAGCGCGCGGAGCTTGAGGCGCGCGACCTCGCGGTCGATCGCCAGCGGCACCGCGTGTACGTCGACCGCGAGCTTGTGCGTGAGCACGTGCTCGGCGGACAACGCCTGGTCGGCGAAGCTGAGGTCCATGACGTCGGCGGGGTGGCCCTCGGCGGCCGCGAGGTTGACGAGGCGGCCCTCGGCGAGCAGGTAGATCCGGCGGCCGTCGGCTAGCGTGAGCTCGTCGAGGGACGGGCGGATCCTGCGGGCGGGGGCCGCGAGCTCGCGCAGCGCCTCGAGGTCGAGCTCGACGTCGAAGTGACCGGCGTTGGCGACCACGGCGCCGTCCTTCATCGCCAGGAAGTGCTCGCGGCCGATCACGCCGCGGTTGCCGGTGACCGTGCAGAAGAAGTCGCCGATCGCCGCGGCGCGGGCGATCGGGAGGACCTGGTAGCCGTCCATGGTCGCCTCGAGCGCCCGCAGCGGGTCGATCTCCGTCACGATCACCCGGGCGCCCATGCCAGCGGCCCGCTCGGCGAGGCCCCGGCCGCACCAGCCGTAGCCGCAGACGACGAAGCAGGCGCCAGCGAGCAGCCGGTTGGTCGCGCGCAGGAACCCGTCGATCGTGCTCTGGCCGGTGCCGTAGCGGTTGTCGAACATGTGCTTGGTGGTCGCGTCGTTGACGGCGATCACGGGGTAGCGCAGCACGCCCTCGCGGGCCATCGCCCGCAGGCGGCTGACGCCCGAGGTCGTCTCCTCGGTGCCGCCGACGACGTCCACGCCGAGGGCCGCGTGGGTCGTGTGCACGAGCGCGGCCAGGTCGGCGCCGTCGTCCATGATTAACTGGGGCCGGTGCGCGAGCGCGGCGTCGAGGTGCCGGAGATAGGTGGCCCGGTCCTCGCCGGCCCGCGCGAACACTGCCACGCCGTCGTGTACGGCCAGCGCCGCGGCGACCTCGTCCTGGGTGCTCAGCGGGTTGCTGGCGCACAGGCGCACGCTGGCGCCCCCGGCCACGAGCGTGCGCACCAACGCGGCGGTCTCGGCCGTGACGTGCAGGCAGGCGGAGACCCGCACGCCGGCCAGCGGCCGCTCCCGGGCGAAGCGCTCGCGGATCGCCATGAGCACCGGCATCGCCCGCTCCGCCCAGTCGATCCTGTCGAGGCCCCGCGGGGCACCGGTCACGTCCGTGATGTCCATCATCGTATTCGTCGTCATTGGAGCGAGGATGCGGTTGCTTCACGGATTAGTCACATTCTAAGATTTATCGACTAAGATTAGCCATGCTAATGCTGCCGGACTTCAACCGCCTGCGCGTGTTCTTCCACGTGCATCAGTCACGCAGCGTCAGCGCGGCCGCGCTGGCGTTGCACGTCACGCAGTCGGCGGTCAGCCAGAGCCTGGCCAAGCTCGAGGACGAGCTCGGCGCCCAACTGTTCGTCCGCCGCCACCGGGCGATCGTCCCGACCGCGGCCGCGGAGGCGCTGTTCACCGTGGTCGAGTCGTTCATGACGGCGCTACACGGCGGCATCGAGCAGATCCAGCGCAGCCGCGACGCGCTGGTCGGCACTTTGCAGATCGGCGCGCCGGTCGAGTTCGGGGCGCAGCGATTACCCGCAGCCATGGCCGAGTTCTCGCGCGCGCACCCGGGGGTGAGCTTCACGCTGCGCCTGGGTCACCCCTCGGAGCTGGTCCCGCTGCTCGAGGAGGGCCGCCTCGACCTCGGCTTCGTCGATCTATTCGACGCGCCGCGGCCCGCGGCGACCCGCATGGCCGGGCTCGAGGTCATCGAGGTCATGGACGAGGCGCTGGTGCTGGTGGCCGCGCCGGCCCACGAGCGCGAGCACCTCGAGGGGTCGCGGAGCTTCGCGCGGCTGTCGGCGGTGCGCTTCGTCGACTACCACCCGGGCGCCCCGGCGGTGCGCGGGTGGTTTCGCCACCACTTCGAGCGCGTGCCGCCGCGGATCGACCTGGCGCTCGCGGTCGAGAGCGTGCAGGCGGTGATCCGGGCGGTCGAGCACGGCATGGGCCTCGGCCTGGTTCCGGCGCACACCGTCGACCAGGCGATCGCGGCGGGCCGGCTCGTCACGATCACGACGCGTCGTCGTCCGCTCACCAACCGCGTCTCGATGGTGCGGATGCTCGACCGGGTACCCTCGCGATTGGAACAGGAATTCGTCGGCTTCGTCGTGCGCGCGCTCGGCCGTCCGGCGCGCGCGCTCTGAGGCGGCCCGCGCAGCTCACTGCCAGCCGCAGGTCCGCCCCTTGTTCTGCTCCTCGAGCCACTTCAGGAGCGGCTCGAAGTACTCGATCATCGG
>Ga0105045_10001466_pt1 | contig 19288 bp, 10 predicted proteins | sample MAT02_FD_78089 | JGI IMG/M metagenome (GOLD analysis project Ga0105045, IMG submission 78089) | Freshwater microbial communities from Lake Fryxell liftoff mats and glacier meltwater in Antarctica - MAT-02 (megahit assembly) | ecosystem: Environmental > Aquatic > Freshwater > Ice > Liftoff... | reverse complement strand
TTCATAATGCTGCTGAGAAGGAGCTTGGGCAAAAGTTGCTTGGGCTTGCCCTACCCCATCTTGAATTTTAATGTGCAGTAAAACGGGTGGATGAGGCGCAGATTCTCCTAGTCCTACGCAATCGGCTTCATTGACAGAAAAGAGCGATAGTTGTTCTTGAAAGCGATCCCATAAAGAGTGCCGAATACGTTCTCTTGACCAGCCACGACCAGAGAAAGATTCTACCAGGCGCGATCGCTCTTCACACGCCAGAAAGCGTCCAGTGTTTGCCAAAATCACATGGCTATAGCCAGATAACTCGGTTAACAACGGTAGATGAAACATTGCCTTAATAGTGGATTCATCGGTAAGCTTTCGTAACGCAGAGAGTTTAAATAAAACCATCCATTCTAAGGACGCAGGTAATGTTCTTAATATATCGGTCACTTCCATAATAGATCTATTGAATAAACAGTTTGATTAATGAACAGTTTGGGAGACTTGTTTCAGTGCATCTTTATCGATCAAGGTTTTTCCAATTGCTAAGTATGCTTTTGCGGTTAGAGGTGCATTGGGCTGATAGGCGATTTTGATATGGTGCAAACCTTTCAGAAAGACTATTTCATATTTTGAGCCTAACAGCTCGGAAAACTGCGTAAGCTGAGAAGACCAGAGTTCTGGATGGCGCGATCGCCGGATGTGTCCGGGATAGGCTAACAAATGATCTCGTTTACTCAGAACACATAAATCTTCTGCTACTAACTGATCTAGGAACGCTGACCATCGCGGCTCTACCAAAGGCTGTTGATCTAGGTAACACTCTAAACCTAACTTAGGAGCGATCGTTTCTCCTACATCCAGATCTAAATCGATACGATCGACATAACCAGAGAATTGTGACAGCACCGATCGGAGTTCTTCTGGAGATCCTGACCACGAAAGTTGAGTAAGATAATCCAGGACTAACTCTGGAGAAATATTCCGAATACAAATCCTAATAGCATCCGTATCTCTAGATAACATTACTCCAATTTGAAACACATAGGCATCAGGAGGAAGTGCATCAAGACACTTAAAGAGTTGATGTTGAACAGGTTCAGAAATCTTTCGATTGAGCAGCAGTTTAAGGGCAGTCTGAGTAATCCATTCATGGGGATGGGCGATCGCTCCAACTGCACTTGCAGTCGCATGAATAGGCTGGGGAGCAAAGAAACAACTTGGGCTAGAAACTGGATTAGACAAGCTGCTGACATCAAACTCTAGCCAAACATTATGAACGTGAGAATACAACAGAGATGTTTCTGTACTCCACTCTCGGCTAAATTTTTTAATCTGCTGCCAAATGGGATAAGACTGGAGTGAATCGGGTAATGCCATTGCATCCCGATCGCCTGCCAATATCTGCCGTCCCCCATCCTGCGCTGTTGCGCAAATTAAAAAATCGGCACTAGCTGCTTCTGTTCCTAATGGGCATTCAAACCCCCAGAAAGGAGTAATAGCGCTAGGCAATTTTTGCGCTACTGTATCAATATGTTGCCAACACTCCGATGAAATTAATTGAGGAGATACCTCTGGTCTCAACACGGTCAAATAGTCACTCAAGGAATGGCTTAAGAATTGGGACATACATTAAGACTCCCAAAGCAAAACTGAAGGAATGATTTTGGGATAGGCAAAGCGCAATATTTGATAACCAATCCCAGCGGTGCCATGGAAAAATGCTGGGTTATATAAATCCAAACGAGAGTTAGGAGAAATCCGAAAGCCACCGCTAGTTTTTGCTTGGACAATAAGATGAGATGATGTTTGATGTACCTGTTTAAGCAACTCCGGGCGATGTAATCTTTCAGCAGCAACGCACAGTGTTTCTAAACGTCCAAAATTTCCTCCATAAATATGATCAACTGCGTCTAGCTCTTGTCGCTGTATAAGCGACCTCTGCTCAAAGTGAATGGTTTCGAGGTAGGGCTGCATTCCTAATTGTGCTAATGCAACCCCCGCAATTCCGTTTGCCCAGCTTATAGAAACAGGAAGTTCGACAGGCTTTTGTTCGGAAGCGATCGCTTCTTTTGCAGTAGTCAAAAATGCTGAGTTTCCGGTTACGGCAAACAGTCGTGTGAGTGCGTAGGCGATGCCTGAAGCGCCGTGGGCAAACCCCGTTAGAGGTTGACCATCTGGGGAAAGCCAAAGATTTGTGTCATCCACAATAGTCGCGTGGTTTAACAAATGCTCTCCACAGCGGTTGGCTGCCTCTAGTGCGCCAGAATCTTCTGTAACTTGATGTAAAGCAATCAAGCCTAACAGGGCACCCGCCGTACCAGAGAGAATGCCAAACTGGCGATCGCCAGCAATTACACGAGGTGTTAAAAAAGAGGCTGCCAGTTGTGCGTTCTCTACTAAAGTCGGATCTCTTAACCACTGGTTCATATTAGCCAGAACATAGATAATCGAACCCACGCCTGCACCCCCTATTCCCATCTTTTGAATGGTGGCGGCGCAAGCTTCAGCATCCGGGTAGTGTAATAGGTGATGCACAGGCTTTAATGCACCTTGAATCAAATCTTGCCATCTTTGCTTCTCTGTCACGCGATCGAGGGCTGCTAAAAACAGTGCAATGCCACAATTGCCATCGTAAAGACTAGCCTCAAGCGGTTGCAGTTGAAGCTGCCGAATTTGCGAATGGGATCCTAAGCCCAGCCAACTGACGCTGCCATCGCTACCAACGATCGCCTGCCGCTCAATCTCCTGAGCAATTTCTGTTGCCTGCTGTAAAAAATGTGTAGGTGAGGAGGATGCAAAGTCTATATTTACTGGCGTCATCGGGACGACTTTATCTAACGCAGTCAACGAAGCATCCGATGAGTTAGCTGTTGATTCGTACCAGTAATCATCCTGGATGGCTTTAGTGTTTGTCGAGTAGCGAATTAATTTAGTTTGTAGCGTTAAATCTGCCTCATTCAGGTCTTGTATCCGCTCGATGACGCTGGCGTAACCCGACTGGTCAAAAAATGAAGCGATCGCTTCATCGTCCTCCAGCATTAGGCTACAACTGCTGGAATTAAGCAGAAAGTGTGGAAGATCCATACATTCCAGCGATCGCCGTTCCGCCGCCATTAGTTTCCCGGCATCAGCAGTCCAGCCCATTGTCACACCAGAACGACTACACACTTCCAATTCAATACTAAAGTCTGCCCCATCACCCATAAAATTGGGATGGAATGCCCGATACAGAATGGAGTAGTAGGTGCTGGTATTGCGATGAATGTAGCGCCCTCCCGGTTGATTAGCAAATGCTGCTAAGGGACTATCGGCAGTAAGCAAGTCGGCTCGGTAGTGCATCAATAAGTGATACATCTGGACAAAACCATCGACCACCTCATCAGCATAGTCATTCAAAGAACCTGCTACACCCGACGCAAAGGGAGAATTGGTCAACGTGGTCAGCGTTGACGCTTCTTCGACCCATGCCATGCTGTCGGTATTGACGTGGTTAAATTTTTGAGCCTTAAATTCTTGGTTGCTCGTATCGCCTAACGCACTGATTTCCACCAATTGCCCGCTCAACAAAAACGTGCGGGGCAAAAACATCGTTTTCAAAACCGAATCATCTATCTTCAGGATTGCCAGTTGTTGGGATTGCGGGAGGGTTGCAAATGATTGGATTTTTGTGGAAGGCGGATGGAGCAGCATTTCCAGATCCACTACGACAGGTTGATTGGCAGAAACAATCAGGTTGTCGTAGTGAAAATCGGTGCCTCTGAGGGCATAGATGACACACAAAAGTCTGCCTGCCTGCCGATAATATTGCTGCACTGCTGGAGCGGTTTCACAGGTTTCGTAGGGCACATACTCAACCCAGCCATGGGTCGTGCAATCTAGCGTTTTGAGAACTTTGAAGGATAAATCCGCTTGAGGAATGCGGTCATTGAGCCAGTCCAGCAACCGAAAATAGGCAGACTCCAACCCGATATTTCTCGGTTTGTAAATGAGCCGAACTCCCGATGCAAACTGTAACCCAATCACGGTACGTCCCCGATGGTGCGGATCAGAAAGAGAAGGATGCAGTGCCTCCACCGCGCCCCACCCAGTATCCGCAGAAAAGGTGGATTGGATAGCTGGTAGGTCGGTCGCTAATCTCCGAAGAAATTCGCCTGTAGTCTCTAGCCAAAACTCCAGGGCGATCGCCACTAACCGCGCCAGAACTGGATATTTTTGTAGAAAAGAGCGTAGTCCCCCTGCTGTCAAATTTTGAATAAAGGCTTGATATTGGGCGTTAGAGGGAGTGCCACGTAATTGACCAAGCAATCGATCGAGATCAGACTGTCCTTTGCTACGAAAAAGTGAAAATTCGAGTTCTAACGATTGACTACAGGGATACACCAACCGCGCCAGTAGTATCTGTTCTAAGCTGGTGTGTGCTTCGTTGGTAAGATGGTAATAATAATCTCTCACCTGCGTTCTTAAAGTGGTCTGGGCAACTGCTAGAAAGGGTAAAAAGACATCCTCAAATGCCACAGGTTCTTCGGCAAAAAGCGATCGCCGCACCTCTGGGTTTTCCGTTGCTGTAGCGTTTACGTCCATCACCTCATTTAGCAGGTGTGCCCAACTCGGCAAGGGTTGCTCTGCTAGCGAAACTCCTGTCAAAAGTTGCTGCGTCGTCTTTTGATTCAGCCCCTCCAGCGCCAGCCGCTGATCAAATATCGTATTGTCTCCTTTAGCCACTACCTGGCACCATCGCTGCATTCGAGCCTCTACAGCGCTTAGATCAGCAAGGGATGCGGGGTTTGAATCGGTCTTAGGTGAGTAGACGCGATCGCCCAGATAGTCCAACCGTTCAGACAAAGTACTGGCTCGTTCAACCAGGTCGATCAGTTCTTGTGGTGTAAATTTCATGATTGACGATGGGAAAAAGGACAGGAATCTGCAACGTTTGAAGCACAATTATCCAGTTACGAGTAACGATAAACCACTTTGCCAAGGCGATCGATCGCATTGTAGGTACGATCAAAAAACGCGCCGACCTGATTACCACTAAACACTGAATCAAGAGTTAGGTTGAATTTGCCATCCGCGTAGTCCTGGAGTGCATTTTTTAAGTCATTAGTTTGTCCTAAACAATTGCCAATGATGTGCAAATTCTTAAGCATGACCGTCGTCATGATTGCGCCCATAGACTGACCCCGATATTCAAATCGCTTGCCTGTGAGATTAGAATATTGATCGTAAAAACCACAGGTAATGTACCGTGCATTAAATGCCATCAGATCTACTACCCGCCCCAAATGTAGATCGAAGAAGGGATCAACTACTGCATCGAACCCTCCAATTTGATGAGCGATCGCCGCAATAGTTGGATCGTCCTTCAAGTTCTGTAAGTTTGGATCAATGGGAATCACGACATCAACGCCCATCTGCTCCAGCTTTGTCACAAATGCAGGTGAAGTCGTAGTGGCATATATCTCCACGTCATACTGCTGCAACGCCTGAATCACAAACAAGGAGGTGTTTGAACGAGCTGCCGTTACTAAAACGCGTGCTCCACTGGTTAGGTCAAGCTTACGAATCATGCTGTAACTGGTTTGGGCACCTAGCCCGAAAGCGGCAGCAACTTCATCTGGCATCTCAGGCGGTATCTTAATCAGTTTGGCTGAATGAAAGATTTGATACTCTCGCGAACTGTTGTTGCTAGGAATGCCCGGTGCAACTCCGCCTCGCTTAGCATCGGAATAATAATTATCAGCAATGACGCGATCGCCTACCCGAAAATCGGTAACTGCTCCTCCTACAGCCACCACTACTCCCGCAAACTCTGAACCTATAGCATAGAACGAAGAGGCAAGCCCCGCTGTCGCCATTTTTAGAATTAGATTTTTGTCACGGTAGTTACAAGAAAATGCATACTTTTGAACTAGCACCTGCTCTCGATGAACCGGATCATTGGGAATGAAATCAGGTTTCTGCGTATGCACTAATCCACAGTGAACCAGAACGTCTTCAATCTTGATTGTTTCAACAAAATTTTCGGAGGTTGTTGACCAGGTAAAATTAGAACCACAAATTGCAATATTCTTCATGGAACCAGCAGTGTTTAACTGATAGAGACGCAGCATTGGCATTGAAAACAGCAGTTTTGTTACTTGCTAGAACTTAGCCAATGCTGCACTCTAGAAAATCAACTACCAGAATTTTTTGACCATAGTGTTTACACCAGCGACGGCACCAGCAGCTGATGCGGCAACGCTCACGCCGATACTGACGCCAGTAGCAACGCCTGTCCAAGCTGCCGCGGTAGCAAATGGGAAGATTAGCAGAGCTAAGGGGGTAATCCCTCCAGATACCGCCTCCAGTTCTGCATCAGATAGCTCTGTTGCAGTGTCTGGTCTAATGGGCAGTACTAGCACCATATTTTGATCACTTTCGGGGAGAACCTCGACGCTCAAGCTATCGGGCAGAGGGGTGCCAAATTCCTGTGACAATGTTGCTTTAGGATCACTTAAAAAGGCTTGCTTAAAAGCATCATCTTTCCAGGTTTTAGCAATCAACTGGGCGATCGCAGGTCCTTCTGAGTCTGCTAGAGAGGCGGTTAGTGCCTCTAAGGAGGTTGAGTCAGCAGAAGTTGGTTTTTCAGGTAGACGGATGTAGAGAAAATCAGGCTTTGCTTCCACTACTTGAAGATTTATATCTGCGGGTAACGGAGTGCCCAATTCTTTTTCAATCGCTGCCTTTGGGTCTGCCAGTAAGGATTGCTTGAAAGCATCATCTTGCCAAGCTTTTGAAATAATTGCAACTTCTCCTTGAAGACGGGGAGTAAGAGCTGTAGATTCAGTCATAGTTTAACCTGAGTTATAGAACTAGAAATTCGATCCTTAATCCGTATTTTTTGATGAAATAACAAGATTAAGAAAAAGGTGATCACGCTATGTCTAAAGTTGTTCAGAATAGGGCTAAGAAAACTGTATAATTCTTCTCTAAAGACCGTTACATGAACATATTATTAGAGAACGCCCTGCGGTTGTTCATCAAAGAGCATAGGGGAAAAGTGAATTCTCAGCAAGCTGAAAAAGTATGGAGTTCTAGCTTCTAAAGTATGTTTCTTTGAAGAATTCAACGATTTTCTGAAGGACAAGTCACTGAAAAGTATCATTTAGTAGGAAAATGTTCCATGCACAACTCCGGACTAGTAATCATTCGTTAAAAACATTAAGTTTTATGGCATATTCCAAATGAATATAACGATGTTCAAGCTAGTCTAAATCTACAATGTGGAAACTTTCACTTAAGTATCTTCTCTATGAAATTGCTTCCGTATCAAGTGGGTGGTAGTCTCGCTCTTCAAAACCCTACCTATGTGGTTAGACAAGCAGATGACGATTTGTATCATGCACTATTAGCGGGAGAGTTTTGCTATGTGTTTAACGCTCGCCAGATGGGAAAGTCTAGTTTGCGGCTACGAGTCAAACATCGTCTTCAAAGCCAGGGATGGCGTTGCGCTGGAATCGACGTAACAGGGATTGGGAGTCGATCGATTACTCCACAGCAGTGGTATATCAGCATTGCCGCTCAAATTCTAGAAGGTCTAGATCTGCTCGATCGCGTAGATCTAAAAAAATGGTGGCACGAGTATGACGATCGCTCTCTCGTCGATCGCCTGCGATATTTGCTCAAAGATATTTTGCTTAACCATTTGTCCAACCAACATTTGTGTATTTTAATTGATGAAATTGATAGTGTTCTCAGCCTCAATTTTCCCATCGACGATTTCTTTGCGCTGATTCGATTCTGTTACAATCAACGATCTGAAGAATCTGTTTATCAGCGTCTTACCTTTGCTTTATTTGGCATGGTGACCCCTTCAGACCTGATTCACAGCTTCACCCGCACTCCTTTTAACGTGGGCAAGGCGATCGTCTTAAAAGGGTTTCAACTTCATGAAGCACTTCCTTTGATTCAGGGGTTTGAAGGGCTGTTTGATAATCCAGATGCAATTTTGGCAGAGGTTTTGAACTGGACAGGCGGGCAACCGTTTTTGATGCAAAAGGTGTGTCAATTAGTGGCAGAAGAAGGACTGACGCGACAGGGTAAGTCTATTGTTTTGTCGCCGCAACCCATTGTTGAAGACTTGGTGCGATCGCACATTCTCAACGATTGGGAAACTCACGATGAACCCGAACACTTGAGAACCATCCGCGATCGCCTTTTGCGAGATGAGCAATCTATCGGGCGGCTGTTGGGCTTATATCAGCAAATTTTGAGTCCCCATCATCAGGGCTCCCAGGCTGATATATCCGCGATCGCCCACGATGCTCAACCTAATGCTTTTACCCTACCTGCCGCCCACATTGTCGCCGATAATTCGCCCGAACAGCTTAAGCTGTTGCTGACGGGGCTTATTGTTAAACATCAGGGGTATTTAAGAGTACAAAATCCCATTTACGCCAGCGTATTTAATCGATCTTGGGTTGAGCAACAGCTTGAGAATCTGCGTCCCCATAGTCAGCTTTTAAAGGAGTGGTTAACCTCAAATCAGCGGGATCCTTCTCGACTGCTGCGAGGACAGGCATTAAAGAATGCTCAAGTTTGGTCGCAGGGGAAAAGCCTCAGCAGCTTGGATTACCAATTTCTGAGTGTCAGCGAAGAGTGCGATCGCCAGGAAGCTCAGCAAGCCCTAGAAGCAGAACGCACCAGAGCCATTGAAGCGCAGCTCAGAGCTGAACGGAAGACGGCAAGACGGCAGCAATTTCTCTTGCTCGCCGCTAGTCTCGCACTAGTAGTTGGGGCAGGTTGGGGCAGCACAACCTTTTGGCAATACCATCAAGCTACAGAGCAACAGATTGAGGCGCTCGTCACCTCATCGGAGGCGCTGTTTAGCGCAGGGCAAACGTTTGATGCTTTACAGGTAGCAATTGAGGCGCTCGGGCGTGCCCAAGCGTTTGGAGATACTGATCCGCAGCTCAAACAACGCACTGAAGATGCTCTGCGCCAAGCAGACTACAACGTTCGGGAATCAAATCGGCTATTGGGGCACACCGCACCCGTGCGCTCTGTGCAATTTAGCCCAGATGGTCAAACCCTAGTTTCTGGCGGTTGGGATAGCACCATCAGGCTCTGGAAGCGGGATGGAACATTGCTAAACACTCTTAAAGGGCACCGTTCGGGCATCTATGAAGTCGTCTTTAGCCCTAATGGACAACAGATCGCCTCCGCCTCGACCGATGGCACCATTCGCCTTTGGAAGCGAGGAGGCGATCTGTTAAAGACAATTATTGTTGGCGAGACAACCGTTTCAGGATTAGCTTTCAGCCCCAATGGAGAAATGTTAGCGTCTGCTAATGGCGATGGCTCGGTCAAGCTTTGGAATCAAGACGGCACTTTGCTGAAAACGCTCCAAGGAGGTCAAGTCGCCGTCTGGAGAGTGGCATTTGTCCCTCTCTCTAAAACCAACCGTTTGGCGGAATTGCTGCTCGCGGCGGCGGGTGCTAACGGCACCGTAAAGATTTGGCGAGCGGACGGCACCTTGTTGCAAACGCTGAAAGGACATAAAGGTGCTGTCTGGGGAGTCACTTTTAGCCCTGATGGTCGGACGTTGGCATCGGCGGGGGTGGATGGCACCATTAAACTATGGCAACAAAATGAGACAGGAAGGTTTGGCGATCGCCCCTCAGTAATCTTAGAAGGGCATGAAGCGGGTGTTTATGGCATTGCTTTTAGTCCCGATGGGACGCTTGCCTCTGGGAGCCTAGACGGTTCTGTCAAGCTTTGGCAGCGAAACGGTAATGTCCTGAAAACCCTGCGAGGACACAGTGCCGGGGTGTGGGGAGTTGCCTTTAGCCCCGATGGAGCTTTGGTGGCTTCTAGCAGTGATGACGGTACCGTGAAACTGTGGCAGCAAACCCAACCCTTGATGACTGTTTTGTCGGGGCACAGTGCCAGAGTCAGCGGCATTGCTGTTTCGCCCGACGGTAAAAACCTGGCTTCGGCATCCTGGGATACGACGATTAAACTCTGGCGGCAGGACAACGGCAGTTTCTCTTCCATATCAACCATAACGCTAACGGAGCATCAGGCAACAGTCCGAAAAGTAGATTTTAGTCCAGATGGACAAATGCTCGTATCATGCTCGGATGACCATACCCTGAAACTATGGCGACGAAATCAATCAGGGCAATTTAGTACACGCTCCTATGCCACGCTAAAAGGTCACACTGCCAGAGTATTTGAGGTTGTTTTTAGCCCTAATGGTCAAGAAATTGCTTCTGCTGGAGACGACAGAACCGTGAAAATTTGGCGTAGTGATGGCACCTTAAAGACAACCTTGAAGGGACATGAAGCGGGTATTTATGCCGTTCGGTTCAGCCACGATGGGACGAAAATTGTGTCTGCTAGTTTAGATGGCGTAATTCGGCTGTGGCGACGAGATGGCACCCTCATTACTAGCATTAAAGGACATACGGCTTTAGTCTTTGGTTTAGCCTTTAGCCCCGATGACCAACTGCTTGCCTCTGCTAGTTTTGACGGTACGGTTAAGCTTTGGCAGCCAGACGGTAGGGCGATCGCCACCCTGCGGGGTCATAGTGCTGGGGTAAACGGGGTGATTTTTAGCCCCAATGGTCAACAGATTGTTTCCTTTGGTGGTGATAAGACAATTCGATTCTGGCAACGAGATGGCAAGTTGCTTCATACCTTTAGAGGACATAGTGCAGCGGTCTTATCTGCCGTATTTAGCCCCAATGGTCAATGGTTAGCATCGGGCAGCGAAGATCGCACTATTGCCGTGTGGAATCTGAAAAAAGCCTTCGATTCGGCTCAACTGGTGCAGTTTGGCTGTAGCTGGATGCAAGATTATTTAAAGGTCAATGCCAATACAAATGACAAAACTTTGGGTTGTGAAACCGAGGCTAAGCGCGATCGCTGAGCCACCGTCGATACAATTCACATCGCAGTTGAGCTTGTCCTTCTTGCCAGCGAATTAAGCCCATTCGATTTAATTGATGAAGTTCTAGAGACTGAGGGTTAACAGGTTCTTGACCCAAGATTGCTTCTAGGGTTGGAATTAAAGCGGGATGCTGTTCCAGGGTAGCGAATTGCTGCTGCAAATGAGAATGAAACGGACTGGCATCTGTCAGGGCATTCTGCGAAAGTTGATCAAGAGACATCCCATCGCGGGCAATATGATAAAGCGCCAGACGAACTAAATAAGGATGCCCACCTACCAGCGTCATGAGCTGCTCAACGCGATCGATCGTCCAGGACAATCCGTGGCGATCAGCTAAGATATGAACTTGTAAAGCATTAAACTCTGGTAGCTCGATCGCCAGACCAACATTAAAGGGCGATTGATTGAGATTAAGCGGAATATAAACCTCAGTAGAATGCACCAAGATCAGTCTCAGCTTTTGCCAAAGCTCGCTGTCTTTAGATTGTTCATACCACGATCGCAATAGAGCAAAAAAATCATCGGCAATACTGCGATAGGGAAACACTACGTCTACTTTATCTAGCGCCAATACTAGAGGACTTTGGAGCTGTGGCAACAGGTAACTTTTAAAGTAGTCTCGACAGCTCATTTTGCTGCCAAAGACTTCATCCCAATAGTCGGTTAACTTGACAGGCAACTGAAGTCCCTGAGTAACGCTGGCACAAAACCATTGTAAGAAGCGATCGAGGTCTTGTAGAATCATGTTATCGACTAGCTGTAGATCAAGAGTAACAATCTGATAGCCCTGCTGTCGGGCGTGGGATAAAATGCGGTTGAGCAAAGAGGTTTTGCCCATCTGTTGAGGTGCTTTGATACGGATGAGTCCGCCCGGTTGTCCGATCGCCTCATAGCATCTTGTTTCGATGGGGGCGCGCTCAAGATATAGGATTGAGGTGAGCTTGACAGGGCCATCAGGGAACTCTAGTGCCGTCTCTCTGCGATCGGGCGATTCATTAGAAGGCTCTGAAGCAGGTTCTAAGGCGTGAGCCATAACCGCCAGAAGTTCCGGGTTATGGCGTTCTAGAATGGCTCGAACAGTTTTTTTACTAACAGGTTCGCTCAAAATAGTAGACAGCAGTTCCCACAAATCAGCCCCAACTTTTTTAACGTGCGTTTCAGAGCAGTGGAAGCTCTGGGCGATATCTTGATAGCTCTGTGCTATCCAAACTCCTCGGATAATGACCGTTTGCAGTGTGGTTAGGTGTTTTCCCGTTTGGGTAGCAACTGATGTATCGATCGCTTGAAGGACAAGCTCTAAATCAATGGGTGAGAAGAGTGAATTTTCCGATAGGTCAGGCAGCTTCATGGAGCTTACATTTGGTATGAGATGGGTTGAGCTATGACCTTAAACCATGACCTGTTGAGCAACTTTTGCAATTTCATAGGTGAGGGGATGGGTAGGATAGCGTAAATAAAACAAATCACTACTCCCTAGCTGCATCATTTCGTCACAGTTCGGAAATAGTCCTACCACAGGTATTTCATACGCTGTTTCAATCTGTTGCTGGAGTGCTTCAACGTCAGCAGTTGGTAAAATTCGATTAATGACCATCAAAATCTTTGGCACTTTCAGCTTACGGGACAGGTCTACCATAACAGCCGTTCCCTGAAAGTCTTGGCGATCGGGTCTTAGAATCACGATTAGTAAATTAGAGATCGCCACACAAAGCAACGTTTCTTCATTGACACCTGGATGAGTATCTATAAATACATAATCAAGTTGGAAAGTCTGAATCAGATCTCGAAACCCATTTTTGAGCAGCCGAACATCATATCCTTCTTGCAAAACCCGCGTAATATCCCCCGGACGACTGCTTGAAGGAACTAAAAATACTCGACCCTCACCCTGCTTGATCTCAGGAGGGCTAACATCATAGGATGCATCGGCGATCGCACAATTGCCCCACAAATAATCATTGAGCGTGTATTTGGCTTGCTCGTTATCAAACCCAAATACAGCATGAACACCAGGAGATTGAATATCGGTATCAATAATGGCAACGCGGTGACCCAAAGCGGCGATCGCGGTTGCTAAATTGGCAGTAGTATTTGATTTACCTGTTCCTCCCCGAAACGAATGAATTGCCACAATCTTCGCCATATTATCGCGTGCTCCTAAAGAGGTTTATTCTAAATGAGTGACATAAAAAAGATTTCAAAGCGGCTTGTATCAACCAAATCTGCCTTAGATTAACAAGGAACCTAGAGGAGAGATGACCAATTAAGTACGAAGCCAAGGTAAGCCTGAAGAAATTCAGATCCTAATTAAAACTCTATCAAATATTGGTAGTTATACGTTTATTTAAGGAATTATACAGATTGACAAGATAATTTGGTAAAGTGCTTTTAGTTTGACATAGTTTGTGAAACTCTCCAGTTAAAGTCTAGTTAAGGTACAGATTGATGCGCGTAGATGTACTTCAATTTCGCACTGAGGTTCTTAAATTTTATGGGTCTAGCCAGTCCGAAACGGAAGAACTGCTTTTATATAATCAAAATGCTTTTACTCATTCCTCGATAGATAATACTAAAACTCTCCTACAAGTAATGTCCGCAGTTGCGCCAGAACCTTACGTCGAAGCTTGGCGACAATATGAGCACGAAGCACAGGTTCTTGGAGTAGCTACAGCGCTCAGACAGCGCTTAATTCAGCTTCAATTTCCTATTCAAGCTGGGATTAGCGAAACCGTTGGCTATCAAACGGCAACTCGTCGAGGCATCTTGCCTTTAGCTTCTCTAGAGCCTACGCTGCTGGTCAGCGGGCAGTTAAAGGGATGCTCGTTTGAAGCTGGCGATCGCCTCAGTTTGCAAATTTACCCTAGCCTCGCGGGTGCAATTCCAGTGATTACAACTGGAAGTCGAGCAGACTTTATCACCTTGGTGCAAGCACTAACCAAACGCAACGAACCTCATTCTATTCCGCTTTCCATGGGGGCTTGTATGGTAAGCGGCTATAACAACTGGGATCGAATTAAAAAGTATCGGCAAGAGTGGGTAGAGCAATGGATAGAGCAGCATTACCACAAGCCCAATGAGTCAGATTGGAACACAGAATTTAAGCAATTAATTGCGTGTAAACAACTTTATCAGGATCGATTTATTATTCTTAGCACAGGATGCTATAGTCAGGTTTCAGCAGATGAAATGGGGTTGACAGAACCCGAATGGACAGCCTACTCCCAAATCATTCGTTTAGAACATGAATGTACTCACTATTTCACATTGCGTTTTTTGGGTTCGATGAGAAATCATTTACTGGACGAACTGATTGCAGACTATCGAGGAATTGTTGGTGCGATCGGATATTATCGGGCTGATTGGTTTCTCCGCTTTGTGGGGTTGGAGAACTATCCTACGTATCGGCAGGGCGGACGGTTGGAAAACTACCGAGGTGTTCCCCCTCTATCAGATAGTGCTTTCCGAGGATTGCAAACCTTGGTCAGGCAGGCTGCTAAAAATCTTGAGCGCTTTGATCAGAGGTATCGAGAGTCTGAATCTTCGAATGAGAAAGAGGTTGCAATTTTAATAGCGCTGACTCGATTAACCCTGATCGATTTGGCGGCTGAATCAGGAGAAGAGGCAATTGCCAGTGCTATTGCCCAAGTGACTCAAGAAACTTTGCAAGGTTCTGACAAGGTTCTGACAAGGTTCTGACTATGCGTGACTCACAGCCTGCATAATTCGTAACTTGAATAGTTCAAATTGCTTAAACTTATGGATCAACAATGAAGTGAGAGCCTGCATCTATGACCGAAGTATTGTTGGAAGAATTGTTGGACAGCGATATTAATTGGATGATTCAGAGAGGACAGCGGCGGCAGTTCTCTGCTCGTCAATCTCTGATTCAACAAGGGCAAACGGTAGATGCATTTTATGTTGTTTTGGAGGGATCTCTCGCTGCTGCTGTTGCAGATGATTTGGCGATCGATCCGGCTTTAGGACAAACGCTAATTCGCTTCTCGGTGGGCGATGTGGTGGGAGAAACTGGTTTTCTTCGAGCAGTTCCTTCATCGATCGCCATTCAGGCTCTTGAAGATTCATCCGTTTTAGAGCTGCCTTACGCCCAAATGCAAACTCGTCTCAGTCAAGATCTGGCGTTTGCCTCCCGGTTTTATCGAGCGATCGCTATTCTTTTATTCAAACGTTATGAGCAGGTACTCGACAAGTTTTCTCGGCGCAGAGGTTTACAGGCTTCTCTCTTACAAGATGGTCCGATGTTCTTTGGGGAGTTGCATGATGGAGATGTGGACTGGATGGTAGAGCAGGGCGTGGTGGAAGAAGCCCGTACCGACCAGATTTTGATTCATGCAGGGCGCGCTGTCGAAAAACTATATGTGGTGCTGTATGGAGAGCTGACGATCGCCGTTTTAGACCAAAAGCGAAGCGACCTGAATGAGATTTTTAGCCAAGTGCGCGAGGTTAGTGAACCGACGGGTCGCCAAATCGCTCGCGTTGGTAAAGGAGAACTTGTGGGAGAGACTGCTCTGCTGAACTCGCACTTATCTAACTTTATGGTGAAAGCGCGAGAACCTTCTTTGCTGCTAGCATTGCCCAGGCCGCAGCTTGCCCTCAAACTTCGGCAAGACCCGGCAATGGGATCGCGCTTTTACCGAGTGTTAGCAATTTTAATGGCGCATCGGCTAGATGGACTAATCGATCGCCTCAGCTACCGATCGCTCACTTACGATGCAGCGCAACCTCTATCTAGTGACATGCAATACGACAACGAACTCGATTTTGATGCCATTGACCGTTTAGATATCGGCGGTGCCCGGTTTGATTGGATGCTCAAACGTCTAAAAGTGAGAGGTGCCTGATGCAATTTCATAAGGATGAAAAATCCCCTAGCCTATTTCGGCAAGAGGCGCTTGAACGCCTCTCATCTCCAGAGCAACTTGATCAAATGGTGGAAATCGTCAACCCCATGGCATGGATTCCCTTGGGGGCGATCGGTTGTTTGGCGATCGCTGCCTTGCTCTGGAGCATTTTTGGGCGACTGCCTCTCAACGTCAAGGGGCAGGGAATTTTAGTTCGCCCTCATCGCGTCATCCAATTTCAAGCCCCTAGCAATGGACAACTGCTAACGCTCGACATTCAATCAGGAACGCAAGTTCGCCGAGGACAAGTGCTCGGAACGATCGACCAATCCCAGGTTCAGGAACAGTTGCGCCAACAGCAAGACAAGCTGACAGGATTATTGTCCCAAACTCGTGAGAAAGGCACTCTTCAGAAGCGCCAGCTTGATCTTCAACGCCAAAATTTGCAACAGCAGCGCCGTATTTTAGAGACAACTCTGAGCGATGCAGAGGCACTGGCACCCGTACTGCGCGACAAAGGATTAAGTTCGGTAGCGCAAAACCGGACAGGGCTAACAACCCGGCTAATGCAACAGCGGGAACAACTGCCCGTTTTGCGCCAGCGCATTGACGTTCGCAAACAGCTCGTCGCATCAGGAGCGCTCAGTCAGGATTCTCTTCTACAAGTTCAACAAGAATATTTTGATCGAGTCGGACAGGTCACAGAACTGGAAACTCAATTGCAAGAATTACAGGTTAGAGAGCTGGAAACTCAACAGCAGTATTTGCAAAATCAAAGTTCCATCAAAGAAACTCAAAATAAACTTGAAGATCTGGCGACTCAAGAAGTCAAACTGACCCAGCAGGCAGCGGAAGATTCTTTTGGTAACAAAAATAATGTTGATGAAGTGCGGCGGCAAGTTGCCCAATTGCAATTGCAGCTCTCGACCCAGGGCAAAATTGTCAGTCCCTACGATGGTCGGGTGCTGGAAGTGGCGCTGGTTCCAGGACAAATGATCCAGACGGGCAGTTTAGTAGGTTCTATACAGGCAGAAGATCAGGCAGAAGATCTAATCAGCCTCACCTTTTTCGCAGATCGAGATGGCAAACAGTTGAAACCGGGTATGGTGGCGCAGATTACGCCTAGCATTTCTAAGCGAGAGCAGTTTGGCGGCATTGTAGGACAGGTCACAGACGTGACTCCTTACCCTGTGACTTCGAGCGCCATTACCGCATTGGTAGGTAATCCAGAATTGGCAAAACAACTGGCGGGAGAGGCTGCTCCTGTGCAGGTCAAGATTCACCTGAATTCTGACGCAAACACCTATAGCAAGTATCAGTGGACTTCTTCGAAGGGCCCTCAGCAAACCCTGTCATCGGGGACGACTGCGGCTGTCCAGGTTCGCATTGGCGAAATTGCCCCGATCGCCTATGTCATTCCCCTATTCCGCTCCTGGACTGGTGTTTACTAAACCACTGCATTTTCTGTATTTACGGTACGCAATCATGGTTATTGGGTTTGGGTCTAAAATCATTCAATTATTTCAGCCAAATCTCAGCCGGACTCCAACTGTCATCCAAATGGAGAACGTGGAGTGTGGGGCAGCCGCTCTAGGCATTATTCTGGGCTATTATCGGCGGATTGTGCCCCTGGCAGAGCTGCGGCAGGCGTGCGGTGTATCACGAGATGGCAGTAAGGCCTCGAATCTTTTGAAAGCTGCCCGCTCTTATAATTTGGAAGCAAAAGGCTTTAAGATGCCACTTGAGCGCCTCAAAGAAGCGCATCTGCCCTGCATTGTGTTTTGGAATTTTAACCACTTTTTAGTAGTCGAGCGCTTTGGCAAAACCCAGGTCGAGATCAATGATCCTGCGTCGGGGCGGAGAAAGGTTTCTAACGCAGAGTTTAACCAGTGCTATACCGGAGTAGCGCTGATTTTTCAACCAGCAGAGCAGTTTCAGCCGGGAGGCAAAAAACTGGCAATGTTACCCGCTCTGTTAACGCGGCTGCGCTATTCTCGACGGGCGATCGCTTTTTGTCTGGTCGCAGGGCTGCTGTTGACTTTGCCTCGATTAGCGGTGCCTGTGTTTACCCAGGTATTTGTAGACGAAGTGCTGGTACAAAACCGGGAAGATTGGCTGCGCCCTTTACTCTTGGGAATGCTGATTACGGCACTATTGCAAGGGCTATTAGCGCGGCTCCGCCTGACCTATCTGCGGCGGTTATTTATTAAGCTGTCGATCACTCTATCGGGCAATTTTTTCTGGCATACCCTGCGCCTGCCTGTCGGGTTTTATGCCCAACGCTATGCCGGGGAAATTAGCAATCGCACCGCGCTGAATGATAAAGTTTCTCAGGTCATTACGGGGCAGTTGGCGACTACAGTTATCGACTTGCTGATGATTGTTTTCTATGCCCTGATCATGTTTGCTTACGATTGGGTGTTAACTCTGGTAGCGATTTTTTTTGCAGCGCTTAATTTGTTGGTATTAAAGCTGTTGTCGAGTAGCCGCAAAGATGCCAACAGCAAACTTTCCCAGGAATCGGGCAAGTCGATTGGGTTACTCATTGGGACGCTGCTCTCGATCGAAAGCGTTAAGGCATCGGGGCTAGAGTCTGATGCGTTTGCTAAATTTGCAGGTTACTACGCCAAAGGGATTAATGCCCAGCGAGAGGCGGCGCTGCCCAATATGCTGCTGGCAACATTACCCACACTGCTAACCGCGATCGCCACTGCCACCATTCTGGTCGTCGGTGGGTTTCGAATCATGGGCGGCAGCCTTAGCATTGGGATGCTAGTGGCATATCAATCGCTGACTCAAAGCTTTCTTCAGCCCGTCAACACACTGCTTAGCTTCGGCAGCACCCTTCAAGACTTAGAAGCCGATTTAAATCGCTTAGATGACGTGCTGCAAAACCCCCGCGATCCTGTAACAGAAGTAGGTAGCTCCAATCTTACCAGTCCTGACTCTCGCAGCCCAGCGCCTACACCCAGCCAGCCAGCCGCTTCTGCTCCTCAATTGATTCGACTACAAGGTACCGTCGAACTTCGTCATTTGACCTTTGGCTATAGTCGTCTGTCACCTCCCTTGATTGAAGACTTCAGCCTGACCATTTACCCCGGTCAGCGGGTGGCACTAGTAGGAGGCAGCGGTTCTGGCAAGTCTACCGTTGCGAAATTGGTGACGGGACTATATGAACCCTGGCAGGGAGAAATATGGCTAGATGGCATCGACCGCAGCCAAATCTCGCGCGGCATTTTAGCAAACTCTTTATCTATGGTAGAGCAAGAGATTTTCTTGTTTGCTGGCACCGTGCGCGAAAATCTTACTCTCTGGGATTCCACCATTCCCCTAACGGATCTAGTGCAAGCTTCACAAGATGCGGCAATTCATGATCTGATTCTCTCGCTACCAGGAGGCTATGACGCACCTCTGATTGAAGGGGGCATGAACCTGAGCGGCGGACAACGGCAGCGATTGGAAATTGCCCGAGCCCTTGTTCGAAATCCCTCAATTTTAGTAGTTGCCGAAGCCACCA
>Ga0105045_10001465_pt1 | contig 19289 bp, 19 predicted proteins | sample MAT02_FD_78089 | JGI IMG/M metagenome (GOLD analysis project Ga0105045, IMG submission 78089) | Freshwater microbial communities from Lake Fryxell liftoff mats and glacier meltwater in Antarctica - MAT-02 (megahit assembly) | ecosystem: Environmental > Aquatic > Freshwater > Ice > Liftoff... | reverse complement strand
AGAGTCAGCCCAGCGGGGAACAGCTCGCGGTAGATAACGCGCTCGCCCAACCCCGGGATGACCCGAAAACCGACGCGGCGGGCAAGCTGGTCCAGCGCCTCGCCGACACGGCGCATGTTGCGCGCCTCGACATGTTGCAGCCTGTTGCGCAGGATGACCCAGTCGATGGTGCGGCCATCGGCCTTGGCGCGGGCCTTGCGCGTGTCCCAGATAAGTTCAGAATAGAAACTGGGCCGGATAACCCGGAAATCCTCGGGGTCCACCTCGCCGATCAGGTCGAAATCGATGAAACTATCGTTGATCGGGGTGACCAGCGTGTCGGCGCGGCTGGCCAGATAGCGCGTGAATTTGTCGTCGCGGCCAGGCGTGTCGATAACCAGATAGTCGCAGTCGTGCGACAGGGCATTAAACTGGTTATCCAGCGCCGCAATCGAATCGCCCTTGAACACGTCAAAGCGCGGGGTCGGCAAATCGATATCACGCCGCGCCGCCGTCCGCTGGCGATTTTCCAGATAACGGTGAAAGGTGCGCTGACGCGAATCAAGGTCGATGCCCGACACGCGCCAGCCCATTGATGTCAGTGCGACCGCAAAATGCACTGCGCACGTCGATTTGCCCGTTCCACCTTTTTCATTGGCAAACAGGATGACATGCGGACTTCCAGTGTTCATGGGCATTGCAGCTTTGCTGGTCACGGGGGTAAGAAACGCCCGCCGGGTTGGACTGTGACCGTGGTCATTAGAGGAGCGGACGGGGCCGTGCAAATCATCCGTGACATCGCCGCGCTGCGGCCAGCGGCGCGTCATCTGCGACAGCGCGGGGATACGCTGGCGCTGGTTCCGACGATGGGGGCGCTGCACGACGGCCATCTTGCGCTGGTGGCCGCGGCGCGGCACCTGGCAACCCACGTCGCCGTGTCAATCTTCGTCAACCCTACCCAGTTTGGACCGAACGAGGATTTCGCTGCCTATCCGCGTGATGAGGCCCGCGACGCTGCGCTGTTGGTCCAGGCGGGGGCCGCAATCTTGTGGGCCCCCGATGCCGCCGCCATGTATCCGGCGGGGAATGCCAGCCATATCCATGTCGCCGGTTTGGGTGACGATTATTGCGGGGCTGCACGCCCCGGTCATTTTGACGGGGTGGCGACGGTTGTGGCCAAGCTGTTTAATCAGGTGCAGCCGGACCTTGCGCTGTTCGGGGAAAAAGACTGGCAGCAGCTGGCAGTGATCCGGCGGATGACGACCGATCTGGATTTGCCGGTCGAAGTGCACGGCGTGGCAATCGTGCGCGAGGCCGATGGGCTCGCGCGTTCATCGCGCAATGCGTATCTGACGCCCGGGCAGCGGCAGGCGGCTGCGACCTTGCCAGCGGCGTTACAGACGGCGGCGCGCGCCATTGCGTCTGGTGAAGCGGTTGCGACCACCCTGGCCACGGCGAAAGCCAGGATAATAGCGGGCGGATTTGACAGCATCGACTATCTTGCGCTGGCCAATGCAGGGACGCTGGAACGGCTGGATATCTGGCACGAACCCGCCCGCCTGCTCGCTGCGGCGCGCATTGGACGCACGCGCTTGATCGATAACTGGCCGATTGCTAACAAATAAAATTGTTGTATTTCATGTATATAACGTCTTAATTTGATTTTCCGGCGATCTCGTTAACCTTTTGTTGACCACGAACGGCAAATCTGGCCCTCACAGCCCGGTTTGTTCGGGCCTTGGGGGATGCCAAATGGCCAACAGCATGAAGAGCGCAGAGTTTCTGATCGAAAGCCGTCTGGCCGATGCCGCACGCGGCGACGCGGGGGCCTATTTTGATCTCGGTATCGCCTTTTCGACCGGCAGCGGCGGGGTCGATGTTGACCTTGTCCAAGCGCATAAATGGTTCAACCTGGCGGCGCTGGGCGGCAACCGCGAAGGCCAGCTGTGCCGCGCCGATGTGTCCGAAGAAATGAGCCGTGATGAAATTGCTGAGGCCCAGCGCCAAGCGCGGGCCTGGCTGGATGAAACAGCGCGGCGCCCAGTGATTCAGCGCTATGCGGCCTGACCTGAAATCCCGTTGGACTGTTCGGACCGGGCTTACAGCTTTTCGACCAGTGCACGGCGCCCGGAGTTTGGCGATTCGGGAATTGCCCCTATGCCTTTCGAAACGGCAAATGCTGGGCCAGCCAGTCGGCTTCCACCGCTTCGGCGGCGCGTTCGCGCTCCAAAAATTCGGCGACGGCGCGGCGAAAGCCTGGATCGGCAATGTAGTGCGCTGACCAGGTCGCAACGGGGGCATAGCCACGGGCAAGCTTGTGCCCACCCTGCGCCCCAGCCTCGACACTTTTCAGGCCGCGCGCGATGGCGATGTCGATTGCCTGATAATAGCATAGTTCGAAATGCAGAAACGGAATATCCCGCCGTGTTCCCCAGTATCGGCCATATAGCGTGTCGGCCCCAACAAAATGCATCGCGCCTGCCACTGCCGTTTCGCCGTCATACGCCAGCGACATGATAATCTGGTCGGCCATGGTATCGGCGAGCGCGGCGAAAGTGGCGCGGGTCAGATAGGGTTGGCCCCATTTGCGTGCGCCGGTGTCCTGATAAAAATGCCACATCGCATCCCAGTCAGCTGGGGTCAGCGCGGCGCCGCTGCGATTCTCGATACGCAGGCCGTCGCCGGCGCGCGCGCGTTCCTTTCTCAGCTGTTTGCGCCGTGCCGCAGTGAGCGTGGACAGGAAATCGTCAAAGTCGCGGTAGCCAGGATTGGCAAAATGAAACTGGATGTCGCGGCGCGGCAACCAGCCGGCATCGCTGAAACGCGCAAGCTGGTCCGGCGCGATAAAGGTGGCGTGAGCGGACGACAGACCATTGCCGCGCACCACCGCCGTTGCGCCGTTCAGCAACAGCGCCAGTGCGTCCGCATCGCGTCCCAACAGACGCGGGCCAGGTACCGGTGTGAACGGGACAGCGATCTGCAGCTTGGGATAATAATCGCCGCCTGCGCGCGCCCAGGCATCGGCCCAGCTGTGGTCGAACACATATTCCCCCTGGCTGTGTCCTTTTACATAAGCAGGCGCAGCAGCAAGCAGCGCGCCACCTTCATCCTCTATCAACAGCGGGGCGGGTTGCCACCCCGTGCCAGGCCCGACGCTGCCCGAGGTTTCAAGCAGGGCGAGGAAGGCGTGGGAGACAAAAGGATTGCGGCCATCATGCAGCGCATCCCACGCCGCCGCCGGGACGTCCGCGACGCCGCTGCCGATGCGCAAGGACAGGGACATGCGGCTCTAAATCACTTCGTCTGCCCAGCGCGGGCGGGAATCCAGCCCCTGACGGCTCCAAATTGCCGGTGGGAGACGGATCCCCGCTTGTGCGGGGCGGACGAAGATATTATCGGCCATTGTGGTACGCTTTACGTTGGGTGCACTGCAACGATGGCGTCGATTTCCACCGCCGCCGCGCGCGGCAGGACGGCGACGCCGACGGCGCTGCGGGCGTGTTTGCCAATGTCGCCGAACACGGCCTCCATCAGCTCAGATGCGCCATTGGCGACCTGCGGCTGATCGGTGAAAGCGGGACTGCTGCTGACGAACACGCCCAGTTTGATGATGCGCATGACCCGTGCAAAATCACCGCCCAGCGCCGCGCCAATTTGTGCGATCAGCATGATGGCACACAGCCGCGCGGCTTCCTGTCCCCCGGCCAGGTCGACATCATCGCCCAGCCGCCCGGTCACCCAGCTGCCATCAGCGCGGAAGGGCAATTGCCCGCTGATATGGATCAGGCCACCATGTTCGACGGTGGGAACATAGGCTGCAACGGGCGCTGCCGGAGCAGGCAGGGTGATCCCCAGTGCGGCCAGGCGGTCGGCTACTTCGGTCATTTACGGTCCTTTCAGGCGATTTCGACGGCGGGGGCGGGCACTCCCGCCAGCAAGCGTGCGGCGATCCAGTCTTGCGCCGTTGCCCAATCGTCAATGCGGGCGTGGGCGGCGCGGGCGGTCTTGATCTTGTCGGCGATCACCGGTTCGCCAACCATGTGCAGCCGCCACACATCAGGCGCATGTTCGGCGACCGAGCTGTGGTGCTGCGCCAGATCGTCGATGAACACCGTGACCGAAGGCTGGCGCTGCGCAATCAACGCGGCAACGGGTTCGCCCTTGCCGCCGCGGCTGCCGATCACCGGGACATGAAGGCCCAGCGCTGTCAGCTGGTCCACCCGCCGCGCCTGATGTTCGGGGCCAACATTGGTTAGCACGACAATATCGGCCACCTCGGCCAGCGCGGCCATGGCGGACAGCGCGCCGGGAATCGGCGTCTGGCGGGGCATTTGGTGCGTGAAGAATGCATCGAGCAGCGGCCAGACCTCAAGCGCCTCCAGCGGGGTCCCGCACTCCTTGCGCTTAAGCGCGCCTGCAAAGCTTGCGTCCTCGATGCGGAATTCGATGCCATGTTCGGCATCGACCCACGCCGCGAACGGCACAACCATGTGCATCAGCACTTCGTCACAGTCGGTAATGATCAGCGGGCGAGTCATTTTTGTCCTTATAGCGCCGCTACGTCGAGTCGCGCGGCGGCCGCGGCCAGTGCGGCGGGGTCGCTATCGATGGCGGCGGCGCAGGACACAAGGTCCGATTCGTTTGCCATCAGAAAACCCATGACGGCGGCCAGCGTGGCCGGCCGGGCCAATGCCGCGCGCAGACCATCGGGCGTCAAACCGGTCAGCGCCAGCAACCGCTCTGCGCGCGATTCATCGGCCAAGATCCAGCCGAGCGCGGTAAGCGCGAGCGCGGTGTCCATTTCCAGGGCCTTTGACAGGCCATGATGCGACGGCGATTGTCTCATGCTTCCGCTTCGCCTAAACCCTCCGCTGAGGCAAGCCGGGAAAGTGGTGAATTATCATGGCCAAGACCATCCTGGTTGTTGAAGACAATGAGCTGAACCTGCGGCTGTTCTGCGACCTGCTCGGCGCGCATGGCTATACCGCGCATGCCGTGCGCGATGGCCGCGACTGTTTGGCCCGCGCGCGGGAGGTTGAACCCGACCTGATCATCATGGATATTCAGCTGCCGCACGTCAGCGGGATGGACCTGATCGTCCAGCTAAAGGTCGACGCGGCACTGATGCACATACCGATCATGGCGGTGACGGCTTATGCCGGTAAAGGCGACGAGGACCGGATCCGTGCGGCCGGGGCCGAGGCCTATGTCTCCAAGCCGATTTCAGTGATCCGGTTTATCGAAAGCGTGGCGGCATTTGCTTAACGGGGGGGTGCCGCCCCTTGGGTTTGCCGCCACCCGCCACTCCTGCGGGGGGGGGTGACGCATTTCCGCCCCAACCCGTTTCACGGATTGGGGCCGGGCATCACTTGATCTTCGCTTCCTTGAACTCGACATGCTTGCGCACGACGGGGTCGTATTTCTTTTGGACCATTTTTTCGGTCAATGTGCGCGGGTTCTTTTTCGTGACATAAAAGAAACCTGTGTCGGCGGTGCTTACCAGCCGGATTTTGACGGTGGTCGGCTTTGCCATGACCCTTGATCCTTAAAATTGCCGCAGCCCGGACCCGATTGCCCGCCCTGCCATGTGGTTAAACGAAAAAGGGCGGCGCGCATCCGCTGCCGCTCCACGTCAGCGCGCGCCATTGGGCGAAACCGGGTAAAGTGTCAAGGGGCGGGCACGCTTCCTTGCGCCTCGCCCCCTTGCACTTTCAACCGTTCAGCTAGAACCGCACGGTGATGGTGAACCAGCTTTCCTCGGACTTGCCGCCGCGCATGGCGGGCTTGAAACGCCATTTGCTGATCGCGCGGCGGCGGGTTTCCGTGAAAAAGCCGGGACTGGTCGTGACCAGATCCTCAACCGCCTTCACCCTCCCGTCGGTGCCGACCAGCACGCGGACGCGCGAAGTGCCCATAATTTCTCCCCGCTGCTCATAGGCTGGATAGTCAGGCTGAAAATTCGCGGCATAGCGCGGGTCGAGCGTCGCCGCGATCAGCGGCGGGGTGAAGGCGCGCGATTCGATTCTGGTTGGCTCCGTCCCACTTCCCACCTCCGGTTGGGCAAGGGGCTGGTGGGGGCACCGCCGTGTGCGGCGACAACCGGACTTGCCGACAGGCGGCCCAATATTATTGGTAACAGGCTCATGGCATCTCTCCTTGCCAAATCCGGCCCGGTATTTGGCCCGCCTGCTCTGCGGGTTCCTTGCACCGCGCCGCCCGACTCATGATCAAGTCTGAGTGTTACAGCATAACATTTTAATCACCGTGGAAAGGTGACGCCAGCGTAAGGCAGATGCGCCATTCCGGGTCAGCCGGCGGCGTGCTTGAAACGGCGGATCGCTTCGTCCTGCGCGATCAGCGGCAGCAGTTCGCCCATGTCCGGTCCCGACTCACGTCCGGTCAACGCAAGGCGCAGCGGCAGGAACAACGCGCGGCCCTTGCGCCCCGTCGCCTCCTTGAGTGCACCCGTAAGGGCATGCCATGGATCAGCGGCCCAATCCAGCGCGGCGGCCTGTGCCGCGGCCGCGCGGAGCATGTCGGCGTCCTCGGGCACGGCTTGCTGCGGCATAAAGCTGTCGCCCAGAACGGATAGCCAATCGGCGGCCTCGGCCACGGTGCCAAGATTGGGACGGATCGCATGCCATGCGGCGGCATCAATGCCCGCAGCAAGGCGATCCGCCACCTGTTCATGGGGCATCATATGAATGATCTTGCGGTTGAGCAGCGCCAGTTCATTGTCGTCAAAGCGCGCGGGCGCGCGCCCGAAATGTGCAAAATCGATGCGTTCGATCAACGGTGCGGGGTCGATGACGGGCTCAACCGGGTCGCTGGTGCCGAGCCGGGCGAGCAGCGCGAGCAGCGTGATCGGCTCGATCCCCCCATCCCGAAACGCGTCCATGCCCATTGCGCCAAGACGTTTCGACAGCTTGCCTTCGCTACCGACTAACAACGCTTCGTGCGCAAAGGTCGGCGGGCGCGCGCCCAGTGCCGCAAACATCTGCACCTGCGCTGCGGTGTTCGAGACATGATCTTCGCCGCGCACCACGTGCGTTACCCCCATGGCGATATCATCGATGACGCTGGGCAACAGATAAAGCCAGCTGCCATCGGCGCGGCGCACGACGGGATCGGAAAGCAATTTGGGGTCGAAATGCTGCGCCCCGCGCACCAGATCATCCCACGCGATTGGCGCATCATGGTCCAACCGGAAACGCCAGTGCGGGGCCATTCCATTGGGCACGGGCACGGGCGCATCGGCATCTTTTCGTTCATATACAGGTGGCAGGCCGCGCGAGAGCAGCACCTTGCGCCGAATATCCAGTTCTTCGGGCGTTTCATAACAGGCATAAACGCGCCCTGCGGCCTGCAACTGATCAAACGCAGCGTCATACAGTGCAAAGCGCGCCGACTGGCGTTCCTCACCGTCCCAATCAAGCCCCAGCCAGCGCAGGTCGGCACGGATCCCATCGACAAACTCTTCACGCGACCGCGCAACGTCCGTATCGTCGATCCGCAGCAGGAACTCGCCGCCATGCTTCCGCGCCCACATCCAATTATGCACGGCGGTGCGGACGTTGCCGACATGAAGCTGGCCGGTGGGTGAAGGGGCGAAACGCGTGATAACAGTCATAATTAAGGTTCTATAGCGCCATTTTCCGCGCTGGCGAGCCGCGCTGTGACTGTATCGTTTCGGACCATGTCAGGATGCAGCCGTAGGCGTTGTTTTACAGTTTGTTTTCCTTAATGACCTAAATGGCTGTCATGGCATTTATGCAGCTACTCAAGGCGCGTTACTGGTCGCCGGTTCCCGCGGAAATCCGCGATGAACTCGCCGTGCTTCGCTATGCCCGTTTGCAAGACCAGATTCCCGTCCTTTACTTGACTCTGATCACCGTCGTGCTGACGGCCATGCTTGCAATAACTTCTGGCGCGCCTTGGTGGGCACGTTTCGGCATTCCGCTGTTTGTGACGTGCGCCGGAATTTTGCGTTTTCTGTGGTGGACGCGCCAACGCGGCAGGACGGTGGACGCCAACATGGCGCGGCGGCATATCCGCCGCACGGTCAGTATTTCGGTCACAATCTGCGCGCTATGTTCGCTGTGGTGCATCACTGGTTGGGCGATGTCCGCCCCGGAACAGCGGTCATACTATCCCATGTTCATGGCGATGGGATCACTGACGACGGCTTTCAGCCTGGCCGTGATCCGTTTTGCGACCATATCCAACCTGGCGACCGGGGTTGCGCCGATCACGCTCGCCATGATCCTGTTCGGCAATTATCTTGATCAGGTTGCGGGGTTAGTGGTCGTTATTACAACATTGTTCATGGTTCGGATGGTCGCTGAACAGCACCGCCAGCTGATCATCCTGCTCCTGCTCAAACACCAGTTGCGTGAACAGGCCAATACCGATCCGCTGACCGGGTTGCTGAACCGTCGCGCGCTGCTAACGGCGGCGGAAAATGCTTTTGCAGATGATCCGCTTACCGTCGGCCTGGCGCTTATTGACCTCGACGGCTTTAAGGGTGTGAATGACCGTCACGGCCATGCCGCGGGTGATGATATGTTGATCCAGATTGCCGCACGCATGCGCCGCACGGTTGGGAAGGATGCGGTGCTGGCGCGGCTTGGCGGCGATGAATTTGCGCTGCTGCAGGCCGGCGGCGATATGGCCAAACTCGCCCTCGACATCAACCATTTGCTTGCGGCGCTGGTGCCCGCATTTGCAATTGACGGGGCCAAAGTGACGATTGGGGCCAGCGCCGGTATCGCCAACGCCCCGGCCGACGGCACGTCGTTGACCGATCTGTTCGCAGCTGCCGATGCCACGCTTTATGCCGCCAAGGCCAGCCGCGAAACTATCGCCACCCGCACCCGCCGCATCAACCGCGCTGTTGGCTAATCTGTCCGGAACCCGTGGGTGATCGGATAGCGGCGGTCGCGGCCGAAATTGCGCGTGCCCAGCTTCACGCCTGGCGGAGCTTGGCGCCGTTTATATTCGGCAATGGCCAGCAAGCGTTCGATGCGGACAACAGCGTCGCGGGAAAAGCCGTGGCGCTCCACAACCTCATCGACGCTCGCTTCTTCCTCGACCAGCATGTGGAGCATCCGGTCGAGGTCCACATAGGGCGGCAGGCTGTCTTCATCCTGCTGGTCGGGGCGCAGCTCGGCGCTGGGCGGCTTGGTTATGATCGCATCGGGCATTACCGGCATGACCCGATTGCGTGACAGACGCGGGATATTGGCGTTGCGCCACCGCGCCAGCGCGAACACCGTCGTTTTATAGGCATCCTTGAGCGGGTTATATCCGCCCGCCATGTCGCCATAGATGGTGGCATAACCAACGCTCATTTCGCTTTTGTTGCCGGTGGTCAGCAACATCGGTCCAAATTTGTTGGACAGCGCCATCAGCGTAACGCCGCGAATGCGCGACTGCACATTTTCTTCGGTCACGTCATAGTCACGGTCGGCAAAGCTGCCCTCCAGCATGACGTCAAACGCCTCTACGGCAGGCGCGATGGGGATGACGTCGTGGCGGCATCCGATCATCTTGGCACAGGCCGCCGCGTCATCAAGGCTCGACGGGCTGGTAAAGCGGCTGGGCAGCATTACGCACCACACCCGGTCGGCACCCAGTGCGTCGGCGGCAATCGCGGCACAGATCGCGCTGTCGATCCCGCCCGACAGGCCGAGGACCACGCCTGGAAAGCGGTTGCGCTCCACATAATCGCGCAGGGCCAACACCATGGCGTGATAAATATCCGCCGGGTGATCGTCCCAATCGGCGATGGCCCCCATGTCGCAATGCCAGCGACCATCGCTGCCGCGTGTCCAGTGGGTAACGCGTTCGGCCTCTTCCCAATCGGGCAGGCGGTGGCACATGGTGCCGTCGGCACCCAGCACGAACGAGCAGCCATCGAACACCAGCTCGTCCTGCCCACCGACGCGGTTAAGGAAGATCAGCGGCAAGCAGGTTTCAGCCACGCGTCCCGCAAACACCTCACTCAGCCGCCGTTCGTCCTTGTCAATTTCATAGGGGCTACCGTTCAGTGAAATCAGCAGCTCCGCCCCTTGCGCCGCCAGATGCGTGGACACGGGCGGATACCAGCCATCTTCGCAGATCGGCAGGCCAAGCTTGACCCCGCGCCACAGCACCACATCGGGCATCGGCCCAGCGGTGAACACGCGTTTTTCGTCAAACGTGCCGTAATTGGGCAGGTCATGCTTGCGCCGCACGGCCACAATGCGCCCGCCATCAAGCAATGCGACGATGTTATAGAGCTTGCCATCGGCATCGCGCTCGACGCTGCCGACCAGCATGGCGGGGCCGCCGTCTCCGGTTGCCGCCCTAAGTTTGTCCAGTTCCGTCACCGCACGGTCGGCGAGCGCAGGTTTCAGCACCAAGTCTTCGGGCGGATACCCGATCAGTTGCAACTCGGGATACAGGATCAGATCAGCGTCCGCGTGCCGCGCGCGCACGGCCAGCATGGCGGCGGCATTGGCGGCCAGGTCGCCAACGGCCTGGGTCAGCTGAGCCATGACGATGGTAAGGCGTTCGGTCATGTCTTCTGCCTTGACCGCACTGCCGTGCTTTCACAACCACCGATTTGCCGCTAGCCTGGCCATATGATTGATGTCCTTGCCCGTTGGTGGCCATTCGCGGTGATCATGCTGGCATTGTTCAGCGTCGCGCTGGCTGAGCTGGCCCGCCCCGACCGGGCGGCGGCGCGGCGGCGCTGGCCGGTTAATTTCGCTTTGGGTCTGTTCAATGCAGCGCTCGTCCGGCTGGCCGGGGTGGCAGCGCCAGCAGGTGCCGCCGTGCTTGCGGGCACGGCGAATTACGGCTTGCTCAGGCAATTTGATTTGCCGATCCCAGCGGTCGTTCTGATCGCCATCATCGTCATGGATTTTGCGCTGTATTGGCAGCATCGTTTGTTCCACTCCGCGCGCTGGGGCTGGGCGCTCCACCGGCTCCACCATGCTGACGCAGCAATGGACATATCGACAGCAGTGCGGTTCAATCCCGCCGAGGCGCTGGTGTCGATGTTGTATAAAAGCGCGCTTACGCTGTTCCTGGGCCTGCCGGTGGTCGCGGTACTTGCTTTTGAGGCCTGGCTGGCGGTGGGCAGCATCATCGAACACGCCAATGTGCGCCTGTCGCCGCGCGCCGATGCCACCATTCGCCGCATCTGGGTGACGCCCGCAATGCACCGCGTCCACCACAGTGCGCATGGTGATGATCATAATCATAACTATGGCTTTGCACTCAGCATTTGGGACCAGATGTTCGGCACGTACCGTAAACGCGAGGGTGGCACGCAAATTGGCCTTCCCCTGTCTCCCATGGCTGGCTAAGGCCCGCCCAACATCAGCCGCGCGCGGGGATCAACAGCGATGAAGTTAATTTCAGGCAACAGCAACCTTCCGCTCGCGCGCGCCGTCGCCGCCTATCTCGACGCGCCGCTGACCGACGCCAGCGTGCGCCGCTTTGCAGACGAAGAAGTGTTCGTCGAAATCCACGAAAATGTGCGCGGCGAAGATGTCTTTATCATCCAGCCGACCAATTTTCCCGCGAACGACAATCTGATGGAGTTGCTGATCATCTGTGATGCGCTGCGCCGCGCGTCGGCCAAGCGGATTACCGCTGTTGTCCCCTATTTCGGCTATGCCCGGCAGGACCGCAAACCGGGGCCGCGCACGCCGATTTCGGCCAAGCTGGTCGCCAATATTATCACCACAGCCGGGGCCGACCGGGTGCTGGCAATTGATCTGCATGCCGGACAGATTCAGGGGTTTTTCGATATTCCGACCGACAATCTTTACGGCGCACCGGTGATGAGCGCGGATATTCAGGCACGTTTTGGCGGGCGCAATCTGATGGTCGTGTCGCCTGACGTCGGCGGGGTGGTGCGCGCGCGGGCGCTGGCCAAACGGCTCGACAATGCCCCGCTCGCTATCGTCGACAAACGCCGCGAGCGCGCGGGCGAAAGCGAAGTGATGAATATCATCGGTGACGTCAAGGGGCGCTTTTGCATCCTGATCGATGACATTGTCGATTCGGCGGGTACGTTGTGCAACGCGGCGGGCGCATTAAAGGCGGCGGGGGCCGAAGAGGTTGTCGCCTATTGCAGCCACGGCGTCTTGTCGGGCGGCGCGGTCGCCCGGGTTGAAGGCAGCGCGCTGACCGAGCTGGTCATCACCGATTCAATCCAGCCCACTGACGCGGTGCTCGACAGCGCCAAGGTGCGCGTTTTGACGGTCGCCCCGCTGCTGGGCGAGGCAATCAAGCGGATTGCCGACGAAAGCAGCGTTTCGTCGCTGTTTGATTGATGACCCTCGACACCGACCTCGCCCTTGCCAAGCGGCTCGCCGATGCGGCGGGGGCGGCGATTCGGCCGTTTTTTCGCGCGCCTTTTGCCCATGAAACCAAGGCTGACGCATCGCCGGTGACCGAGGCCGACCGGGCGGCCGAGGAAGCGATGCGGCGCATCCTGAACGCCGAATACCCGCGTGACGGCATCATTGGTGAGGAATTTGGCGCGGAGCGGCCGGGTGCGGCGCGGCAGTGGGTGCTTGATCCGATTGATGGCACAACCAGCTTCATGGCCGGGCGCGCCACCTTTGGGACGCTGATCGCGCTGCTCGTCGATGGTTGGCCAGTGCTGGGGGTGATTGACCAGCCGATGCTGCGCGAACGCTGGGTCGGCGCGGTGGGTGAGGGCGCGTGGTTCAACGGCAAGCGCATTACCACCCGAACATGCCCGGAACTGGCGCAGGCAACACTGGCGACGACCGGCCCCAATAACTTCACACCGCAAGAAGGCGATCATTTCATGGCGCTGGCCAAGGCGACGGCGCACAAGCGGCTGATATTCGGCGGCGATTGTTATAACTATGGCCTGGTCGCATCGGGGCATATCGATCTGGTGTGCGAGGCGGGGTTGAAGCTGCATGATTTTGCCGCGCTGGTCCCGGTGGTTGAGGGCGCGGGCGGGCTGATGTGCGACTGGAACGGCGATCCCTTGAGCGCAGCGAGCGCTGAGACCGGTGGTGGCCATGTGCTGGCGCTAGGCGATCCGGCGCGGCTTGAGGATGTGCTGCAGGCGTTGGCGGGCTAGGCTTGTCAGCCTGCTTTAATAGCGTCATTGCTTCGCTGCGTTCACTATGACGAAATGGGAACAGGGTAAAGTCTATGGACGCCGCACAGGCCGTACATGAAAAGTTTCTGGCGCGGCTCGCATCGGGGCGGCTGCCCGACCGGCGCGGGCTGCCCGATCCGGATGCCGTCGGGCTGAATGCCGCGACGCTGGCGGACATTTACACGACCCAGTTGACCAGTCGCCAGATGGACCGATTGTCGCGGACATTGCAGGCGCGCGGTGAGGGGTTTTATACGATCGGGTCGTCGGGGCACGAAGGGAACGCTGCGCTGGCCGCAGCACTGCGCCTGACCGATATGGCGTTTCTGCATTACCGGTCGAATGCGTTTCAGCTGCAACGCGCGCGGCAATTGCCCGGCAGCACGCCAACGTGGGACATGCTGCTGTCGTTCGCTGCATCGGCGGAGGATCCGATTTCGGGCGGGCGGCACAAGGTGATCGGATCAAAGCCGCTGTTCATCCCGCCACAGACGAGCACCATTGCCAGCCATCTGCCCAAGGCGGTCGGCGCGGCCTTTGCCATTCCGCTTGCCAAACGGATCAAGCTGGATGGTGCCGCAATGCCCGACGACGCGATTGTGGTCGCGACCTTTGGCGATGCCTCGGCCAATCATTCGACCGCGCAAGGCGCGTTCAACACGGCGGGGTGGAGCGCGTTTCAAGGCTCGCCGCTGCCGCTGATCTTTGCTTGCGAAGACAACGGCATCGGCATTTCGACGCGGACTCCAACAGGGTGGATTGCGGCGCAATTTCAGCAGCGCGCCGGGCTGCACTATATCCGCGCCTCGGGCCTCGACATCGCCGATGCATGGCGGGGCGCGCGCGCAGCGGCGGATTTTGCGCGCGGTCAGAAAAAGCCGGTGTTCCTGCATCTGGAAACGGTACGGCTTTATGGTCATGCCGGATCGGACGTTCAGTTGACCTATCTGCCCAAGACGCTGATCGAGGCCGACGAGGAACGCGATCCGCTGGCGTTTGGCGCGGCGTTGATGGTTGAACAGGGGTTGATGTCGGCAACCGAGATTGCCGAGTTGTACGAAGATATCGGCAGCACACTTGCGCGGCAGGCCGAAGACGCGATCCGCCGTCCCAAGCTAACGACGCGGCAGGCGGTGCGCGCGAGCGTGATTCCGCCCAAGCGGGCGCTGTCCCGCGCCAACACGCCAACCGCAGAGGCCCGTGCGGCAATGTTCGCCAGCGATGCGGGCGCGATGGACAAGCCGCAGCATATGGCGCGGCTGTTGTCATGGGCGCTCGCCGACCTGATGCTGGCCCACCCCGAAATTGCGGTGATGGGCGAAGATGTCGGGCCAAAGGGCGGGGTCTATAATGTCACCGCCAAGCTGCACGCGCGTTTCGGCTCGGGGCGGGTCATCAACACGCTGCTCGATGAACAGGCGATCCTCGGCCTTGCCATTGGCATGGCGCATAATGGCTTTGTGCCGATGCCCGAGATTCAGTTCCTAGCCTATGTCCATAATGCCGAAGATCAGATCCGGGGTGAAGCCGCGACGCTCAGCTTTTTCTCCGACGGGCAATATACCAACCCGATGGTCATCCGCATCGCCGGTCTGGGCTATCAAAAGGGTTTTGGCGGGCATTTTCATAATGACAACAGCCTGGCGGTATTCCGCGATATTCCGGGCGTGATTCTGGCAGTGCCGTCGAACGGACGCGATGCTGTCGCCATGCTGCGCGAATGCGTGCGGCTGGCGCGTGAGGAACAGCGGGTGGTGGTGTTTGTCGAACCCATCGCGCTGTACATGACCCGCGATTTGCATGGCGAGGGGGATGGCCTGTGGACCAGCACCTATGAAGCGCCGGGCAGCGGCGCGGAGGTCCGACTGGGCCAGCTTGGCGTGTACGGCGATGGCACCGATCTGGCGATCATCACCTATGGCAATGGCTATTATCTGTCGCGGCAGGCCGAGGCGCTGCTGGCAGCGGACGGGGTGCGCGCCCGCATCATCGATCTGCGCTGGCTCGCACCGCTCGATCCAGCGGCGATTGTCACGGCGGTGGGCGATGCCGGGCGCGTGCTGATCGTCGACGAATGCCGGGTGACGGGATCGCAGAGCGAGGCGCTGATGGCGCTATGTGCGGAACATATGCCGGGCAAGCAGGCGGCGCGGCTGGCGGCGGATGATTGTTTCATTCCGCTGGGCAGGGCGGCAACGATCACATTGCCGTCGCGCGATGACATTGTGGCGGCGGCCAAACAACTGCTCGTCTAACCCCGCCTGCCCTGAGCTTGCCGAAGGGCCGTTCTTTCTTGCAGCGGTGCCAGGAAAATACACCCCTTCGACAAGCTCAGGGCAAACGGGGTAAGGGGGCATATGAGCATACAAAAGCAAACCGCCCTAGTGATCGCCCCCGGACGCGGGACTTATGGCAAGGGCGAGCTTGGCTATCTTGCGCGCCACCATGCCGCGCGGGCCGCGATCATTGCGCGGTTTGACGCGGTGCGCGCAGACAGAGGCCAACCGACACTGACCGAAGTTGATGGCGCAGAGCGATTCTCGAACAGCCTTCACCTGCGCGGCGGTGTGGCGGCACCGCTGATCTATGCCGCAAGCTATCTCGATTTTCTGGCCATCGACCGCAGCCGGTATGACGTGGTAGCCGTCACTGGCAATTCGATGGGTTGGTACAGCGCGCTGGCGTGCGGCGGCGCGGTCAGCGGCGCTGCGGGCTTTGCGATTGCCGATGCGATGGGGATGAACAGCCAGGCGCATGGCCCCGGCGGCCAGATTGTCGTGACCGTGGTGGACGGGGATTGGCGCGATGTCCCGGGATTGCGCAATGAGGTGCTGGCGCTGTGCGACCGGATTTCGGCGCGTGCCGGGCATGTCGCGGCGCTATCGATTGATCTTGGCGGGATGCTGGTTCTAGCTGGCAATGATGCGGGGATAAAGGCACTCGCTGCCGAGCTGCCCGAAACACCGGGCCGTGCGCCGCTGCCGCTCGCTGGGCATGGACCGTTCCATACGCCGCTGATGCACGAAAGTTCGGCGCGGGCAAAGGCGCAGTTGGCGGCGCAATTGTTTGCCGCACCCGCGCTGCCGCTGATCGACGGGCGCGGGCACATCTGGCGGCAGTATGCCAGCACGCCGGATGTCTTGTGGGATTATACGTTCGGCCATCAGATTGTCGCCGCCTATGACTTCACCCGCGCGGTGCAGGTGGCGGTCAAGGAATATGCGCCCGACCGGGTCATTCTGCTTGGCCCCGGTGACACATTGGGCGGGGCGATTGCGCAGACCCTGATCGCCATCGGCTGGCGCGGACTTACGTCCAAAGGGGATTTTATTGAACGCCAGATGGCGGATCCGCTGGTGCTGGCAATGGGGCGGGCAGATCAGCGGGAACGGGTCACATAAACGGCGCAGACAAAGCCGCAGGGGCTGCAAACCAACGCCATCCCGCGCTAGGATCCTGACCCTAGGCCGCGCGCGCCATGGCGGAGGGGGCGGCATATTCGATCAGAAAGTGGAGCCGCAGCAGGTCCGCCAGCGTTGCGGCGTTGGTGCGCCGCATGATGCTGGCGCGGTGCACTTCGACCGTGCGGGGGCTGACGCCCAGCTGGCGGGCGATATCCTTGCTGGTCTGACCGGCGGCAAGTCCGGCAAGCACATTCTGTTCACGCGGGCTGAGCCGTGCAAGCGCCACGCGGGCAGTGCGCTCGGCCTTTGCCCGTTGATTGAGCGCACGGACCAGCGGCAACAAAGTCTCCACCCGGTCGGCAATGGCCGGCGCTTCCGCTTCACCCATCAGGACGTCACAGGGTTGGCAGTCAAGCAACGCCAGCGCATCGGCCGTCGTGAGCGCTGGCGCGACAATCAGCCCGCTGGCGGCGGGGTGACTGCCTAGCGCCTCGATCATGACCGCAAAGTCATGGTCTGAAAATCCCGGGCGGTCGATAACCACACAGGCACTGGGTATCGTGACAAGGGCCTCAACAACCTCGGCAGGATTGGCAAAGCCGCGCACAATCCGGTTTCCGCTGATTGCGAGCGCAGTGAAACATGCCGCGCGGCGGGCAGTGTCGGGAATGGCGAGCAGGATGGTGTCGGTCTGGTCCATCGGGGAATGATGACCGGTCTGCGCCAATTACGTAAGCACAACTGCCTCCGCTGTGGTGCCGGAATGGCGGCAGATCAGGCCGAGATACCCCATGCCAAGCGGCCTGGCGGCGTCTGCCTTGCGTTCATTTTCAATTCGCCGCACACATGCCGTGCCATGGAAATTCCCGCGCGCGTCCGCAACATTACCGATTTGGCTGGCCTCGCCGGGGTGTCGGCAGGCACCGTATCGCGGGCGCTGGCGGATTCTCCGTTGATTGCGCAGAAAACCCGTGATCGTATTCAGTCACTTGCGCGCGAGCATGATTTTCGGCCCAACATCATGGCGCGCAACCTGCGCAACCAGCGATCGGGCGCGATCGGCGTGATCATCCCCTTGGGTCATGAAACGGAGCAGCATATCTCTGATCCTTGTTTCATGACCTTGCTCGGCCATCTGGCCGATGCGCTGACCGAACGGGGATATGATCTGCTGTTGTCCCGGCTTATCCCGGAAAACCCACAATGGCTGCGCAATGTTACGAATTCCGGGCGAGTCGATGGGGTCATCCTAATTGGCCAGTCCGACCAAAGCGCCGTGATTGATCAAGTGGCCGAACGCTATAGACCAATCGTTGCCTGGGGCGCGAATTTGCCGGATCAAACCCATTGTTCGGTAGGCACCGACAATCACAGGGGCGGCGAACTCGCGGCCCGGCACCTGATCGAGCGCGGTGTGCGTCGTTTTGCCTTTTTCGGTAATTCCAACGCGCCGGAAATCTCCGAACGGCTCTCTGGCGTACGCAGCGCACTGGGGACAGCGGGTTTTGGCGATGCGCTAACGATTGTGCCTGTGCACCTCACGCCCGAAACGGCGCATACGGTGATCAGCAACTGGCTGGCCAAAACAGATGCTGTGCCCGAAGGCGTGGTCGCCGCGTCCGACATGGTCGCAATGTCGGCGCTGCGGGCGCTGTCTGAGCATGGTTATGCTGTGCCGGGCGATGTGCGCGTGGTTGGCTATGATGATCTGTCGCTTGCGAATCATATGATGCCGCAGTTTACCACGATCCGGCAGGATCTGGCGGCAGGCGCGGCGCAGCTGGTCGATCTGCTCTTCCGCCGTATTGGCGGAGAGGCGACGGCATCGGTCGTGATCGAACCCCAATTGGTGGTGCGCGGGTCCAGCTAGGTCGCATCCATCGCCAGCGCCAATGCGCCTAGCAATCCGGCGCGCGCACCCAGGCCTGGCGCGACAATGACCCTGGCGACATCGCCCTTGAAATATCCAGCCCCCAGCCACGCCGCTGCGCGCTGCACCCGTTCCAGCAAGCCCGGCGTCGCCATCACGCCGCCGCCCAATATGATCCGCCCCGGCTCCATCATCGCCTGAAGATTGATGGCAAGCTGGGCGATATAATAAGCAATGATGTCCTGTCCGGGATGATCAGCGGACAGTTCGGACAGCGACATGCCCCAGCGCATGATGATGGCAGGGCCGCTCGCCAGCCCCTCCAGACAATCGCCATGAAACGGACAGGTGCCAGCAAAATCCGTGTCGCCGGGATGCCGCGAAACCCGAATATGACCCATTTCCGGATGGGAAAGGCCGTACAGCGGCTGGCCTGCCACCACGGCGCCGCCGCCGATGCCGGTGCCGATGGTTGCATAAACGGCAATACGCTGACCGATACCTGCGCCCCAGCGCGCCTCGGCCAGCGCGGCGCCGTTGACGTCGGTATCGAACCCGACCGGCACCGCGAGGGCGCTGGCAATGGCGCCCGCCAGATCGGTCCCCGCCCAGCCTGGTTTGGGCGTTGCCGTGATGTGGCCCCAGTCGGGGGTGCCGCGATCAAGCGCCAACGGACCAAAGCTGGCGATGCCCGCCGCGCGGACGGGCCCATGGCGCGTGATTGCATCGGCCATCCAGCGGGTGACAGCCGCCAGCGTTGCGGCGGGCGTTGTCGTCGGAAACCGGGCTGTTTCGCGCACATCGTCCGGGCTAGCGACCAGCCCGGCGACGAATTTCGTCCCGCCGGCTTCGATACAGGCATATAGTGGCGCGGCAGTCATCGGATCATGGCCATGGT